>Ga0181530_10001310_pt1 | contig 31536 bp, 27 predicted proteins | sample PEATcosm2014_Bin_42_FD_119769 | JGI IMG/M metagenome (GOLD analysis project Ga0181530, IMG submission 119769) | Peatland microbial communities from MTU Mesocosm Facility, Houghton, MI, USA - PEATcosm2014_Bin10_60_metaG | ecosystem: Environmental > Terrestrial > Soil > Wetlands > Peat | place...
ACGCAGTCGGAGCTGGACAAGATAGCGCTCCGCCTCAACCAACGACCGCGAAAAACTTTAGAGTTCCAGACCCCTGCCAGTAGACTGCAAGCAAGTGTTGCGTCGACCTGTTGAACTCGCAGGCCTGATCGGACAAGCGGAGTCGAAAGCCTGCCCTGAGCGAAGATTGCAAGGCAATCGCGGTCGAATGGGGACCCGTATTTCGGGATCTCAGCTTACGCAACAAACTTCCGGGACACCGCAATGAGAACCGCGAACTAGGAACTGTATCATCAGGCCAACTATGTCCGCCGACTCCAAGCCACTCGCTCCGGGCCTCTACCTCGTCGCCACGCCCATCGGCAACCTCGACGACATCACTCTCCGCGCTCTCGATGTGCTTCGTAACGTAGATCGCATCGCCTGCGAAGATACCCGCCAGACGCAGAAGCTCCTCAACCATTTTCAAATCGCCAAGCCCACGGTGAGTTACCACGAGCACAACGAGCATACCCGTGCCACGGAACTGATCCAAAACATAAAGGCCGGGAAGGCCATCGCACTCGTCTCCGACGCGGGAACACCGACCATCAATGACCCCGGAAGCTGGGTAGTGCGCGAAGCCATCGCCGCCGGCGTGCCGGTCATTCCCATTCCCGGCGCCAATGCGGCCATCAGCGCCCTCGTCGCCTCAGGGCTCCCGACCGAAGACTTCCACTTTCTCGGATTCCTCCCGGAAAAGGCCGGCGCTCGCCGCACCTGGCTCGAAGACCTCGCCGCCCGCGAACAAGCTGACCCACGCAGAGCTCCCCGCACGCTGATCTTTTACGAAGCGCCGCACCGCATTCTCGAAACCCTCGCCGATATCGAAGAACTCTGGGGCTCTCTGCTCCACGCCGTGGTGGCGCGCGAGCTGACCAAGCTACATGAGGAATTTATTCGAGGCACCGTAGCCGAGGTGCGCAAGGAACTCGCCGCCCGCGACCGCATGCGCGGCGAAATCACGCTGCTCATTGAAGCGCCCGCTCCTGCCAAATCATCCGGCGCCTCGCCGGGCACCGAATCCGCACCAGAAACCATCGCCGCCCGCGTCGCTCGCATCCAGTTCGAAAGCAATGTCGACGAAAAAGAAGCTCTCAAGCGCCTCGCGCGCGAGTTGGGCCGGTCAAAGAGCGATTTGTATCGCGAGCTGCAACGCGAACGCGCCAGGAAGCGGTGAGCTAGCGTCCCTGTTTTTTGGAGAAACCGGCGCGGGCTGGCCAGCTTGCGCCGGAATTCAGCTGTCGAGATGCAGGTCGATCGGTTCGCCACCATCGCTTCTACATGGTCCCGCGTCCGGCGGATATTCGGTGCTCAGCTTTTGAATGATCTCGTAACCCGATATGGTCGCCTCTGCGATATACCAAGCCGATGGATCGCTGGGATCATATTGAACGGGGAATTTGTGGCCACGGAGGGTTCTGACCAGTTCCTCGGACTGCTCCTGATCGGCTTCCAGGAAGAACTTACCGGAAAAATACTCATCGCCAACCGAGTAAGAAAATGCGAAGCCGGGGTACCACGTATATTTGTCGAGCCTCTCGATCGCGGCGTTCTGGATTGTAGCTTCAGTCTCGAGCCAATCTGCCGTTTTTGCGATTTGCTTATCGACCCGCCCCTCATACAGTTGTGTGGCAACGACGACAGCCACGCCCGCAAGAACGATCCCGAATGCAATGAGCCAAACAATCATCCCATGCCTTCCAGTCGCGATCTAGTTCTTATCCCCAGATTTTTCCACTTCCACCAGCGTCGAATAGAACGTCGCCCCGCCGCCGATGTCGGTCAGCCGCTCGCTGGTAAGCGCGTTCACATTCGCGCCGCCAGGGTGCAGCTTCGCCCAGTCCAGCCGCGCTGCCACCACCCCCGCCGGCAGATGCGTGTTCAGCATCGCCGTCAATTCGATCGCGCCGCGGTCGTTGAAGACGCACACCAGGTCGCCCTCGCTCACCCCGCGAGCCTGCGCATCAAGTGGATGCATCTCGAGCCGCTGGCTGGTCCGCGCCTCCATCTTCCGGTGCCCCGGCAGATTCGCAAAGGTCGAGTTCATATAGTTGTCGCTCTTGCGAGCCAGCAACTCCAGCGGATAGTCTTTCGCCGCCTCGCTCCAACGGGACTCAACCGGAGGAACAAAACCCGGAAGCGGATCAAGACCCGCCGCGGCCAGTGTTTCCGAGAAAAACTCGATCTTGCCCGACGGCGTCACCAGCGCTCCAGCAGCGTATGGCAGAAATGGCCGCGCCTCAGGTTTAGCGTGAAACGCCAGGGGCACATGCCCCTCGCGCTCCAGCTCCTTCATCGTGATGTGCTCCATGCCCGCATTCGTTGAGCGGCCATCCGCGCCGATCGCCAATGCCTGCCCGATCATCTCTTCCGGCGTATCGCGAAAGCACGCCTCGCTGAAACCCATGCGCTGCGCCAGTTGCCCGAACAGCCACACATTCGATCGCGCCTCGCCGCGCGGCTCAGTCGCCTGCTGCGAGAGCTGCACAAAATAATGCCCGTACGCCCCCTGCACATCGGTGTGCTCCAGAAACGTAGTCGCCGGCAGCACAAAATCGGCGTAATCGGTGGTGTCGGTAAAAAACTGCTCGTGCACCACAGTGAAGAGATCGTCGCGCTCCAATCCGCGCCGCACCGCGTTATGATTCGGCGCCACCGCTCCCGGATTCGAGTTGTACACAAACAGCGCATGCACCGCCGGCCCGTCAGGCGCGGGTCTGTTTTTCTGTTCCCTGTTCCCTGTTCCCTGTTCCCTGGCTTGGCCAAGCTCCGTCAGAGCTTGGCCAAGCTCCGACATATTCACCACCCGCGCCAGCCGCCCCAGTGGCGAAGCCAGCGCCAGATCCGGCCGCTCCAGCGCCTTCTTATCCCACGCAAAAGCGCCCGAGGTCGAAAGCTGCCCTCCGCCGCCTCGCGTCTTCCACGCACCCGTCAGCGCCGGCAGCATCGCAATCGCCCGCACCGCCGCTCCACCGTTCTCCGCTCGCTGCACACCGTAGTTCAGCCGCAGCGCCGCCGGCCGTGTCGTCGCATACTCACGCGCCAGTTGCTCAATCTCGCCCGGCGTCATTCCCGTCCACGCGGCCACGCGCTGCGGAGTGTATTCGCGCGCCCGCTCGGCCAGCGCTTCAAAGCCGTGCGTCATTTCCGCGATGTACGCGCGGTTTTCCAGGCCCTCATTGAGAATCACGTGCATCATGCCCAGCGCCAGCGCCACATCCGTGCCGGGCCGTATCGCGATGTGCCAGTCCGCCACCGCCGCCGTGCGCGTGCAGTAGGGGTCGATCACGATCAACCGCGCCCCATTGCGCCGCGCCTCCTCCACGAACGGCCACAAGTGAATGTTGTTGCCGTGAATATTCGCGCCCCACGCCAGAATCAGCTTCGCCAGCCGGAAATCCTCGGTAGGCGTGCCGAATTTTTTTCCATACACCAGGTTCCACGCCTGCCCGCCCGCCTCGGAACAAATTGTGCGATCGAGCTGGCTCGCGCCGAGGCGATGAAAAAATCGCCGGTCCATCGATCCGTATCCCAGCACGCCGATAGTTCCTGCGTAGCTGTAAGGCAAAATCGATTCCGGCCCGTAGCGATCGCTGGTCTCCTGGAGCCGCGCGGCAATCCCATCCAGCGCTTCATCCCAGCTCACGCGCTCAAAGGCCTCGAGTTCGTGCCCACGGGGCCGTGGGCCCTTTTGCGCTTTGGATTTGCGCTTGAGTGGATAAAGAACACGATCCGGCGCGTACACGCGATCCAGATACTTCGCCACCTTGCCGCATAGAAACCCTCGAGTCACCGGCTGCGACGGGTCGCCTTCCACTTTCACCGCGCAGCCCTCCTCATTCACAGTCACCAGCACCGCGCACGAGTCCGGGCAATCGTGTGAGCACACGGTGTGGACGATGCGGAAGGGCGGGGAAGCGGCCATGGCGTCATTGTAAGCTGAACAGGGAGTCTCGATCTCATGTTGAAGACCGGCATCCTGAACCCAAACATCCTTGCACTGCTCGCCCGCGTGCGCCACACCAACACCCTCGTCATCGCCGACCGCGGATTCCCCTTTTGGCCGCAGATTGAAACCGTCGACATCTCGCTCGTCGACGGCATCCCGCGCGTGCTCGACGTGCTCAACGCCGTCCGCGCCAATTACGTCATCGGCCATGCGTGGATGGCAGAGGAGTTCCACGGCGCGAACAACGCCACGACCCGCATGGAATTTGCCACAGCCTTTGATGGCGTACCGCTCACGTTTGAGCCGCACGTCGAGTTCAAGAAACGCGTTCCGCACGCCATCGGCTTAATCCGCACCGGCGACACCATTCAGTACGCCAACATGATCATCGAGTCGGCCTGAGCGGCCGCGTTGTACACTGGTCACGCCATGAGCTGCCTCTTCTGCAAGATCGCCTCCGGCGAGATTCCATCCGCCGCCGTCTACCAGGACGAACGCGTCTACGCCTTTGCCGATATCAATCCCAAGGCTCCCGTACATGTTCTGATCGTTCCGCGCGAGCATATTGATTCGCTCGCCGAGGCCACCCCGGAGCAGAACGCGTTGCTCGGTCACCTCATGAGTGTGGCGGCCGAGATTGCCCGCAACAAAGGCCTCGCCAATGGCTATCGCGTCGTGGTGAACACCGGCGAAGATGGCGGCCAAACCGTAGACCATCTGCATCTGCACCTGCTAGGCGCCCGCCAAATGACCTGGCCTCCGGGCTAGCTTCGGCCTCCGCCGATCTGTTGATATTCTTGTCCACGTCCGGCGTAGATCGCGCGCCCCTTTTTACGCTGAAGACCCAGCCATGCGTCGCAGCTTCCACAGGCTAATGCCATGCAGAATGAGCGACAGAGGATTTATGAAGGCCGGAATCATCACGAGGGGATAACGCGAAACGAAAAGATTTGGGTGGTTGAACGCCAGCAACTGGAAAGGCCCCGGCGAGGTGAGAAACCCCGTTCCCAAAGCGACGACCAAATCAAGAATTCCCAGCACATTCCATGCATAGGCCGCTTTGCTGCTCGCCATTGAACCCCTGCTGGCAGCAAGTGCAACTCGAATGGCGAAGAGACCCACCAGGACATCTCCGCCGCCGGCAGGCAGTGCAAATTGCCACGGGAGTTGGCCCGTGCCCCATAGAACAAGGAAGATTACGCCGAGGACTCGATAAACCTGAATGCCCATAAGCCACGACAGCGGCGTCGCGTCCACAATTCTCGCCATCGCTTCTGAGCGAAGAATCAGCCAAAGCAAAAGCAGAACGGGCGCAAAAACGGCAAGCGGAAGCGCAGGGGACTTTGCTGTTGGTGAGGCGCGAAAGGCATCGTGCTTGGCCAGCGCCATGACCAGCCCATACCAGACAAGAACCAGTGCGCTGATGCTCAGCCACATCGGGCCGCGCGTCGCCGTCGGAAGCTGCGTCCGCTTCAGCGCCACGCGCAGTCCAATCAACAACGCGGCTAGAGTGATCGTGTCAGCCACGAATCCAAAATCTTCGACAAAATTTGGCGGCAGTGTCATGCAATGCTCCTTGAGAGATAAAAGATACGAGTGCGCCGGAAATCGGCTCTTCGCCTTGCTGTCAGTACTGTTTGCAAACCGCGGCGCGGCCCGAAGTACTCCCGCGGCCGAGTCCGTTTAGTAAGTATGATTAAACTAGTGACTATGAAGATGCAAGTAATCGGGTATACTGAGAATGATTGGCGTTTCGGATATGGCCAGAAAATACTTACTCCATTGTCCGGTTGCCTCTGCGCTCGACATAATCGGCGATCGGTGGGCGATCCTCGTGCTCAGGGATTTGTTTTTGCATGAAACCCGGCGCTTCCAGGATTTTCAGGACGCACTGCCCGGCTTGACGCCCAGCGTACTGTCGGCGCGATTGAAGGAGCTTGAATCGAGCGCGGTAATTTCGAGCCGCAAATATGCAGATCACCCGCCTCGGCTCGAATACTTCCTGACAGCAAAGGGACGAGAACTGGGCCCGGTGCTGAAGGCCCTGAAGAACTGGGGGGAAAAGTACGGCTAGGTTGCGCCGTAACTGTTTCCACCTACCGCAGTAGCGCGTAGAACCCTCGACTTCGACGACCTACCCTCGCGTCTCCCCGTTCTGCGATCCAAAAGCAAAGAGGCGCGCTCGCATAGAGCGCGCCCCTTAGTTTTCTTGGTCCCTTGGTCCCTTGGTCCCTGTTTCTTAAAACGCCGGCTGCTGCGAGATTTCCTCTTCCTCTTCCACGCCGTAGCGGCGCAGCAGCACCGGCAGGCTTTGCGAGAACGCCGAGCGCGGCATCACCGCGTCGCATCCCGCTTCCTGCGCCTTCATCTTCAGGTCCCCCTGCAGATGATTCAGGAAACCGATGATCGAAACCGCCTTCTTGAACTTCGTTTTGAACTTGGGAATCAGCGCCATGGGCTTGGCGTTCAGGTTGTTCAGGTCGAACACCAGAAGCGAGGGCCGATCATTTTCAGGCAAGTCGTAGATCCGCGCCACGGCGTCCTTATCGCCCTTGATGAACTCCACCTTCACGCCCAGTTTGCGCGCCGTCTCCTGGATCTTGGCCAGGAAGAATAGATCCTCAATAAAGCAGAAGATGCGCGTGGGCGCGTTTTCACGAACCGGCGCCGGGGGCTGCCCCGCATAAACCTCGGGATAGTACCCGCTGCTATGCCCGTTGCCCGCCGTGGGAATCGTGGAGGCCGGTCCGTCGGCGACATTCCCGTTCACCACGCGATAGCTGTGGTCCATGGGGCCGACAAACATGCGCGGGCCCTTCTGCCGCCCCCTGCGCTTGCCCTGCGGTGCGTTGATGCTGTTGCCGGGTTGCGCTCCGGGACCCCTGTCCTTCTGGAAGAACTTCTTCTTGCGGCCCTGGCGTTGGTGCGGGGGTCGGGGCGACGCGGCTTGCGGTGGCGCCTGCATCTGCGGGGTTGCCTGCGGCTGCGGCTGCCCTTGCTGCCCTTGCGGCGTGGGCATCGCGCCCTGTTGGCTTGACTTGTTCTTGCGGCGGCGCCGGCGGCGCCGATGCCCTTGCGACTGCACCTGACCGTTGTCAGGAGTCGGCCCCTGTTCAGGCTGGGGCTGTGTCGGTTCTGTTGTCATGATGCGTGTACTTCCTGGTGCTTCGCTGTAATTCGTTGCTTTACGCGTGCTGAAAACGGTGAACCAACCGCCTTACTCATGCCGCGATTCCCTCCGCTCAGGAGAGAAAAATGCGGCATATCCACGGCGGCGCACGGCCTTCATCCAAACTCGGTATTCACTCGTATTGGCGCTTCTCGCCAGGCCCTATTCGCGGCCGGCAGACGCGCCTCCTGGTGCGTACTTCCACCACTTGACCCTCTGTGAAAATGCGCTTGCCGCTTTATTTGCGGGAGTCGTTCATCTACTCCATCCGCTCGCCGGTATCGACTCGGCGCGGCTGCTGCTTTCCTCAGGTGATGCCATTTCCTATATGAGCAACCGTCGCACGCAGTCCACTCTGAACGATCTCAACTGTTTGGCGATGTTTCTTTGCTCAACGGCGAGCTTGCTCTACCCATGCCAGGGTGGCCCGCGTCAGCCGCTTGATAGGCAACTTTGATACTACAGCGAAGGCTCACCACTGGCAAGGGGTCAGCAGAGGGAAATGACTGGCCTGATTCCCCCGAAAGCGTTAACCGGGTGCCCTGATCGGGTCCTCCGCACCGGCAAAACGCGTCCTAACGTGAAAAACGCCACCTTTTAAGGTGGCGTCTAGCTTCTTGCGTGCTGGTCACTGGCCTCCCAGCTATGTGAAGGACAGTGGTTATCTCCACCGCTCCAACTTTGGGCTTCCCGGCTGGCTCTCCCTTTTGAGGGCCGCTCAATGGCGGTTGCTCGTGCCGGGTACCCTGTGAGTCCCTGGCTCGCTGGGCCTTCCTTCAGCAGCCGATTCATCACTGGCGCTTGTTATATAGCAATCGACATGCCTTTCGTAACATCATTGATTCTGAATGACTTGTGCGAGATTCTTATACGATTCTTATGGCTTCCGGGAGCTTTTGGACAATATTCCTTCCAAAAAATGTAGGACCGCCGGCTTCGAAGCATTCGAAATGCCCGCTGGTGGTGAAACCTGATTGCCGGCGGAGCTAATCTAGCTCCGCTAACCCCGCTAACTCCGCTCGTCTCCCCTCAGCGCTGGCAAGTCGGGCAAAAGTGGGTTCCGCGTCCGGCCAGCTCAATGCGCCGAATGGGCGTCTGGCACCGCCGGCATGGCTCGCCCGTGCGCTGGTAGACGCAATGCTCGAGCTGAAAAAAGCCTCGCTCTCCGTCCGCGCCCACGTAATCCGACACAGAAGACCCTCCCAATCGGATGGCGTGCGTGAGAATCTGGCGCAGCGCAAGGCGCAACCGTTCCAGCTCCGCTGCAGTCAGCCTGTTGGTCCGCCTTCGCGGCCGGATGCCCGCCTGAAAAAGGCTCTCGTCCGCATAGATGTTGCCCACTCCGGCTAGCAGGGACTGGTTCAGCAGCGCCGCCTTAATGGGCATGTGCCGTTCGCGGAAGAGTTCGGCAAACGCCTCCGCGCCAATGGTCAGCGGTTCAGCTCCCGGCGCTTCGAATGCGCCATCACCGTGGCTGCGCAGGTCGCGAAACTCCAGCCGTCCGAAACGCCGCGGATCCACAAAGCGCAACTCGTTGCCGCTGGCCAGGTCGAGCCGCGCATGCGTGTGCGCGGCCACAGGCGCATCCGGCGTCGCCACCAGCAATCGCCCCGTCATTCCCAGATGCACGATCCACTGTGCATCCGCCGCGGTCGCCAGGTTCGCACTGGCGTCGCCCGGCTGCGCTTTCGAATCCGCGGCACTTGCCCCCGCACCCAACTCAAAAACGATGTGCTTTCCCGTGCGGTGTACGGCCAGAATTGTGCGCCCCGCAAGGCCTTTCGCCTGCCGGGATGGCGGAGTTTTGAAAGTTTGTGGGCGCTTGCCAAACCACGCCTGCACAATGCGATCGCCGTGCACGCGCCGGTTCACTCCGCGCGCGACAGTTTCCACCTCGGGTAACTCAGGCATCGCTTTATTGTAGAAGGCTATGCTGCGCGCTGCGTGGAGTGAGTCAGATTGAAACTGTTTTGAAAGGGCACGAGTTCACTCGTGCCGTAAAGGCCGCAAAACGATCATGGGCTTTAGCCCTTGAGGGATGGTTTACCCGGAATTGACCCACTATCGCGCCACGCACGAGTCTCAGGGTCTGCTCACCGCAGACCTTCCGCGAGTTCGGCTTCATCTTCCTCGCCAGCCGGCACTTGCGTGCTGCCCCACTTTTCCAGATAAATTACGCTGAGCGTCACACCGACAAGGAAAATTCCTACCGAGGTGAACTCCCACATGTTGAGCAGGCGGTTTTCTCTCGCGGTCTGGTAAACCGTCACGCCATGAATGCTGCGCGGCACACTGCGGAACTCTTCCGGTGTTGGGCCCGGCGCCGGCATGCGTGGCATCACGGCAAGATAATGCGTGGAGATGGCGGCAGACGCAATCAGGCCCGCCAGACCAAACAGGAGAAATAACAGCGCGAAGAATTTGAGCGTAGCCAACCGCGCAGTCTTCATCGCATTCGCCTCAGGCCAGTCGCGCTTCCCGGAGCGGCAGCTATCAACGCCGCCGAGAGGCACGTCGACGCTTTAACTGTAGAGCATCTCCCTCGGCAGCGCCATCATCACGTCAGTACTAACTAACTTCCTGGTTAGTTTCCCAAATTGGACCCTGCCCCACGCTCCCAACCCAATCTGAACCATGTTTTAGGGCTTCGTCGCCTAGCGCACTACACTGAGGGGAAGAAATGCCCGTGCCCGCCGCAGTTACCGACACCATCGCCGCCATCTCCACGCCTCCGGGACGCGGTGGCATCGGCATCGTGCGTCTCAGCGGTCCGCAGGCTGCGTCAATTGCGGTGCAGTTGGTGCGAATGCGTCATCCGCTCGAACACGCCCACGCGCGTCTCGCCGATGTGCTCGACGCCGCCTGTGACGCCCCCGCGCACGACGAAACCACACGCATCGACGAAGCCCTGGTAACATTTTTTGCCGCTCCACACTCGTATACAGCCGAAGATCTCGTCGAGATCGCAACCCACGGCTCGCCGGTAGTGCTGGAGTTGCTGTTGCGCGGTGCGCTCGCATTGGGCGCGCGCCTCGCCGAGCCCGGCGAATTTACGCAGCGCGCATTCCTCTCCGGCCGCCTCGACCTCACGCAAGCTGAAGCAGTCCGCGACCTCATCGACGCGCAAACCCTCACCCAGGCGCGCCAGGCCGCCAGCCAGATGGGCGGTGCGCTCAGCCACCGTGTTGCGCCCATAAAACAATCACTCGTCGAGCTCGTCGCCCTGCTCGAAGCCGGCATCGACTTCGCCGAGGACGACATCGACGTCACACCGCAGCAGGAAATCGCGCGCCGCATCGCCGAACTCACCCCGCCGCTCGCCGCGCTCGAAGCCTCATTTGCCCGCGGCCGCATTGTGCACGACGGCCTCACCCTCGCCATCGTCGGCCGTCCCAACGCCGGCAAGAGCTCGCTCTTCAACCGCCTCGTCGAGCGCGATCGCGCCATTGTCACCGCCACTCCGGGCACCACGCGCGATCTCGTCACCGAGCGCATCTCCATCGGCGGCATTCCCATTGAGCTAGTCGACACCGCAGGTCTGCGCGAAGGCCCCAGCTCTCTCGATGGTTCTCACGATGGAATTCTCGAAGAAGCCGAGCAGTTGGGTATTCATCGCAGCCGCGAAGCCCTCGCCGATGCGGCGCTGGTGCTCATCGTGCTCGACGCCACCCAGCCCCTCAACGACGAGGAGCACCGCTTGCTGGCCGCGGTCCAAGGCCGGCCGGCAATTGTCGCCGTCAACAAGTCCGATTTAATGGAAGGTCCTCGCTCAGAAAGCGGCTTGCCGTTCGCGTACGCGCAGGAGCCCGCGCTTGACGCTCTCACCACGCTCTCCACCTCCGCGCTCAGCGGCGAAGGCATTGTCGCGTTGCGCGAGAAAATCCTGGCCCTCGCCACCGGCGGAGCCGCAGCCGAACCCGGCATGCTCACCAATCTCCGCCAGCACCGGGCCGTCACCACCACGCTCGCCGCATTAGCCGACGCCGCCACGGCCAACGCCGCCGCCATTCCCCACGAGATGATCCTGCTCGATCTCTATCGCGCGCTCTGGGCCCTCGACTCACTCACCGGCCAAACCACTCCCGACGACATCCTCAACCTGATCTTCTCCACCTTTTGCATCGGAAAGTAATTTCGTCTTCGACGATCTTCGGGCGGAACCGATATTCGTACTTGAATATGTGTAAATGAGCGATGCGCGGCGTGCGTGTGTCTATTTTCGTTCGAGCCCAAGCGCGTAGATATTGTAAGTACCTTCGTCGCGGAGCAGGATGGGGTTGTCATCCGGGTCAGTACCGAGGATCCCAATACCTCTGAAGCCTTTCAGGTCGACGAGCTTTTCGGCCTTTCCGCCAGTAGCCGGAACTCGAAAGAAGCCGGGGTCGGTGCTTTTAAATGGTTGGCCGGGATAATCGCCGTCCTGAAAGTAGATAAAGCGACCATCATGCGACCACCGAGCGTAAAGGATCGAACCGCGCTTCAGCTTGAACAGCGTCCATTTGTTTGTTCGAAAGTCAAACAAGGCCAAATCCGTATGATCCGCTGTGATCGCAATCAGGTAGCGGCCGTCGGACGACCACTGCGGGCTCCGGCAGGACTTGGGACATGGCGGCAGGTCAGTGACCTTCCCGGTATCGAGCTCCAGGATGCGGTTTTTCGAAGGAATGAGCCCTCCTGCTCCCGCCGGGATTTGAGTGAAAACAATCCTCTTCCCGTCAGGCGACCAACTGGAAGACCTGTCCTGGTCTTTGTCGTCCGGCAGCAGGCGCTTCGGCGCGCCGCCCTGGCTGGAGATGGTGAACATCTCACCAAGATGAGGTGGCAACAACTGAAAGAATAGGATCTGTGTGCCATCGGGGGACCAGTCGGGGTTTAACGGATAGAAGGGCAGGCCGGTCAATTGCTGCCGCCCGCTTCCGTCGCGATTCGCTCGCCACATGGTCCCCTCAGGGTAGGCGTCGTAGACCAGATATTTACCATCTTTAGAAAAAGAGACGACGTCTGCCGAGATCCCTCCCAGGTAAGATACAAGTTCTTTCGACTTGGAGTCGTAGGTAACGAGTTCTCCTCTTCGCGTGGCACCCGTGGCATAGAGCGTGTTGCCATCCCTGGAGACAACAGGGCCGCTCCACCAGGTTGTGGCTCCGGTGGTTAGCTGGATCGGTTCGAGGCTGGGGCGATGCAGCCAGTTTCGGCGCTCATCCAAAGCCCATATCTGCGACTCGGCAGAGAGATTCTGTGAGAACGGCCAGGTTCCGGCGCGAAACACGAAGAAATCCCCGTCCGGTGTCCAACTTCCGCAGCACATGAGGTATTCGGTGTTGGCAGCATGCCAGTAGGGCAAGACCTCGTGGAGGTTCTTTCCGTCGGCTGAGACCTCCCAGTATCGATAGTTACGTACGAAACGAATCCGGCTTCCGTCCGGCGACCAGACCAAATCGCTTACCGTGAACGGTGTTCCGGGCGGCGCCGGCGAGGCCAGCAGAAGTCGCGGTTCTCCACCCTCGCCGGGAATGGTGTACAGGTCACCATGAACGGTGGAGTATAAGATCATCCTGCCGTCGGAGGACCAGATCGCAGACCGGGCATTTGCCAAAAAGCGCGAACCTTCGCCGTGAGCGTCAACAACCCATAATTCCATCCCCAGGGAAATGCCCAAATTAATACTCGAAACCAAAAGCTTGGAACCGTCCGGAGACACATCGTGTATCAACGGGAAGTCGCTGGGAGAATTCGCGGACGTGGGGAGGTCGATTGAGAGCTTCGTTACCCGTCCGCCGACAACCGGAACCATCCCGTGGCCGGCAGGCACGAAGAGATTGAGGTAGAGGTTGCTTCCATCCGTTCCGGCGATTCCTTTCATTTGACCGTCGGTTGTGATTTGCGTGTACGAAGCGACCCGGAGCGTCGGCAATGGGCGGAGCAGGTACCACGTCAATCCAGCTGCACCTGCCAGCGAAACGCCGATCGCGGCAAGCGTAATCCACTTCCAGTGGCGGTGCGGCGCATGGCTGCCCGGCTGAATGGGCACTTCCACCGCCGCCATAAAACGATAGCCTCGTCTGGGGATCGTTTCGAGGTAGCTGGGACGGTCCGCATCGTCTCCCAGCCCCTCACGCAGTTTGCGGACGGCCACGCGCAGGCTCCCCTCAAAATCAACAAAGGTGTCCTCGGGCCAGATGCGGCTCCGCAGTTGCTCGCGGGAGACGACTTCTCCGGCGTTCTCCAGAAGCACGACGAGCAGCCGGAAAGGCTGCTCCTGTAACTTCACTCGCTTTCCATTTTTGAGGAGTTCGCCCGAAGCTGCGTTCACCTCAAATGGGCCGAATCGATAGACGGCATCGTCATGGTCTTGCATAATTCACCCCCCAAGCCCATTTGAGACCGTTCTTCGGCGAGTTTATCACCGCCTCCGTGCGGTTCACAGGCCTTCGTATTCGCGTGAATCGCATGGTGTTAGTGGTTCACGAATGATTCACGGACAGTTCCTTTGACCCGCTTGGCCCTCCGGAGCAAAGTCGAATCACAAAATCACTGGAGCGCTGCTCCTGGAGGTCAACATGAAGAAGTCAATGTGGGGCGCAGGATGGTTGTCGTTCGTCGTCGCGTTGGTGCTGGCCGCGCCGGCAATTGCTCAGCAGACTCACTACATCATCCAGGTCCCGTTCAGTTTCGCCGTCAATGCACATGTTCTGCCCGCCGGCGAGTACCGCATCGCCATCGTCAGCCCCCACACCGTGCAGATTCAAGGCGTGAAGAACTCCGCGATCGTAACGTTTTTCGGCTCCGGCCTCAACAACCCGTTTCGCCCGGCTCAGAACCAAATCGTCTTCCACCATTACGGACAGCAGTACTTCTTGTCCCAGGCGTGGTTCGCAGAGGTCGACGCCGGCTACGAGTTGCCGCCCTCGAATGCCGAGCGCGAGTACGCAAAGCAGATCACAGGCACAGAGAGGGTTTTGCTTGCCGAAAAATGACGGGACGACTACGCTCATTGTGGTTGTGCGAAATGCCTGGAGGGTTGTTGCGTTTGGGCGAAGAGCAGTGCGACCAACAAACGGACCGCCGCGATGGGGTAATGTAATCCCGCGCTGGCGAAGAAAAAGAGGACCGTCGCGACTCTCCAGGCACACGCGGTGTTTGCCCTTTCGCATAACAGAAATGGGCAGGCCCGCGGCTGGCTGTTTCGCCGCTTCGCTAACTACTCCCCGTACGGCACCCAGATGTTTTTCACCTGCGTCGCGTGCTGCAGGAACCACCGTCCCTCGGCCTGCGCAGGATTGAACCAGTCGTACTCGTGGCCATCATTGGTCCACACCTGCTTCATGTTCCCGATCGACGCGCCACGCACAAACGCAGCTTCCTCATTGCTGCGGAAGCACCACACGGCCTCAATGCCGTCGTGCTCGGCCAGCGTCTTGGCCAACTCCGCGGGCCGTCCCGCCACCAAATTCACTACGCCGCCCGGCACGTCGCTCGTGTCCAGCAGTTGGTACACATCGCCGATGATGAGTGGATATTTTTCTGAAGGCACAGCGACCACTGTATTGCCCATCGCAATCGCCGGCAGTACCAGTGAGAGCAATCCCAGCAGCGGCGCTTCCGAAGGCGCAAGAATCCCAATCACGCCCACCGCCTCATTCATGGCAATAGCAATGTTGCGTCCCGGCGGATTGTGCACCTGGCCGTCGTACTTGTCGGCCCACCCCGCATAAGAGAAGATGCGTTGCACAGAGAGATCCACTTCGACCGCGGCTTGCTCCTCGCCCACCGTGCGCGCCAGCCGGCCAGCAATCTCGTCGCGGCGCTGGATCATGTTTTCCGCAAGGTAATAGAGCACCTGCGCCCGATTGTGCGCCGTGGTCTTGGCCCAGCCCGTAGCATTTCGCGCGGTCTCAACCGCGTTGCGAATGTCTTTGCGATTGCCCAGCGGCGCTTCGCCCAGCAACTCGCCTTCGCGCCCATACACAGGGAACGAATATCCCGAATCGGGCCGCGCCTGTTTACCGCCGATGTACTGCTTCACCGTACGATCGATCATCCCAAGCGCCGGCCCGACGAACGTAGCGCCGGTCTCCAGACCGTCTGTAGCGGGGGTCTCCTGACCCCCGTAAGAACCCGCAGCCGCGAACCCTTCACCCTGCGCCTCAATATTCGCTGCTTTCTCGCGCGCCGCAGGCAGCGCGTGCAGCCACTTCGGCGTCAGGTATTCCAGCATGCCCTCGCGTCCGCCTTCGCGTCCGTATCCCGATTCGCGATAGCCACCAAACCCGCACGCCGCGTCGAACTGGTTCGTCGAATTCACCCACACCACGCCCGCCTTCACCTGCGAAGCTAGGTCCAGCGCCACGTTGATGTTCTCGCTCCACACGCTCGCGGCCAGTCCATACACCGTGTTGTTCGCCAGCTCTGCGGCCTCGGCCGGCGTGCGGAACGTCATCGCCACCAGCACCGGCCCAAAAATCTCCTCCTGCACCACGGTCGCCGCCGGATGCACATCCGTCAGCAGTGTCGGCGGATAGAAGCTGCCCTTCTCTGGCAGCGCATAGGTCGGCTGCCAGCACTTCGCCCCTTCGGCCACGCCTGCGTCCACCATTTTGCGAATCGATTCCAGCTGCACCGGCGAAACAATCGCGCCAATGTCGATCGCCTTGTCGAGCGGCGGACCGACGCGCAACGTTTCCATGCGCGCGCGAATTTTGGCGTAAATCGTTTCGGCCACCCGCTCCTGCACCAGCAGCCGCGATCCCGCACAACACACCTGCCCCTGGTTAAACCAGATCGCGTCGACAAGTCCTTCGACCGCGGAGTCAAGATCCGCATCGTCGAAGACCACGAACGGCGATTTTCCGCCCAGCTCCAGCGACAATTTCTTCGCCGAATTTGCCGTAGCCTTGCGTATCGTGCGCCCCACGTCGGTCGATCCGGTAAACGCAACCTTATCGATCCCCGGATGCTCCACCAGCGCCTGGCCCGTCTTCGCGTCGCAGGTCAGCACGTTTAGCACGCCCGGCGGCAAACCCACTTCCATCGCCAGTTCGGCAAACGCCAGCGCCGTCAGCGGCGTATATTTTGCCGGCTTGATCACCACTGTATTGCCCGCAGCCAAGGCCGGTGCCACCTTCCACGCAAACATCAGCAGCGGAAAGTTCCACGGAATCACCTGTCCCACCACGCCGCACGCCGTGTACTGCGGAAACTCCTGCTCCAACAACTGCGCCCAGCCCGCGTGGTGATAAAAATGCCGCGCCACAAGAGGAATGTCGATGTCGCGGCTCTCCCGGATGGGCTTGCCGTTGTCCATCGTCTCCAGCACCGCCAATCGGCGCGAATGTTTTTGCACTTGCCGCGCAAGTGCGTATAAATACCGCGCCCGCTCGTACCCGCTCAGCGCCTGCCATCCCGGCTGTGCCTTGCGCGCCGCCGTCACCGCGGCCTCCACGTCGTCCGTATTGCCCTTGGCCACCTCGGCCAGCACGTCACCTGTCGATGGATCGCTGGTGGTCTGGTATTCGCCGCTCCTGGGCGCAACCCACGCGCCGCCGATAAACTCCTCAAACCGGCGATGGTGCCGCTCCAGCCAGGACACCGCTTCCTTCGGATCCTCCGGCGCGGCTCCGTATTCCATGGTGTAGAATTTCTCCGCTATACCGCTCATATGCGTTCTCCAGCGCTCAGCCCCGAGCGCGATAAATCAAATCAACGGATGCCCCGGCTCAAGTCCGGCGAGCCGTCGCGACATTGCCTCAAAAACTTTGCGGCGTCTTGCGCATCAGAAGCGCACAATGCCACCTTAACGAAGAGGATCAGGAACAGCACGAGTCCCAATAGGTCGGCGCCGATGGCCCACGACCTGGGTGCAAATTCCGAAATGCAAAAACGTGCGGCAACAGTCGCGAAAAGCAACGACATCCAAATGAGGCACGCGCGTTGGGCGGATCGCAAATCAGCCTCCGCTGTTTCAATCCATCTCTGCTGAAATTCGACCTCTGATTCCTGTTTCATCGACGCCTCTTCCTACGCCACCGGGTGCCTGTACGTCGCCGAGTAATGCCCAGTCAAATGATGCTCCAGTTGCCGCTCGATATCGCCCAGCATCCCGCTTGCCCCAATCCGAAACAGCGACGGCTCCAGCCACGGCCTTCCCAGCTCATCCTTCATCAAGGCCAGCCAATCTGTCGCCTGTTTCGCCGTGCGAATTCCGCCCGCCGGCTTGAATCCCACCGCCATGCCCGTGCGCACGGCGTAGTCGCGGATGCACCGCACCATCACCAGCGAAACCGGCAAGGTCGCATTCACGCTTTCCTTGCCCGTCGAAGTCTTAATGAAATCGGCCCCCGCCATCATCGCCACCCAACTGGCCCGCGCCACATTGCGCAGCGTCATCAGGTCTCCGGTGCCCAGAATCGCCTTCATGTGCACGTTGGGCCCGCACGCCTCCTTGAACGCCGCAACTTCGTCGTAGAGCGCCTGCCAGTCGCCGTTGAAAACGTGCGCGCGCGTGATCACAATATCGATCTCCTGCGCGCCCGCCTCAACAGAGCGGTGAATCTCCTGCACGCGTTCGGCCAGCGGATTCAGCCCCGCCGGGAATCCTGCCGAAACCGCGGCCACGGGAATGCCCGATCCCTCCAGCGCCTTCACCGCCGTCTCCACAAACACGTGATACACGCACACCGCGCCCACCGTCAGATGCAGGTCCGCAATGCCGAGGCCCTCCACAATGTGCCGCTGCAGCGGGTTGCGTGCCTTGGCGCACAGCCGCCGCACGCGCTCGACGGAGTCGTCGCCGCTCAGCGCAGTCAGGTCCATGCACGCAATGGCGCGCAGCAGCCACGCCGCCTGCGTGTCTTTCTTCACCGTGCGCCGCGCCACCAATGTCGCCGTGCGCCGTTCCACTGCGCTGGTGTTCACCCGCACCTGGTCGACCCAGTCTAGATTGAGCGCCATCCGCCGGTTGGCTTCAAGCGTGCGCCCGTTCAGCACCAGCGGATCGGATTGCACCGCATGCGCGCCGTTATCCGCTGCGCTCTGATGTTTTGAAGTGATTGGTTGGAGGGCCATTGTCCTGTCTCCACAAGCGAATTGAGAATCTGTGCAACTAAAAACACTAGCTCCTCCGCCACGCAGAGGAGCCTCACGTAGGAACGATCAGAACAAGAAGGATAAATCTCTCGCAACAGCAAAGCAACCGCGAAGCCCCGCAATTGGGCTCGCGGGCAGCCCCTCCGGACTGCCCTACCACGTCAGCCGAAGCAGCGAAACCGCCTGCCGCGGAAGCGTCGTCTCAACATTCACTTTTCCGTTCTTAACATCGAGCCACTCGGTCGAGGTAAGCAGCTGCAACTGCCCGGCTGCCTTTAGTTGCACGGTTTGCTCCGCGGTCGGCGTCTGCGGGGAGCCCATCTTCTTCCATGCGGTAAATGAGTTGCTGTGCGTCTCATTGATCGGGTAGTGCTCGATCTGCACCCTCTTCACTCCCAGAGGAATTCCCGCAATCGTCACCTGCACCTCGGCATCCGGCGCAGCCAAATCGTCGTCGTGATAGTTCCAGACCATCGCCGCCGCTTCATGTTCCGACTTCGTAGCGAACGCATCCACGTCCGGCGCCTGCCGCACCCCCGCTTTCACAAGCGCCCCAAGCGGAACCGCGCCCGCGCTCGTCGTCAGCACGCGTTCGCCGCCCATCATCCCCGTCATGCGAAACAAATTCAAAATCGGCTTATCGATTCCGTGCGTCGCCAGCGTGCGATATCCCTCAAAGTAGCCCTCGTTTTCAAACTCGAACGACCACGACAGCATCGCCATCAGGTTCACGTGGTTCTTGTCCTCTAAATCGAACAGCGCCTTCACCGCCGTCGCCGTATACGCCGCATAGAACGGCCCATTCCGGTAGGCGTTCGCCGGATTCTCCTTCGCCGAACACGCCGCGCACCTCTCCGAATCAGCTTCACTCAAAATGATCGGCAGACGCCGCAGCTCCGGGTGCCTGGCCACAATCTGGAAGCCCGTCTCCGCCGCCTGCAGCTCGCGAGACAGCCCCATCCGCACATGCCCATCAACCATGGCCGGGCTGCCCTTGGGATGAAACGAGATGAAGTCGAGCGGAACCGGCCTGCCGTTGGCCGCGCTTTTGTCGTGCAGGCAATGTTCCAGAAAGCTCTCAAGAAACGCGCTCGCTTTGGCGCTGGCCGGCCCCGTGCTCGCCGGTCCGCCCACCTTCGCTCCGGGCAACGCCGCCCTCACGCCCGCAACCGCATAGTCGTAGAGCTTGAAATACTCCGCCGGCGTGCCGTGCCAATAGCCAATGTCCGGCTCATTCCACACTTCGAAATACCAAGTGCTCACCCGCTCCCTGCCGTAGCGTTCCGCCAGGTGCGCGGTGTATCTCCGCACCATTTCGCCCCACATCTTGTAGTCCTTGGGCGGATTGTTCGACGCCCCTCCCATGGTGTGCGCCGGATAGTGCAGTTGGTATGCACTGATCCCCGGCACCGTGGCGGCAAGATCCTTAGGCATAAAGCCCAGCTCCACCATCGGCCGCACGCCCGCCTTCTCAAACTCATCAAACGTCTGGTCGGTAATGGTGAAGTCGTATACCGGCTTGCCGTTCTCATCGAGCCGGAAAACATTCGACGAGCTCCACTTGAGTTCCGGCACGCCGTTGCCTGAAGTCAGCAGATGGTGGGTGCGAATCGTCACCGGCCCCGCGCTCAATGCGTGCAGCCCGCCAAGCAGCTGCTCGCCGTACGGCATGGTCGTGTAGTTCGATTCGTCGTAGCCAAACCAGTTCGTGATCGGCTTGTAGCTCCCCACAGGCCTGGCAAGATTGACCTGAATTTCGACCGGATTTGGCGCTGGCGTCTGGCCCGCGGCCACACCCACAGCGATTGCCGCCGCGATCAGCAACTCTGCAGCCTTCATCATGCGACTCGGCCCTCCAGGAGGACGCCCGCTTACGGCTTGAGCACCGTCAGTCCCGGAAACCCCGCAAAGCGCCGCGCGTTGAACGTCACCACGGCAGCGCCGCATTCCAGGGCCGTGGCCGCAAGCATCAGATCGTGCGGGCTCACCCTCTGGCCCGTGGCTTCCATGTCTGCCCACAGGCGCGCGTGCTGCACCGCCGCCATTTCGGTGTAGGGAACAATCTCAAAAGCGAGCAGCGCCTTTTGCAGAAACTTCTGCCGCCGCGCGCGATGCATCCCCGTGGCGCGCTCTACGCTGCGACACAGTTCGGCCACTGTAATGGCCGCAAGCTTAATCTCCTCATCGGAATGCGCAAGCAACCACGCATCCAGATCCAGAGCCTTGCGCTCCGCCTGAATGATCACATCGGCATCGATCAAAAACGCCATGGCTTGCCCTGCGGCGCCATTGCGCCGCGCGACTGTTCCAGATCGTGAAGCCAGGAGGTCGCTTCCTCTTCTCCGGGGTGAACGTCCTGCACGGCCTTGCGCAGGGCGGCAGCTACTTCCTGCCCGCGCTGCGGCTTACGCACCGTCGGCACAATGCGCGCCACCGGGACGCCGTTCTTTTCCAGGATGAAGGTCGTACCCTGATAGCGCGCCCGGTTCACGCAATCGGCAAAGTTTCGTGACGCTTCTGTGACGCTAATCGAGACAATTTCCATAAAATCAGATTCTCATATTATCTTAATGTGTTCCTGTAAGTCAATGTTAATACAGGATTTCTTCTTTCACTCCCCCGTCAGCCGCTCCAGCAGCGCGTCAAAATCTTCCAGGCGTGCGTACTCAATGATCACTTTGCCCCGGCCGTTGTGATCGTCGATCATGACCTTCAATCCAAGCGCTCGTTGCAGTTGTTCCTGTGCATCGCGCACGTTGGGATCGATGGGCGGCTCCGCCCTGGGCTCCTTCTTGCTCTTGCGGCTGGGGTCGATGAGCCCTTGCACGTAGGTCTCGGTCTGGCGAACCGACAGCGAGAGTGCCGCAATGCGCTGCGCCGCCTTTTCCATCTCCTCTGCGTGCTCCAGGGCCAACAACGCGCGCGCGTGGCCGAAAGTTAGTTCGCCGATCTCTACACGATTCTGCACAGAAGACGGTAACTTCAACAAACGTAGGAAGTTAGATACCGTTGCACGGTCTTTCCCCGTGCGCTGCGCCATCTGCTCCTGAGTCATGTGGAACTCGCGCCCCAGGCGTTCGAAGGCCCGCGCCTGCTCCATTGGGTTCAGGTCGGCGCGTTGCAGATTCTCGACGATCGTGATCTCCATCGCCTGTTCGTCGGAGACCTGTCGCAGCATTGCGGGAACGGTGGTCTTGCCGGCCAGCAGCGAAGCGCGCCAGCGCCGTTCTCCCGCAATCAACTGGAAGCGTCCGCTCGCCAGTGGGCGAACCAGCACCGGTTGCACCACGCCATTGGCGGTGATGGATGCGGCCAGTTCCGCCAGTTGCTCCTGGTTCACCAGGGAGCGCGTTTGAAACGGGTTGGAGTCAATCAGATCAACGGGAATCTCGCGCGGTTTGCCGCCTTCGGCTTCGCCTGCGGGTCCAGTTTGCGGGCGCGGAATCAGTGAATCGAGCCCTTTGCCGAGGGCGCGGCGTTTGAGGTCGGGAACAGCAACATTGGTCATGCGAAGTCCTCAGTTTGATCAGTGCCTGCCATGCAGGCCGAAATCGATTCGCGATCCGGAGAGCCGGCCGTCACGTGGCCGTTCACGATTCCCGCCAGAAGGTCATTCTGGCGGGCGGGCGCGTAGCCGCCATGGTTTTGCGTTCGGCGGCCCGCGGACTTTCGATCTGGTTGCGGGCCAGAAACTCCCCCGTCAATTCGAAATATGCCTCCGCGCCGCGCGAACGCGAATCGTAAAGCGCCACGGGCTTGCCGTGGCTCGGAGCCTCCGCAAGACGCACATTCCGCGGAATCACCGTCCTATAAAGAATGTCGCGAAAATACTCGCGGAGCGTCTCCGTCACCTGCTGCGCAAGGTTGGTGCGATCGTCGTACATCGTCAACAGCACCCCCCCGATGGTCAGGTTCGGGTTGTACGCCGCGCGCACGCGCTCCAGTGTCGAAATCAGCTCCGAGATTCCTTCCAAAGCAAAGTACTCCGCCTGCAAAGGGACGATCAGCGTCTCCGCCGCGGAGAGAACGTTGAGGGTAAGCAGGTCCAGCGCCGGCGGGCAATCCAGAAAGATCAGCTGGTAGCTGCTCTTAATCGGCTCAATCGCCCGCCGCAATCGCAGCGCCCGGTCGTCTGCTCCGGCCAGCTCAATATTTGCGCCCGTCAGGTTCTTCGAGCCCGGCAGCAGCCACAGCCCATCTACTTGCGTCGGAAGGATGACTTGTTCCGCAAGGCTGTCCCCGGAAAGTACGTCGTAAATCGAACGGCGGTCGTCATCTCGTTGAAAACCCAGGCCCGACGAAGCGTTGGCTTGCGGATCGCAGTCAATCAGGAGCGTCTTCAGCCCCTCCAAAGCCAGGCATGCAGCCAAGTTGATCGCCGTGGTGGTCTTGCCTACACCGCCCTTTTGGTTGACGATTCCGACGATGTTTCCCATGGCCTTCAAGAGTAAAGGGAGAAATAGCGGCACGCATAGGACTTGCATTGTGGGAAACGGGGCGCGGTTGTGGAAACCGCCCGAAACGCCGGGGCTCATAAACCGGGCAAACGCCTGTCGGGAAAGAGCTTCGATTCGAACACGTGAGTTAGGCTTCCGGAGCGGCAAAACCCGCTTCTCGGTGGAAAACTACCCTTCCGCTGGCACAAATTTTCTGTTTTTGCTCGGCCCGAACCATTTCGGTACTGAGCCTAAAACGAGCTAAGGCGGCCCGCTTGTTCCACGTGGAACATCCTCCGCGCCAATGGATCCCCTTCCGCAGCTTCCTCCCCGCTCTCGTCCCACTGTTCCACGTGGAACAACGTTTGGCACAGACCTCACAAGCGGCGCGAAAGCCTCGACTCGCCCCGCTGAACCCCCATCCGCCCTGAGGCAAACCGTTAGTCACTTGCCTGCATCAACTCCGAAGAGATAAAAGACGTTGGTGCCGCTGCCTCCGCAAAGACGGCCTTCTTATCGATAAAATAGTAGAGGGAGCCTCAGCTATCTTTCCCAGGCACCAAAGAGGGCAGGGAAAAAATGAATTTCTCAGGGCCTTTCCGCAAAAGCTTGTTCTCCCTCAAGCGTCGACAGACCATTCAAGGCGCGCTCGCCCTCGCTGCCTCCTCACTCCTGCCCGGCTGCGGCTCGGCCGCGTCCTCCGGCTCGACGGGCGGGACGGGAGGTACCGGCGGAAACGGCGGCGGTTCTTCCAACACACAGCCCATGCCCTCAGGCCCCATCACTTCCGCCTCGCTCGCCGTCACCGCAACCTCCGCTGGCTCCATCGGCACTGCCTTCGCCGGACTCTCGTACGAAAAGAGCACTCTCTACGAAAACCCCTACCTGTTCACCGGCACAAACGCTAATCTCATTGCTTTGTTCAAGTTACTTGGACCCAGCGTCCTGCGTATCGGCGGCAACTCCGTGGACCGCAACGTCTGGACCCCCTCTGGCACCGGCCAGACCGCAGGCCAAATCGCTCCCAACGACGTCAACGCCCTGGCCGCCTTCGTCAAAGCCACCGGCTGGCAGTGTCTTTACGGCATCAATCTCGGCGGCGCAGGCCCCGTCCCCTACACCAGTGGTTCCCTCGTGGCCGCCACCACCCCCACGCTCGCCGCCGAAGAAATCGCTTATGTCTATCAGGCATTTGGCTCCTCGCTTCTCGGTTTTGAGATCGGAAACGAATGCGATCTCTACGGAAGCTCCTATTTCACTGGTGCCACGTGGAATCTCTCCGCCTTTGAGTCCCTTTGGACCCAATTTCGCACCGCGATCGTCGCTAAGACTCCCGCCGTCGCGTCCCTCTGCACCGGCCCGGCCGACGCTGGCAGCGAATCCTCCTGGACTGTTCCCTTCGGCCAGTACGCAACCAAGAGCAACATCTCGCTTCTCACGCAGCACTACTATCGCGGCAACGGCCAGTCCGCCGGCTCCACTGCCGCCAATCTGGTCACGCCCGACGCCGCGCTAGTCAGCGATCTCCAAACACTCAACACCGGCGCAAAAGGTGTCGACGTCCCTTTCCGCATCTCCGAGTGCAACTCCTACTACAACGGCGGTGCCGATGGCGTCAGCGATGCCTACTGCTCTTCGCTTTGGATCATCGATTTTCTCTTCGATTGCGCCTTGAACGGCTCTGTCGGCGCCAACTTTCACGGCGGCGGCGATAGCGACGGCTATACCCCCATCGCCGACTCCGGTGGCGCTGTGGTCGAAGCCCGGCCCGAGTATTACGGCATCCTTCTCTTCACTCTCGCCGGCCAGGGCATGCTTTACACCACGAGTCTTTCCGGCATCGGCAGCCTCAACATCACCGCCTATGCCGTAAAATCCTCGTCCGGAGAGCTCAACATCATTGTCGTCAACAAAGACAGCGCGCAGAACCTCCAGCTCACCGTCCAGCTCCCGCAAAACGCGAGCTCCGCCACATTACTTGAAATGACGCAACTCACCGCAGGCGCCAGTGGGCCCAGTCTCAGCGCAACCTCGGGAGTAACAATTCAGGGTGCGAGTGTGGGCGCAAATGGGTCCTTCTCGCCGGGCACTGCCTACGCCCTCAGCACCACCGGCACCGAGCTAACGTGCTACGTCCCCTACCTCGGCGCTGTTTTGATTCAGATTCCATAGATCCTGGGCCGCAGCCTGCGGGATCCCCACGCGACGATGCGGTGCGCACCGCTGGGTAGCTGTTTCACGGTCGGCCAGGAAAATTCCGTTCCGGCCGCGCGCCTCAGCCCTTCCAATTCCCCCGTCGTCGTCATCAGCGCAAGCCATCCCTCCGGCGCTACCCGCGGAACCGCAGCCGCCACGGCCTTCGGCATCTTGTCGACAGCTCTCAAAATCACGCAGTCAAAGTCGCCAGCAAGCGTCTCGGCGCGCCCCGCATGAACCTTCGCGTGGATCCCCAAAACGCGCACGGCCTCCTGCAAAAACGCGGCCTTCTTGCCCTGCGATTCCGCCAGTGTCACGGCAATCTCCGGTTGGCAAAGCGCAATAGGAATCCCCGGCAGTCCCGCGCCCGACCCGAAGTCGAGCAGGGTCCTGATCCCCGGCGGCAATGCGCGAGCAACTGCAATGGATTCAATAAAATGCCGCGATAGAATCCCTTCCTCATCCCGAACCCCACTCAGGTTAAGGCGTCTCCTCCAGCGAAGAAAGAGCGAAAGATAATTGCCGAACCGGCCCGCCGTTTCGTCATCAAGCGGCGTCAGACCGGCCGCCCTCAGAAGTTCCTGCAGCCGCGTCCTCGTCTCGTTCGCATCCATCGCTCGCTAGCCGCCCCTCAGCTCCGGTAGTGGGTCAATTGGAATCTGTCGTGAAAGGGCACGACTTCAGTCGTGCCGTAAAGCCTCCAAAAATGAGCGGGGCTTTAGCCCCTTAGGGATGACCCCTCTTCAAAGTGACCAGCACCTCAGATCCCGCTTTTGGCACTTTCGATTGCGGGCGGTTCCCACTCCGTAGCCGCCTGCACAAACGCCGAAAATAAGGCACGCGAGAATCCGCTCTGCCCATACGTCCGCTCCGGATGCCATTGCACGCCCACGACAAAATGATCCGCTGCATCCAGCTCCACCGCTTCAATCACGCCGTCGCCCGGCGAAACCGCGCTCACCCGCAGATTGTCGCCCGGCGTACGAATCGCCTGGTGGTGGCTGGAGTTCACCGCAACATCGCCCGCCTCTGTCGCCGGCAGAATTCCGTTCAACCGCGATCCCTCCGCAATCTCCACCGGGTGCGCCTTCACCACCTCGCGTCCGGGCCGATGATTCACCGCCGTCTTCAGATCCTGAACCAACGCGCCTCCGCGCCAAACGTTCAGGTTTTGCGTGCCGTGGCAGATCGCAAGAATCGGCTTGCGCAAATTGAACGCATCCTGCAGCAGCAACTCATCGGCCGCGGTGCGCGCGGGATCATCATCCCCGCACTCCGGCTCCCGCGCCTCGCCATAACGCTGCGGATCCACGTCGAACTTGCTTCCCGGCAGCAGAACTCCTTGCACGCTCGCGAGCAACTTTGCCACGCGCTCCTGCGTCTCGCTCAGCGGCACCACCACCGGTTCCGCGCCGGCAGCCTCCAGCGCTTCAACATACTGCGGTAATGCCCGCTCGTTGTACTCTGTGTCGCTGCTGGTGGGTTCTGGAATCGCGATCTGGACGGCCATGCAACCAGTGTAAAGCCCACGCGGATCGGTTCCGCAGCAGTCGCCACGACCCGCAACAATCCTCGTGTGAATTCAGGAGACCGGTGCCGGCGTCTCGGCCTCAACCCGCGCCGGCTTCTCCAGCATCGCTTCCATCGCCTCGCGCAATCGCTCCGTCAGCGCGCCATTTTGCCGCACTGTCATGCCTTTGGTCTCGATCGGCTCGCCAATCTGCACCGTCAGCTCGCCAGGATAAAAGTGGTGCGTGTGAATCGGCAGCAGATCGTAAACGCCCTTCAGCGCGATCGGCACCAGCGGCACCTGCGCGCGAATCGCCAGGTACGCCGCGCCCGACAGGAATGGTCTCAGCTCGCCATCCGAGGTTCGCCCGCCCTCAGGAAACACCACCAGCGGCATGCCTTTGCGCAGCGCCTTCACCGCCCCGCCCAGGCTCGAGAGCGTCGCGTGCGGGTTCCCAATGTCAATCGGCATTTGCCCGGAACGCTCGAGATACCAGCCAATAAATGGCCACTGCCACAATTCTTTCTTCGCCAGGATGCGAAACTGAAACGGCAGCGCCGCAAAAATCACCGGAATGTCCATGTATGAAGTGTGGTTCGGGGCATACACCGCGACCCGGCGCTGGCGCAGGTTTTCCGCTCCCTCCACCTTCACGCGCGACAGCGAAGCCCGCACCCCGGCGCGCGCCCATATCCGCGCAATCCAATGCTGAACCCGCCCCTTTTTGTCCACCGGCGAAACCGCAAGCGCCGCGAGCCCGCAGACAGCCGTCACCAGCGCAAGCACCGGCGTCTGCAACGCATTCGACCGCCAGCGATAGAACCGCGGCAGCGGATTGGGCCTTGCGCTCATCGGGTTTCGCTCTTTTCCGCAGCGAAATTCCCCAAAAGCATCGCCCGCGCCTCGCCTACAAGGTACACCGATCCCGAAACCACTACCACGCCTCCCGCTGCGTTCTCCTGCGCCATGCGCAGCGCCTCCCGCATTGTCTCTGCTGCTGCTGCCGCCGTCCCCGTTGCCCTCGCCGCCGCCAGCAAATCCTCCACCGCCGCCGCGCGCGCGGCATGAATCGGCGTCACAATCACCCGCTCGAACAGCGGAAACAGAATCTGCGCCATCTCCGCCACCGGTTTGTCGCGCAGGCAACTGAAAATCAAAATCCTTGGCCTTCGCTCTTCCAGAATGCTGCGCAGTCCCGCGCGCAATGCCCACACGCCGGCCGGATTGTGCGCCACGTCCAGCACCCACTCCACATCCGCGATCATCATGCGCTCCAGGCGTCCCGGCCATTGCGTCCTGCGAATTCCCTCCTCGATGTCCGCAGGGCTCACAGCAAATCCATGCCGCACGGCCAATTCCACCGCCGTCGCAATAGCCAGCGCCACATTCCTCTGCTGGTGCGTTCCCTTCAGCGGGGAATCCACTTTCACCGTCGCTCCCAAAGCCTGCACGGTGTAGGGCCCCTTGGCTTCGCTCGCCGGCATGTACGGCACCGCGCTCACCCCGCGCACGTCCAACTCCAGCGCCACCTGGCCCAGCACCTGGTTCGCCTCCGGATGCTGCGGCAGCGTGATCATCGTTCCGCCCTCGCGCAGTATCCCCGACTTCTCGCGCGCTATCGCCGCAATCGTCGGGCCCAGCCACTCCATGTGGTCCAGCGAAATGTCGGTCACGATTGAGACCAGCGGCTCCACCACATTCGTCGCATCCAATCGTCCGCCCATCCCCACTTCCAGCACTGCAATCTCTACTTGGCTTTCAGCAAAGTAGAGAAACCCCAGCGCCGTCAGCATCTCAAAGAAACTCGGCTGTTGCGGGAGCTTCCGCTCCTTTACCATTTGCTCGGCCGTGTCTGAAACCAGGAAGAAAAGTCGCGCAAAATCCGCGTCCGCTATTTCTTCCCGGCCCACGCGAATCCGCTCATTCGGCCGCTCAAGATGCGGCGACGTATACAGTCCCGTGCGCAGCCCCGCTTCCGTCAAAATCGATGCCAGCGTCGCCGCTGTCGAACCCTTCCCGTTCGTGCCCGCAATCAGCACTGCGGGAAAGCGCCGCTCGGGATGGCCCAGCGCACTGAGCAGAATCCGCATCTCATTGAGCGAGAATTTCCGCCGCGGCTGCCCCGCCTTCGCATACAGTTCCGGCGTCATCGCATTCAACTGCTCGATTGCCGCCGCGTAAGACATAAGAAAGTTCAGTATAGAAGGCCAGCGAAATCGCCCCCTCCGCCGGGGGCGGCAAGGCGTCTGACTGGTTGATTCCGCACCATCTCCGTGCCCCACCCATTCGCCTTTTTCTGGCGAATGGATGGGAAATCACGGTCCCCGGGCGAGCGAATTTGTTTTGTCAGAAACCGCTCGTTAGTTCGCGCTCGGCGGCTCCGCGTGGTCAATCACCAAGGCGTCAACCATTCCGCGCGTCGCTTCCAGCCGCAGGCCAAGCTGCTGCTCGATCGCGGTGAAAAACGGCGGCGCCTGCGCATCGGCCGGCGCTACCGGAACCTCCCCGCCAAATTGCGTCTCATCCGGCGCCCAGTCCAAATCGAAGTCGTACCTTCCCCTCAACCCTGTCTTATCCACTACCGGCCGATCCAGTAGCGCCCTCTGCATCAGCGAAACGAAATCCCCCATCGTCGCGTTCTTCGCCGGCAAATGAATGCGCGCCGGCGGATAGACGGTCGAAATCAGTTGCGGTGGATCGCTCGCCGCGACTGTGCTCTCTTTCAGCTTCGGCCCTCCCTTATCCACCTCGAGCGCATAGATTGAGAACTCCTTCGGTTCGCGATGGAAGCTCAGTTTGAACCGCTCGCTCAGCAGCGTCCTCAGCATGGCCATCTGTTCCGCCTGCGAAGGCCGCGTATCCCCCGGCGCCAACGCCACAATGTCGAAATGGTCCGAATCGCTCCACGCCGGCCCTCCTGAAATCACCTTCGGACTCAAGTTGTAGGCCGCAGCAATCAGCAGTTTCAACGTGTAGTACTTCACCACAAAGCGATTCGTGCTCTGCATGGTGATGTATCGCCCCGACTTCGCATCGAGCGCGGTAGGCTTGATTGTCGCCACTTCAAACGCCGGCGCTGCACCCTGCGCGCTTGCCGGAGCCTGCGCTCTCATCTGAACCGCCGCGAGCGCTAAAGCTGCAATCAGTACTGATCTCATCGGCCCTCAATTTCCTCCATCCGCCAAGCGCCAATATCGGTAGCGCCATTCTCGCATGATTTTTTCGCGATCCCACGCAAGTTCTCGCGCACAACATATCAGCCCGCGCAGTCGGCGTGAGACTCTGGCATCGTCCGCCAAAAGGAGGGGCCCTGACCATGCCCCACCCCTCCACCGTTCCTTCTCCTCCTGTGCAAGACCCGCTCGCCGCAACCCGCTCCACCAATACACCTTCGCCACGGCTCCCACACAACCCACACGCCTTCCACAGTCTTTCTCCGCGCCCCTGTGGGAGCCTTGGAAAATCACGGCCGCATCTCCCCCTCCGCGCACCGGTTTTCCAATTCTCCTGATTCCCACAGCCACGATTTAGAAAACTCTCACCTATCCCAACCCCGCGCCCCCACGCTTCTCCGCCCCGATTCCCACTTTTCCTACCTCACCTACGGGTACTACTGTCTTTTATTTATCTATATCCATACTTATCCCCCTTCCGTCGTCGACTCCCCAACCCCAGGGTTGTTGTCGCGGTTGCTAAGGTTGCCCCGTCCTTTCGCCGTATCTAGGAGGAAGTGTGCGACCGCATTGCGAGTCCCTTAGTTCCGAGTCCGTCCGTCCCTGTATTTCAGAGAACCAACCTAGTTTTCCACGCGCCATTTACACGCGACATCGCTACAATCGGGGTGAGCTATCGACGCCGCTTCCGGCTGCCCGCAAGCTGTTGTACAGTGGGGGCATAGGATGCGGCTTCTGGGGCAGGGGGATTCGAATGCCAAGCGTCGAAACTGAAGTTGAGAAGCCGGCCGCTCAGGGGGCAGCGATGGAAATTACTGTAAGCCGCCAGGATTTGGTCAAGGAGCTCACGGCAACGCAGAGCGTGGTCGAGCGCAAGACCACGATTCCGATCCTCTCCAACTTTCTTCTCGAGGCCGAAGACGATCGCCTCAACATCACCGCTACCGATCTCGACCAGGCCATCCGCACCAGCGCCGCCGTCAAAGTCAAAAAGCCGGGCGCGTGCACCATCCCCGCGCGCAAACTCTACGACTACATCAAGCTCCTGCCCGACGGCGACATCTCCATCAAGCTGCTTGAAAATCACTGGGTGCAGATTCGCAGCGGCCGTTCCAACACCAAGATGGTCGGCATGGCGCGCGCCAACTATCCGCAGGTTCCCGAGTTTCCCACCATCGCGGCCACCAGCATCTCCCTCGTTGCCCTGCGCACGCTCATCTCTCGCACCATCTTCGCCATCTCCAACGAGGAGTCGCGCTACACCCTCAACGGCGCACTGCTCGTCCTCAAGGCAGAGTCGCTCGCCATGGTCGCTACCGACGGGCACCGCCTCTCGTTTGTCGAGAAACCCGGAGAGACCCTCGAAGGCATCAGCGGCGAAAAGCGCGTGCTCATTCCGCGCAAGGCTCTCCAGGAGCTGCAAATGTTGCTCGCCAACTCCGACGCCGAAAAAATCGAATTCGCCGACGACGAGCACACGCTCTTCTTCCGCGTCGGCCATCGCACGTTGTCCAGCCGCAAGCTCACCGGGCAGTTTCCAAATTTCGAAGCCGTCATGCCGCGCGACAACACCAAGTTCGCCGTGGTGCGCTCGAGCGAGCTCTCTCAGGCCATCCAGCGCGTCGCCCAGTTCGCCGACGAGCGCTCCGGCGCCATCCGCATGAAGCTTGAAGACAACGAGCTCAAGGTCAGCGCCCAATCCTCTGAATCCGGCGAGAGCGAAGACACCATCGACACGCCCTACCAGAGCGAAGCCATCACCGTGGGCTTCAACTCCACCTACATCCTCGACTTCCTCAAGGCCCTCGACAACGCCGGCGAAGTCCGCCTCGAGTTCAAGGACGCCCAATCCGCCGGCCAGATGCGCCCCGAAGATCCCGACGCCGAGTACAAATACCGCTACGTCCTCATGCCCATGCGCATCTGACGCGCGCAATCCGCGATCATCGCAATCCAAAACAGCAATGGCCCGGCAACGATGCCGGGCTATTCATTTG
>Ga0181530_10001313_pt1 | contig 31500 bp, 25 predicted proteins | sample PEATcosm2014_Bin_42_FD_119769 | JGI IMG/M metagenome (GOLD analysis project Ga0181530, IMG submission 119769) | Peatland microbial communities from MTU Mesocosm Facility, Houghton, MI, USA - PEATcosm2014_Bin10_60_metaG | ecosystem: Environmental > Terrestrial > Soil > Wetlands > Peat | place...
CGGGGCCGGGGGCGTACCCAGGTTTTCTTGTAAAATGTACTTCCCGCGAATCACCACCGAGGTGCGCGTGGCGTAGCTGGAAACCGTGAGAACGCCAGCCTGGCCCAGCACGCCGCCACGCTGGCCGGTGGTCAGGTCAACCTTGCGGAATTCGGGGCCCTGCACGCCTTCTATCCCATAATGGCTGGCCAGACGTTGATTGAGAAACGTGTAGCGGGCGTCCAGAAAATCCGCCATCGGCCGGTTCTGGCGCAGGATGTAGTCGAAGAACAGGCTGGTCTCGGTGCGCATTGCGTCGCGCAACTCGGCATCCCATTCGGGGAACTTCTGCGGATCTGGTTTCACCACGTCGAGGTTGCGGGTCTCCAGCCACTGGGCGGCAAAATTGCCGGCGAGCGCGGACGAGCGCGCATCGGCCAGCATGCGCTTCACCTGCGCATCGAGCTCACCGGGAACATGGAGCTTGTCGGCCCCGGCCAAGTCCAGCAGTTCGTCGTCCGGCATGGAGCTCCACAGGAAGTAGCTCAGGCGCGAGGCCAGCTCCACGTCGGAGATTCTGTGGACCGCGGTGGGCTCGGTTGGGTTGGGGTCGTGCTCGATTCGGAACAAAAAGTTTGGCGAGAGGAGCATGGCCTGGAGCGCCAGTTGAATCCCCTGTTCCGCCGATTGGCCGTGAGCTTTGGCGATGCCGACGAATTTCACGAGCGAGGCCACCTCGGCCGCGGACACCGGGCGGCGATAGGCGTGGCGCGCCAGGTTGCCTACGATCTTCTGCACGCAGGCCGGGCCGGAATCGGGGTCGCAGATCAGGATCCGGGCGCGGCTGGCCGGTTCCATCTTGGGCTTGAAGGGACCCTCGAAAACGATGGCGTCAATGAACTTGTTGCTCTTCCGGTTGTAGAGGTCGCGCGGCGCCAGGCCCTTCACAAAATCGTCGTTGAGGAAGCCCGCGCGAAAAACGTGGTCGCCTTCGGGCAGCACCAGCCGCAGCTCCTCTTCCGAGTAAGGGTCGAAAAAGACCAGGCCGGAAGGCTTAGTCTCTATTATCTTGCTGCCGGCCAGCTTGCCGTCCATCCAGAACCCGAGCATTACGGGCTTGGCATCCGCCGGGCGTTCGCCGGGCAGGGCGAAGCGGACGGTGTACTCGCCATCGAAATCGATGCGGTGGCTGCATTCGATGGAACTGGCATCCACCCGCCGGATGCGCTTATCCCTGGCGGCATATTCCACTGAGATCGGCTTGGGCAGCAGATCGGCCGCCACCGCTCGCGAGGCGATCCGCTCGGCCGCCTGCAGGTATTTTTCCATGAGCACGGGCGAGATGGTCAGGATATCGCCGATGTTGTCGAAGCCCTCGCCGGAATCGTCGGTGGGGAAGTCTTTTTGCGCCCGGTACTCCACGCCCAGCAGGTCGCGAATGGTGTTGGCGTACTCGTTCCGGTTCAAGCGGTGGGCCGTGACCCGGCCCGGATCGGGCTGGGTATTGCGATCCGCCTTCACGAATTCACCCTGGACGTATTTGACCAGAGTGTCGATCTCCGCCTGCGAGCGGGGGACGCCTTTGGGCGGCATCTCCCCGCCACGGAGCCTCTGCAGAATCCGCTCCCAGCCTTCCCGTTTATCGACCAAGGATCCCGGCTGCTGGAACGCGGCGGCATCAAAGCCGCCCGACGCCAACTGGTCGTTGTGGCACGGGGCGCAAGTGTTTTCCAGAACGGGAGAGACGGACTGCTTAAAAGCCGCATCCCCAGATGCCAGAGCCGGCGCCTGCGGCGAGGATGCCGGCAACTGTGCGACAGCCGCAGCCACAACTCCAACCACGGAAATGGCGTAGACCCAGTTGCCGCCTCGACGCATACACTTCTCTCTGGTGAACCGCGTTATCTAGATGTTACCACCACAAGAACGGACCCAACCGATGCCTGGGCCGGGATGCGCGGTTTTGAATCAGGTTGTGGTATTTTAGCGCCCAGTGGCAATTCTCAGGAGGGCTTGCTGTATGAATCGAACACTCACAGGGGTGCTGGCCGCGTGGCTCGCGGCGGGGGCGCATGCGTTGGCCCAGGGTGGCGGGCCCGCGCAGAGCCAGGATCCCGACCCCGGACTTCTATATCACCTGGGGCCGGATTCGCTTCCACAGGACGGTGTCCCAAAGGGCGAATTCCGAGGGCCGTTCACGCTGCCCAGTCAAGCGTATCCCGGCACGCAGCACACCTATTGGGTGTATATCCCGGCGCAGTACGATCCCACGATTCCGGCAAGCCTCATGATCTTTAACGATGGACAGGCCTTCATGAATCCGGCAGGCGACATCCGCGCGCAGAACGTGATGGACAACCTGATTTACCGGCGGGAGATTCCGCCGATGATCGGAGTGTTCATCAATCCCGGCCGCCGGCCCGATCAACCCGAACCGAACTCCAGCGAATGGGGCGATCGGACCACCAACCGGCCCACCGAGTACAACACGTTGGACGACAAGTATGCGCGCGTGATCACCGAGGAGTTGATGCCGGCGCTGTACAAGGACTACAACGTCTCGAAGGACCCGGAGCGGCACGGCATTGGCGGGGCCAGTTCGGGCGCGATCGCGGCTTTCACGGCCGCCTGGGAGCGGCCCAACCAATTCCGCAAGGTGCTGAGCATCGTCGGCAGCTTTGTCAACCTGCGTGGTGGGAACGCATATGCGGATATTGTGCGCAAGAGCGAGAAGAAGCCGATCCGCATCTTTCTGCAAGACGGCCGTAACGACAATCGCGGCCAGGGACAGGGCGGCGGCGCCTACGATGAAACGCGCGACTGGTTTCTACAGAACGTGCGCCTGATGCAGGCGCTGACCGAGAAGGGCTACGACGTAAACTACACGTGGGGCATGAACCGCCACGGTCAGAAGATGGGCGGCCCGATCTTACCCGAAATGATGCGCTGGCTCTGGCGCGACCACGCAGTCTCCGTGGACCCTGGTGACGTGGTGGAGCGGTCGCCTAGCGCGCCTGCGAAGAAGGCTGTAGACAAGAACGCGGAAGATCCGGCGGCGGTGAAAAAGTAGGGGGCTTCGACCGGATCTCATCCGGCAACAAGCGGCTCACCAGGACAATATTTTGATTTTGTGTCCCGACGGCGACTCTGAGTGTCTGGAAGAGCGAGGACTGAAATCGCTCAGTCGCTGAGGGCTCCCCTTTTAAGCCGCAGACTAATGCCTTTCTACTATTTTGCGCCGCTGTACCCCATGTTACACTTCTAGAGAATCAGATCTTGTAATCTCTTTCAGGGATTCTCAGTGCCTGTACTGTTCTTGTTTCTGTTGGTGCTGACGGCTCAAGCATCCGCACCGTCGAGTGCGTTTCTGTATACCGAAGCACCGGAATATGATGTTCAGGCGATGCTCGTCGGCGGGCAGCGATTCCCCGGCGGAGCGGTGGTGAAGGTGTTCTCGGGCGGTGTTTCCCGGCCTCTCGCGCCCTCCCTGGCAACTTCGGCCGACGCCGCCGTGTCGCCGGATGCCAAATATGCTCTGGTATCTGGTAAGCAGAAGCCGGACCAGCCGTGGCAAATTTGGGAAGTCCCATTGGCGGGCGGCCCACCGAGGGAGGTGACGTTCGGTGCGGAAGACTGCATCCGTCCGTTTTACGCTGCGGAGCGGAAGGTCGTTTACGCGCGCAAGACGCCTCGCGGGTTCCAGATCGAGATCGCTCCACTCGAAGGGAACAATCCGCTCCGCCTGACCTGGCTGGCGGGCAACTTCCTTCCGGACGGCGTGATGCGCGACGGCCGCGTTCTCTTCGAAGCGGCTTTTCCGAGTGCGCCTTCCACTACCCGCGAGCTCTACACGGTTTACACGGACGGCTCCGGCGTGGAAACCCGCCGGTGCGATCACGGACCCGACCGCCATTCCGCGGCAGAATTGGCTACGGGGGACTTGATCTTTCAGACCGGCGCCACGCTCGCACGGTTCACTTCAGCGCGCGCCGGGCAACTGGAACTGGCGTTGCCGAAAGGCCAATACCTGGGACCGGTGGCAGAGGTGGAAGGGGGAGAATGGCTGGTCCCGTATCGCCTGAGAGCGGAAAGCGCGTACTGGATTTGCCGATTCCCGCCGCAGCCGTGGGCGCAACCCGTGAAGGTAGTAGGACCGAACACCTTTCAGCCCGTGCCGATCCGCGTGCGCCCGGTACCGCCCTACCACCCTTCCGGACTGGGCAATCGCGAGGGAGCCAATCTGCTCTGTCTGAATGCTTATGTTTCGAAATCGCAGCAGATTCCGAAAAACTCCGTGGCCGAAGTGCGAGTCTGGGCCCAGAATGACCGCGGCGACGCGGTGGCCTTGGGCAAGGCGCCGGTTGAGCCCGACGGCTCCTTCTATCTGCAGGCGCCATCGGAAACGCCGCTGCGTTTCGAACTCCTGGACCGCGCGGGCAAGACCGTCGCGGCCGAGAAGGGTTGGTTTTGGGCCCGAAAGGGAGAGCAGCGGGTGTGCGTCGGCTGTCACGCCGGTCCGGAACGGGCGCCCGAGAACGTGGCGCCGCAAGTTCTCTTGCGCACTCAGAAGCCGGTGCCGATGGGGAAACCAGGTGATTAATTCACAGACCGTGAGATTCGGTGCTGCAAGCGAGTGGTTTCCCGCAAATAGCCCAACGCCTCGTGGTCAGAGAACTCAGGAGCTTCCATGCTGTTTCGCCTATTGATTTCGGTTCTGTTCCTGGCGGCCGCGGAACAGCCGGCGCCAGGGCCGATCCGCTTTGCCGATGTCACGCGGAGTGCGGGCATCGCGTTCACCCACAGCTTCGGCGCGCAGCAGTTGGGATCGCTGCTGGAAAGCACCGGCGCCGGTGCCGTATGGTTCGACTACAACAACGACGGGTACCCGGACCTGTATGTGGTGTCAGGACGGCCGCTGGGGGACGGGATGCACCCGTACCCGTTGCGCAAAGCGTCGGATCCCCCGCCCCACAACCACCTCTACCGGAACAACCGCAACGGCACATTCACGGACGTTACAGCGAGCGCCGGAGTAGCCTCGGACTTGTTCAGCATGGCCGCGGTGGCCGCCGACTATGACAACGATGGCAACGTGGACCTGCTGGTCACCGGCTACGGCCGCGTGATCCTCTACCGCAACAAGGGCGACGGCACGTTCGAAGACGTCACCGCCAAGGCCGGGATCAACATTCCGGGATGGTCCATCGGGGCGGCATGGCTGGACTATGACCGCGACGGCTGCGTGGACCTCGTGGTGGGCCGCTACGTGAAATTCGACCCCCAGTATCGGGCTTACTATCCGGCGGACAACTATCCCGGGCCGCTCGACTACCCGGCTGAAACGAATGTGCTGCTGCATAACAACTGCGATGGTACCTTCAGTGACGTCTCTGCGAAGGCGGGTATCGCCGGTGTCAAGGGGCGCGCGATGGGTGTCACGGCCGCGGACTTCGATGGGGATGGCTACCCCGATATCTACGTGGCCAACGACAAGAGCGCGAACTTTCTCTTCCACAACCAACGGGATGGGACCTTTAAGGAGATCGCCACCCAGGCCGGCGTGGCATTCGGACAGAACGGCGAGAACACTTCGGCCATGGGGCCGGTTTTCGCGGACTTCTTCAACGGCGGCAAGGTGGATCTCTGGGTCTCCGACTCCAGGTATAACCGCCTGTTCCGGAATATGGGCGGAGCGATATTCGACGACATTACTCAACGGTCCGGCATCTCCCAATTGGCGGCGCAGTACGTGAGTTGGGGAACCGGCGCGCAGGATTTTGACAACGATGGCCTGCTGGACCTCTTCATCGTGCACGGCGGATTGATTCACATGGTGCCGCAGGAACACTCGATCTTCCGCAACCTCGGAAAAGGGAAGTTTGCGGATGTGTCTGCTACGGCCGGTCCCTTTTTCGATGCCAAGACGGGAGTGAAATCGGTGGGACGGGGAGCCGCTTTCGCGGACTACGATAACGACGGCAAGATTGATGTTTTCATCGTGAACCTGGGCGCCCCGGCGGTCCTGCTGCGGAACACGACGGCCGGCGCGGGTCATTGGATTGGCGTCCACCTGGTGGGCAGAAAGAGCAACCGGGACGGAATCGGTGCGCAGGTCGAAGTCGTGGCCGGCGGGATTCGGCAGCAGCGCGAGCGGACGGCCGGTTCAGGCTATCTCTCGCAGGACGACGGGCGTCTCCACTTCGGGTTGGGCAACGCCACAGCCATCGACAGCCTAACCGTGACCTGGCCCAGTGGCACGGTGCAGACCCTCAACAAGGTGGCCGCCGACCGCGTGATCACCATCGAGGAGAAGTAGCCATGCGCGGAACCGCTGCGATCTGGTGCATGATTGCCGCGGCGTTCTGCGTTCGCGCCCAGGGGTCTGCCGCGCCGGCCTATCCATCACCTATCGAAATGGTCCTGTCGGCCAACGGAAGCCGCTTGTACGTGGTGTGCGAGGGAACCGACGAAGTCGTGGAAATCGATGCCGCTGCGGGCTCGGTGCTGCGGCGCGTCCGCGTAGGCCAGCATCCGAAGAGCATTTCGCTTTCCGCCGATGGCCGATCCTTGTACGTCGCGAATTCGTGGAGCGACACGGTATCGGCAATCGACGTGGCATCCCTGAAGGTGGCGCGCGAATTGCCCGCGGGCTACGAGCCCAACGCCGCCGTGGCGGATGCGGAAGGCCGTTTCCTGTACGTGGCGAATCGCATCGGCAACGACGTTTCGGTGATCGATCTGGCTCGCGGCGTGGAAACCAAGCGTTTGCTGGCGGGCCGCGGCGCCGCCTACCTGTCGCTTTCCCCGGATGGCCGGCGCATCTATTGCACGCATATCTACCCGCAGCTTGGGGCGTTCCGCACGCCGCCCGAATCGGAAGTGACGGTGATCGATACGCGCCGTCAGATGGTGGTGGAGCGCGAACGCTTGCGCAACGCCGCCGGCACCTTCCACGTGGCCGCCGCAGACCATGGCCGCCTGGTCTTCGCGGCCCAGATGCGGCCCAAGAACCTCATTCCGCTGGCCCATGTGGAGCATGGATGGGCGATCGGGAATTCGTTGTCGGTGTTCGGCGCGGCGATCGGCGAGGTGGTGCAGGTTCCCATCGACGAACTGGACCGCTACTACACTCCTCCGTTCGGCCTGGCGATTTCTCCGGGCGACCAGCAACTGTTCGTCAGCACCACCGGGTCGGACAGCGTGACGGTCATTGAGATTCCGAAACTGCTGGCGTTCATACGGGCAGCCAGCCCCGATGAGCGGCGCGACATGGCGAACGATCTCTCGGCCTCGGCCAACTACGTTTCGGCGCGCATCCCCGTGGGCCGCGCCCCCAAGGGCCTGGCTCTCTCGCCGGACGGCAAGCGGCTTTTCGTGGCCAACCGGACGGACGATACCATCTCGGTGGTGGATACAAGGGCGCGCCGCGTGGCCTCCACCATTTCGCTCGGCCGGCCCGTGAAGCTCACAGCCGAGCGCCGTGGCGAGCGCCTGTTCTTTTCCGCCCGGTTCGCCTTCCAGGGCCACTTCGGGTGCGCCAACTGTCACATTGAGGCGACCATAGACGGGTTGAACTGGGACCTGGAGCCGGATGGCTTCGGCGTGGATATTGTCGAGAACCGGCTGCTGGAAGATATCGCCGATACCGCGCCGTACAAATGGAATGGCAGCAACCCCGATCTGGAAACGGAATGCGGCCCGCGGACCGAGAAGTACTTCTACCGCGCCCAGAGCTACTCGCCCGCCGAATTGGCCGACCTGGTCAGCTTCATCAAATCGATTCCGCTGCGGCCCAACCGCTACCTCAGGAAGGACGGGGAACTGACCGCGCAGCAGGAGCGCGGTCTAGCCATTTTCGAGCGCACCCGAACCAAAAATGGAACGCCGATCGACAGTGACAACCAGTGCTCCACGTGCCATATGGGCCTGCATCACACCAACCAGCAGTTAGTGGACGTGGGGACCGGGAAGCCGACCGACCGGGCGCCGCTGGTTGATGTGCCTCAGTTGAACAACGTCGTGACGATGGCGCCCTACCTGCACGACGGCTCCGCCGGCACGCTGGAAGAGATTTGGACGGTGTTTAACCCGCATGATCGGCACGGCGTGACCAACGACCTGACCAAAGACGAGTTGAACGACCTGATTGAATACCTGAAGACTCTATGAATACGCGGCTGATAGTGATATCCATCCTCTTCGCGGCACTCTTGGCGACCCAGGCATGGGCCGGCGCCCCCGAAATGCCGCAGTTCCGCTGGGAGAACTTCACCACGGAAAATGGACTGCCGGACAACCATGTGTTTCAGGTGAAGGTAGACGGCAATCGGGTGTGGGCGGCCACCGAAAATGGCCTGGCCCTATACCAGAACGGCCGCTGGAAAGTGTACGGCACTGCCGACGGGCTGGCGCATCGCGCCGTGCTTTTCATCGACGTGGACCCGCGCACCGGCGATGTCTGGGCGGCCACCATGGGCGGGTTAAGCCGCTTCTCGGCAGGACGATTCGACAATTACACCCAGCTCAACAGCGGTCTGCCCAATGACGTGGTTTACGGCGTGGCCGTGCAAGGCGACGCCGTTTGGGTCGCGACGGCGGCCGGCGGCGGCCGCCTCGACATCAAGACCGGCCAATGGAGACACTTCAACGAGCGCAACACGCCCATGTACGAGATCTGGACCTACGCCGTCACCGCCGGCGCCGAAAAGGTCTACTACGCGGTCTGGGGTGGCGGCGTGCTCGAGTACGACGTGAAGACCGGCCGATGGAAAGACTACAACGACCCCGACGGCGAAACCGAAGTGGTAGTGCTCAAAGACCAGGGGCTGATTCATGAGATCACTACTTCCGTAAGCTGGGCCGAGAAGGATCACGTCCTGTGGGTGGCCACTTACTTCGGCGCGAGCCGCTACGACGGGCGATACTGGAAGAACTTCCTCGACAAGGATAGCGGCCTCCCCAGCAATTTCCTGAACCAGGTGAAAGCCGTGGATGGCACACGCGCCTGGTTCGCCACGGATAAGGGCCTGGCGTATTACGACGGCGCGAGTTGGGCCGTCTACCGGCCGGCACTGGACACCCACGCGCCGGAGATGACGGTGCGCGACGCGCAGGGCGCCATCACGCACGTTCCCACCGCGACGGCTCCCGCGCACAATTACATTCTGGGGCTGGATTTTGATGGTGACGACCTCTGGGTGGCCACCGCGCACGGACTGAGCCACGGAATTCGGATAAAGAAAAAGGAGACAGGCAAATGATGAACATTTCAGAAGCGCTGGCCGAAGCGATAGGCGCCGCGACCCTTGAAAAGAGGTCGGTGCGCGCGCCGCGGGCACTCAACGAAGCCTACCATTACGAGCGCCCCAGCTCGTTTTCCCGGGGCTTGCGCCTGGACTTCGGCAACATCGCAGTTCTACTGATTTCCGGGACAGCCTCCATCGGTGCCCACGGCGAAACACTGCACGAAGGCGATTTCCGCGCCCAACTCCGCCGCACGTTTGCCAACATCACGGCTCTGCTGGAGTCGGAAGGAGCAAGCTGGCAGGATATCGTGCGAACCACCTGTTACCTGCGCGACATCGAGCGCGATTACGCCGCGTTCAATGAGGAACGGTCGGCCTTCTATCGGGCGCAGAAACTCGATCCGCTGCCGGCGTCAACGGGAATCCAGGCCATCTTGTGCCGTCCGGACCTGCTGGTGGAGATCGAAGCGATTGCGATCTTCCGCGCCGCGACCGAAGCAAAGGAGTAGAAGTGCCACTAGCCATCCGGCGCCTGCTGTTGGCCGCGGCCCTCGCCGCGGCGTTGCGAGCCCAGGGTTCGAGCGGCTGTGCCTGTGGCGCCGATCCTCCCGGCCCGCCCCGCAATCGCGAAGTCCGCCCTTATGCCGGCACGCCCGAGGACATGCGTCCTTACGGCAACTTCACCGTGCCCTACTATGAGTATTATCAGAGTCAGGTGGAGTACACCGGCGCCGCGCGGGACGTGGCCACCCTCAAACCGCAGGACGTCGATGAGGTACGCATCGGCTTTCTGGGACCCGTCGAAAACCATCCCGACGAAGCCCTCGGCAAGATGATGCTCAACGGCGCGCTGCTGGCCATCGAAGAGGCCAATGCGCGCGGCGGTTACGGCGGCAAGCCATTCCGGCTCATGGTGCACAACGACGCGGCGCTCTGGGGCGCGTCCAGCAATGAGATCGTCAAAATGGCTTACGACGAAAAGGTCTGGGCCATGCTCGGATCCATCAGCGCCGATTCCACGCATATCGCGCTGCGCGTGAGCCTCAAGGCTGAAGTGCCCATCGTCAACTCCGCGGCCACGGACCCTACCATTCCCGAGACCATCATCCCCTGGTACCTGACTACCATTCAGGACGACCGGGTGCAGTCCTACACGCTGGCGCGGCGCATCTATACCGATCTCGGCCTGACCCGAGTGGCGCTGCTGCGCGTCAACGACCGCTACGGCAGGTTCGGTGTGCTCAAGTTCAAAGAGGCCGCGCAACGACTGGGCCATCCCGTCACCATCGAACAGAAATTCCTGCCGGGTTCAACCGATTTCCGGCGAGCGCTGGGGATTATCGCCGATTCCGATGCCCAAGCGATCGTGATCTGGGGAGACCAGGCGCCCACCGCGGCCATCCTCAAGCAGATGCGCGAACTGGGGATGAAGCAGCGGGTTTTCGGCAGCTTCAGGACCATCGGCGACGACATGCTCTTATCGGCGGGAGCTGCCGCCGAGGGAATGGAGGCGGTATTTCCGTTCGATCCGAGTCGCGACGACCCGGCCTGGACCGGCTTTCGCGCCCGTTTCGCCAGGCGCTTCGACCGCCAACCCGAGGTGTTTGCGTCGCTGGCCTTTGACACCATGAATATCCTGCTGGACGCCGTCTGCCGCGCCGGTTTGAACCGCGGACGCATCCGCGACGCCCTTGCCGGCCGGGAAGGCTACAAGGGGGTCACCGGTGAAATGGTGTTCGATCCCAACTCCAAGAACACCGTCGCCATGTACCTGGCCACGGTCCGCAACGGCGCCATTCAGTACCGGCGTTATGGGATGCAGAAAGTCTACGCCACTGTGGGCGAGGGCGGAGTAGCCTACGCCGGGCCTCCCGTGGCAGACGCGCCAAGCGGTCCGCGGCGCTTCGTGGTTTTTGGCCCCGGGGCGGATCGGGTGGCCGGTTCACCGGAAGTGCGCGCCGCACTCGAACCTCTTGGGGGGCGCTATCTGCTGGCGGCCGTGGATGCGGACAAGCCGTGGGGACAGGCGTCCACGGAGTTAGTGGAACTGCTCTACCAGCGGAGTGCTCTGGGCATCATCGCGCTGGGCCGGAACGCCAGCCATCTGGCGGAACAACTCGCGGCCAAGACTTTCGTTCCGGTGATCGCAATTTCATCCGACGCCGGCCTTACGGCGGTGAATCTCCCCTGGATATTCCGCCTGCCCGTTGACACGGCGCTGGAGCAGGCCGTGCGGGCGATGACGGCCGCGGCGGAAAAGGCCGGTCCGAATCGGGGCCGCTTGCGCGATGAACTGGCCGCAAGCGGGCGGTTCGACAACCGGGGGGAGCCTAGGTAACTCCTGCGGCGCCGAGTTGAAGTCGTTGGTCACGATTTCGGGATCGCCGTCGCGACGGTGGCGGGTACGTTCGGCGACACGGGTCGTAGCAGCCGCAGAGCGGGACGCGTCAGATATTCGCGGATGTAGTCCCGGTGGGCGTCGTCGTCTGGATAGTGCTCACCGGCCGGGTACGGGTATCGGCTCATCCCATGGAAGGGCAGAGGCAGCACCGACTGCGAGAAGGCTGTATTGGCGTCCGCGTCCTTGGCCCAGCCATCCACCAGCAGCAGGTAGTCGCGTATCCAGCCAGCCGGCAACGCGGGCAGACCGGCAGCGGCGAAGCGCATACGGATCTCGTCGCCCGAGCCTAAGATCACCATGCGATCGTCGGGCTCCCGCAACAAGTCCTGCACGGAGCCGTAGCGCGTATAGTTTCCGGGCGTGGGGTTCCACATGGAAGTGGAACTGGTGGCCTGGTAATCGAATGATTCCGGCTGCTTGCGTTCGGGGTCGATAGTGGCGCGCGAGAAGCCCCGAAAATGCAAGTCGGCGGAGGCCATGGCGATTTCCGTGAGATGCGCCGGGGGCGGAGCGTTGTTCTCGAACAGGTAGATCTCGTCCCAATAGACGCATAGATTGGTCACGATCCGCACCTCACGCGACGCGGAGAGAAACTTGCCGGTGAGATCCACCGCCATGGCCTTCGGTTTGCCGGAGGGCATGCCCATATCTTCGATGACGGTTTTCCAATTCCCCTTCGCATCTCTGACCTGAAAATAAGGAAACACCAGGTCGCGATGCGCCTGAGCTGCGGCCAGGAACGTGCTGCCATCGGCCCAATCCACCCAACCGTAGAGCACCAGCACGGCTTTTCCGTCGGGTGCGGCGCCGGCAAAATTCAAATCCAGAGTGTGCAACTCCGCCACGCCCGCGTGGTCGCGGCGGAAGGCATCCGGGTAGTGCTGGTCGCGAGCCAGCAGAGCCGCCCGCACGTCGGCTCCATGGGTGTCCCGCGCCGAGGTAGGGTACGTCCGGCGATTCGATCCGTACAGACGGAACTCGGGAAAGGGCGGCGACTTGAACTTCTCATTGGTGACGATTTCCATGTTCGCCGGGTGGTCCAGCGCCAGCAGCTTGATCTGGTCGATATAGGAAACCTCGCGCAGTTCCTCCGTCATGCGGATTTCGTAGGCTCCCTCGCGCGCCTGCAGCATGGCGGCGGGGATGGAGACGTATTCGTCATGATCCACCGGGAAGTATTGTCCGTCGCCGGAACTGGCGCCCAGCGGAGCTACTCCTAAAACGTCGGTGACGAACTGGAAGCGCCGGCCGTTCCAGGTGAAGATCATGGGGCAGGAACCGGCCAGGCGCGGCGCCTCTTTCACCACCAGCTCGCGGTTGACCGGTTGTTTGATTTCGTTCTGGACCAGGCCATTCGGCCAAGTGATGCGGATGGTGTCCACGCTGGTGTGGCTGCCGAGGCGAAATACCAGGGGCACCCCCGCGTACGTCACTTTTTCGTAGCTGGCGCCGGCCTTCACCTCGACTTTGGCATTCACGGAGAGTTTGGCATTTTTGACCCCGGTGAGCCCTACTTCGATCCAGTTGCCGTAGGCCGGGGTGACGTCGTGAGCCATTACTAGGCTTCCATCATCTTGGATGCGCGCCCAATCCAGCCGCCCATTGCCTATGAAGTCCGCAGCGGCCGAACCGGCAGGGAACGCGGCGTGGTCCGGCCGCGGAACGGCTTGCAGGTCGCCGGCGCGATTCAGAAGCAGGCCGCCGGGTTCGAACTCCAGGTCCGTATAGCTATCGTGATTGACGTCGGCCGCCACTAGCCCGTGGGCGTCCGGCGGCAATGCATTGAGCGGAACGGCCTGGTAGGTTCCACCCAACCGGTCGCGGTAAAGCACGCCGGGGCGGCCGGCATAGGAGACCACAAGATCGAACCCCGGTGTGTCGGGTTCCAGATCGAACCGCACGGCATCCACAGCCCGCCCCGAAACAAACGGGAACCGCTTTGTTTCATCGCTAAAGCCCGCTTCGCCGTTGTTGCGCAACAGGCGGGACTCGTCACCGATCAGAATCAGGTCTTCGTCGTAATCGTGATCGTAATCGATCCAAACTGCCTTTCGGAACGAACCGGTGGCCAGTTCGGCGTGCTTCACGAACCGGGTTCCAGTGTTGTGGTAGAGCGTGGCGCCCTTGGTGGTCACCACGCAGAGGTCGGGCAGGCCGTCGTTATCGAAATCGCCCGGCGCGATGAATTGGACGTCGCGCATTTCCTCCAAGCCGGAGTTTTCGGCCAAGGTGAGGCCGTTGCGGAACAAGGCTACGCGGCTGGCCGACCAGGCAATGAGGTCGGGGCGTCCATTGGTCCCCGGCAGGGTGGCGACTCCCGACCCCGGCCCACCGAACCCTTCCGCCAACTTCTCCAGGCGGTATACCGGCGCGGCCAAGGGAGCCGAAGGTGAGGCATCGATTGGGTCGTACAGTTCGGCATACTGGCACCACTCCATGTCTTCGGGAACGGCGGCGCCCTCCTGCTGTTTTTTCAATTCCTGAAAGATGCGCAACTCTTCGGCTGCCCGATCGAGACGGCCTCCACGCCGGTACAACCCATAGAGCTGGAAACGGGGAGCAGCCAGGCGCGGGTTCAGATCGCGTGCGGTTTCGAATTGCGCGATGGCCGCCGTGTCATCGTCCTTCAGCTTGTATAGCGCTCCCAACTGGTAGTGCGGCATCGGCTCATTGGGGACCAGTCTCACCATCTCCCGGAACTGAGCCAGCGCCTTGTCGATCTCATTCTGTTTCTTGTAAACAATACCTAGGTTGAACCAGGTATAAGGCAGTTTGGGGCTGCGCTTCTGGACCCGCTCCAACTCGGCGATGGCGGCTTTGACGTCACCCTGGCGCAGCAGGGCCAGCCCGTAATTCAGTTGTTCGCGCACCGAATTCGGCGCCAGGGCCAGGGCTTGCCGCAGTTCCTGCACGGCCTCTTCATGAGTGGTGGGGTTTTCGTAGAATGCCTTGCCCAGATTGCGGTGCTGCCAGATCCGGGCGTCGTTCCAATCGTTTTGGCCGAAAACCAGCCAGCCTGCGCCGCTCACACCGGCCAGCAGAGCCGCCCACACGAACCCCCACAGTTTGCTGCGCATCTACCTGACAGTATGCCAGCATTTGGAGGCCGCCGCGGCCGGGGATGCGCGAGAATAATACTTGGCTCTAAAGCGCGCCCCTGAAGACCACATTCTGACGATCTCCGCTTGGGCTGCGGCTCCTGCTTCCGCGGTTCGCTCCGTAGAGGAATTCCCGTTCTGCTGATCGACGACGCAACCGGGAGCGAGTGGAACTTCCAGGGCTGCGCGACTTCCGGAAAAGCCAAGGGCTATTGTCTCGATCGGATTCCCATGCTCAAAGACTACTGGTTCGACTGGCGCAACCATAATCCCGCAACCACCGTCTATGGAAAAAGCAAGCGAATCCGATAGGGCGAAGATTCCTGGAGCGATACCATGAGCGACGATCGGAAGCCGGAAGCCAAAATGCCACCGATGTTTCTTCCCGGCGTGGAGAATAATCCGCAGCCCAGCCCCTACTACGACGCCATCCGCGTGATGCAGGCAGCGGGTCAGGCGTACCCGCAGATCTGGCACATGTTTGCGTTCCAGCCCGAAGCCACCGTCCATCTGGCGCGCTTCACACAGGAAATCATGCGCGAACCGGCACCGCTAAGCCCCTGGCTTCGCGAACTGATTGCCGCGTTCACTTCCGCGCGTAACGATTGTCCGTTTTGACTGAAGTCTCACGCCGCGGTCGCGGCGGTTCTTTTGGAACGGGAGAGCGCCACGCCGATCAATGGCGAAGAGTTCGTAGCCGCCGTGGTTCGCGATCTGGAAACGTCCGCTCTGTGCGAAAAGGAGAAAGCTCTCTTCCGCTTCATCGATCGCGTGAATCGACACTCGTTCGAGATCTCCGCCGAAGACATGCAGCCTCTATATGCCGTGGGATGGGACGACGAAGCCATTTACTTTGCCATCACGGTCTGCGCGCTGTTCAACTTCTACAATCGCTGGGTTGATGCCGGCGGAGTGCATGCGCTTTCGGATGAAATGCATCGCCAGGGCGGCAGGCGGTCAGCCGACACGGGCTATAACAGGAAATAACCCGGCCACGCGACGTCGCCTGGTCCCCAGTCGAGCAGGGTTGCCTGCCTGACGCATCACGGCATCGCCGCGGCACGGCTCACGTCGAAAGGCTATGGAAAGCCGGTGGCCGACAACCGCAATGAAGAGGGGAGGGCCAAGAACCGCCGTGGCGAGACCGCGGAACCGCGCTGCGTGCCGAAGGGCAAGTAAGCTTCCCTCATGTGCCTCTGTCCAGAATCGGTCATGGCCGGTCAGATTGGAATCGAGCCGGTCCAGGAGCATCTGACGGCTCGGTGGGTCGGCCACTTTGCCACAACACGCAATGGTGACGCGTGGCAGGCTAACCGTTCAACAAATAGATCTACCCTGACGCCGTACGTTCCAAGCCGGCGTCAGCGCCAGCGCTACAAGCCGGGCGGAAAACCTCACTAGGGCGCGCGGGGGATTCGTTGGCTAAAATATAGCACATGCTATTAGATACCAAGGTTGCGCTGATCACTGGCACCGGCACCGGAATCGGACAGGAGATTGCGCGTCTCTTTGCCGAGCATGGAGCACGACTCGTCTTACTCGACAGGAATGGGGAAGCGAACCAAGCGACTGCGCATTCTCTCGACCCGTCGGGTCAACGCGCAATCGCCGCCAACGTGGATGTGCGCGACCGCCCCAGCATCGACGCGGTCGTCTCCCGAACGATTCAGGAGTGGGGCCAGATAGACATTCTGGTCAACAACGCCGGGGTCTATCCGCGCCAGGAGTTCTTGACAATGACCGAGCAACAGTGGGACGAAATGCACGACATCAATCTTAAGAGCATGTTCCATTTACAGCAGGCGGTGCTCCCGCACATGATCGGCCGCCAACGCGGGAAAATCGTCAACATCTCGTCCGTAACGTTCCATTTTGGCGCTCCCAACCTCGCCCATTATGTCGCTACAAAAGGTGGCGTGATCGGATTATCGCGTTCCCTCGCCCGTGAGGTTGGTAAGCACAACATACATATCAACTGCATCACTCCCGGCGCTGTTCGCGTCGAAGCGGAAAAGGCAGTTGTATCAGAGGAACAGATCAGGGAGTACGTGGCCCAGCAAAGTCTTCAACGCCGCATCCTGCCCATCGACGTCGCTCGTGTGGCCCTCTTCTTGTCCTGTGACCTCAGCGACGGCATGACAGGCCAGACCCTAAACGTCGATGGCGGGTGGATCATGCATTGAGACCAACCCGGATTCGACGACGGCGCATACATCAGACCAATCGGCAGATTCCGGACGTTTCTTTGACGCCCGGTAAGGGCGGTAGCCTTACTGCAGCGGAACTAGTGGTGGCGGCGCAGGCATCTTGTGAAACGGTGTATCCGCGAGATAAAGGCTGCCAGCGCCGAAGGCGAGCTGGCGAGTGGTAGCTGGCATTCGCTCGACGGCCGTCGTGAAGACGAGTTTCACCTCACCTTCGACCTCTACAAACTCGGGACAGGTGACGCGGGGCGAGCCCGGGATCCTCCATTCACACAGGATCGCCCCATCGCTTAAGCGAAGTTGCTGAGCCACACCATCAGCGACCGCGTCAGGGTTATAGAAGGCGACAATCACACTTTCGCCATCAGGTGCATCTTCGCCGTCAGGCGAAGGCCGCAAGCCATCCGGTAAACCTGGCAGGGAATCGGTCGCGGCTATCAGCGAATGTTCCAGGACCTGCTCGAGCTTAGCATCAAGCCGGTAGCGGCTAATGGTCTTGGGAATCGAGTCTATGTCGATGAGCGTGGCGCCTTCTGCATCGCGGCGCAAGAACTTGCCGTTCGAGCAGAACTGCCCGCCGAAGACAGTGTGCAGTCGCTTCGTGGTGGAATCAAAGAAATAGAGTGCTGCGAGGGGCTGGTTGAACTTGAGGTGCTTGGTGCCGAACAGCACGCCCCCATCAACGGCCAGCCCATCGTTGATGATCACGCGCTCATCCTCCGTGACCTGAACGCCGGTCTCTTCGAGATCACCAGTCAGCAGGTTGAAATGCACTAGTCTTCTTTCGAGTCCGATCAGCACGAGACCCGGTTGCGTAGTCTCGGCGAAGAAGCCCGGGCGGCCCGGTAAAGGAAAGCTCCTGTTCTGGCCGGACGCCAGGTCGAGTACATTCATGCTGCCCTCATGAAGGTCCTCGCCATGCTGGATGGCCACCCATCCGAGCCTAGCTCCCCCGCCCGGATGGTTCCGCAGTACGCGCGGTCCCTCGGGCAAGAAACGTAACTCTTCGCCCGTGGGCTCGAAATAGGGTTTAGCATCGAATTGGAGAACCATCAAACCAAGATCATACATCGAGCACTGGTAGCAGTCCTCCTGCGGCAAGAGACAACCCCTTGCAGAGCTCTTCACACGATCCCAGACTGCGTTCCTGAATCCGCGAGTTTTCCACTGCCCCGGAGGTTCCTGTATCCGGACTTTCAGACCTTTCGCCGGCGCGCCAGACCTTGGTGCGATTGTGCCAGACGATCAACCACGGCAGCCCGATATCGCGTCCGTGCAGAGGGTTAGGCCGCACGAACATTTCTGCCCACAACCCCGCCGAAACGGCCCCTTGAATGTGAGTTTTCGGCAACCGTGCGTAATCGACCGACCGTTCACGAACTTCTGGCCAAACGGCGACTATTCCCTCGGCCTTGCGTTGAACATCTGCGGCGCTGCCGCTGAAGGCTGGAGGTCCTCCGGGCGGGCCGAACGCGACGGTATCGGCGCTGAAGCTGGCCCGGTGGGGACTATGTTCAGCGCTGCCTCGATTTTGGCCTCGAGGGTTTTCTCATCGCCAGGCGTGTAGCCGTCCTCGCGAAACAGAACGCGGCCGTTTTCATCCAGCAGATAAGTTGACGGGGTTGAATTGATGTGGTAATCCCTCTGCAAAGATTCCTGCCCACCCCCAATCAATACCGGGACCGTGAGATTCTTGGCCATTTGCCAGCCTGCGATCAAACCCGCCTCTTCGGGCACGGTGTTCACCCACACAACGGAGAGCCCTCTGTCCTTGTATTTGTCGTAAATCCTCTGGATCAGGGGAAGCTCGACGTTGCAGTACGGGCAACGGGGGAAGAAGAAACTCACCAACGTGACCTTGTTTAAGAAGTCCTTGAGCGTCTTCTTTTCCCCGCTCAGCGTCTTCAAACTGAATGGTTTGAAGGTATCAGAAGCCGTCTGTGACGACCCTTCCGGACGCGCACCGGCAGTCGATGAATGCGAGGCGTTTGCACGGCTGGAGTTACTTTGTGTTAGTACTTCGACGGCGTTTTTCTTTCCCGCCATTCTCAGGGTGTAACCTGCCATCCACACGTAGTTCGCAAAGGCCGCGTCTCCTTCGTGCACACCGTTTATTTCTTCGGCAACACTCTTCGTCCGGTCGCGGATCATTACTTTGCCTACGCTGAACTGCAGCATGTGGTGTCCCCGGGTGTAGATGAAGCCTGGTGTCAAGGCAATGCCGAAGCCGGGGCGACGAAATCCCAAATTGTTCCCGATCAGATCGTGTGCGGGCACGCCCTCATCGCGGATGGATAGGGTCATCCCCAGCCCCTTGATCCGAGGGGCAGGATGGGAGGCCCCAACCTCGATCATGTATTGATCCTGAATGGCATCGAACTGAGTCATGCCGGGAGTAGGAGCGGGAGGGCCGTTCGACGTTCCTCCATGGGAGGTCCAGAAGTTATGGTACCCGCCCTGGGTCATGACATAGTTGCCATCGGCGAACGCAATGGTGTCATTCCCCAGGTTCTGGAAAGCCTGCCACGACATGATCATGCCCCAAGTGCCTGCCCCTGGCTGGACCGAATAATCGGGGTATTGCGTCGATGTTGGCCCGCCGTACGTCGTTGCCACAACATTATTCTGGTGGTCGTTCCCTGACGGAATCAGCAGGCTCAGCCCGACCTGCGCGTTGTTGGCGCCTGCTCTTTCACTTTTCGGGCGGCGCAGCCAATACTGAGCTCCGAGATTGATATCGCCAATCCCGGACGTGTGCAGGGTCGCGTATTGAGACTCCAGGCGCCTGCTGGCGTACACAAATGGAAGAGTCCCGGTCAGGCTGATCCGCTGGGTGAGTTGGTAAGTAACTATCAGATCGTCGAGGTTGGTTTTCGATTGAACCTCGGTACCCAGTTGCGCGCGGGAGAAATTCTCCGTTGGACCGCTGAAATGCACGTGGGAATACACGTGCCGCACACCGGCCGTCGACGTCCAGTCGCCCGGCTGCAGGTAGCCGCCACCTTCCGCACCATTTGACTCCAGACCGGAGCGTGAGATCACTCAACCCTGAGCGAACGCTATGCGCGTGGGCATCAGCATCCCCAGGGTCAACGCGGCCAGAAACACCGCGAGCTTTCCAGATGTCACGTCGAATCGCCGCATGACAGCCCCCCTCCGATTCCCAGTAGGGTGAGATTTTCAAACAGAATAGGGCGGGCGCTGGTTCAAAGTCAATAATGGATTCGTACTAGAGTTCCGAGGAGCCGGTTTTCGTCCACAACGCGCTACTTTCGGGCGAATTGAATCGGCTTGATCCGAACCGGAGCGTCTGGAAAGGTCAACTCCGCCGTCCGTTCGCCAACGAGTTTCAATTCGAATTTCATGACCTCGTCACCGTCGTTCTCCTCAAATGTCAGAGTTGCGCCCTGCAGCTTTACGTTGAGGATGGGCGCTGGCTTTTCCGAATGCTCGTTGGACTCCGGCGCTTGCAGATCACCGCTCTCATCGACGTGGATGGTGCAAGCTACCGTTTCTCCGGAGATCGGGTCTCCAGGCTTCAGCCGGATGGTGCAAATCACCTCGTCCTTCCACTTCGCTTCCCACGTGCCGACGAATTTGTTACGCGCTTCGGTCTCTTGCGCCAGCAAAGGCAGGCAGGCGAGTAGGACCGGAATAGCAACGATCTTGGCCATGCCGTCGTCGGGCAATCCAGCAACCATTCACAAAGCCGTCAAATCGAACGGATTCTGGATGCACAACTGTGCACTTAGCGGCACAACTGTGGACAGACTGGCTCCCCGCCGGTCGACGCGGCAGGCAATGTCCAGGGAAGTGGGCATCTCGTCCATTGGGCCGCCGGCCGTGGGCCGGGCCGGTCCGTTCTTCGAGATGCCGGTTTCACGGCCAGTGGCGAGACCGCGTGCGGGCGCCAATAGGGAACGCTTGCCTGCAAGCCGGGAGCGATCTGCGAAGCCGTGGGATAACTTCCGGATGCCCGACCAACCGCCCACAATGGCTTTGCGCAAGTTGTAAGCCCAGTGCGGCATCAGTTGAGGGAACGGAACGGCTCTCGTCTGAAATCAGTGGACGGCTAATTGCCTTTCAATGGCACGCGCCGCCGCAACGGGCTGATGACAGTGAGTGTCGACGAGGGCGCGCCGGCTGGCAAGGCGGCCCTCCTGATTGGGGATGTGCTGCTGGAGTTCGCCGGCCAGCCGGTGAGGCGTACTGAGAGCCTCCGGCCATTGCTGGCGGAAGCCGTTGGCAAAACAGTGCCGTTGCGCATTCTGCGCGGCGGTATGCTGGCGGGTCTGGAAGTGAGGGTGGCGGAGCGTCAGGGGAGAGAGTGATATGGGTATCGGCGAAGTTGGGGAACTACTGCGCCGGTCGACAGTATACATCCGTAGTTCGAACGGGCGGCGTCACCGCCGAGACGCAGAGATGCTGAGAGAATCATGCCCGGAATAGGAATCGACGACTGCTGCACGTTTCGCAGCGGCTGAGGGGACAAGTCAGCCAGTGATTTCTCGGTCTCCTCTGCGTCTCCGCATCTCGGCGGTGAAAGCAGTTTTTGATGGAACACGTCCCGCCGCCCGCACCTGAATTGAGCCACAATGGAGGTCGCCTATGCTATCCAGGCGTGCGTTGCTGCTTTCCCTGGGCGCGGCGGCCCTGCGGGCGCCCGCCAAGACGGGCGAAGTGGAAGTCGGAGTTTGCGGCTCCATCGACGATTTCGCCAAGGCTGAGCAGTTCGGCTTCGACTATTTCGAGCCGGCCGCGGCCGCTGTCGCCGCCTTGAGCGAGCCGGCTTTTGCCGATTTCCAGGCGCGCGTCTCGAAATCGCGGATACGTTGCGAGTGCTTCAATAGCTTCATCCGGACCCTGCGGGTAGTCGGTCCGGCGGCGAACCGCGATGCCTTGACGGCCTACATGAACTCCGCCCTCGACCGGTGCCGCGCGCTCGGGGGGACTATTATCGTCTGGGGCAGCGCCGGTTCCCGCAACGTGCCGGAGGGCTATTCCCGCGACCAGGCCTGGCAGCAGATCAAATCGTTTCTCGGGATGGCTGGGGACCTGGCGAAATCGCGCCAGATCGCGATTGCCATCGAGCCGCTCCGCAAACAGGAGAGCAACATCATCAACAATGGGGCCGAGGCGCTGCGCCTGGTGCGCGAGGTGAATCATCCGAACGTCAAGATGATCATCGACTATTACCACCTGCGGCAGGAGAATGAAGATCCCGAGATCCTGGTCGAGGCGCGCGACTCGATTGTGCACCTGCACTTCGCCAACCCCAACGGCCGCGTCTGACCGAAGAATCCCGACGAAGATCCGGTGTACGGCCGGTTTTTCGAGCTGGTCAAGAAGACCGGTTTTCGCGGCGGCATTTCCATCGAAGGAAAGGGTACGTTGGAGAAAGACGCGGCCGCGAGCCTGGCCTTTTTTCGGAAGGAACTGGCCTAGGCGGAGTGGATCACGCGGCCAGCGGAACCGTCGACGGTAATGCGTTCGCCGTCTTGAAGCGCATTCAGGATACCTGGAATGTTGGCGACGGCCGGGATGCCGTACTCCCGGGCGACAATGGCGCCGTGACTGAGAAAGCCGCCGGTCTGCATCACAATGGCCGAGGCTCGCAGGAAGAGCGGGGTCCAGCCGGGATCGGTGGATGGGGCGATCAGGATGTCGCCCTGCCGTAAGTGCGCGGCGTCGGCTGGATGGCGCACAATGCGGGCAGAGCCGCTGGCGAGACCGGGCGAGACCGGGATGCCGCTCCACATGCCGGATTCCGGCAAGCAAGCCGGTGGTGGGAGAGGATCGGCCAGCCGGCCATCGGGCTCTTCGGTAATCAGATCCGGGGCCGTTTCCGCGAGCCACAAGTCGCGGTGATGGGCGCGGTCTCGGGCGAGCTCGCGGGCGCCCTCGCCATCCCAGTATCCATTCAGCCAGCAAACGACATCGGCGAACGCGAAGTGGAACGCCTGCTCGGGAGCATCCAGGTGACCGGCCGCCACCAGGCGGCGGCCGATCTCAAGCACCACGCGGCGTGTGGGCAACAACAGACAAACCAGGGCGGACTTGGCGTTCTCCCGGGCAGCCATGGCCTCCCGCAGTTTGCGTGCCAGCCAGAGCAGCAAGGGAGTTCGCCAACCGAAGCGCTGCCGCAACTCCCGCTCGGCTTGCCGGCGCACCTCGGCGGCGTTCTCTCGCGGGTCGCGCGCGGGCGGGTTGTCGCGGATCGACTGGACCTGCTCCAGAATCCACGACGGGTCTTCGGCCCATCGCGGGTTCGACGCGTGGCACTCATAGACCGCGCGATGGCCGAAATCGCGCAGAAACTCCTCCAGTCGGGACTTGCCTTGCGCGATGTCATAGAGGCGATACCCTTGCTCCGCACTGGCCACTCCACCGGCTCCGGCCTGCAGGCGGGCGACCAGACCGCCATCTTTTACGAGTGCGTCCAGCGCCAGTTGCCAGGGACCGGAACTGCTGTTGGCAAGTCCGGCCACGGGTAGAAACGAGTTCTGCGCCTGGACGATCTGTGTCATGGTGCGCCGCAGATCCGCACGCGAAAGACTGGTCCAATCCATCGGCTGCAGGCTGCGCTGGAAATTGAACAGGCTCTCGATGGCAGGTCGGGACCTGGCTGGGTAGTTCCAGATCTGGCGCACCAGTCGCAGGCCGGCCATGCGGCGGCGGCGGCCCAGCGGCCCCTGGAGTGGGTTGGGCGGCGCCGGGATCTCCGGCTGTTGGCCGCCGAGCAGCTTCACGGCATCGGCCGGCAGGACTCCGAAGGCGTCATAGAAAGCCCACTGCATGGCGGTGAGATCGAAGAAAGCGCGCCCCTGAAAGCGGCGCATCACTTCCAGGCCTGGCGGCATCTGGTATCCCACGGCTTTCTGCGCGGCGTAGGCCGCGGAACCGACGACGTCGCTGAGAATGCTCCAGGAAAGTTCGCAAACCACGTCGGGCATCGTATCTTTGATGTTCGCCGTGGACCAGTAACGAGGCATGGCCGCTGTCTCCGGCCAACCGGCTCGCGGCAACCTGGTGACGGGGCGTGCCTGGAGCAGCCAGAGATGCTCTCCGTCGTACGCCCACTCGATGTCCTGCGGGTCGGACCCCTCGCCCAGCGCCCAGTGGACGCGCTGCACCAGGTGCGCGAGTTCCTCTTCGACCGGCGCCGGCAACCACGCGCAGCCGTCGGACCCGGCTTGCCGCAGGAGCACGCCGTCCTGGTTGCGCCAGATTCCGCTCCGCGGATTCACGCGCCCGCTCACGATGGCATCGCCCAGGCCTTCGGCCGCATCGATCAAGATGAGATCGCGGCGGCCGGTTGCCGGGTCGCAGGAGAAGGCCACGCCGGCACAGCGGGCATCCACCATCTCGCAGACCACTACGGCGCACTGGACCTCTTCGTCGCGGAAGCCCATGCGGCGGCGATAGGCGACAGCTTGCGGAGTCCCGAGCGAGTCGATACAGCCCCGGGCGGATTGCTCGACGGCTTCGACGCCGCTCACATTCAGGAAACTGCGATGGATGCCGGCGAAGGAAGCTCGTGCGGAGTCTTCGGCCGTCGCGCTGGAGCGCACAGCGACTTTGGCGTCGAGGAGCCCTAATCGCTTGAGACCGGGACGGATCCCGGAAAGCGGCGCGCCGGCCGGCAGCACGCCGCCACGGGGCACACAGAAACCGTAACGCGCCAGCCGAGCCAGGTTGTAGCCCTTGCCTCCACAGACCGACGCGCCGGCCTGGTACGCCTCCGGCCAGTCCAGGAAAATGGATTCGGCCGGCAGGCCGGCTCGAACCTCTCTATATCCGGCCAAACTTAGCCACCGCCTCTTTGATCGACTTGTGCTTCTCCGTCAATGGCAGCATGCTGTGGCCGGTATCGTCAAGAGCCCGCGGACGCGGGTAGCACGGCAAGGCAACCAAACCATGCGCCTACTGGGCCGGTAGTTGCGTGGCCAGGCTGGTAGCCAGGGCGGTGGCATCCTGGCCGCCGGCGACGGATGCGTAGCCGGAGATGTAGCGCCCTTTTCGGTATATGCAGAGGGGGCCGAGGTATTGGTCGGTGGCCTGGAAGGCTTCGTCACCGATCTTGACGGGGCTGGCGGGTGCGAATCTTGCGCGCAGCTTATCCATAATGGCGGCGGCCGTGGAGGCGGATTCTTCGACTACTACGAAGGCCTTGCCAAAATCGTATTGGGCGACGTAGCCGCGCTTCAACAGGCCGATGCCGAGGACGCTTTCCGGAATCAGGCGCACAGACTGCTGCCGTTCCGCGGGGAACCAGGCCAGGGCGGCGGGTGGGGTGGAGGAGCCTTCGACCGTCTTCTCCAGCGCAGCGGTCCATTGGCGGAGCGCGACGGTGTGGTCTCCTTCGGGGTTGGCGGCGATTTCCACGTAGTAGCGGCCCTTGGCGAAGGTGGCGTGGCGGGGCACGATCTGGCCGCCCATGCCGAGATTCGCGGAGGGCTTGTCGGGATCGCGGTTGGCGGAGAACATGCCGAAGGCGGAATCGGAATCGCCGAACTCCGAGATGTCGATGACCAGCGTGACACCGCCGCTTTCGCAATTGAGGCCTTGCATCCCCACGAAGCCGTAGAGCAGGTAGGCCTCGGCGTTGCCGTCCATGTAATTGAACAGGTTGTCGGCCAGGTAAGAGCGCGCGTTGCCGTGCTGGGTCCAGCCCGGAACCAGGTTGCAAGTTGGCGCGGCCGCGCCGGCGGGAATAGCAAACCAGGCCAAGCCCAATAAGACCGTCGCCGCTGCCAGGCCTAGCATGCAAACAACTCTTGGGCGCGGGCCATCTGGGCCGCCACATGCACGCCGTAGGGGCATTGGACCGTGCACCCGGAGCAATTCCCGCAGCGCGCGGAGACGTGCGAGGGGTGGAGTTGGAGATAGCGCTCGCGGCCGAGAGAGAACTGGCCGTAGCCATCGGCGTAGGTGACGAAGCGGAGCACGTCTTCCACCGGCAGCCCCTGCCGGCACTGGCCGGCGCATTCGCCGCACATGCGGCAGTAGAACGGGGTGATCTCGCGCCGATGGAGGGCCAGGATCTTTTCGTCGGCTGCGCCGAACGGAATCGACATCTGCTTGAGATTGGCGTCCAACTGATCCATGTCGGTCATGCTGGGCACGGTGGTGCCGAGGTGCGGATTGCGCAGCACCCACTTGAGCGCGGAGGTGAGAGCGCCTTCACGGCGCAACCTTTCCATGTCGGGATCGCCGGCGCGGCCGCGGCGCGTGCCGCCGGCCATCACCTTCATGGCCACGATGCCCTTGCCGGCCTTGCTGGCTTCGGCGATGACCGAGTCCATGAAGGACGGCATGATGAAGTTATAGCTGGTGAGGATCACATCAACGTTGGGATTCTTGGCGAGCCAGGGCATGAGGTCCTGCTGGCCGCCGTGAGTGCTGACGCCTGCGAAGCGGGTCTTGCCGGCTTTCTTGGCGGCCTGGAGCGCTTCCACCAGGTCGTCGGTGACGGCGCCAATCGTGGTCTTGCCGTGGAGGTACCAGATATCGACATAATCGGTGCCCAGTTCCTGGAGACTCTTGTCGAGTTGCGCGAGGGCTTCCTGTGTGGAATTGCCCTCGGTCTTGGTCGAAAGCACAACGTTCTTGCGCTTGCCTTTGAGGGCCGCGCCCACCATGCGCTCGTTATTGCCGCCCATGTAACTGCGGGCGGTGTCGAAGTAGGTGATGCCGAGATCGGCGGCGCGCTCCACCACGCTGCCGTCGGAAGTGATCATGCAGCCGAACCCGAGGGAAGTGACCTTGAGCCCGGTTTTGCCAAGCGTCCGGTACTGGAAGGCAGGAGCACCGGATGGCTTGGAAGCTTGCTCGGGGCGCGGCGCCGCCACCGGAGCAGACTGTTGAGTGGAACGGGACGCGGAGGCGGCGGCGGGCAAAACAAGCCCGGCAGCCAGGAAACTGCGGCGAGAAGATCTTTGACTCATGAGGCCTACCTCACTTGGTTTCTTAATTTCGGAGTCCAATAAGACTTATAGGTGCTAAAATCCCATTGTAGCCAGAGGGACGGCGTATGCCAACACAATTCTCTCGTCGATCCATGTTGCAGTTGACGGCGTTGACACCGGCACTGCGACCGCTGCTGGCGCAGATCCAGAGCGCCAACCCGGCTCGCCCGGTGGTGTCGCTGACCAGGGGGGAAAGCCGCAGGAAGAACGTTCTGGAGGCGCTCAAGGCCATCGACCAGCAGATTCAACCAGTTCTGAACACCAAGAGGAGCGTGGCCATAAAGGTCAACAACGTCTCCACGGTGAACCAACTGGCGGCCACCCACGCCGACAGCATCCACGGCATCCTGGACTACCTGGCGCCGCGATTCAAGGGGCCGGTGTACATCGTCGAGGCGGCGGCGGACGACACGCTGGAGGGGTTCGATAACTTCAAGTACGCTCAGCTTGCGGCCGATCGGAAACCGCAAAAGGTGGAACTGATCGATTTGAACCGCGAGGCCAAGTTCAAAGCCGTAGCCATGATCGATTACGATCTGCACGCCAAGCCGGCGCGCATGGCGGCGCGGCTTTTCGACCCGGAGACCTACATCTTTTGCGCGTCGATGCTCAAGACGCACAACGTGGTGGTGGCGTCGCTGGGAGTGAAAAACATGGCGCTGGGGGCGCCGCTCCACAGTCTGCGGGGTGAGCCGCAGTGGAACGACAAGCGGGTGGTGCACAACGGTCTGCGGCAGACGCACTACAACATCTTCCTGGCTGCCGAGGCGCTCAAGCCGTTCTGGGGAGCGTCGGTGATCGACGGGTACGAAGGGATGGAAGGCAACGGGCCGTCGATGGGGACGCCGGTAGCCTCCCGGCTGGCGATTGCCTCGACCGATTTCGTGGCGGCCGACCGGGTAGCGGTGGAGACTATGGGGATCAACTCCGAGTGGCTCGGTTATCTGCGCTTCTGCTCGGATTTCGGGGTGGGACAGTACGACCTGGCGAAGATCGAAGTGCGCGGCGAGAAGATCGCCGCCGTGCAGAAGAAGTACCGCCTGCATCCCGACATGGAGCGGGAACTGCAGTGGATGGGCCCGATGAAGGAGCTGCCGCGGCTGGTGGGATAGCCCGGCCTCTACCCTCCCTGCGAGTCGTGCACGCCGGTGCCCGCCAGCTCTTCCACTTTGGTTCCGTGGCAGTCAATCCGCTGCGGAAGGGCCGCCCGCATGTTGACCTGGTCTTCAGTCGAACGGCGATCGCCCGGCGCAGCCGCCCCCGCTTCGCGAGGCCGCCCGTGCGCGGTCGCCTCCATCACCAGGCGCAAAACATCTTCCAGCGATGCCGCCAGCGGCTCAACTTCCGGCCGGTGGAGCAGGTGGCAATACTCCCTGGGAGAAATGGTTTCCAGAAAGACGCCGCCGGCCTTCGCGCAGACCGCAATCCGGCTGGGCAGAAACGCGGCAAACCGAATGTCCGCGCGCAGCAGCGGAGCATACAGGCTGGAGAAGCATAGCGTGAAGACCATGGCGTCCGCTCCCTCGAGGCCGTGCTCGGGGCGCAGCAAATGGCCGACATGGCTGACGGCCAGGACGCTGCCGCCGTGACGTTCGGCAGCCATCCGCAACCCGGTTTCGATTTGATCCAATCTTTGCGTGGCGTGAATTTGCAGCATCTTGTTTCACCTCATTACGTGCGCGCATCGCAGGGATTCGGCGACGCTCCGGGCAACGTCCATGGTGGAGGCGCTGCCGCCCAGATCGTAGGTATTCGCCGCGCCCCGTTCCACCACATCGGCCACGGCCCTCTCGATATTGCTTGCGATCTCCCGCTCGCCCAGCCACTCCACCATCATCTTGGCGGCGAGTATGGCTGCCAGCGGGTTAACCTTGTTCTGGCCGGCATACTTGGGCGCGGAGCCATGCGTGGGTTCGAAGACCGCGTACTTCTCGCCGATATTGCCGCTGTAGCCGAACCCCATGCCACCGACCAGTTGGGAGCAAAGGTCCGACAAGATGTCGCCGAACAGGTTGGTGGTGACGATGACGTCATAGTTCAGCGGGTTTTTCAGCAGCCACATGCACATGGCATCCACGTTGGCGGTATCGAACTGGATGTCCGGGTAGCGCGCCGCCACCTCGCGGGCAGCTTCCAGAAACACGCCGCAGGTGGCGCGCAGGACGTTGGCCTTGTGAACCGCGGTCACCTTGCGGCGCCCGCTTTTCACGGCGTACTGGAATGCCGCTTCCACAATGCGCCGCGACGCGTGACGCGTAATGCTGCGGATGGAAATGGCCGCATCGGGCGGGAGCGCCCGGATGGCCGGGACGGACCGGAGCGCTTCCGGCATTTTGGGAAACTCCACGCCGATGTACATGCCTTCGGTGTTTTCCCGAAAGATCACCAGGTCGATATGGTCGCGGTAGTTCAGCGGGTTTCCAGGGAACGCGCGGCAAGGGCGGAGACAGATGTAGAGATCGAGCAATTGCCGCATGCGGACGATGGGGCTGCGGTACGAGAGTCCTCGCGTCTGAAGCTCCGGCGCGAGTTCCCGGACGGCTTCCGCCGCCGGCTTGGAGGTAATCGCTCCGAAGAAAGCGCAATCCGTGTTGTGCAGCAGATCGAGAGTGCGCGCAGGCAAGGCGTCGCCCTCGGTGCACCAGAACTCCCAACCGATATCGCCGTGGAGGTAGTCGGCCTGGAAGCCCGCGGCATCCAGGACCAGGCGCGCGGCGTCGCACACCTCCGGGCCGATGCCATCGCCCGGCAGCCAGGCTATACGGTAGCTAGACACGAATCCCTCCTTGTTGTTGGTACTTGGCCTTCAGATAGAGGACCAGCCCGCCGGCCGCCAGCAACTCGGCCGCGCGCGGGTCGAGCGGCGCGGATGGGAACGTGCGGCCTTGCGTCAGGTTGTGAATCTGGCCCGCCACCAGGTCGATTTCAATCTCGTCGCCGGCGGAATAAGCAGCGGCCGCTTCCGTCGACACGACGGCGGCCAGTCCCAGGTTAATGGCGTTCCGGAAGAAGATGCGCGCGAAGGACGCGGCAATCACCGCGCCGACGCCCGAGAACTTCAAGGCGGCAGCGGCCTGTTCCCGGCTGGAGCCGCAGCCGAAATTCTTACCGGCCACGATGAAGTCGCCCGCCTGAAGCCCGGCGCGGATCTCCGGGTAAGCCAGCTCAAACAGATGTTCGGCGGTTTTCTCGCGATCTGTGATGTTCAGGTACCGGCCCGGATAAATGATGTCGGTATCGATGTTGTCGCCGAGCACGACCCGGACGCGGCCCCGCAGCTTCATGCTTCCATCAGGCATGGTTGGTCCTCCTTCACGATGGATTCGGGGTGCGCCAGCTTCCCCGCAATGGCCGAAGCGGCTACCACCGCCGGGCTGGCCAGATAAACGAAGGAGTCCTTGCTGCCCATGCGGCCGTGGAAATTGCGGTTGGTGGAAGAAACGCACGTTTCACCGGCTGCCAGAATGCCCTGATGCACCCCGACGCAGGGACCGCAGCCGGATGGGTTGATCATGGCTCCGGCCGCCACCAGGGTCTCCAGGTAGCCCAGCCGCATGGCCTCGCGATACACCCGCTGGGAGGCGGGGATGACGATGAGCCGCGTGCGCGGGTGGACCGTGCGCCCGGCGACGATGCGCGCCGCCACTTCCAGATCCTCCAGGCGGCCGTTGGTGCAGGAGCCGAGGACGGCCTGGTGGACCGGCACTTCGCCCAGGGCGGAAAGCGGCTTCACGCGGTCCACCGCATGAGGGCAGGCGATTTGCGGCTCCCGCAGGTCTTCGCCGACATCCAGGCGAATGACGCGCTCGTAGCAGGCGTCCGGGTCCGCTGCGATCATGTCCAGCTTCTCCGTGACGCGCGGGCGTAGATAGTCCAGCAGGATTTCATCCACGGGCGTAAATGCGACCTTGGCGCCCATCTCCATGGCGAGGTTGGAAAGCACCATGCGGGAAGCTACGCTCATGCGGCGGATGGCTGGGCCATCGAACTCCACGGCCCGATAGTCCGCGCCGGCGGCGCCGAGTTTGCCGATGAGATGGAGGATCAGGTCCTTGGCGGAGATCCAGGGCCGGAACTCGCCCTCGGCTTCGACCCGCAGTGTGGAGGGAACCTTGAACCACAGCGTGCCTTCGGTCCAGACGCCGGCCATTTCGGTGGCGCCGATGCCGGTGGCGAAGGCGCCAAATGCCCCGTGGGTGGTGGTGTGGGAGTCGGTGCCGACAATCACCATCCCGGGCCGCACATGGCCCTCTTCCGGCAGTACCTGGTGACAGATGCCGCCGCGGCCGACATCGTAGAAGTGCTCGATCCCTTGAGCCGCCACAAACTCGCGCACGGCTTTGTGAGTAGTAGCGGTTTTCTCGGATTCGGCGGGCACGCGGTGGTCGAAGACGATGACGATCTTGGACGGGTCCCACACGCGGTCCAAGCCGATTTCCAGGAAGCTCTTGCGGACCAGATCCGCATTTTCGTGGCTCATGGCAAGATCCACGCGCGCGATCACGATCTGGTCCGGAAACACGCGCTCGCGCCCCGAAGCGCGGGCCAGAATCTTTTCCGCCAATGTCATACCCACGGCAGTTCCTCCTGAATTACCGGCCCGCC
>Ga0181530_10001322_pt1 | contig 31400 bp, 16 predicted proteins | sample PEATcosm2014_Bin_42_FD_119769 | JGI IMG/M metagenome (GOLD analysis project Ga0181530, IMG submission 119769) | Peatland microbial communities from MTU Mesocosm Facility, Houghton, MI, USA - PEATcosm2014_Bin10_60_metaG | ecosystem: Environmental > Terrestrial > Soil > Wetlands > Peat | place...
ATCCCGGCCTGACGATCGAGGAGTCACGGGCGCAGTTCAGCCTGTGGGCGATTCTTGCCGCGCCGCTGATCGCGACCAACGATCTTCGCTCCATGCCGCCCGAGATACGCGCGATACTGGCGAATCAAGAGGTGATCGCGGTAGACCAGGATTCGGCCGGTACGGAAGGCACGCGAGTGCGCATTTCGGGAAACGGAGAAGTTTGGATGCGCCCTCTTGCTGATGGGAGCCGTGCCGTCGTCCTGTTCAACCGCAGCAAATCGCCACTAACCGTCCGTTTGCGATGGACTGATATTGGCCGAAAACAAACTGACGAGTTACCTCTTCGCGATCTTTGGAGGCATGCGGACATTGGAGTTTCCAAGGATGGTTACTTCGCGCTGGTTCCGGCGCACGGTGTAGTTATGATCAAAATTGGTTTGCCCGCAAACTAATTGTATTTGGAGGCTGGGAAGCTACGAACCACTTATTTCGCCTGTGCTGTCTGATGCTGGTCTGTGGCACACTTGGCTGCGCATCTGCATCCGAGATGCCGAGGTTGGTGCAGGAGCAGGGTCGCTACAGTTTGTATGTCGACGGACAGCCGTTTTTCATTCTCGGCGGACAAATCCATAACTCCAGCGCATGGCCTGCCGTTCTGCCGCAAGTTTGGCCAGCGCTCGAATTCATTCACGCAAACACCGTGGAGGCTCCGGTTTACTGGGAGCAATTGGAGCCCCAGCCTGGGCAGTATGACTTCACCAATGTGGACGCCGTGGTGGACCAGGCTCGCGAGCATAAGCTGCATGTGGTACTGCTCTGGTTTGGCACATGGAAGAATGCGCGTTGTCACTACGTTCCCGAGTGGATCAAGGGCGACACCGTACGCTATCCGCGTCTGATGGATGCGAGTGGACGGCTGACGGACTCGCTGTCTCCGTTGGGGACGGAAACACTAGAAGCCGACAAGGGGGCGTTTGCCGCTCTTATGCGCCACCTCAAGGCAATCGATGGAGAGCAACACACAGTGTTGATGGTGCAGGTGGAGAATGAGTCGGGATCGCTCGATTCCGTGCGTGATTTTTCTCCGGCCGCGCAAAAGTTGTATGCCTCGACCGTTCCGGCGGACTTGGCGCGCGCGATGAATTTGCCATTAGGTACATGGGACCAGGTGTTTGGCTCGTCGGCAGGGGAGCGATTCCAGGCCTACACCACGGCGCGTTACATCGATCAGGTGGCTGCCGCGGGGAAACGCGAATACCCGCTGCCGATGTACGTGAATGTGTGGATCCGCTCGCCGGACGATTTCGAGCCCGATCCGCCGCGCAGTTATCCCAGCGGCGGCGCCACCGACGTGGTGCTCGATCTATGGAAAGCGGTCGTTCATTCCATAGATCTGATCGGACCGGACATATATTTATCGGGGGACAGCACGTACCGGCGCGTCCTCTCCGCTTATCGCCGCCCGGACAATGCCCTGTTCGTTCCGGAGAATAATAATCAGGCGATCTTTGCGCGCTATCCTTTCAGCGTTCTCGGAGAAGGCGGTATTGGCTTTTCCGTCTTCGGAGTGGACCACGTCAACACCTGGTCGGAGATGGAGTCGCCGACTGCGTCTTCTTTTCCAGAACTGGTTCCTTTCGAGCGCACCTTCCGCGTGCTGTCGTCCATGGGTCGCGAACTGGCCCGCCTGACATTTGCGGGCAAGGTCAAGACCGCGTTGGAAGGCGAAGACGCAACCACTCATGTGATGGAGTTTGGCAGGTGGAAGGCCATCGCGACATTCGCGGGTCACGACGAAGGTGCGCACTCCTTTCCGAATCAGCCCACCGGCGTAGTGTTGGTCGGGGAGATTGCCGCGGATGAATTCGTGGTCACGGGTTTCGGCTCCAGCGTTGAATTCATTCTGAATCATCCTGGCCTGAAAGAACGCTGGCAGATCATGAAGGTGGAAGAAGGCACCTATGAAGACGGGCAGTGGAAGGTTCGACGCTGGTTAAATGGCGACGAGTGCGACTTCCGTGTGGACTTCGGTGATGCCGGGCGCATTATTCATGTGAAACTTGGGACCTATTGAGGACAGGATTCCAGTCCAACTAAGGACGAGAAGCCATTCGACGCACAGCCTCCACAAGGGCGATTGATTGCGAAGGACCGGCGATATCGCTGGAGCAATACCCTGATTCAAAGCGGGCGATCGCATGTTCGACAATTCTGGGTTCACGCTCTCCCCGGCTTCAATAGGCGATCTTCAGTTCCTGTCCCGATCCGCTGTAAGTGGAAAGAACGGAGACCGAGTTGCGCTCCGCATCGAACTGCCATTGACCGGAGGGTTGGTCGTTGAGAAGCACCTGGCTTGGTTTGCGCGGAACGCCAAAAACGGTCACCCGCACATCCTTCCACCAGGGAACATAAGTTCCTTCCGCGCTTGCGAGATTGACCTTTAGAGTATCGGCGTTCGCCGCGCACGAAAATTGCGCGCGAAAGAATATGCCGCGCTGATAGGCAAATGAATTTCCGTCATCCGCATACACCGAGCCGCGGCAATCCGACCCAGGATAGACCTTCAACTCCAACGGCCCCTGGGGAATTTCTTCGACGTGTTGCACGACCGCCTGTTGCGGAATGATCGCTCCCGCCCGGACATAGACGGGAAGCTCGGCGAGTTTGGGGTGAAGGGCAAGAGGCGACTTGGCGGTCACCCGTTGCCCAGTCCAATAATCGTACCAATCGCCGGCAGGCAGTTTCACTTCGAGCGGATCCAAGGTCTCGCTGAGTTGTGGGGCGACGAGCAGATCGTGGCCGAACATGAATTCCTGGTCGTTCGCCGTCAATTCGGTTTCCGACGGGAACTCCAGAAACATGGGGCGCATCAGCGGAAGGCCCGTACGGGATGTTTCTTCCATGCTGGTGTAAATGTAGGGAAGCAGCCGGTAGCGATTCTCGATATAGCGGCGGCGGATCGCTTCCTGCTCGGGACCGTCCGCCCAGGGCTCATGGTTGGAGGTATCAAGAGAACTGTGGCTGCGGGCGATAGTATTGAACATGCCCAGCTCGATCCAACGCGTCAAAAGTTCCGGCGTTGGACTCCCGCCGAACCCGCCGATGTCGTCTCCGGCCAAGGGATAACCGGAAACGCCAAGGCTGAGGAGCATGGAAACCGACACGGACAATTGCGACCATGTGGGAGTGTTATCGCCCGTCCAGGTTGCAGCGTAGCGCTGAGTGCCGGCATAGCCTGCGCGGGTCATCACCACCGGGCGAACGTCGGGAGAGAGAGCGAGCAATCCGTCGTGGGTGGCACGCACGTTTTCCATCCCGAAAACATTGTGGATTTCACGATGGTCGGCGAGCCGGTGCTGCCGGCTGTCTTCCACGCGATGTACGGTGTTCAGCGGCATGGTTTTTTCCGCATTAAACACCGACGGCTCATTCATGTCGTTCCAAAATCCCCGAACTCCCATGTGAACGAAATCGGCAAACAGTGTGCCCCACCACTTTCGCGTTTCTTCGCGGGTGAAATCCGGGAAAACACTGTCTCCTGGCCACACGGGACCTACGAAGACAGAACCGTCGGGATTCTTGACGAACTCATCTTTGGCCATGCCTTCGTCGTAGGGCTTATAGCCCGTCTGTTTCTTGATGTGAAGGTCGGTGATGAGGATGGTCTTGAAACCGTCCTTTGCCAGATCCTGGATCATTCCCTCAAAATGCGGGTAATGATCACGGTCGACTGTAAACACCGTGTGCTCTTTTTGATAGTCAATGTCGAGCCAGATCGCATCGGCGGGAATCTTGCGGCTGCGAAATTCCCGCGCGATCTCGCGAACCCGGGTTTCCGGGAAGTAGCACCAGCGGCTTTGCTGATATCCAAGCATGAAGAGCGGCGGCAGCGGAGTGCGCCCCGTTAGCTGGGTGTATTCGCCGAGTACTGCTTTGGGATCTGGACCGTAGAAAAAGTAGTAGTCGAGTTCGCCGCCCTCGGCGCCGAAAGAGATGGCGTCGCGCTTTTCTTTGCCGAAGTCGAAGCTCGACCAATAAGTGTTGTCGAGAAACAGTCCGTAGGCGGAAGGCCCAGACATGCCAATGAAAAATGGAATGGTCTTATATAGCGGATCGGTGCCGCGATCGAACCCTCCCCAATCGGTGTTCCACTGCGTATAGGCCTGGTTGCGGTGGTCCAGCACTCCGGCTTTGTCGCCGAGACCGAAATAATGCTCCCCGGCGGGCATGGATTTCCACACCCGGAACTCCTCGCCATTCCACGCCACTGGGTAGCCGGGATGGTCCTGAAGAATAACTTTTCCGGAAGTTTCCTCGAAGACGATGCGCATCGTGGCCTTCTCAATGCGCGCATTAAATCTTCCGGTGCTCAAGAACACCGTTTTTTCTGTGTTTGTGATTTGAACGCGAGAGGCAACAAAGCCCGGATCGGGAACGACCGCAAATGAAACCTTATCGGGGAACGTCCCGTCTTTCGCATAGCGGACGCGAATGACGGAATCGCTCACAGCCGTTACGCGAACGGCAATTTGGCCAGCGCGCAGTTCCACGCCGTTGGGCAGTGCTTGAACATCGGTGACCGCGCCCACGCTGTCCCAGGCAAAGGAGGAAACCGGCAGCATCACGAGCAGCAACCATGAAAACGTCTTCTGATTCATTTGCATTTTCTATTCCTTTATAGACGCATCGGAATTCGGCGTTGCGCCGATTCCGCCGGCGTCAAGTGCAACCGCTCCAGCGCGATTCATGCGCCCGCTCCGAAAAACATAAAACAGTGCGAACAAGTAACCAAACAGTCCCAGGCCATACGACCGTTGCAGCCCGATGGAGTCCGCCAGCCTGCCTTGCAGCACGGGAACGATCGCGCAGCCGAGAAAACCAAGAGTGAGGATTCCCGAAGCCTGTCCAGTGAAATCGCCCAGGTTCTCAATCGCCATGGAATAAAGTGTCGGGAAGAAAATCGAAACGAAAAATCCCAGGGCGACCACTGCGGTCACAGCGATATTCCCCCTCGTAAACACGACGATCAGCAGGCACAGGATTGCGGCAAACAAATGGAACGCCAGGTGCGCGGCCGGCCGCACATGCTTCTGGATCCATGCCGCCATCATCCTGCCAAGCGCGAACACGGCGAAGTATAAGGTGAAGAGCCGCTCGGACTGGTGGGCCGTCAAACCCGCGATGGACGGATCTTCCAGATAGTTGCGGAAGAACCCGAAAAGACAGGCTTCGGTGCCGAGCACCAGGAAAATGGCCACAAATCCGAGCACGATCTTGGGGTGCCACAACGAGGTTACTGAAAATGCGGTAGAAGACGAGGACTCACGCAGGCTTTGCCGCATGTCCACATCCTTGGCCAGGAGCGTGATCAACGCAAGAACGGCCAGACCCACTCCAAAAGTGGCGAAGATACCTTCGATATAGGGTAATTTCCCCTGGACAGCGATTACGGTGGCGGGAATGATGATGGTCAGTGTGGCGGGAGCGATGATCTGGGCAACCGCGCCCAAGGCATTGCCGAAGTTCAGGCGGCTCGATGAACCTCGCGGCGGTCCGAGAGCGCCGATCAGAGGATTGCCCGCGACTATTTGAATCGTGAAGCCGCTGCCAATCACAACGAAGGCCAGTAGCACCAGGCTGTAGTGGCCCATGCGCAAACCGGGCACGAGAAGAAAGGTGCCCGCAGCGAACAGCGCCAGGGCTATCGTCATGCAGTTCTTGTATCCGACGCGCAGGACCTTTGCGCCCGCCACAACGGCCAGCAGGAATGCGATGTTCTTGGCGAACATCATGTACATCTGCTGCTGATAGTTGAGGTGAAAATATTCCTTGATCTCGGGCAGGAATACGCTCTCGAAACATTGCGTCAATCCGCAGAAGAAGTACGTGAAATAGACCAGATACAACAGGGTGTTCGTGGACCGTGTTTCAGTTTGCATGAGTGCCTCGGACACAATTCATTCGATCACGGAGTTGATGGGTGTGGCTCGTTCGATGAGGCTCGCGAAAAAGCGTGAAACGGCTCGTTGTCGCTGATAATGGCGCGGCCTCCAATTTCATTCTCAATGTTCACTCCGTAGTAGCCATTGTTGCCGCGAATGATCGCGCTTTGCACGCCTGGCGTCAGATGAATGCTCGGTGGTTGGAACTGGACTCCACCTTCCGGCGGGCCGTGCCCCGCTACGAGCCGCTTTGCGACGGCCGCGAAAGTGCTGTTTTGAATCTGGACTTTGCCGCCCTCAACCAGAATGGCAGCCTCGGATGTGGGGTTGTCGTTCGAGAAATAACAATCGGAAAAGGAAGTAAAACCGTCGCCGCGCAATACGGCATTGTGCTTGACTGGTCCCCAGAAGGCGCTGTTCACAAAACGCACGTTCCCGCGCGATTGTTTTTCCACTATCACCTGGGTGCTGACTCCGGACAAATGGCTGTCGAACTCGCCGTTGGTGATCAGCAGTCCCATATGCTGGATCGCCTCGACCAGCACGGCATTTTCCGTGGCATCGGCTCCGATGCCGGAGAATTGACCATTGGCAGCTCCGTTAGGAGTTTCGATAAAACGGTATCCAATCTTGGCGGGGAAAACGAAGGTGTTGGTCACGTACTCCCAATCGGTCCGCCCGAAAACGAAGGCTTCCAGGTTGTGCTGCATGTAGTCGAAAGCTTTGCCGAAATCTCCGTGGAAAGCCTTGTTGGCCCAGAAATGGCAGTGAAACTGGATGTTTTCCAGGCGCCCAATGTCTCCCGTCCAATCGATCAGAATGCCGCGGCGGAGGACGCAACCATGGACGCTCATGATTCTATGACGTCCGTTTTCCGTCGGCCCGGTGCGAATTCCGTTATAGCTGTTGATCAACGTGACGTCGGCGACGGTTGTATCAAATGAGACCTCTTGTGGGTGTGAGGGATTTCCACGAACCTGAATGGTCCAGGGATAGGGGCGGATGTCATCGACGTTCTGCTCCGGATAGTAAATCGTGACTCCGGTGAGGGAACTGGAACTCCGCATCTCGATGAAGGCGGGACCGTCTTCGTTGTCGCGGCCTTCCGTGGGCAGCAGGATCGATCCGGTTTGCGGCTCCCAGGATTGCGGCACTTCGTTCAACCCTTTCAAGTGCACACCCATCTTGAGTTCGAGGTGGCCTTTGCACAGGAAGCGTCCGACGGGGACCAGTACGATTCCGCCCTTCACACTGGCGGCGTTGATCGCACTCTGAATGGCCGGCGTGGAATCAGTGCGGCCATCGCCGACGGCTCCATAGTCGAGTATGTCGTAAATGCCGTCCGCTGACTTGGACGCCGGCGATGGTGTCGTAGCGGAAGATAGAATAGGGCACGCCATGAGCAGCAGAATGGCAATGACGGCTGAAGCAGGATAGTAACTGTGTCGGCTTGTCAATTTCATATAAGTTCCTCCAGCCACCGCACGCTGCGACTCAGGATGCTCGGAAGATCAGCAGGCGATCTCCGGGATTTCCGGTATCAACTTTTTCTTCTCCCTTGCCGTAGGGGCGCTGCCAAAGGAGCGTCCCATCTTCCGGATCGAAACACTGCATCGTAACATCGCGGCGGAAAAACTCCGCCTCGATCTGCACCGCGCCGCCTTCCGGAGCGTAAATCACGACCAGATCGCGAGCCTCGGAACAGGCGGCGGCGGCAAATCGCGCCGGGAACTCAGTCCCCGGTTGAACCCTCAGCAACTCCGGGCACGGAGAGAGACGCCACCAATCGAGCGAAGTGAACAGCGCCTTCAAGTGTGTCATCGACCGACTGCCGGGCAAATGGATCGCCTCATACCACGGCTTTGCAACTCCAGCATGAGGATGACTGAGCGGAGCTTCAGGGCTGGTCTCCCAACTCCACACGCCATGCGCTCCATAAGTGACGCCGGAGGGCGGAGCGGCGAGCAGACTCCAATAGCAAGCGCGCCGCACATCATAAGCGTTGATGCGCTTGCCCGATGTCAACGCGATGTGGTCTTCGTAACAGGGCTCCAGATTGATGTGGGGACATGCGGGTTCACGGTGCCAGTCCGAACTGGGCGGACCCTCATTGATCCAACGAAAACTGTCGTCGTCATTCCAGTGCCCGCTTTGATAGGCGTTGAAGTGAAACCAGGGCTCGCTGCGGAACTCGGGAGCGACCCACACTTTGCCGCCGGGATGGATGGTAGTAAGGCGGTTCGTAAAGCTGAGAGCGGAGCGACCGATCCTCCGCCATCGCTCGGCTTCGTCGCCGGCGTAGATTCCGTCGCCCGCCAAAATCCAAATCGCCTGGTGGGCCCCATAGCGGCTCACAAGATAACGGACTAACAAAATCAATTGTTGGTCAGAGAGGGTATTTCCGGGATTCAGATGAACGCTGTCTGAATTCCACGCGGCAGCCCAAGCCAGCACTGGGGCGGCGATCATTCCAAATTCATTGATCATGTCCACTCGCCGGTCCAGGCGCCGGAAGAATGCCGGCTCGATCCGAATAGTTTCGCGGCCTAGATAGGCAGGACGCCCGGTAGAATCTCCCGCTGCGCCGATCCATTGCGTGGCCACAAATTGGACGACGTTAAAACCCTTATCTGCCCGGTCCGAAAGATAAATTGCCCAGTCGGATTCACTGGAGAGCAACGTCCCGTTCCACGCGGTATCCCCGAGCCAGAAGAACGGCTCTCCGTCCATGTGAATCAGGTAACGGCCCGCGGGAGATACCCGGAGTGGCCCATGGTGCAGAGGAGATTTGAGGGCGGACAGTTCGGAACATTCGAACTCCCCTCTCCGGTCGTGCAGTCCGTGATCTTCGGAACGGGAACACCGTGAGCGCCAACTCCAATGGCCAGGCAAGTCGGGGGAAAATCTTGCGCGCCAAGTACTCCCTCCATCCCAAAACGCCTCGACGGCCCTCCTCTGTCCATCCAACTCGAACTCGACCGTGACTTGAACGTCTTGTACAGGATTTGGATAGTCAATTGCGCTCTCGAAACCGGTTTCGTAGCGAGCATGCACTCCGACCGTCGTCATCACAGCGATGTTTTCATCCTTCCTTTTCAGTGATCAGTTGACAATCATCAGTTTTCAGTCAGCCCGTTACTATTGAGAACTGACAACCGATAACTGATAACTGACAACTGACAACTGACAACTGACAACTGACAACTCTTCTACTGCTTCAGCTTATCAGTGCAAAACGACTGGCAAATCGCATGGGCGACATAACCTGCCGCGGTGGCGAAGGCGCGCCCATCGTAGTCCATGACGGCCGAAGTCGGATCCACGCCCTCGGAGATGATTCCACCATCCCATCGGCTGGCGCGAAGAACCTTGAGGGCTTGTTCACGTCCCAGTTTAAGAGCGAGGTGGTCCGCGATGCTCCAGGACGTGGAAAAGGGAAGACGATAACTTCCCGGAATCCCATAAGGCTGATCGGCGTAGGAATATTTGTAGTTCTTCGAATGCAGCCATTCGTAGGTGCGTACAAATACCGGATCGGTTTCCGCAATGAAGCCCAGCGCCGGCAACTTCAGCAGCGAGCCTGGGGGGACGTCGGCGAAGATAGGTGTCTTGCCATCGGTTGCGCAAACAAAGATAGTGCCGCTAGCGCCAGGGGCTCCGTCGGAAATACTGTACTTCAGAATTGCCACGCGCAGCGACTCCGCGCGCTGTTTCAGTTCGCGGGCTTTGACGGGGTCCTTGCAGCGGTCAAGCATGGCGGCTAGGTCGAGTATGGTCCTCCACACCAGCACGTTGTCGTAGGTGGAGAATTGCTGTTTATAGTACTGGTCCTGGGCGTCCTGCAGAGTCCAGTAGAGGCCGGTGCCGGGATCGAAGTGCTCGACAATGCGGTCGTAGATTCTCATCAAGGCATCGCGATGCTGCGGGAAAAACACATCGTCTTTGGTGCGCTCGAGATATTGGCCCGTAGCTACGATGGGCGCGGCTGCCTCGTCGAGTTCAAAACCGTCTTCGAGGACTACGCCGTCAATAAACCGGCTGTGGGTGCCGGCATTGCGGAGTTGGGTGGTGAGTGCGTATTCCAGAGCTTCGCGGGCCCGTGGCTGGTCGGAATCGAGCAGGCCGGGGAAACTCCAAAGCATGGCATCGCGGTCCCAGTAGGCGGCCGAGACGTAGTAGCGCGGGCTGCGCGAGGTCACGCCGGCCAGTTGCTCGGTGTCGATGGAGCGGCCCCAGGCGTACAAAGAGGTAAAAAGGAAATTACGATTCATGAGCAGGTCGAGATCGGGTTGGCCCGTGGTGCGGGTGCGGGCGCGGCACCAGGCCGCGGTCTGATCGACAATGGCGTCAATGCCGCTGCGGTCAATCGAGTTATCCAGAACATTGGCGGCTTGCGAGGCGCTGTACTCCTCGAGGCCGACGCCTAATACGAAACGCGCTTCGGCGGTTTCTCCGGGAGCGAGGAGAGCTACCGTGTGCTGGGCATCGAGTGCGGGCGAGCCCGACAATGGCGGCGCACTCAGTTTGCCTTCTGATTCAGGATAGTAAATTGACCAGGCGAAATGCGTGTCGGACGTGACAAAGGTGAAGTCCTGCGCCGCTTTTTCCCACGGTGCGCCGACAATGGCGCGGTCGCCGCGGAGGGTAACCGGAGTATAAGTGACGCGGCTCAGAGATCCCCACGAAGCTCTCAGGCCCAGGCCCACGGGCACGGATTTCGCAGAATGGTTGGTGAGCTTCATGGAAATAAAGGCGCCATGGGCGCTGGGCGGCGCGCAATAAGTGATGGTCGCGTCGAGGCCGTTGACGGTGAGGTGGGCCACGGGAATCCAGTACTCGATCAGTTCCCATGAGGGATTTTGGAACGGCATTCGCTTTCCATCGACCATGAAATACGGCTCGAGTGCTGGCGTGCCGCGATCGCCATCGACCTGTAACAGCCCCCGATCACGCATGGAAAGAACATTGAAGTTCTCGAGTGCGCCGTCAGCTGCGCGGATGGTGGGCAGCGCAATCCAATCGTTGCCGGTTGCGATCACGTCGTTAGGCCCAAGCGGGAGCGGGATGTGACGGGCAGCGTCCGCAGCCCAGAGGGCTGGTGGCAAGGCACACAGTAAGGCAACGATCGTAAGCTGAAACAAGACTGACCGCAAACTGAATTGACCAGAAGTTTTTGGCAGCATTGACATGATCCTCCAAGGGCCAGCAACGCCCTTTTGGTTGCTCGAAATTTCCTATAGCTCGCGAACCAACACAACTGACCACGGTTCGAGCTTTCGGCGCACGGTCAATTGGCCCGAAGCATCCGCATACACGAGTTCACTGCCGGTCGCCATCGCCTGAGCGCGCAACAATGCAGCCTGCTCCCGCGTAGGAGGTTCCGGACTGCCCATCGCCTGCCAGCCTCTTAGCGCGAATCCGTGATCGGTGTCCAGAGTTTCGATGGCGAAAGAGGAGCCCGGTTTAAGTCCAGTTATCCGGAGATTCGCATCTCGCTGGCTCCCGGTGGCCAGCGTTTGCTCAGCCACTTTTCGCGATCCTTTTGAGATGGGTGGCGCTGCCAGAACTTCGGGAGGATAGTGATACAGCAACGCCGTCACTTGCCCACTTGCGGAATGGGCTGTGACCACGCAGCCATCTTCGCGATGCAGTTCGCGGTCCCCCAGAAGATTGAGCATGCGGTAGGCGTGGAACGCCGGTTTTACGATGCCCTGAAAATTCACCAGGCCGAATTCGCCGCAAAAAACGCTGGCCAGGCCGCCGGCTTCTTCGAAGACATCGGTAAAGGTCCAATAGGAAAGCGACTGGGCGAGACCGATGCAATCGAGATTGACTTTCACGATGTAAGTGGCGGCCTGAGGATAATCATGCGTGTAGTCGCCGATGGAAGGGCTGGAACTCCACTCGGTAAGATGGATCTCCGCGTTGGCATAGCGTGTTTTTGCCATGGCTTTGCGAAGCCAGAGAATATCTTCCTTGGTCGAAGTGACCGGGCGGCTGACCTCGAGCTCATTGCCCGTGGAATCGATCGGATAACTGGTTGGATACGGATGGGACGAAACAAAGTCGACCGGGAGATTCTCTTTCTCGCAAAAGGCAAGAAAATCCTCAATCCAGGGCCCCCTGGATTCAACGCCGATAAAATCGGCCGCGGTGATGTCTTTCTTCGATTTCAGGCGTTCATAAACGGCTTCATCGGGGTGATAGCTGCTGGTGGCGGGGCCGCCGATGCGCAATTGCGGGTTAATAATTTTTAGAGTGCGGGCGATGACCCGATACATCTCGAAAAACTGCTGCTGCGTTCCGTTCCAGAAGCCGCGGAGATTGGGTTCGTTCCAAATCTCAAAGAACCAGCTCCGGACCTCGGCGTCCCCATACCGTGCCATGCAGTGGCGGACGAAGTTGCCCACAATCTCAGACCAGCGGGTAAAGTCTTTCGGAGGCGTGCCATGTCCTCTCCACCAAGTGACTGTATTGTTGTCGCCGGCAATATCGCCCGGAAAGAAGGTGAGCTCCACGAAGGGACGGATGCCGATGGCGAGCATTCGATCGAAGAGGTCGTCAACGTACTGCCAGTTATAAACCGGTTGGCCCTGCAATTCGCGATAGACAAACATGTCATCATGAAAGAGGCCATGGAAGCGCAGATACCGGAAGCCGCATCGATCTACGCAAAGCTTGAGCTGTTCCTGCCAATTAGCGCGCAATCCTTCGTTGGCTCGGCCGGCTCCGACACACCGGCTCCAGAAATGGTCCAGCGGAATGCCTCGGGCCTGGCCGTCCACTGAGATCTCAAGGCCTGCCCGCCCGGACGATTCCCTGGGCGCCGCAAATAACATACGAAGCGCTTGGGGCAGCATCGGGAAAGCAAGTAAGCTGCCTCGCAGAAAATCGCGTCGTCTCATGGGTGCCTCGTCTGAACTATTAAAGACTATTTGGAGTGGATCTCGCCCCGCAATAATTCTCCGAACTGGCGGTTTTGGTCCATTAACGTTGGATGGATTCACCTGCGCCGCGACCGCCGGTTTGAATCTGAATCGCGCTCGACGCATTGTCCTGCGCAAAAGTCTTGATAGTCCCGCTACTCAACCGCAGCTTTGCGGCGCTTCGGCTGAACGTAAACGCCGCTCCCCGCACAGGTCCAAAACATCCCATCCTAAGAACATAGTTGGCGCGCCTGGAAACTTCTATAAGCAATGTGATCGGCAATTCCTAGAAAAGAGTCGGCGGTTAAGGTCTGGTTGGCGCCGCTTCGTTGAGGTCTCTCTCAGTTCATCAATCAGGCAGTTTCGTTCTTTGTTTCTCAGCGACGTTTTTCAGCCACTTTTGGGTTCAGCCTCATGGCGGCAGCCAACTCGGCTCGCGCCTGGCTTTCCCGGCCCAGGTTGTGAAGTGCGGTGGCCAACCGCAAATGAAATTCGACCGCGTCAGGATTCGTCTTCACGGCTTCGGCGTAATGGGCTGCGGCTTCATTCCAGTTGCGCCGCTTAGAACAAGCATCCCCTAACGCCATCTCCGCCGCACCATGCCTGCCGATGCGGTTTAGGAGATCCGCAACCATCCCGTAATAGCGCTGCAGCTGATCCGGATCGACAGCGGCGGCATTGAGGTACTGTTCCAGGGCCAGCTCCCACTGCGATTGCGCCTCATATGCTTCGCCGAGTTCTACGTGCGCATCGACATAGGAGAAATCCATCTGCACAGCCTGTTTCAGATGCGAAACAGCTTTGTCGGTCGAGCCCTGCCGCAGTAAGAGCTCGCCGAGGCGAAAGTGGGCCTCGGCCAGGGAAGAATTGCTCCGCAGCGCCTCTTCGTATGCTGCGGCGGCCTCGGCGTTTTTTCCTTGCGTGAACCACACGTAACCCTCGCCCACCAGCGCTTTGGCGTCTTGCGGGTTCCCGTCGAGCACTGCCTGATAGTGCGTCAGAGCCTGTTCCGTATTGCCTTCTTGCGACAACAGAGCGGCAAGTCCCAAATGCGCGTTGCGCGAGTCCGGATCCAGTCGCAGCGCCTCCTGATACTGCTCTTTCGCCTCGGACTCGTCGGATTTAGCCAGTGCCTGCGCTAGCGCGACGTGCGGCCAGGACCGATACGGAAGCAGCGCCAGAAGTTTGCGGAACTGCTCCACCGCTTTCGCAGCGTCGCCCGTCTCTGACAGAAGAACTCCATACTGGTTCCGAAGCATCCAGTCGCCTTCCGCGCCTTGCAGCGCTTGCTCATACATCAAACGGGACGAACTTACGATCTGCGGGGTTCCCTTCGACAGCAGCTCTTTCATTCGCTGCTTAAGGCCTGCGATCTGTTCCTCGTTATTCAACTGGCTTGTGAACGGCGGTTCCTGTAGCAGAGGGAGCAAATCCTTTGCAATCGCACCTTGATCCCAGTCGGTGAACGCCAACCGTTGCGCGCATTCTTCTTCGGAAATTGCGCTCTTGGCAGGGCCCGACAACATGCGGTCGATCTGTTCGCTGATGATTTCCGCCAGAAGGTAGTTGCCGCTGAAATTCAAGTGCACATGATCGTAAAAAAGTTCCGTGCCAGGAGCGCCTTGCGCGGCACTTATCTGGGCTTGCTTCTCCATATCGACCAGGGAAACACCGTTTGCCTGCTCGGCTGCAGCCACGTCGCGAATAATCTGGTTGATTCTGGAATCGGCGCGAAAACGCAGCGCATCGTCGTCGCGAGCTTCGACATAATGCTGCAAAGCGGATGGGTAATCCCCCAAATTCCAATAGGAGCGGGCCAGCCGGAACTGCAACTCGGCAAACTGATCGTCGATCTTAGCGGCATTCAGATAAGAACCGCGAGCCTCCGGATAATTGTGTGCGGACTCAGCGTTCACGCCGTGCTGGTATTGTTCCTCCCATAGTCTCCGCTGGTCCGCCGGTAGATTGGCTCGGTGCAAAGATGCAAACGGCGCGGCATCCTTCAGGTTTGTGTCGAGTGTAGTCAGAATCACCTTGGCGCCGGCGTGGCTCGCAGCTTTGCACATGTCGGTCAAATTGGATTGAAAATGCGAATAGACCACTTGCAGGCGCGGGTCGTCACGAAGCAGTTGGTTCTTGACCACCATTTCCATGCCGCGCCATTCGGTGGGGACTTTCTGGTTCGTCAGGCGAAGGCGAAGCCTGTCCATAAGTTGTCCAATCTTGGTGGACTTGATAAAGATGGTGGAGCGAATCGCCGTCAAACTTCCGGAGTAGGGCACGAACATTGTCCCAGGGCCGAATGGCCCCATCACTTCGTTATGGCCGTCGTAGACAATGAAGAGGTCGGGTTGATGCTTCGCAGCCTCCTCCACAATGGGCAGGTCGACGTTCGAGTTGATGGCCGTGGTTGCCGTGTTGATGATTTCAAACTTTCTTTCGGGATACTTTGCCTTAAGAATCACTTCCAGGATTCGAGAAAAACCGTATGCGGGCTCGGGGAAACCGGCCGCTGCCGAACTGCCGAACACAAAGATTCTGTAAGTACTCGGATCTTTGTGGGCTGGCACGGTGTAAGAGCTTGGAATTCTTAGTAACGCGGGCGGGAAGAATCGCAGCTCGAACTTCGAATTCTCGATGAAAAACGCCCGCCCGTCAGCTTCCTTTTTCAGAAAGCATGAGCTCGGGTACCCGTATCCGGCCAGGCGCAATCCCCCCTCGAGGAGCAAGAGAAAAAGGCACGGCGTCAGAATCGCCAAACAGCCCCGCAATATCCATTTCTTCCAACCGTGGAAGGCCGGCGGCGTTGAGCTGGGTTTGTTTTCCATGATTGGTTCGCGGTTGCGAGTTTTGCCAGTTTCGCCGCGGTGATCTCGGTGCGAATTCATTCCTACTCCAAACGGTTCAATATAACGGATAAAGAAAGGGAGCCACGACCGAACCAACTACCACGAACAACGTTAGCAGCAGAAGAATTACGACCAACGGGACAATCCACCACGTCTTGTTCTGACGGGCGAACCCGAACAGATCTTTGATCAGCTTCCAGGCGTGTTTTAACATCGTCGTGGCCCCTCGGATGGTTCAGTCCAGTACGTCAATTTGTCTCCGGTCCGTTGTCTCTTCCCAGGCAGGCTGTTCGATTTTGTCGAGCAAAAAATTTTCCAGCGCAAGATAGTCCATTCCCGTGCGCATAAAACAACGGTACGCATCCTCCGGCGTGCAAACGATCGGCTCACCCCGCACATTGAATGAAGTGTTGATGATGACGCCGCATCCGGTGCGCTCCTCGAACGCTTTGATGAGGCCGTGAAATCGCGGAGCCGCGTCCTGGCTTACGGTGTGAATTCGCGCGGAGTAATCAACATGCGTCACCGCAGGGATGTCGGAGCGTAACTGATGCACATGTTCGTTGAGATTGGCCGCGGAGTTGCAACCGACTTCGATGCAGCGCGACGCGTTGACTCTGGCGGTGAGCAACATGTATGGAGAAGCGCGGTCGAATTCGAAATAGTCGTTGCAGCGATCGGCAAGGCATGACGGAGCGAACGGACGAAATGATTCCCTATACTTGATCTTCAGATTCATGCGCGATTGCATCTCCGGTGATCGAGCGTCGCCCACAATCGACCTCGCTCCCAACGCGCGCGGGCCGTATTCCATGCGGCCCGAGAAGATGCCGACAATCTTTCCGGCGTCGATGAGTTTGGCTAATTCCGGGGCCCACTCATCTTCCTTCAGTTCCTTGGCTGGATATCCTTTGCTGCTGAGCCACGCTCGAATTGCGTCATCGGGATAAGAAGGCCCCAGGTACGAGCCTTTCATTGCGTCGTTGACGCCGTCCGCCACTCTTGCGTTGCCTTGCACCTGGTACCAAGTCATCAACGCGGCACCCAAAGCTCCTCCGGCATCTCCGGCGGCGGGCTGGATCCACAAGTCTTTGAACGGACCCTCCCGCAACAACCGCCCATTGGCCACGCAGTTCAGAGCGATTCCTCCGGCCAGACACAACGCTTGTTCGCCGGTGATTTCATGGGCGTGCCTGGCCAAACGCATCACCGTGTCTTCCGTCACTTTCTGGATCGAGCAGGCCAGGTCCATCTCGCGCTGCGTGATCTCAGACTCGGGCTGCCGCGGCCGGCCGTCCAACAGCCGATGTAGTTTCTCGTTCGTCATGCACAAGCTGTCGATAAATCCGAAATACTCCATGTTGAGACGAAACGAACCATCCTCCCGGCAATGCAACAGGCGCTCATAAATCAATTTTTCGTATTTGGGTTCGCCATAGGGCGCCAGACCCATCAGCTTGTATTCGCCGGAATTCACTTTGAACCCGCATAGGTGGGTAAACGCCGAATACAACAAACCGAGAGAGTGGGGGAATCGGATTTCTTTAAGTATCTCGATGCGGTTATCGCGGCCTCTGCCGATGGTGGTCGTGGCCCATTCTCCAACGCCATCCATGGTGAGGATTGCAGCCCTGGGAAACGGAGAGGGGAAGAACGCGCTCGCCGCATGCGATTGGTGATGCTGAAAGAAGAAGACTTCCGCGGGAGGCCGCAGCGACAGCTTCTTCAGCGCCTTTTCGATCTGGAGCGGAATCCATAATTTTTGCTTCATCCACACCGGCATGGCAGCGACAAAGGGCTTCAGGCCTCGGGGAGCAACGGCGAGATGGGTGGTCAGGATTCGCGAAAGTTTGGTGAGCGGTTTGTCATAAAACGCCACCGCATCGCAGCGACACTCACCGTTCCCGGCAGCCTTCAAAAGACAATAGCGGATTGCGTTCACAGGAAAGCTGGCATCGTGCTTGATTCTTGTAAAGCGCTCTTCCTGGGCGGCTGCCACAATCTCCCCGTCGCGAACCAGCGCGGCGGCGGCATCGTGATAAAAGGCGCTGATCCCCAATATGTTCATGTGTCAGTAGGGGCGCCTGTGATCTTCGCTGCCCTGGCCCGTTGAAACCGAAAGCCAGTCGGTGGCTTCATCCGAAGGGAACCTCAGGCGCAGCGGATCCCTGCCTCCCAGGGCGAGCATTGCGTGTCCGGCCGAGAAGACTAACAAATAGAAGGGAGCGAGAACGATCCATCCGATGGCCGAAGCCGCTAGAGACGATGCATTCCGGCTCAGGTTTTCAACGGCGCGAGACAGAGGAGGGTACAACCGCCCGGCAATCAGCAAGAGCAAGCCGCCGGCGCAAATCAACAAGCCCAAAAGTCGCCGATGCAGCAAGAAAACAAGAACGGCGCCGATGCACAACAGCCCAGCAGAATGAATTCGAACGCTAAGCAGGTTTTGATTGGCGGTATTCTTCGCGTCCACGTTAGACATCGACTTCCACATAACCAAGATACCCGCGCGCGATTCGCCGCAAGGAGTTTAACACAACGCGGGGGACCGCCGGGGACAAGGCATGCCTGTCCACAGGATCGGTGATGTTATTTCAAGGAACTGCCTCTCTATCGATTCGTATTAGCATTGAGCAACTCAAATCTTGGCTATAACATTCTGAAACTGTCGAAGATGAGCAGGAATGCCGGAGATTCATGGGATGTCGATGAAGACGTGCGAAACCGGGATTGTTGAGCAGGGGACGAGGAACCGGAACTATAATCGGCGTTTCCAGATTTGCCAGGTGCGCCGATTCGCGCGGATGCACGGTGCCAGGGGCTAGGCTGGACGCGTTCATTTCGCGTTCAACCCGCGCGACTTCATTCTGGGGAACGGCGCTGGTGATTGGGTGGTCGCACCGGGGATCCGCAAGGTCGGCGCCGGCGGAGGTCAGCCACGGGCAGGAGCTTTGCGGGCCGATGCTTCGTTCGCGATTGCCGGCACCTTGAAGTTATCTGAATGAGCAAGGGAGAGGAAATGATCATACTAATGCTGGGCGCTTGCCGGAGTTCTTCTTTTTGGCGGATGATCCGGGCTTTCTCGGTTCTCGCAATTCTCCATGGACTGTCCGCGGCTGTGGCAGCCCCGGGTTATACAGGCAAGATCTCCATTGATCTCAATCGAGTCCCCTACAGCAGATATGGATCTTACATGGCATTCTCTCATTTAAGTCCAGGTCCGATGGGGGATGGGCTGTACCTGCGATCGCTTCATGGCGGTGTGCGTACGGAGTTATTACGCCTGGATCTGATTCGTGATGGGCAACCAGTGACGTTCCGGGAAAATGCGATGCCCACCCTTCTGCGATTAGAGGCCGATGGAGGTTTCGTCGAAATCTCTATCAGTGAGCCCTATGTCTTAAGGCTCCGCGGCCATGGCGTTGGAGTTCGTTTGTCCAAGCCGCCCGACGCCTCCGGATTCGCGTTTCCCAGAAATACAACGCATTGGGAGTTTAACAGTGCACAGCAGGACATCCGATTCATGCTGACGTCGTTGCGGGGCAGCCTGCAAGTCGAGCGCGACTGGAACGGCACGTCTGCAAAAACCATGGCTGCTGAGTTCCTTCCCACCCCCCCGTCGCAGGACTTTGAGGCGGCCATCGAGGAATTCCGCTCAGCTTGGCACGAACGCAGCTATGCGGAATCGTTCGCAGATGCTGCCGCGGGAGTACAGCGCGACTACCTGCAATGGCTGAGCAAGATGCCGGCTGTGCCGGAAGAGTTCCAACCCGCGGCGGAACTCGCGGCCTATATCGATTGGTCCGCCGTAGTTGTTCCGGAAGGGAATCTGACTCGGCCTTCCATGCTGATGTCGAAGAACTGGATGAATCAAGTCTGGAGTTGGGACCACTGTTTCAACGCCATGGCGTTGATCGGGTCGGACCCAAAGACGGCATGGGACCAGTACATGCTAATGTTTGATAAACAAAACCTCGAAGGCGCTTTGCCGGATGGTCTGACCGATCGCCAGGTCACCTGGGCGTACAGCAAGCCGCCTATTCACGGTTGGGCACTGGCCTGGCTCATGCAGCATAGTGACTCCATCGGTCAGGAACGGTTGGCGGAAGCCTATGCCCCACTGGCCCGCTGGACAAACTGGTACTTTCAGTTTCGCGATGACGATCATGACGGCCTCCCGCAATATGATCACGGCAACGATTCGGGGTGGGACAACTCAACTGTCTTTCGCGGCGGGCCGGCGATCGAAACGCCGGACCTCGCCGCCGACCTGGTTCTGCAGGTGCAGGCGCTGTCGAGTATCGCGCATCTCCTCGGTCGTGACGACGAGAGCAAGGAGTGGAAAGCCCGGTCGGAGGAATTGCTGAAAAAGCTCCTCGCGTCCTATTGGCGAGGCGGCCACTTTGTTGCCCTCAGTTCGCCGACTCATTCTGTTGTCGAGTCTGACAGTCTGTTGCTCTACCTTCCCATCATGCTGGGCAATCATCTTCCAGACTCCGTGCGAGCCAGGCTGATCGCAGATCTCAAGCAGCCAGGACAGTTTTTGACCGGCAATGGCTTGGCCACCGAGAGGTTGGGAAGCCCATATTACGAACCCGACGGATATTGGCGTGGCCCGATCTGGGCGCCTTCCACATTGATGATCGTGGACGGTCTGGAATCTTCCGGGGAAATCGAGTTCGCTCGCAGACTCAAGCTGCTGTATTGCCGGATGGCCGCGAGGAGCGGCATGTCCGAGAACTTCGAGGCTATATCAGGGCGCGGTTTGCGCGATCCTGCCTACACCTGGTCGGCCAGTGTTTTCTTGATTTTTGCTCATCAACTCCTGCATTGAAGATTGGTTCAAGGGTGGCGTCCGGGTTGCCTCTGAACACCCATCGAGGGCGTGGATAAGGGCATTAGGCACGCCAACCGTCATGCAAGGTTCACGATAGTTTTATCAGAAACTTTTCCGTGATTGTTACAGATTTCCGCCTCGTCTAAAAGTACTATGCCAGACTGAGAAGAGGGTTGCTGGCGTTTCCAGCCTCTGCTCATGTCGTCCGGTCGAGACCGGCACGTTGCTCCGGAGGAGCCAAATGAATTTTCGTCGCGCGCTACTAATCGGTGTTCTCGTATCGCTTTGCTTCGCAGTCCCTCCCCTATTCGCACAACAACAAGGAACCGGAGGCATAACAGGTGTGGTGACGGACCCGCAGGGAGCCGTCGTTCCCGGTGCGCAGATCGGCGCCACCGATGTCGCCACCCAGGTGCGGGCGGCCGCCACCACGAACTCCGCCGGAGTCTATGAACTGCTTAATCTGATTCCCGGGACGTATTCGGTGGAAGTGTCGGCTCCCAATTTCAAGAAGACGGTTCGGCCCAACATCCTGGTGCAGGTCTCAGACCGCATCGGGCTGGACTTCAAGTTGGAAGTCGGCAGTGTCAACCAGACGGTTACGGTAACTGCCGAGGCGCCTCAGTTGCGCACGGAAGATGCGCAGACTGGCGAAGTGATCAACGAGAGCATGATCGAGAACCTGGTAAACATTGGTCGCGATCCCCTCAAGCTTTTGACTCTCGCGGGGAACGTCCAGGGTAGCGGAGACCGAGCTGGCTGGAACCTAGGCCTCAGTGGAGGGATCTACAGCGGCCCGGCCGACACCCGCATCAACGGCGGGAGAGCGGCCGGCATCGAATACCTGGTGGATGGTGTGCCGTCGACCGGCGGGTTCATCCATAACGTGGTGAACGCCACTCCCACCGAGGACGACGTCGAGGAGTTTAAAGTCATCACCAACGGCATTTCGGCCGAATACGGCCGACTCTCGGGTGGCGTGGTCGAGGTATCCACCAAGTCCGGCACGAACGCCATCCATGGACAATTGTTCGAATACCACAAGGACGCACTCTTGAATGCCAATAGCTGGGGCAACGACAACCAGTGCGTCAATGGCATCAAGAGCGCCTGCTCCAAGGCGAATTTTCGCTCGAATGATTTTGGCTTTGCCGTGGGCGGGCCGGTCAACCTGCCTCACCTTTACAACGGCAAGAATAAAACTTTTTGGTTCGCCAACGCTGAGTGGTTGCGCCACAGCTCCTCGGGCAACTCCAACATCGGCGATACCATTACCGACTACGAGCGTAATACGATTCCCGATCCGTACAATGGCGGGGCAATCAAGAATCCGACTCCTTGTCCGGGACCTGCCACTGGCATCCCCAACCCCACCGGCAACTGCGCCGATCTGACGGATATCGGAGTGGCCTTAAACGACCCCAATTATCCATGGGTTCAGTTGGGCGACCCGTATATCGCTCCCGATGCATTGGGAAACAGGACCCCTTCTGGCGGAGATGCCAGACATATTCCCATTAGCGAGCTCGATCCCACAATTCTGCACTACGTCTCACTGATGCCCCACGCGAACATCACTCCCTTGTACGGGCCGATTGGCGGCAACTATGAGTACCGGCAGCCAACCAGCACCAAGACCGTCACTTGGGATGCGCGACTGGACCACGCCATCAATAACCAGCAGCACATCTACGGCCGCTTCGCGTATAACAGCCAAACTCAACTCACGGCTGCGTCTTACCCCAACTTTGCGTCCTATGGATCCGAGTTGAAGGGCGGGTTTGGGGCTTCTCTGCACTACGATTACACGATTTCTCCGACCCTGATCCTCGACTTGACCGCAGGCGGCAACTACAGTCCGGCGGCCTTTGGTAGCTTTGTCAGCGGCCCGGCTGCGAGCACGGCGGGCTGGGGCTTCCAGCCGAGCGTTACCAATATTATGGGTGACACTCTTTTGGGCATTGGGCAGGTCCGTGGCACCGATGCTGAAGTCACTGGCAATACGATCGGGAGCGGCAACCTCAATGGGCCGCAGAACGTTTCGCTCAACACGACGAATTTTTCCTATTCCGCCGCGCTTACGAAAATCCTGAATCGCCACACCTTGAAGTTTGGCTATGATGCCCGGCGGTATTACGACAACTTTACCCAGGCAGCGGGTTCCAGCCCGGCTGGCGATGGGTTCTACATCACGGGAGCGGGCAGTTTCCTGAACGTCGCCGATGACGGCAACATTTGGGGAAGCTCCCAGGACGACGCCAATAACATGGGGACGTTCCTGTGGGGACTAGACTCCTGGAGCCATGCCACGGCAGCCACGTCGCGAGCCATGGCTACGAACTACTACGCTTCGTACCTGCAAGACGATTTCAAGGTCAACAAGAAGCTCACCGTCAACGTGGGCGTGCGCTGGGAGATGCAAACGCCGGTGACCGAACGTCACAACAACCTCACGGTATGGGATCCGCTGGCTCCGCCTCCGTTTACCCTCAACCCCGGCTACAATTTCAACACGGCCCTGTTGAACGCCGGGCTCACTCCTGCCCAGGCCAATCAGGTTCAGATTCCTAATTGGGCCGCGAATGGCGCGTTTGACCCAGGGGCTATAGAGTTTGTGGGCTCCCCGGAGCACCGTGCCAGAACGGCCACCGGTTATCATCCTTGGAACTTCTCGCCGCGCTTGGGCTTCGCCTATCAGGCGATGCGCGACACCGTGGTGCGGGGATCCTTCGGGATTTTTTACCTCCCGATCGGAAACAACATCACCAACTACGGTGACACTCCGGGTGTCGCTTATGCCACCACGGAAAGCAGCGAGAGCGGTGGCCCTCTGCAAACCGCAAACTATGAATATGGGCCTGGGTTTCAGACCATATCGAATGCATTCCCGTTGCCCTACTGGCAGTTGGCCGTATTCGGGCATAACAGCGGGATAGCCAACCAGCAGACGGCGATCACCGGCGGCGGTTCCGGCGGCGTCGACATGAATTCGCACATGCCGCACGAATATGATTGGAGTTTGGGCATACAGCGACAGCTGCCGCACAACTGGCTGGTGGAAGCGACCTATTCCGGCAATCACAGCAGCGATCTTCTAGGGCTCGAGTACCCCAGTCGGTTCCCGAAGAACCTCTACAACGGCGGCCCGGGCGGCGCCAATTGGACAATGTACTCGCTCAACGCCCCAACCCCGATCAATGTGGCCTCTCCTACCGCGGGCCAGATTTCTGGGGGCGGCCCGACCGGCGCAGTGCAACCCTTGGCGTACCTTGAGTACGAGTACCCCTATTTCGGCCCGATTAACGTGGAGGACGCTAATATCGGTACCGCCAACTTCAATAGCGGAAATTTGCGAATTCAGAAGCGTTTGTCGAATGGGCTCGAGTTGCTGCTCAACTACACCTACTCCAAGGCCCTCGACGACGTGGGCAGTGAGAATCAAACCTCGGTCCCAAGCCAGGCTGGCCAAGGCAGCAACGGTAAGACGTTCCAATCCGTGGATACGATCAACAGCGTTTACGGTCTGGCGGCAGCCGATCAAACCCACCGTCTCGTATTCTTCTATGACTATCAGTTGCCGTTCGGACGTGGGCGGCGGTGGATGAATTCGCCGCATGGTGCGGGGCAGGTGCTGGAAGGCGTGGCCGGTGGATGGGAACTCTCTGGCACGACGACTTGGCACAGTGGTAACCCGATCGGCATTACCTTCAACAACACAAATGTGGACCAGAACATTGATATTTACTATACGATGGGCAACTTGGCTTCGGGCCAGACGCTGCAGGATATCAAAGGCTCAGGGTACAGCAATCCGCGTTCGACGGTCTGTGCTGTTGCCTGCGCCTCGAATCCCGCCGGGAACCCGACCGCTCTCAACGTGAATGCACTCGCCAACGGCGGGAATGCCCAAAGCTTCACCTATGGCAATACCGTACCCCCGGTTCTTCCATTTCTCCGCCAGCCCAGCGATTGGACAACGGATATAGCGATTCTGAAGAGCTTCCCGGTCATGAGCAAGGACGGGAGCAGGTATCTTCAGTTGCGCCTGGAAGGGCAGAATATATTCAATCATCCGGGGCTGGGTAACTACGATACGAACGCGACCGATACTACGTTCGGAATGATTACGAACTGCCCCGGCGGCAACTGCGTCGCAAATACCGAACGGAACGTTCAGATTTCCGCGCGCTTCGTCTTTTGACAACTTGTAATGACTGCCAAAGGGAGCGGTGTAGCCCGCTCCCTTTCTTTTTGCGACAATCCTAGCGATGAAGAGCGGTTGGCTAACTTCTTATAAGAGCGCGGCTGGTTCAATGTTGGCGGTGGCACTGCTGCTGTGCGGCCCACTGCTGGCGCAAAAGCCGGCGGCGCGTGCCCCCGTCGATCATTTGCAACAAGGCCGGCGGCTGACGCTAAACAAGAAATGGGCCGAGGCGGAACGGGAGTTTCGCATCGCTCATCAGCAGGATCCTAGTTCCACCGATGCCGAGGTTGATCACGCGGAAGCACTGGTTCAGGTCGGGCAACCCTTCGACGCGGCGCTCGAGCTCCAGAGTTTCCTGCGCGACCACCCCGATGCCGCGCGCGCCCATGAACTCTATGCCGTGGTGACCCTCAACATCAGCAACGACTTCCTCCTGGCGGAAAGCGAAATGGAGCAGGCCGTCAAACTGATGCCGAATAATGGCGCGGCTTGGAAATCCATGGGTGACATTTATGTGGAACATGCCAGCGCCAAAGAAGGCATTGAGGCCTACAAAAAGGCTTCGCACCTGCTTCCACAAGATCCCCTGATCGTTGCTTCCCTGGCGGACGCCTACTTCCAGGCAGGAGATGCGCAGAGCGCAGAGCAGGCATTTGCCAAAGCGATCAAGATGACCGATGCCGCGCCAGACTCACCGGAAGCTCGCCGGAACAGGGCAGCGGTGCAGTATCTCTATGGGCGGTGCCTGCTCGACCAGGGCCGCGCAAAAGAGAGCATGGCTGCCGTAAGCCGGGCCTTGGCCTATAACCCGCGTTCTCCCGCCGCGTTGTACCTTCGCGCGCGAGCCTACCAGTCAACCGGGGATTACCAGCACGCCGAGGCCGACGCGCTGCAAGCCTTCGAACTCAGGCCGCATGATAAACAAGGGCCGCTGCTGTTGACCGATATCTATCGCAAGCAACACGATGCAGAAAAGGCGCAGAAATACGCAACGCTGGCCCAGAAGCTGGCCGATGACGAGCAGGAGCGGTCAGCGTTCGGGCGCGAAGTTCGCCGCCTGCTGGGGGTTGCGGAAGGCGCTCTGCGCCAAGGGCAATTCAGCGAAGCGATTCCGCCGTACGAAGATTTACTCAAGAAGGTGCCGACATTCTACGAAGCGTACTTTGCCGTAGGCATGTGCTACAGCCAGACGGGCCGGCTTCCAGATGCCGAGACCGCTTTGCGAAAGTATTTGTCATTCCAGCCCGTATCGAGCGACGGGCACGCAGCGCTTGGGGTGCTCTTGCTGCAGATGGAACGAGGGCTGGAAGCAGTGCCGGAGCTCACGCAGGCAATTCAGATTGATCCGTCGCTGGACGAAGCTAGGAAAGCCTTGGCCAGCGAGTATCTGCGCGAATCCAAGCCGGAAGACGCTCTGCGGATTCTGCGCGCGGCCAAGGACACCAAGGACACGCAATTGATCGTGATGCTGGCAAGTGTTCTAGCGGGGAAAGGCGACACCGCCGGCGCTTTGAGAGAAGCTCGCCGTGCTCTCCTCATTCAGCCGGACGATCCGGATGCCTTAAGACTCAAAGAGGAGATCCTTGGCAACAAGAAAGCCGCCAAGTAGGGATCAAGGTGCGAGCGGAACCAGCGCGCCAAAGCCTCGACCCTAGAGTTTCAGTCGATCGAATTTGGTTCTCAAAAACTCAGGAGGTGTTAGTTGAGATTCGTGCGCGAGTGTGCCTTCCGTCAGTCGGAGATTCAACCTAGCCGCTACTTGACGGCGATGATCATGAAAAGCATGCCCTGCGCCCTAATGCTGACTGCCTTTTGCGGCGCGCAAATGAAGGCCGGAGCTGAAATGCCGGGATATGCGGAAGTCTTTGGTCTGGCGCAAGCGCAGCAGGCGTCGGATTACAAAGTCGAAGAAATCGCGGTCGAAGCCGGCGCCAGCTCGATGGTCAACGCTCTCTGGCCCGGAGAAAACTTAAGCTTAACCCTGCATTTTGTGAATGAGACCCGATCCGGGTTGAAGGCGCATGGCCGCGTAAATATCGTGAGCTACGGGACCAGCGTTCCTCCGGGAGATTTCTGGGCTCCGCATGTGTTTAAGATCGCCGAGGAAGGCTCGACTCCGATTGATATTGATCTCCCGGCATTGGGTTCTCAAGACATCACCATTCAACCTCGGGTGCCGGAACGCTTTGGCGGGTACGCGCTGATCACAGATATTGAAGGCCACGGGCGTTCCTTTGCCGCCGCAGCGGTTCGAACGTTGCGGCCAGATCAGGGCCGCGTGCAGTTTCCCACCTACGCTCTCGACATGACCTGGGACGAATTCATGAACGAGGGAGTTTTCGTTCTGTTTGAAAAGCTCGGCGTCAAAGGCGCGCGAATGGGAGGGCCTTATGAGCTGAAGACCGAGCCGGACTACGAGGCAACCATGGCCCGGCTGGATCGCTACATGAACTGGGCCCGGAAGCACGATGTCACCGTGATGTTGACGCTGGGGGATGGTGATGGATGGAGCGATCAGCCGCTCGGACGGCCGCGTTCGTGGCTCGATGGCGACAACCGAATGCTTGATACTAAGGATGATCGCGCCTGGATGCCCGCGTATGATGACGATTTTCAACAGTGGGTGCAGCAGATTGCAACGCGCTACGGCTGGCCGAAAGGCAATCTCAACGCTGTGGAACTGTGGAATGAGCCCTGGGAGGCCGTCTCCATTTCAGGATGGGGAGCGGACATTCCGCGTTACCGTGACATGTTCACCCACATGGCCGAGGGGGTTGAAACGGCGCGAAAACAAGCAGGCGTCGAAATACTGATCGGCGGCACGTGTTCTTCCTCCAACGCCCGCGACAAACTCTTCCCTGACGGCTCCGACCGATTTTTGAAATGGCTGGATTTCATCAGTATCCATTACCAGGCCCTTGCGGCCGATCCTTCCTTGGACCCCGAATGGATGCACCGCACGGGCCCCTACGGGGCGGTCCGCGTCTGGGACACCGAGAGTTGGATCGCAAACTCCGAAGACCGCGTGGCCGGTGTGATTGCCTCCATGCGCGCCCAGGGACAGGGCCGGACCGCCGGAATTTTCGATGGCAACGTATACCAAAGCAGAAACATCAAGGTAGGGGATCGTGTCTATCCGTTGGTCCAGGTCTGGTCTCCGGCAGCCGCAGTAGCTGCCACGCAGAAGTTCATTGGGCAGCGACGGTTCCGCCAATTGCTCTTCCCAAACGGCCTCCCGTGGGTCTTCGTATTTGATGGTCTGGAGAGCGGACCGACCGGCAAGTCTAACCCCGATGACGGCACCGTGGTAATTGTCGGCGACATGAAGAAAATCTATGATCCCGACCGGACTCTTTTCCGCTCCATCGAAGTGGGCAAGGATGCTCACTTGACGATTGCAGATCCCAACCATCTGTTCCAGTTGTATGACTTCTATGGCAACCTGGTCCCGGCGAAAGATGGGACGATCACGGTGCCCTTGAACGGTCTGGGCTACTTCTTGCGCGGCAACGGAGCGGTGGGTTCGTTTGAGAGACTGTTGGCGGTCATACAGACGGCGCGAACCGATGGCTACAGCCCGGTTGAGATCGTGACTCACGACCTGACATCTCCGATAGAAAAGCATCCAGTTTTGAGACTGAGCCTTACTAACGTGTTAAACCGCGCAGTGAGCGGTCGCCTTGAAGTGCGACTGGAGAACCTGACCCTCCGTCCTGCCGAAGCAGCGGTAACCTTGAAGCCGAATGAAACTCGGGACTTCGCTTTTGCCGTCACCGGCGGTCAGGCGGCAGCCAACAATATTTACCACCTCGCGGTGGAGTTTGCCGGCAAAGATGGAAAAACAGCTCACGAAGAAGACATGCGCGTGAACTACATCGCGCGCCGGAGCATCAAGGTGGATGGGGACCTCAGCGATTGGCAGGGCGTGTTGCCGGAAGTTGTGCCCGGGATCGCCTTTGGCCCGAACCTGACCGAAGAAGCCTGGCTGCCTTTTAAGGAATTTGGGATCTCCGTGCCCAATGGCCTGGCCACAGCCTATCTGGCCTATGATGACGACAACTTCTATTTCGCCGCCAAGATCGCCGACAGCACTCCCGACCCCGGCATGGTCCGATTTTCTAGTCGTGACGACGATTCCTATTTTTATCCGGACCAGGTGACCGGACGGGATGTTCAAACGCTCAAGTGGCCCGATGGTGTCCGCCATTATTCGTACCGGAAAAACTTCGATATCCCATCGGGAAGTGGCGAACACGACAACGTGCTCATCGCCTTCAACGTGCTCGACCGCAAACCCTGGCTCTCGCATCCTCCCGGCGTGATGCCGCATTTCATCACTTATTGGGACACCGACTACGAGTTCGCGCTGAACCCGGTGGCTGATCAGTATGGCGGCGGCACGGAGATGTGGCGCCTGCTGGCTCCGGGTATGCCTCGTAAGCACTTTTTCCCACGCCAGCCGAAATCCGCAGTTGATGGAGGACCGGTGCTCAAGGGCCAGCTCATCATGCGCCGCGAGGGGAACACTCGTATCGTGGAAGCGGCCGTGCCCTGGAGTGAAATCCCAGAGGTGCGCCGACGAATTCAATCTGGTCACACTGTTAAGTTTTCCTGCCGGATCAACGATAACCAGGGACCAGCTCACGAGCTTGCCGCCGGACGGAGCGTTTCCAAGTACAACAATGTCACGTTCCATGACGACTGGCAGGATCACTGGGCCAACGAAGTGGAGTTTGGCGTAGAGAAGTAAAGCGCGATCGAAGGCCCAGGGATGCCCGAGTAAAGAAACTGCCGGTTATTTCCGCGGCGGCTCGCGCAGGGTCAGGATTTGGTCGGCGGCGACATGGGTGACGATTTGCCTGATTCCGCTCGGCCACGTCACTTCAATCCGATCCACTTTCGCCGCCGCGCCCAGGCCGAAGTGCACGCGCTTATCGCTGGAAGACCCATACCCGACGCTGGTGGTGGCGTGATTGTATTGCACGCCTTCCGCCGTAGTGATTTTGATTCGCGACCCAAGCCCGTCCCGATTGCTCACCGTTCCCGCTAAATTGATCAGCAACCAGTGATTGGAGTTCGCCGAGCGATTCATCAGTATCTCAGGATGGCCGTTCAGGCAGTTGACGACAATGTCGATGCGGCCATCGTTGTCCAGATCTCCAAATGCAGCTCCGCGATGCGCAGCCGGTACGCCAAAACCGGGACCCGCCAGTTCTCGCACATCGGTAAACGTGCCGTCGCGGTTGTTTCTCAGCAGGCTGTTGGGCAGGAAATAAGGTGTGTGGTTCACTAGTTCGGAATTGTCCAGAATCGAAGCATTGCTGGTGAATATGTCTTTCCAGCCGTCATTATCGAAGTCAAAAATTCCGGTCCCCCATGCCGTGAGGTGGTGAGTGGCCGCTCCGATCCCTGAAGCAATCGTCGCGTAGTCGAATTCACCTTTGCCGGTGTTCTTAAACAACAGAAAATTGTCGTTGTACATGGCGGTCTCGAAAATGTCGGGCAGGCCGTCATTGTCGATGTCGCGAAAATCGACTCCCATGCCCGCCACACTCCGGCCGTTCTCCGGATAGGCGACGCCACTCAGCAATCCGACTTCCGTAAAAGTCCCATTGCCATTGTTGTGAAACAGGAAGTTGCGGAACGTATCGTTGGAGACGAAGATATCGACGAAGCCGTCGTTATCGTAGTCGGCGAAGGCCACTCCCATCCCTTTTCCCACTTCCTTGAATATCCCCGAAGCCTCGGAAACGTCGGTGAATGTGCCATCGCCGTTGTTGTGAAACAGGAGGTTGGGCAATCCAGCGTAGCTGTCTGGCGAGCAGTAGGCGTGAATGCCATTGGAGACACAGATAGGCTCCGTGGCGATCGACCATTTGACGTAATTGATGATGATCAAATCCAGATGACCATCATTGTCGTAATCAAACCATCCTGCGGCTGCCGAGAAAGCATTGGCCAGCTCAGGATGTGCGTGCACGAGTCCGGCGGCGGCTGTGGCGTCGGTAAACGTTCCGTCGCCATTATTGTGGAACAGTTGGTATCCGTTAGCGCCGGTGACCAGGAGGTCCTGATACCCGTCATTGTCATAGTCGGCGACCGCGACCCCGATCGCATAACGGGATCCCGCCACTCCGGCCTCAGCCGTGACATCGGTGAAGGTGCCGTCGCCGTTATTGCGATAGAGGCGGTTGTGGAACCTGGGGTCCGACTTCTTCAGGTCTGGCAGATGGGCGCCATTGGTGAAGTACAGATCGAGAAGCCCGTCATTGTTGTAGTCGAAGACTGCGACACCTCCAGCCATAGTTTCGGGCTGATATTTTTGCGGCTGCGTGCTGTTGTCCAGGATGAATGGAATGCCGGAAGACCGGATGACGTTTTCAAAAGTAATAGTGGATTGAGGGCGGGCCGCCAGCGATTTCAATGCCAGGCCGGGGCAACTCACGGCCGCTACACCGATGGTTGCAGCCGACTTTATAAACTCGCGGCGTTGCATGATCCGGCTGGGCATGATCAATGGGGCCCCGTGGACGCCGCTGCGGCAGAAGCGTCTTGGCCGGAGGGTTCTTCAATCTTGGCGATCTGGTCGGCCGCCATCGGGCCGAGGGTCTGCACCGTGCCGCTCGGCCAGTGGATTTCAACGCTCTTGATCGACTTCTC
>Ga0181530_10001323_pt1 | contig 31371 bp, 27 predicted proteins | sample PEATcosm2014_Bin_42_FD_119769 | JGI IMG/M metagenome (GOLD analysis project Ga0181530, IMG submission 119769) | Peatland microbial communities from MTU Mesocosm Facility, Houghton, MI, USA - PEATcosm2014_Bin10_60_metaG | ecosystem: Environmental > Terrestrial > Soil > Wetlands > Peat | place...
ATGTCCATGATGGAGAGCGTTCCGCCCGCGTGTCCGGACCCGGCGGCGTGCAGCGCCACTAAGTCATAGCCGCGCATCAGGCTGGCAGCATCTTTAAGCTCTTCAATCGAATAGTCGCGGACGACGTTTCCGCTAATGGAATCTGTAAGGGCCATGGCTTTCCCCCTTTGCGCCCCGGGACAAAAAGGCGCCCAGAACATGCTCTAGAAAGGGTAAGCGGGAACGCCAGTGCAGGCCGTGATTACGATCACATGAAGCGGTGACAGGAAACGACTGGTGCGTGGGAAGTGTGGCGCGGGTCGTGTGGCGCGGGCACTCCTGCCCGCGAAATCTGGCCCCGGTTCCACTTGCTCATTCAGCTGGACTGCCGGGATTGACGCAGCTACACATTCGATGAGCTGCTTGCATTCGGCGGGCAAGAATGCCCGCCCCACATACTCACTCGAACTTCCAGCGCGTGGACTTGCCCTGGAAATGCTTCTCCCAAAGCCCGAACACGACCCGAGGACGCACCGCAAATACCGGCTCCTTCATCGAGAGTATGTCGTCGTTCATCGCGGACAAGTCCCAGCCGTACTTGCGCTGGTAGACGGGAATGAGCTTGCGGCGCGCGGCGACGTCGGCGATCTCGGCGACGCCCTCGACAATGACCGCCTCGTGCGCGTGCTCGGTACAAACGATGCAGTTCGAGTTGGCCGCCAGGTTACGCGCTTTGCGCGACTTGCTTCCCGTCGAGAACAGGAAGCGCCCATCCTGCCACAATCCCCAGACGACCATCGTGTGGGGTGAGCGATCGGGCTTGACCGTGGTGATCCAGTAGTTGTGCGATCTTTTCAGCCGCTGCTCGGCCCAGGACCAAGGGAGCAGGCCTTTCTTGCCCTTGGGAAATCCGTAGCCAGAAGCATGCGGGCGGCTGGCTTTGGGGCTTGAGCGCTTGGCGTCTTTCTTCCTCGGCATAAGCTTTTCTCCGGGGTAAGGTGTTTAGCAGTTAGCAGTTAGCATTTGGCCCGGTTGGGTTTCGGGCGGCGCCATCGGCTGGCTAAATGCTAATTGCTAACTGCCAGTTGCTGACTAACAGGTTCTTCTTCGTCCACTGATCAATGCGTTCCAGCGCCTGTTGCAGGTTCTCCAGCGAATTGGCCACGCTGAAGCGCAGGTAGCCTTCTCCGAATGCTCCGAAGGCGGTGCCGGAAAGCGCCGCCACTCCCGCCTGCTCCAGCAGCGCGTCGGCTAGCGGCCGGGACTTCCACCCTGTGTGCGTGATGTTGGGAAAGACGTAGAACGCGCCTCGGGGCATGCGACAGGAGAAGCCTCTGATCTTATTGAGTCCAGCGACGAAAACATCGCGGCGGCGCTGAAATTCGTCGCGCATGCGGTCCACTGAACTCTGATCGCCGCGGATGGCTTCAATCCCCGCCACCTGCGTGAAACTCGCGGTGCACGAATTCGAATTGGTCATCAGCCGCGTCATGTGCGCGGCCAGATCCGCCCGCATCACGCCGTAGCCCATGCGCCATCCCGTCATGGCGTAGGTCTTCGAGAAGCCGTCCAGCAGGATGGTCCGCTCCTGCATGCCGGGCAGCGACATGATGGAGAAATGCTGGGCGCCGTCGAAGAGCAGCCGGCTGTAGATCTCATCCGACAAAATCATGATGTTGCGGTCTCCGATGGCCTCCGCAATCTGCTCAAGGTCGCGCCGGTCGAGCACTCCTCCGGTAGGATTTTGGGGTGAATTGATAATCACCAGCTTGGTGCGGTCGGTGATGAGCGCGGCCAGTTCTTTGACGTCGAGCGAGAAGTCGCGCTCTTCCCGCAACTGAATCGGCACGGCTCTCCCGCCCACATACTCGATCATGGACTCGTAAATCGGGAAGCCGGGATTGGGATAGATGACCTCGTCTCCTTCATCAATGAATGCCAGGATCGTGAAGAAAATAATCGGCTTACCGCCAGGCACGACGACGACCTCGTTGCTGACGACTTTCACATTGCGGGTGCGGCTGACGTAGTCTGCAATCGCGTCCCGCAACTCCGGCAGGCCTGCCGATGGCCCGTAATGGGTCCAGCCTTTGTGCAGCGCGTCAACGCCCGCCTCGATCACGTTCGCGGGCGTGTCGAAATCCGGTTCGCCGATCTCCAGGTGAATGATGCTCTTGCCTTGGCGCTCCAGCGCCCGCGCTTTGTTCAGGACCTCAAAGGCGGTCTCGGTGCCCAGCCGCGCCATGCGGCCGGCCAACTGCAATTGGTATTGGGTGGCTTTCTCCATATTTCAGGACTCCGGCGGGAAAAACGTCTCAGAGCGCAAACTGCACATTATACGCCCGTGGGACGGGTCGGACTGTGCGCGAACCACGGCTACGAAGTCGGAGTAAACTCGAACGACAACGGAGGGAACCGTTAACTCATATCTCGATGAACTCTACGCGCACCAGGAATGGGCCGATGCTGAGCACTGGCGGGCGTTTGAAGCCTTCCCTGCGGCGCTGGCCGACAAGGCGATCCGTGAGCGGCTGTTTCATATCCACCTCGTACAACATGGATTTCTCTGGGTGACTGGTCCGCGAACTGCAGAGTTTGACTTCAAGAAGCTCGAGGACTTCGGCAGCATGGCTGAGTTGAAAAGCTACGGACAGCAGGCCAATGCGGAGTTGCAGAAGTCGCTAAAGGGCGCGAGTCCGGATCACCTTGAGGAGACGATCGAGATTCCCTGGTTCAAGCCTCCGCTGAAGATCAGCGTGCGTCAGGCCCTAACGCAGGCAGCAATGCACAGCCACTACCATCGTGGCCAGAATGCAACCCGCCTGCGGGAACTGGGAGGCGAGCCCCCGATGACGGACTTCATAGTCTGGCTGCGCGACGGACAGCCGGCGGCAAAGTGGGAGTGAAATTCAGGCGAATCAGGTCTGGAGAACCTATTCTGAGACGCTGTGCTCTTCGTTCTGCGAGCGCAGAACGCGATCCACCGAATAGGGCGCGCGGCGGCTGGGTTCGTGGTAGTGCCGGACTTGCATTTCTCCCAGCAGGCCAATCGCGAGCAGGTTCAACCCGCCAAGCAGCAGTCCGAGAGAGGCCATCATGAGCGGACCGTGCGAGACCATCACCGGGACGTGGCGCACAAACTTCTCCACTCCCAGCCACAGCACGACCCCGCTGCCCGCGAAAATGCTCATCATCCCGAAGCCGCCAAAAAAATGCAGCGGACGCGACAAATAGCGCAGCAGGAAGCGAATGGTCAGCAGATCGAAGAAGACGCGGAAGGTGCGGGTGATGCCGTAGTGCGAAACCCCGTGTTCCCGGTTCACGTTGCGGATGGGAACTTCACAGATGGTCGCGCCATGCCACGAGGCCAGCGCGGGAATGAACCGGTGCAACTCGCCGTAGAGCGGCACCTGCTCCAGAATATCGCGGCGATAAGCTTTGAACGTGGTGCCGAAGTCGTGGATGTCCACGCCGCTGATCTTGGCCATCATCCAGTTGGCCACGCGCGACGGGATGCGGCGCATCCAAAAACTGTCCACCCGCACCTTGCGCCATCCGCTCACGATCTCGTAGCCGGCGGCGATCTTTTCCAGAAACAGCGGAATGTCGGCGGGATCGTGCTGCAGATCGCCATCCATGGCGATGATGTATTCCCCGCGCGCATGGTCGAAACCGGCCGCCAGTCCCGCGGTTTGCCCGAAGTTGCGGCGCAGCTTGACCACGGTGACACGGCTGTCCACGGCTGCGATTTCGCGCAGCATGGCGAAGGTGTGGTCACTCGAACCGTCATCCACAAACACGATCTCAAAAGTCTCGCCGCTGGCCTCCATCACCGCCTTCAACTGGTCGTAGAGATCGGTGACGTTCTCTTGCTCGTTGTGTAAGGGAACGACGATGGAGTACTTGGGCACGATTTTCTAATTATAGCCCGAAAAGCAGTTCTCAGTTGCCGGTTTCAGTTCTCAGTCGGGTACTTCCGATTCCCCTGGAACCCAGCCCGAACAGCGTACTAAGTCTGCTCCTTAACTTGAAACGTGGTTTGGTCCCGATCAATTGACGTTTAGTGGTACCTTGCGTTGCAACTCGTCGACGAAGTTCTCCAGAAAAATCACATGCCCCGCGTCCTGTTGGGTTGAGCCGGCGGCGGAAATGCCTACGGCGATGCGCTTGCCATCGGGGGCGACGTCGTACTGAGCTCCCACCGCGCCGCCCATCGTCAGTGCCACGCTCAGGCCCGACCACTCACGCGGCTTTTCCGCCACGAACGAGTCGCCTTTGGCCGAATAGCTGGCCACCATAATCCGATCGTCGGGGACATCAAAGAAAAACAGATCCTTGCCGTTTCGAGAGAAGATGGGCGAGGTTCCGCCGTCGCTTGAGACTTGCCAGTGACCGCCTTTATCCGGAAACGCGCGCACATAAACCTGGGAACTTCCAGACTCGCTGGAGCTGTATGCCAGCCAGCGCCCGTCGGGGGAGAAGCTCGCACCCCGCTCACCAGAAGCGGTGTGCTGGAACGGCTCCGGTTTCCCGGCCTTCAATCCGTCTCCGTCGTGCTCAACAGGCATGGTCCAAAGATATAACCCCTCTGACTCCACTTGATAGAACGCCAGCCGTTTGCCATCGGGCGAGAAGGCAGAGGGGTATTGAAACTCCTTGCTCTCGGTCAGAGGCTGGGGCCGGCTGCCGCCGTCGGCGCGCGCGTAGGAGATACCATCGGGTGCCTGATAAACAATGTATCGGCCATCGGGTGTCCACACCGGGTGAGTTCCACTCCGTTCGCCGGTCAACGGCGACAACGTGTCGCGCCGAATGTCGTAGATCCAAATCCCGGAATGTACGTCGTCGTTCGCCACTGCCAGGCGCTCGCCGTCGGGAGAGAAGTGGGGATTTACAAAGAGGCCAGGCTTGTCGAGCAGCGGCTGCGACTTACCTGCCGCATCCAACCATTGGATGACCACACGCGAGGCGTCGATTTCGCGGCTCCTGTAGAGCAGCATCCCGGTGCGCGAAAAGCTTATCTTCGCCGAGCCAAACATCGCAGAATACGAAACCTGCTGCAATACAGGCTTGGGCGCGCCCGAGGTCTCCAGCTTCTCCGGGTCGAAAGGAACTGCGAACAGCGTTCCCCGGTTCACATAAGTGAGGTAGCCTCTGCCGCCGGTTGCAGCCACATAACGCCCGTAGGTTCCTCCGCGCTGCAGAGTTTTCCTGCGGTGGTCCGTCAGCGATACGACTTCAATTTTGGCATCATCAAAGCCGACCGTGAAATTTTCGACGGTGAACAGGATCGCTTTGCCGCCGGGCAGGATCTGCGGCCAGCGATGCGTCCGTTCTGCCCCCACAAGCTCGGTAACCGGCGTGGGAGTGCCCCCTGCGGAGGGTACTCGTGACAGTCCGCCGGAGATGAGCAGACTCGCGATAATATTGCCGTCTTCGCCCCAATCAGCACCGGTGTAAGAAGAGGAGACGTCACACAACACGACCTCGGCGCCCCCTTCCACCGAGATTTTTCTCAGTTTTCCGCTGGCAGCAAAACCAATCCACTGACCATCGGGGGAAAAGAACGGGCTGGTCGCGCCCGGCGTGATCGGCAGTTCGATGGCACGCACTTGGTCGAGCGTGCGCGTGAAAAGGTGGTTGCGGGAAAGGTAGGCAATCCGCGTGCCGTCGGGCGAAAGAATGACGTCGGACCCGCCCACCGCGTTCAAATAGACGTCGCGACCAAGGTCCACTTCCAGGCGCACCAATGGCTTCAACTCCGCAGGCCGCGTGGAGCGATACGCAATCCAGGATGCATCTGCCGCGACCAAGGCCAACACCGCCATCACAATCCAGGGCAAAGACTGGTGCCGTCCGGTAGAGCTCGGTGGGGCGCCGACGTCGCTGGGGGCTTGCGCGATCCACTCCAACTCGGTCTTCAGATCGCGTGCGCTCTGCCAGCGGTTCTCGGGATCTTTCTCCAAACAGCGCTTCAATACTCGATCTAACGCCGGTGGTGCGACCGCGCCGATCGACGGCGCCGGGCGCTCCATGATGGCTGCAATTACCGTGGCCGGCGAAGAGCCGTCAAACGCACGCTTGCCGGTCAGCATTTCGTAGAGCACCAAACCGAAAGAGAAGATGTCGCTGCGGGCGTCGACTTCCTGCCCCGTGGCTTGGGCCTGCAACTGCTCGGGCGACATGTATTAGAGCGTGCCCACGATTTCGTTCTTGCCGGTGAGCGCCATGGTGAGCGTGGCGTCGCTGGGAGGATTATTGCCCTGTCCGATTTTGGCGAGTCCGAAGTCGAGCAACTTTATTCCCGTTTTCGTGACCAGGATATTCCCCGGCTTCAGGTCGCGGTGGGTGATGCCCTTGCGGTGCGCCGCATCCAGTGCGTCGCAAATCTGTGTGGCGTACTTCAGCGCTTGCTGGAGGGACAAAGGTCCCTTCAGGGGCGTGCCTTCTATGTACTCCATCACCAGGTAGTTCGGCCCGACATCATGCAAAGTGCAGACGTTGGAATGGTTCAGAGCGGCGACGGCGCGCGCTTCGCGCTCGAAGCGCTCAGAGAACTTTTCGTTGGAAACCTTGACGGCGACGATGCGATTCAGCCGCGTGTCGCGGGCCTTGTAGACTTGCCCCATGCCGCCCGCGCCGATGGGCGCGGTGATCTCGTACGGTCCGAGTTTGGTGCCCGCTGCTAACACTGAGATCCTTCGCTCCGCTCAGGATTTCCGCTGCGGGCTCCCCCTCGGCGCACTCAGGGTCACGCCCGCCAATCGCCTCAAATTCAGCCCTGATGTTCAGCCCTGTTCTTTCAGCTTCAGCTTCGCCTTGTTCTCTTCCATGAACTTCTTGATATCCTCGGCGGCGCCCAGCAGGCGGTTCCATTGCTCGTAATAGAGCGTGACCGGGAACCGGCCCAGGCCATAGACACTCACTCCGCCCTTCTCTCCTACCTTTAAGATCAGGTCGCCACTGCGCTTCTTGGTCTCGACTTCCTTTTCCAACTGGGCCAGCTTAGCCTTCAGTTCTTCATAGGTGGGTTCTGCCATGCTTTCCTCGCATTTGAGATTTATTTTCCCGCCGGGCCATGGGCCGGTGGGGCGTCAGTACAGGTGCATTTGCCTACCTATAGTAACCTGCCGGGAATTGCTTTACGGCAGATAACCCTTATAAGCTATAGTGAGTCTAACTCTAACTGGGGAATTTGATGCGTTTGCGGATGCGGTGGTCGGCGTGGCTCTGCCTGTCCCTGTTGTTGTGGACAGTAGCAGCGGAGTCTACCCACCATCACCCCAGCCAGAGCGAAAACGCGTCCTGCTCGATCTGCCTGGCGGCGCACAGTGCCAGCCCCGCCATCATTTGCAGCCAGGCTACACCGGTCTTTGCCACCATTAGCCTGCTGCGCGAAGAAGCGGTTGTAGCCAAGGCACGGCTCGACTTTTCTGAATTAGGCATCCGCGGTCCTCCAATCCTGTAGGGATCACCCAAATTGAAAGTTCCGGCCTGACGTTTGAGCTTGACGCTCTTGCGCCAGCCCGGCCGATTCCCTATTGATTTTTCCTGTTTAACGGAGGGCTTATGTCTAATTTCTATCAGTGGCGTTTTGCGGCCATTGTCGTCGTCACCTTCCTAGCCGTGGCCGCCCGGGCCCAGTCGGGTGGGAGTTCTGGATCGATCAGCGGCACCGTGCTGGACCCGACTGGCGCAGTGGTCGCGTTCGCAGGCGTCGAAATCCACAACCCAGTCAGCCGTTTTGACCGAGCCACGGCCACCGACAGTTCAGGCAAATTCACGATCCCGAACGTGCCGTTCAATCCGTATCACCTGGCTGTGCTGGGACGCGGGTTTGCTCCTTATGCGCAGGACATTGATGTTCGCTCGGTTGTGCCCGTGAACCTCACCATCACCCTCGAGGTGCGCGGCGCGTCCGAGAGCGTGACGGTCGAGGCTGAGGCGGCCGATTTGCTGGAGAACGATCCGACCTTCCACTCCGACATCGACAAGGCCCTGTTCGACAAGATTCCTTTGGAGAGCGCGTCGTCGTCACTCAGTTCGCTGGTTACTCTATCAACGCCGGGAATCGCCGCCGATTCCAATGGCCTTTTTCACGGGTTGGGGGACCATGCGGAAAACTCGTTCAATGTTGACGGCGAGCCGATTACTGACCAGCAAAGTAAGGTCTTCTCCAACCAGCTTCCCGTTGATTCCATCGAATCCATGGAAGTGATCTCGGGTGCGCCTCCCGCGGAATACGGCGGCAAGACCAGCGTCGTGATTGTAGCGACCACACGCTCGGGCCAGGGTGTGACAACGCCTCACGGGAGCGTGACCACTTCCTATGGAGCGTTCGGAACCTCCAACGTGGCTGCTGATCTCGCGTACGGGGGCAAGAACTGGGGGAACTTCATCTCCGTAGGAGGTTTGAACACAGGCCGGTTCCTGGATCCGCCAGAATTCACGGTGCAGCACGACAAGGGGAATGAGGAGAACCTGTTCGACCGCGTGGACTATCAACTCTCCACCGCCGATTCGATTCACCTGAACCTCGGCTACAGCCGGAGCTGGTTCCAGACGCCGAACTCTTTCGATGCCGAAAACGCGACGCCCTGGAGTGGGCTGTTTGGGATTGAACCGCAAATGGCAGCCTTTGCCGGGAGAGACCCGAACGGAAATATTGTCGGCGCGACGGACCAGCACTCCAAGATCGGAACGTTCAACATTGCTCCGTCGTGGACGCGTGTGCTGAACACGAACGCTGTATTCACTTTGGGCGCATTCGTCCGCCGCGACGACTACAATTACTACCCCAGCAGCGACCCGTTTGCGGATCTGGGGCCGCCGAGCCTTCAGAGACAGTCGGTGGGTCAGAACCGCACGCTCACCAACACAGGACTGCGATCCGATCTCTCCTATGTCAAAGGGATTAACCAAATCAAGGCTGGAGTCGTCTACCAGCAGACATTCCTCAATGAAAACGATACCCTCGGTATCGTCGACCCAACCTACAACGCGCCCTGCATCACTGCCGCAACCGTGACCGCGGTGAACCCGTTCCCGTATGTTGCGGCGCCCGGGCAAACTATCGCCGGTTGCCCCGGGAACGGCGGCATCTATCAGCAAAACAACGCTTCCAACCCGAACGCGCCCGGCACCTTTTTTTACCCCTACTACAATCCGACTCTGGCTCCTTACGACTTGACCCGTGGCGGAAGCCCATACACCTTCAACGGCCACACCGACGTGAAGGAACTCGCCCTGTACGTGCGGGACAACATCACCAAAGGAAACTGGTCTTTGAACCTCGGCTTGCGCGGCGATTTCTACAACGGTCTCTCCACCGCGAGGCAGGCGGAGCCCCGACTTGGGGTCGCTTACAACGTTAAGCAGACGAACACGATTCTTCGCGTTTCCTACGCGCGCACGCTGGAATCTCCTTTCAATGAAAATCTGATCCTTTCCAGCATTGGTTGCGAAAATGCCGTCTTGAACCCGCTGCTTCTCTGCGGCTCGGCGAGCGGGGCGCTCAATCCCGGCTTTCGCAATGAGTTCCACGCTGGGATCGAGCAGGCATTCGGGAAGTACCTGGTCTTCTCCGGCGAGTGGATTTCGAAGTACACGCACAATGGCTACGATTTCAGCGTGCTCGGCAATACCCCGATCACGTTCCCCATTGAATGGCACAGCTCCAAGATTCCCGGATATGCGGGCCGGGTGAGCGTGCCCGAAATTCACGGCTTCTCGGCGCTAATGGTCTTCTCCAGCGTGGCGGCGCGCTTTTTCCAGCCCCAGATCGGTGGAGCGGGTGCGACAGTGGCGACCGCTGCCGGGCTTCCGTTCCGCATTGACCACGACGAGAAGCTCAACCAGACCACTCACTTCCAATATCAAGCGTGGAAGCGCGGTCCATGGGTTGGCTTCAACTGGCGGTATGACAGCGGACTGGTCGCCGGGGCAACACCGTGCTTCGGGGTGCTCGCGTCCAACGATTGCCCAGGATCAACCGTCATCGGTGGTGTAAGTAACGTGAGCATGGGCGCCGCCAACGTGGGCGAGATTCCGCTCTCTGCCGATCAGGAGTCCGAGGCCGGGTTCACTTGCAACGGCGTACGTGCAACCTCGACGTCACCCCTGCCGTTCAATTGCGCCGCATCAGCGTTTGGCTCCGCGCTGATACAAGTGCCAGCTCCGAACACCGAAAACGACGACCACAAGCCGCCGCGCATTACGTCGCGCAACCTTTTCGACATGTCGGTCGGCCATGACAACTTGTTCCATGGCGAAAAGTACAAAGTGAGTGCGCGCTTGACGGTCATCAACCTGGCGAACCATTTTGCGCTCTATAACTTCCTTTCCACCTTCAGCGGCACGCACTACGTCACACCGCGGGCGCTGACGGCGGAAATCGGATTTCACTTCTGAGAACCGAACTCGCATGGAGACGGGTGCGCCCCCGACTCCGGGGTCGCGCCTCTTCTCCGGTCGCCAGGCCACGGCGTTGTGGTCGGCGGCTTGTAAATGATTGTAAGAACGATTCCCCTCGAACCGGGGGGAACATCCGGATTGGTAGAACAGGAGAAACTTGTCAGCTCGATCACACTTCACCTACAGGCATAAGGCGCTTTGGTGGCCGGCAGCACTCGCGGCCACGGTGGTTTCGCTTGCGGTTAGCAGCTTCGGCGGTCAATCCCTCGGCAATTCCACGGCGCTTTATGGAACCGTGTTGGATGCGACGGGTGCGGTTGTTGTGGGCGCCACGGTCAAGATTCATAACCCGGTCAGCGGCCTGGACCGCACCGCGCAGACGAATAACACCGGCGGGTTCACTTTCTCCAACGTTCCGTTTAATCCTTACCACCTGACCGTCACGGCCAAGGGCTTCGCCACTTATGTCCAGGATGTTGAGCTGCGTTCGGTCGTGCCCGTGACCCTGACCATCACGCTGCAGGCGGTGGTGGCGGCAACGACCATTACCGTCAGTGAGGAGGCGGGCGATCTGGTGGAGACGGATTCCACATTCCACACCGATGTGGATAAGAGCCTGCTCGACCGGCTCCCGATGCCTGCGGAATCGTCCGGGGTCAGCGCTGCCGTCGAGGCGGCCACGCCCGGCGTTTCTGCTGACTCCAACAACATGATGCACGGCCTCGGCGATCATGCCGAGAACACCATTGCCGTTGACGATCAGGCCAATTCCGACCAGAGCAGCAAAACTTTCTCCAACCAGATTCCCTCCAATTCGATTCAATCCATGGAGGTCATCGCCGGAGCGCCGCCGGCAGAATTTGGCGGCAAGACCAGCTTGGTGGTGAAGGTCAGCACGCGCTCAGGACAGGGCGTCACCACGCCCACCGGCTCGCTTACGACTTCCTACGGCTCTTTCGGCACTACGAATACATCCTTCGACATGGCTTATGGCGGTCAGAACTGGGGCAACTTCATCGCCATCAGCGGTACCGACGGCGGACGCTTTCTCGATGCCCCGGAATTCGCCGTCATGCATGACAAGGGCAACGTGGAAAATCTGTTCGACCGCGTTGACTATCAGATCGCTGGGGGCAACACGATCCACCTGGACCTGGCGTGGACGCGCTCCTGGTTCCAGACTCCGCAAACCTACGACAACCTCAATCTGGATGTGCTGGACCCGTTTGGAAATCCTGTTCCCACTATGGATCAGCGTTCTCAAATCAAGACCTTCGATATCGCTCCGGCGTGGACGCGCCTGCTCAGTCCAACCAAAGCTTTCACGATTGGCGCCTCAGTGCGTCGGGACGATTACCACTATTATCCGAGCGGCGATCCCTTTGCTGATCTTGGCCCCCTGAATCTTCAACGCGAAACCATCGGCCAGCACCGCACCTTGACCAATGCGGGCCTGCGCTCTGATTTCTCGTACGTTCGCGGAATCAATAACATGAAGATGGGGATCACCTACCAGCAAACTTTCCCCGATGAGAATGACAAGCTGGGCATCGTTGATCCTCTGCTGAATGCGCCTTGCATCGCGCTGAATGCCGCGTCAGGAACGTATGTCCCCGTGCCCGGCTTAACCAATCCTTCGCAGTGCGCGGGCGCCGAGTTACCCAATACTCTGGCGGAGTACGGTGAGCTCGGCTACGTGTCGAACGGTCAGCCATATAACCCCAATGGAAGCCTTTATCCCACTTTCAATTCCATCCTGCTGCCTTATGATCTGACCCGCAGCGGAGCGCTGTACGGCTTCAATGGGAGTACGGACGTCAAGGAACTCGCGCTTTACGCCCAGGACACCATCAGCGCGGGAAATTGGTCTTTCAACCTGGGCCTGCGCGGCGATTTGTACAACGGGCTCAGTATCGCCCGGCAACTGGAACCCCGTCTGGGTATCGCTTACAACATCAAACCCAGCAGCACGGTTTTGCGGATCTCTTACGCGCGCACGCTGGAAACGCCGTTCAACGAGAATCTGGTTCTCTCCAACAACGGCTGCGATTCCGCGGTGATCGCGGCGATCGTGCCCTGCGTCCCGGCCGCGCTGAATCCGGGTTTCCGCAATGAATTCCATGCCGGCCTGCAGCAGGCTTTCGGACGCTACCTGGTTTTCGACGGCGAATACATCTGGAAGTACACGCACAACGGATACGACTTCAGCGTGTTGGGCAACACACCGATCACCTTCCCCATTGAGTGGCATAACTCGAAGATTCCCGGACTCGCGGCCAGCCTGCGCATGCCCAACCTGCATGGATTGAGCGCTTCGGTCGTGTTTTCGAGCGTTGCCGCCCGCTTCTTCCCGCCGCAGGCCGGGGGATTAGGAGTAACCGTGGGCCAGAATGGACTTCCCTTCCGCATTGACCACGACGAGAAATTCAACCAGTCCACGCATTTGCAGTACCAACTGGGGAAGCGAGGGCCGTGGTTCGGGTTTAGCTGGCGCTATGACAGCGGCCAGGTAGCTGGCGCCGCGCCGTGCTACGGTCTGAATCCGCAGAATGACTGCCCGGCGTCCACCACGCTGGGCGGCCAGCCTGCGGTCCAAATGATTGGCAATGGCGGTCCGCTGACCGCGGATGAGGAGTTCGAAGCTGGCTTCTACTGTGGCAGCGTTCGCGCTATGCCTACTGTGGCGCTACCCTCCGTCTGTCTGGCTTCACAGTTCGGCTCGTCGCTGATCAGAGTACCGGCGCCGGACACCGAAAATGACGATCACAACCCGCCCCGCATCGCGCCGCGGAATCTCTTCGACGCCTCCATCGGAGACGACAACCTGTTTCGCGGCGACAAGTACAAAGTCAGCCTGCAACTCACTGCCATCAACTTTACGAACAACTATGTGCTGTATAACTTTCTTTCCACCTTCAGCGGAACGCATTACGTAACGCCGCGGAGCATCTCGGCGGAACTGGGATTCCACTTCTAGCGCTAAGGCGAGATTAGTACTTTCCGTGAAATACCGCCTGATCGATGTCCGGCCAGAACTCTTTTAATACGTTGAACACACCGTCCAAGCCCACCTGCGTTCCCCAACGCTGGTACGTTTTCACCCAGGGATTGGATTCTGCCGGGTAATACACATTGCCGATGCCTGCGGCCGCTCCAGCCCCCACAATCTCCGACAAATTGAAGGTGTTCTTACCCGCGTTGGTCCTGGTGATGAACAGCCGACTTACCGCATAGCCAGTCCGCTTAATGAACCCGCCTTTGCCCAGAGTGTAGTATCTCGGGTCCTCTTTCGTCGCCGCTGGCACGATCGCTTCCGTCATGTAGTTCTCTATGCCGCCGTCAAGAAAGATGTGCCAGTAGTATCGGCCATAGCCGGCAGCGCCCTGCCCAAAGGACGGCTGCGATTTGCCGGCCATCGCAATTCCAGCGAGCCCTCCCACGAAAATGAAATCAGAGTAGTCGAACGTATCCTCGGTTGCCAGCCAGAGATTATTCTTGAAACTCTGCGGAGGCAAATGCGTGTTGGCGCTGACCGCACGGTAATTTGGGATGATCCCCAGAATTCTCTTGGGTTGTTTACCATACTGATCATCGGGGTTACTTGGATCTGCGGGGTTGATGTTGGGCGTCGGCGCGTCTGGCAAAGAGGATTTTCCATCCGTCGTCTTGCTCGCTTGCTGAGGGTCCTGGGTGAGCGACGAAACATCGTCCAGCCCCCGCTGTACCGTCCCTTCCTGGGATTGTTCTGGCGCGTACGTTGTTGCCTGGGCCTGAACCGACGCAGTTCCGAATATCTCCGCCAGCGCCACCGCCATGCAAAAAAATCGAATCGCTTTCAAATCTTCCCCCACGTAAGTATTTTTCCCTTGCGGGCCGTGCTTTTCAAGCGCTTCCCGCCCTGTAAGCTGGATTGTTTGAAACGGCGTTTCGATGCATTACTTGGGGTCGATGGCTGCCTGCAGGTGGCGGGCGTGTCTCCTCTGCAAATAGTGGTGAACATCGGGCCAAAACTCCTTCAGCTCATTCCCCAGGGCGTCGAGGCCCATCTGCGTTCCCCAGTCGTTGATATTCCCGGAGAAGTTCCGATCGGCGGCGGGATAATAGACATTGGAAATGGCAATCGCCGTGGCGTTGCCGGCAAACTCGGGAATGTTGAACATGTGAGCCCCGGAGTCTTTTCGAGCGACGAAAATACGGTCGATGGCATAGCCAAAGCGGTGCACGAACGAGCCCCTGCCCAATCGGAAGTAACGAGGATCGATTCTTAGGATCGTGGGGTAAAGGCCGCCCACCATGACATTGCCGTCCACCTGATCGGCGAAGGCCGCTCCATACCGCTTCGCAAATCCCTTGAATCCCTGTCCGAACCCCGGATCGGCATCTGCCGCCTGGTGAATGCCCGCCACGATACCGATGATGGTGAATTCATAGGGGTCGAAGGAGCCCTTCGTTGCCATGGCGAACTTCTCTTTCCAGGAGACCGGCTTCACTTGTGATTCATTATCCACCGTCAAATAGTTTGGCATCACGTAAAACATCCGGTCGTCTTTGACCTTCTTTGTATCTTGTTGGACCGGGCTGCCTGGATCCTGAGAATTACTCTGGGTAGACGGTTGGTCTCCGGGTTTATCCTGCTTCGAAGAACTGGCCGCGGGCGATTGGGCGGATTGGGCAGGGTCCGATGTTTGAGTCTGCGGGGCACTTTGACCTGCGCAAAGAGCCGTAGAGGATAAGATCGACACGGTCAGTAGGCCTACACGCGCTGAACAGCTCAGTTTCAAATTGATGATGGCTCCAGGTCCAGTTGATTGAGATGTCGCCGAGGCGATGTTGGCGGTCCACTGTTGGCAATCATTCTCCGCAAACAGACTCCGCAACCCTGCCAGCATGCCGGTCTTGGCAAATCCCGAGATTCAACGAGTCGTCCGCAAGATTCTGCGGTCAGTTTCCCCCACTTGCTCAAGGATGATTTCCACGCTACGATCGCGTCGCAAGCGCGGGAACTTCCCTCCCACTCTACCAGTTAGATGCAGTTGGGGGCGAGCAGGTCGTCCCGGCCGAGTGTTTCCAGGTCGCGCAGGGTATCGATGCGGTAAAGGTCGTACGGCACGCGTTCTGACAACTGGTTTTGGGCAATCGTCGAGGCCGCACCAACGGCCGGAGAGTCAACGAACTTCACTCCCTCCGATTCGCACCCTGGTCAATCCACCAAGGTATGGGGAACGCAGTTCGGGTATGAGATACCCTCGCTCGTGATCAAGAGTTCCGGCCCCGACGTTCGCCGCAAGTGGTGTCACAAGCACAGATCAGACCAACGCCCCGTAGGCAGTTCGGGTCCATGAGCGGCCAGGACAGGGGAGGGCCGATCAAGGTTTGCGGGCTTCATCGACCTAGAGGCGATCGCACCCCGGGCTATTTTCGACTACCGAATGCGCTTCGGTTCCGGCTTCCGGTCCACGACCAACTCGGGATGCGTCTGGCGGAAGGTTTCCGCGACGTGGCAGTTCCAGCACACCGGCTGGTGGCTGGAAAAGATATCCGGGAGCTGCTCCGGGCGAACCTGGTTCCACTCGACACTCTTGAAACCGGGCCCCAACAGGGCGGGCGCATGGTCCAGATGATGCAGTGGGCCGATCTGCTTATGGCAAAACACGCAACTCTTCCCTTCATACCATTTCGAAACGATATTCCACACCAGGCAGTTCTCAGGATCCGCTTCAATCTGCTGCAGGCAAGCCTGGCCGCAGTCCTGGCGCTCGGGCCAGCGCGAACACTCTTTGAGGCGCAGCGTGGGTTCGGTAAGGAACGCGCCCACTGCCGCTTCTCCCGCAGCCACGTCAACGGCCGCTGTGGTATGCGTCTCCGGGCAGGTGATCAGCCGTTTGCCGCGGAAGCCAAAATACGCGCGCACTCCGGGAATGGCGCGAAACACAAACAGTCCGACAGCCAGCGTAACGACGATCACAACCATGAGCACGGTGACTGTCATAGAGACACCTCCTGGTCGGCGGGGCCACCTCGTCGGACTTGCTTCGAGGTCGCCGGACCATTTCTGGCATGAGTGTGATCGAGAACGCAGAGAAAGACGGTGCCCTGCATCACCCGAAAACGTGATTTGAGTCACTCGGCGCGGCTAAACTGGTTCCATAAATGCGTTTGCCACGCCTGCCGGGCCCTCAGGGGCTAAAGCCCGCATTTTCTTGGGGGCCTCGGCGGCACGGCTGAAGCCGTGCCCTTCCCAAAACCTATCGGTGGAACCAGTCCTGCAATTCTTGCCTCGCGGCTCACCACACTCCGGGCAGCAGCCGGTAACGCGTGGCTGCGGCGTATTCCTCATAGCCGGCAAGTTCCTGGCGAAGGGTTTGATCCTCATGAGCGGTGCGCCAGATGAACAAGAGGATGATGACGCCCGTTACCACCAGCGCCCAGACCGATCCCCAGACAAAAGAGTTCCCCAGGTACATCAGCATCGCACCCACATACATGGGATGACGAACCAGCCGGTAGGGCCCCGACGTGACCACCGTTTGGCCGCGGTCGGTTTGAATGCGGACGCTGGTCTCGGCGTACGGGTTGATGGCCATCACCCACGAGATCAGAACCATCGACAGCGCGAACAGTGGCGCTCCAAGGTAAACGAAACCGAATGGCATCGACGACCAGCGGTAGCGCACCGCGTCCAGCCCGGCGACCGCAGGCTGAATGACCACCAGCGGCATATAAATCGCCATGAAGACCTTGTCGAAAGTCTTGATGTCCTTATGGTGCCATTTTGCGCGCGCCTCCATCACCGGCGCGTTGTAGTGTTGGACAAGCAGGCCGACCGCGGTCAGCCCCACTACCGACAATGCCACCGAGATCCAGCCGCGAGTCCAGTCCAGGCGCCCGGCGGCGATGAAGAGAGAACCGACAAACCAGGCGTACGTCACAATTACCTGGAGCACCCTTTTGGCCGACTTCGACTTTGTGGGCGGTGCTGCCGCTGTTACCCCCGCTGGCTGTTGAGAAGACGGCTCGGACATGGCTTCCTCCCCGGTATGGCTCGACACCGCTGGATTCACCGAGAGCCGGGGGGCAAGGCAGGGCTTTCAGAGGATGCCGGAAAAGTCCGTCGTCGATAGGAAAATGACCACCGGGGCTGAAGCCCGCATTGATTTCAGCCCTCTTACGCGGCGCTGAAGCGCCGCTCTTTTACGGTGGCGCATTAGCGACCCTTTCCGCAGCCTGTTAAGCCATGCCCTACCTAAACCCTAGTTGTGAAACCAGTTCTATGCCAGGCGAGCTCTATCAATGGCTGACCGCTGAAGGCTGATGGCTGCCCCGCAGTTGCATCTTCACCGCCACCGAGAGCCGGCGGATGCCCTCGCGAATCTGTTCCGGCTGGGAATGGGAGAAGTTCAGCCGCATGTGGCGGCTGCCCTCGTGGCCGTCATTGGCGTAGAAACTGTCTCCGGGAACGAAGGCAACGTTTTCCGCCAGAGCCGCCTGGAATAGCGTGTGCGAGTCAGTGCCCTCCGGCATCGTCACCCAGAGGAACAGCCCTCCTTTGGGATGGGTCCACGTTACTTCGGGCGGGAAGTACTGCTCGAGAGCATGGAGCATGGCGTCCCGCCGCTCGCGATACACCTGGCGAATCAGTCTGACGTGCTGGTCGAGGAAGCCATCGCGCGCCACTTCGTAGGCAACGTATTGATTAAACGTCGAGGTATGCAGGTCCGCGCCCTGCTTCAATTGCACCAGTTTCACGATGACGTCTTCCGGCGCCACGATCCAGGCCAGGCGGATTCCCGGCGCCAGCGTCTTGGAGAACGTGCTCAGGTAAATGACATTGCCCAGCGTGAAGGCGCTGTCGCGCCGCAGATTCTCGCGGTCCAGCACTACCAGGGGCGCGATATGCTCGCCTTCATACCGCAACTGACCATAGGGATCATCCTCAATGATGGGGACGCCGTACCTGTCGGCCAGCAGAATGAGTTGGTGGCGGCGGCCCTCCGACAACGTCACTCCTGCCGGGTTCTGGAAGTTCGGCAGCACGTACATGAACTTCGGTCCGGAACGGAGCGAGATATCCAGATGGTCGGTGATCAAACCGTCCTCATCCACTGGGATGGGAACGTACTGCGCCCCATAGACGTTGAACGCCTGCAAGGCGCCCAGGTAGGTGGGAGCTTCCAGCACGATGCGGTCGCCGCGGTTGATGAGCAGCTTGCCGATCAGGTCCAGGGCCTGCTGCGAGCCGGATGTGATCAGAACGTTTTCGGCCTTGGCGAAGATGCCGTAGCGGGCGATATTGGACGCAATCATCTCGCGCAGCGGCTCATAGCCTTCGGTGGCTCCGTACTGCAGGGCTTGGGCGCCCTGTTCGGTGAGGACTTTATGGCATGCCTCCTCGAAACGCTTCACCGGAAACACGTCCGGCGCGGGCAGTCCGCCGCCGAATGAAATGATTTCCGGCTTCTGGGTTACCTTCAGCAGCTCACGGATAGCCGAACTCTTGATCCCCAGCGTGCGCTGGGCATACCGCGACTTCCAAAGCGTGGACATGCGTGTTTACTCCTCGAGCACGTTGCACGGTTCCAAGGTTCCAAGGTTTCGAGGTTTCAACTGTGCCCATGGTTGTGCTTGAGACCTTCGAAACCTCGAAACACTGAACCCTTGCTGGTTCTAGCTTAGTCCTCTCCTATCAACTCTGGCTCGACCGATACGTGCACGTGAGGGTGCGCGTAGGTGTCGCTTTCCTGCGCGTCCACCACGGCGATGGCGGCCACGCTGACGATTTGTTCGACCGTGGCAGTACGCTGCAACACATGCACCGGCCGGCTCATCCCCATGAGGATGGGGCCAATTGTCTCGCCGCCTCCGATCTTGGCCAGCAGCTTGGTGGCAATGTTGGCCGAGGCCAGGTCGGGGAAGATGAGTACGTTGGCGCCGCCTTTCAGCGCGCTGAAGGGATACTGCTGCTCGATCACGTCCGGAGACACGGCATCGTCGGCGGCAATTTCGCCGTCCACGATGAGTGTGGGATCGGCGTACTTCAGCAGTTCCACCGCCCTGCGCACCTTGGTGCAAATGGGGTGGTCCACCGCGCCGAAGCTGGAGAACGACAACATGGCCACGCGCGGGCTGACGTCGAAACGGCGCGCCATGTGCGCCGTGCACAGAGCGATTTCCACCAGGTCCTCGGCCGTCGGCTCGATGTTGACACTGGCGTCGGCGAGGAAGAAGACCTCGCCTTTGCGCGTGATCACGGCGTAACAGCCGGAAACCCGATGGAACCCTTCGCGCATGCGAATGATCTGCAGCGCCGGGCGGATGGTATCGGGGAAATGCTGGGTCACACCGGAAACCAGCGCGTCCGCATCGCCCATGCGCACCATCATCGAACCAAACACGTTGCGGTCGTTGATGAGGGTGTGCGCCTCGTTCAGCGTAACGCCCCGCCGCTGCCGCAGCCGGAACAGTTCCAGTGCGTAGGCTTCCCGATGCTCGGAGGTCACCGGATCCACAATCTGCATGCCTTCCACATCCACTCCCAACTCGAGGGCCCGGGCCTGAATCACGGCCGCGTTGCCCAGCAGGATCGGCTTGCCGATTTTTTCGTCCACCAGAGCGTGGCTGGCGCGCAGAATCTTTTCATTGTCGCCCTCGGGGAACACCACCTGCTTCGGGTTGGCCTGGGCCTTGTGAATCATGGTGCGCGAAACCTCGTAGGCCTTGCCCAGTCTCCGCTCCAGTTGCGCCCGGTAGACATCCAGATCCACTGGTTCCTGCGCCACTCCGGTGCGCATGGCGGCTTCCGCCACTGCTGATGCTTCCCACATCAGGACGCGCGAGTCAAAAGGCTTGGGAATCAGGTACTCGCGGCCGAACTTCATGCGCTCCACTCCGTAGGCGCGGCAAACCGAGTCGGGCACATCTTCCTTGGTCAGGTTAGCCAGCGCGCGCGTAGCCGCTAATTTCATTTCCTCGTTGATGGCGGTGGCGCGCACATCAAGCGCTCCGCGGAAGATAAACGGGAATCCCAGCACGTTGTTTACCTGGTTGGGATAGTCTGAGCGGCCGGTTGCGATGATGACATCGCTGCGCGCCGCCTTCGCGTCCTCGTAGGTGATCTCGGGATCGGGATTGGCCATGGCGAAGACGACCGGGTCGGCCGCCATGGAGCGGACCATCTCCTGATTAATCGCCCCTTTCACGGAAAGCCCGGCGAACACGTCGGCGCCCACTATCGCCTGGGCCAGCGTGCGCAGTTCGGTGTCCTGGGCAAAGCGCTCTTTGTAAGGATTCATGCCTTCTTTGCGGCCTTTGTATACCACGCCTTTTGTGTCGCAGAGAGTGATGTTCTCCCGCTTCACTCCCAGCCGCACATAGTGCTCGGCGCAAGCGATGCCAGCCGCTCCCGCGCCATTGAACACCACCCGGACTTTGCTGATATCTTTGCCCACGATTTCCAGAGCATTGAGCAGCGCCGCCCCGGAGATGATCGCCGTCCCGTGCTGATCGTCGTGGAAAACGGGGATCTTCATCGTCTTGCGCAATGTTTCTTCGATGTAGAAGCAGTCCGGAGCTTTGATGTCTTCCAGGTTGATTCCTCCGAACGTCGGCTCCAGCAACTGGCACACCTTGATGATTTCATCGGGATTGTGCGTGTCTACTTCGATGTCGAACACGTCCACGTCGGCGAAACGTTTGAACAGCACGGCCTTGCCTTCCATGACCGGCTTTCCCGCCAGGGCGCCAATGTCGCCCAGCCCCAGCACCGCGGTTCCATTGCTCAGCACCGCGACCAGATTGCCCCGGCCGGTGTACTTGTAGGCATCGTGCGGATTCTTTTCGATTTCCAGACAAGGCACAGCTACGCCCGGCGTATAGGCCAGACTCAGATCACGCTGAGTGCGGCAGGGCTTGGTGGGTGTAACTTCAATTTTCCCGGGGCGGGATCCATAGTGATAATCGAGGGCCTGTTGCTTGCTGACTGACATGATTTCCTCCGTAACTTTCTTTGCGCTCGGCTGCCCCGAGAATCCGGTGGAAGCTGCGCTTCAAACTTAAACTCGTACCGTAAGCACGGGACATGGAGCCCGGCTCACTACCTCGGACGCGACCGGCCACGGCAAGTGATTCGATAATCGTGCGGCTCGCGCCTTGCGCACGCCCATGACAATCAGGTCGGCTTCCCACTCGGCTGCGGCCTGCAGAACAGCCTCCACTGGATGTTCCCAGCGCACCAGAAACTGGGGCGCGCACCAGTCCCTCGACTCCCGCGGAATCAGGCGCTCCAAGCGTCCGCGCATCTGCACTTCCACCGCCGCGCGATGCTGCCAGGGCACCAGCGGGATCGCCTGCAGCACGATGAACTCCGCCTGATTCTGTTCCGCCAGAGATAGAGCATAGTGCAGAAACGGCTCAGGGTCTCCAACCACATCAACCGGACAGAGGATGCGGTGAAGCTTCCATTCTCCTGGGTGAACTTTCGGACCCACCGTCAGCACCGGGCAGGACGCAGAACGGTAGATCTTCTCTGCGCCAGAACCTAACACCAGTTTACTGACGCCCCTGCGACCGTGTGTTCCGAGCACGATCAGGTCTACTGCCTGCTCGCGAATCAGCTCCGGAATCACGTCCGCGAGATCACCCCTCTCCAGCAGAACCCGGCAAGCCGTATCCCCGATGTTTCTTTCATGCGCAAACTCAGACAGCTTGAGGCGCGCATCCTGCCAGACGCGATCATCCTGCACTGGCGACTGATCAATCACTACCTGCCGATGCGGCTTCGGCGGAACGACATGCATCACCACCAGAGTCGAGCCATAGGTTCGCGCCAGTGCTACAGCGAAAGGCAAGGCCGAACTAGAGGCGGGCGAGAAATCAGTGGGAAAGAGGATGGTTTTCAGGGAAATGCGAGCGGCTTCCGCGACGGCGAGCATGGCTACCTCCTCGCGGCACAGACTCCGGCCGACAGAGAGAATCCACAGTCATGTCTATACGCTCCACCCTTATGCCGGGCAGTGATTACGATCACCAAAGGTCGTGAGTAGAGAGTCGTTGCTTAGACCCCCACTCCGGCCCGCTCCCGTGTGAACCGGGCCAGAATCTCGGCCAGTCCGGGATGGGTCAAGTCTTCGACCTCATAGGTCACTCGCAGGCTGGGTTTATTCAGCTTGATGAGATGGCCGAGGTCGATCGGCGTCGCCACCAGCACCAGGTCGCAGGGAACACGATTGATGGTCTCTTCCAGTTCGTGCCGCTGGATGGCGTTGTAGCCCATAGCCGGCAGCAAGCTGGTCAAATGCGGATAATGCTCGTAGGTCCAGCGGATCGAGCCCACCGCGTAAGGCCGCGGATCCACCAGTTCGGCGGCTCCGCATTGCCGCGCGGCTACGACTCCCGCCCCGTAAGGCATTTCGCCGTGAGTCAGCGTTGGACCATCCTCCACCACCAGGACGCTGCGCCCCTTTACCAGTTCCGGCGCCGAGACGGCCACCCGGCAGGCGGTCTCCACAACTTTCGCCTTGCTATTGCTGGCGCGCACGTTCTTGCGTACGGTCTCGACGTCTTTTGCGGCGGCCGTATCCACTTTGTTGATTACCACTACATCGGCGCGGCGCAGATTGACCTCGCCCGGATAGTAGGCCAGTTCGTGCCCGGGGCGGTGCGGATCAACCACCACGATTTCCAGATCCGACGCGTAGAACGAAGTATCGTTGTTGCCTCCGTCCCAGACGATGATGTCGGCTTCCTTCTCGGCCTGGCGCAGGATTCTGCCGTAGTCCACCCCGGCGTAAACCACCGTGCCCTCGCGCAGATGAGGCTCGTATTCCTCGCGCTCTTCGATGGTGCATTGATGTTTGTCCAGGTCTTCTATGACCGCAAAGCGCTGCACCGCCTGCACCGCCAGGTCGCCGTAGGGCATGGGATGGCGTACCACGACCGGCTTCCGGCCTTCCCGCCGCAGTTCCGAAGTCACCATTCTTCCAATGGGGCTCTTGCCACATCCGGTGCGCACGGCGCAGACCGACACCACCGGAACCGACGCCTTGAGTTGAGTACGCTCTACGCCGAGCAGCCAGAAGTCGGCTCCCGCCGCCACTACGCGCGAGGCCAGGTGCATCAGGTTCTGATGGGAAATGTCGCTGTAGGAAAAAACAACGACGTCAATCTCGTGCTCTTCGACCAACTGTTCCAGATCTTTCTCTTCGAAGATCGGGATACCTGCCGGGTAAAGCGGCCCGGCCAGTTCCGTCGGATAGCGCCGGTTGGCAATGCCGGGAATCTGGGTGGCTGTGAATCCAACCACGCTGTAGTCCGCGTTGCCGCGAAACACCACGTTGAAATTGTGAAAGTCTCTTCCTGCCGCACCAAGAATCAGGATCTTCTTTGCCTTCATGGGATGCACCTCTTTAGGTCTCCGTTCGTCGATCGTACAAACACAGCTGGCTGCGTTTCTCCCGCGCACTAAGGCCGCAGGCTCACTCTTTCGGGCTTCTCCGCCACATGGGCACACACGGGTTCCACTGGTGAACGTCCTTCTGAAAATCGCGCCCCGACTGAGTGGCGCTGACCGGACTCAATTCGTCCAGGGGCGACTTCAAAAGCTCGGCCAGATAGCTTTCGACCTGTTCGCGCACTCGGGGATGCTTCAGGGCCGCCAGCAAATCGGGCTTCTCGATATGGGTGAATCCTCCACACAGCGGGCACTTCACAACGTCGTCGTTTATCATCGCCACCCTCTTGTTGGGGAAATCGCGGCTCCAGGCGCCGCTCCGCACCCTTCTCCCCGCTGTTCCATTAGAGGCTGGGCCCGCCGTTTCAACAGTGACAATGGTCGCTGGGGTTTGTGATCGAAGTCACAGACCGGCGACGGCACTCTCCAAACCCAAGCCAGTCTTGTTCTTGAAAGGGACCTCAGACCTTCCCACCCCCTGCTTGTGATCTGGCGCACTCGCTTCCGTGATTGGAATCGGAGCATGCAAAAAGCAGTCCTCCGACGTTTACGTCGCTTCCCTTTCCCTGCTACCATCGTCTGTTCACCACTCAACCTTGAACCAAACCTGATCACGCCTTCATAACCTACGGAGGAAACATGGCAATAAAAGTTGGCATCAATGGTTTCGGAAGAATCGGCCGCAACGTGTTGCGCGCCTCGCTCAAGGACCCGAACCTGGAGTTCGTCGCGGTCAACGACCTCACCGACCCCAAGACTCTGGCCCACCTTCTGAAGTACGACTCGATTCTCGGCAACCTGCCGAACCAGATTTCCGCCGGCGCCGACAGCATTACGGTGGACGGCAAGACCATCAAGGTGTTCAAAGAGAAGGATCCGGCAGCCCTGCCGTGGGAGTCCGTGGGCGCGCAGGTCGTGATCGAATCCACCGGCAAGTTCACCGATGCCAATGAAGCCAAGAAGCATCTGCGCGGACCGGTGAAGAAAGTCATCATCTCGGCGCCGGCGAAAAACGAGGACATCACCATCGTGCTGGGCGTCAACGAAGGCAAGTACGATCCCGCCAAGCATCACATCATTTCCAACGCATCCTGCACCACCAACTGCCTGGCCCCCGTGGCCAAGGTGATTCACGATGTATTCAAGATCGTCAGCGGCACCATGACGACGATTCACTCCTATACCAACGATCAGGTCATTCTCGACTTCCCGCACCGGGATTTGCGGCGCGCCCGCGCTGCCGCCCTTTCGATGATTCCTACTACGACCGGCGCGGCCAAGGCGCTGAAGCTGGTGATTCCGGAACTCGCCGGCAAGATTGACGGATTCTCCATGCGCGTGCCCACCCCCAACGTTTCGGTAGTCGACCTGGTGGTGTGGGTGGAGAAGAAGACGACGAAGGAAGAAGTAAACGCCGCGCTGAAGAAAGCATCCGAGTCCGGGCCGCTGAAGGGATATCTGGGCTACGAGGAGCAGGAGTTGGTGTCGATAGATTTCCGCGGCGATGCCCGCTCTTCCATCGTGGATGCGCCCATGACTCTCGTGGTCGGCGGCAACTGCGTCAAGGTGATCTCCTGGTACGACAACGAATGGGGATACTCCTACCGCGTGAAGGACTTGATCGACTACATCGCCAAGAAGGGCCTGTAAGAAAACTGTACGTGGCGCGGGCACTCTTGCCCGCGCTGCTGGCAGCATCCAGACGGACTGCGCGGGCGAGAGCGCCCGCGCCACACAAGCCTTCATAAAAGGACGACCAGCCATGCCTAAGCTTTCTATTCGTGATCTTCCGCTCAACGGCAATCGTGTGTTCATGCGCGTGGATTTCAACGTGCCGCTCGAAGACGGGCGCGTCATGGACGATACCCGCATCCGTGAAACCCTCCCCACCATCGAATATGCTCTGCGCCATGGCGCGCGCCTCATCCTGGCTTCGCACCTGGGCCGGCCCAAGGGCAAACCGAATCCGAAAATGAGCCTGAAGCCGGTGGCCGAGCGCCTGCGCATGCTGCTCGACAAAGAACTGGCGCGCGGCGAAAACGTCGGCTTCTGCCCGGAGTGCGTGGGCCCGGAAGCCGAAGAAGTGGCCAACCAACTGGAAAAAGGCCAGACGCTCCTGCTCGAGAACCTGCGCTTCCACCCCGAAGAAGAGGCCAACGACGAGAAATTCTCCCGCCAGCTCGCCAACCTCTGCGACTACTACGTCAACGATGCCTTCGGCTCGGCCCATCGTGCCCACGCTTCGACCGAGGGCATTACGCATTTCGTGAAGTTGGCAGCTGCCGGACTGTTGATGGAAAAGGAACTCAAATACCTGGGCAAGGCGCTGGAAAACCCAGAGCAGCCGTTTGTGGCCATTCTGGGCGGCGCCAAGGTGAGCGACAAGATCGGCGTAATCGAGAACCTCATGAAAAAGGTGAACTCGCTGATCATTGGTGGAGGCATGGCCTATACCTTCCTGAAGGCGCAGGGCCAGGAAATCGGCAAGTCGCTGCTGGAAGCGGACAAGATCGAACTCGCCAAGCAGTTGCTGGCGGAAGCCAAGAAGCGGAATTTGAAGTTCCTGTTGCCCGTGGATCACGTCGTCGCCCTGAAGCCCGAAGCCAACGCGATAATCCAGCAGATCGGTGAAGGCCAGCCCATCCCGGCCGACAAGATGGCGCTCGATATCGGACCCAAGACCATCGAACGTTTCTGCGAGGAAATTTCCCGAGCCCGCACCATTGTCTGGAACGGGCCGATGGGCGTGTTCGAGGTTCCCGGATTCTCCCGCGGAACTTTCAAGATAGCGCACGCAGTAGCCGATAATGCCGGCGCCACTTCCATCGTAGGGGGCGGCGATTCGGTGGCGGCGGTGAAGGCGGCGAACGTGGCCGACAAAATCACGCACATTTCCACCGGAGGCGGTGCTTCACTCGAATTTCTGGAAGGAAAGAAGCTGCCGGGAGTCGAAGCGCTCACGGACAAGAAGTGAAAGAGCAGTGCCCAGTTGTCAGTACTCAGTACGATGCTGCTGAGGAGGTTGGCCGGGAACTCCGAACCTTGACGCGGCGCTGCGTACCAACAGTCCATATGCGGCTCCTGTTCGGCAACGGAAAAACCATCGAGATCGTCGGCCCCGCCAACATCGTCGAGGAGACTACCGGCGCGATTGTGAATGCCGCGAACTCATCTCTGTTCGGCGGCGGCGGCGTGGACGGCGCCATTCATCGCGCCGGAGGCCCGGCCATCCTCGCCGAATGCCGGCAAATTGTCAGCAAAATCGGAAGGCTCCACGCCGGGAAGGCCGTCATTACGACCGCTGGACGGCTGGCCGCAAGGCGCGTCATCCACACCGTGGGGCCGGTCTACCGCGGCGGCAACTACGGCGAGGCCGAAACCCTGGGCAGCTGTCATCGCGAGTCGGTTCGCCTGGCCGACGAGCATTCTCTCGGTTCCCTGTCGTTTCCCGCGATTTCCACCGGCGCCTACGGATACCCCGTAAGCGATGCGGCTCCCATTGCGATATCCTCCACTGCCGATGCGCTCGCTTCCGCCCAGCATGTGACGAAGTGCCGGTTCGTTCTCTTTGACGTGGCCACGTTGCGGGCCTACGAGCGCGCCGCCGAGAAACTGAGCAACTCCACCTCCCTATTTCGAATCGAGAAGGCTAATTCATGAGAACAAAACTGATCGCCGCCAACTGGAAAATGTACAAAACCCCCGACCAGACTCGCGACTTTTTCCGCGACTTCCTCCCGCTTGTTTCCGGACACACCCGCGACGAAATCGTCGTCTGCCCGCCATTTCTGGATCTGGCCGCGGCGCTCGAAGCGGCCAACGGATCGAATGTTGCCATCGGCGCACAGAATGTTCATTGGAAGGAAGAGGGTGCGTTCACCGGCGAGACCTCGACGGCCATGCTGCTCGCGTATGGCGTTACCCATGTGATCATTGGCCATTCCGAGCGGCGGCAATATTTTGGCGAGACCGACGACACGGTGAATCTCCGCCTGAAAACCGCGCTGGAAGCCGGGCTCACGCCCATCTGCTGTGTCGGCGAAGTACTCGAGGAACGCGAGGCCGGCGCCACCGATGATGTGCTCCGCCGCCAATGCGTGCGGGCCTTCCACGCCATCTCCGCCAAGAAGGCGGCCAAGCTGGTAATCGCCTATGAACCGGTGTGGGCGATCGGCACGGGCAAGACCGCCACGCCGGAAATCGCCGCCGAGGCTCACACTGTCATTCGCAACGAAGTGACCAGGACTTTTGGCGAGGAGTTCGCGCAGAAATTGCGCATTCTCTACGGCGGATCGGTGAAGCCCGATAATTCTTCCGCTCTTATGGCGCAGGAGGAAATTGACGGCGCGTTGGTCGGCGGAGCTTCGCTCGACCCCAAGTCGTTTGCCGCCATCGTGAAGTACTAGACCGTTTTCAGCTATAGCGTGGACTAAACGCGCTTGTCATCCCGAACGCAGCGAGGGATCCAGGTTCTAGCTTGCACCATCAGTATCGCCGCGGCCCCCCTGATCCCTCGCTGCGCTCGGGATGACAGTTCGTAATGGACTGCAGTGATCCCAAGGAAAACCCCTGGAAGCCTTCCCTTGCGGGAAAGTGACGGCAATCACCGCAAAACCGCATAGCAGGAATACAATGGTTAGCGTCAGATAGCCGCGCAAGCGGGCCCCTCAATTTCCGTTCCCCCCTCCGAGGAGGTCGTATGCAGCTGACCAAACTTCGTGAATACCTCGATTCGCACAACATCAAGTACCTGGTGCTCTCTCACTCCGTCGCTTACACCGCCCAGGGGATAGCCGCCCTGATGCACCTTTCCGGCAAGAAACTGGCCAAGACCGTCATCGCGCGAGTGGACGGCTCCCTGGCCATGGCGGTGGTCCCGGCGTCGTTCCACGTGGATCTTGATTTGCTTCGGACTGCTGCCGGCGCCCAAACGGTGGAAATCGCTACCGAGAAGGAGTTCAAAGACGCCTTTCCGGACTGCGAGACCGGCGCCATGCCTCCGTTTGGCAATCTCTATGACATGGCGGTGTACGCCGATGCCAGTTTCGGTGAAAACGAAGAGATTACCTTCAACGCCGGCACACACCGCGAACTGGTTCGCATGGCCTGGGCTGACATGGTGCGATTGGTGAATCCGAAAGTCGTGAACCTGACCCATCGCTCTGCCGCCGCGGCGTAGGCGGTTCTTCGTACAAAGAGATTTTCGAGGAGGAACCGCTGTCTCTATTTTCGTCCAATGGCCATGATGTGCGAGCTCGCGCCCAGCACGGAGGGCTCGCGCTCCACTTTGCGCACGGCCGCGAGCAGGCGCTCGCGCTGCACCGGATCATTCCACAAGCGATCAAAATCGCGCGCCATCCAACCTGGGCCTTCAATGGCGGCCAGTTCCACGATTTGAAATCCAGCGGCCAGAAACTCCCGCGACAATTCGCCGGGACGATGCAGGTAGGCGTCCGTAAAGTAAAGCGGATTGCCGGTGGGATTGCGGTGCTGACCGTCTTCCAGATCGCGCGCCACGATGGGCGCGAAGGCGGGATCGTCAAAGAACCCATGCGACAGCGAATCGAACAGCGAGGCGAAGTGGCTGATGGCTGCGCCCCAGGCCAATGCTCCGTGACGCAGCACTCGATGCGCCTCCCGCAGGCAGGCCAGCCGGTCTTCCCTTTCCACCAGGTGATAGAGCGGACCGAGGAGCAACACCGCGTCAGCGCTGGCATCGTCGTGCGGCAGATGGCGGGCATCGCCAACTTCAGCCGACGCCAGCGGATGTTCGGGCTGCCCAGCTGATGCCGCCCGCGCCTGTTCCACATGTTTCGGCACGGGATCAATGAGGTGCACCTGATATCCGCGCGCGGCCAGCCAGCAGGCGTAGACTCCCGCGCCTCCGCCGGCATCCACGATCGTGGCTGGAGCCGGTGGCAGGTGGCGCAGAATCAACTCATGCGTGCGCGCTCGCTCCAGCTGAAACCATCCCGTCCGCAGCCGGGTGGCCTCGTCGGCAGCGGTGTAGAAACCAACAATCTCGCGAGTTGAATCTTCGCTGCTCATGCGACAGACTCCCGCTTCCGCCAGGGAGACGAATCGGGGGCACCGGTGGTTCTCAGCCCATCACCTCCCAATTTACACGACGGCCACGGGGGCCTGATCAACCATCTGCCGTTGGGCTCTGGGCGGGTCAGTCTCTGTCAGCGTGGTGATGGCGCGAGGCAGAATCTCGAGGAAGCGGTCGATTTCGGCCTGTGTGTTGAAGCGGCCCAGACTAAGTCGCAGCAGACCGCGGGCGCGCTCGGCGTCGTATCCCATGGCCAACAGCACACCGGAGGGTTCTCCCGAGTGATGCGCGCTGCAGGCGCTTCCCGCTGAAACCGCGATCCCGGCACGATCGAGCGCCGCGAGATGCTTGCCCAGTTCCCGCTCCCAACCGCGAAATCCAAAACTCAGGTGGCCGGGCAAACGCTCGACCGGATGTCCGAACAAATACCAATCAGGAAATCTCTCGCTGAGTTCGCTGGCGATGCGATTGCGGAACTGCACCAGGCGCCCGGTCTCCTCGGCCAACTCTTCGCGGGCGATCGCCGCCGCCGCGCCGAAGCCGACAATCCCCGCCACATTTTCTGTGGCCGAACGCAGGCCCCGTTCCTGGCCTCCACCGAAGACGATGGGAGAAAGCTTCAAGCCCTTCCTCACATAGAGCGCGCCCACTCCTTTTGGGCCATGCAGCTTATGCGCTGACAGCGAGAGCAGATCCACGCGCAGGCGATTTACGTCGAGCGGAATCTTTCCTCCGGCTTGCACCGCGTCGCTATGAAAGAGAACGCCATGCAACTTGGTAAGATGAGCCAGTTCCTCGATGGGCTGAATCGTTCCCACCACGTTATTCGCGGCCATGATGGAGACGATGGTCACGTTCGACTGCAACGCGCGCAGCAGACTCTCGGTGCGCACGAGTCCATCGGAATTGACGGGAAGATGAGTGATCGTCGTTCCTGACTCGGCAAGAAACCGGCACGTCTCTAGAATTGCGGCATGCTCGATCGAGCTGGTTACGACATGGCCGGGGCGGCCGCTGGCGCGGACGGCGCCGATGAGCGCAAGGTTGTCGGCCTCGGTGCCGCTGGCAGTGAAGACGATTTCGTCCGGCTCAGCGCCGATCAGAGACGCAACCTGAGCGCGGGCTGTTTCAACCGCCTCGCGCGCAGCACGGCCTTCCTGATGCAGGCTCGACGGGTTCCCGAACGCCCCGCTCAGAAATGGCCCCATCGCTCGCAGCACCCGTGGATCGAGCGGCGTGGTAGCGGAATGATCAAAATAAATTCGCGAATGCATGATGTTTCTCCCGCTGGGTGCGCTGGGCCCTGCGCGCCCTAAAAACACGAATGCCTCATCCGGGATTGAGGGGATGAGGCACATCCTCACCGCGATCTCATGTCCCCCGCAAACCGGGCGGGAATTGGCACCAGACGATCAGGCTGTTTCCTGATCCGGTTGTCGTGGCTTCTACGGGCCCGTTACCCTCAGCCACTCTGCATGAGATA
>Ga0181530_10001325_pt1 | contig 31330 bp, 31 predicted proteins | sample PEATcosm2014_Bin_42_FD_119769 | JGI IMG/M metagenome (GOLD analysis project Ga0181530, IMG submission 119769) | Peatland microbial communities from MTU Mesocosm Facility, Houghton, MI, USA - PEATcosm2014_Bin10_60_metaG | ecosystem: Environmental > Terrestrial > Soil > Wetlands > Peat | place...
TGCTCAACGCCGCCTATGCCCGCAATCCGGAACGCTTCACCCACGCCCGACCAATGCACCCGCCCCAGCCAACCGCGGTCTGGATCAACCCGCCAATCCCAGCCAGCGCGACAGAGAGAAATCTACACTAAACTCTGAAGCCACCTGTCTCAAACTCGTTGACACGCTCCGGGAACAAACAGGTCAAAAGCCTCATATGTATCTTAGCCATTCGCTTACTCGATGCGCCGAAACAGGACGCGAGCCTCTCCTGCTTTATTCAGGGAAGGCAGAGAGACGATCTGGTCGCTGAGTACCTTGCCCTTTTCTGGAACTGCGCACACCTCGACCGTCGTGTAGACCGTGTTGGTCTTCATGCGCGTCACGAAGAAGACCCCGTCCCGCGTCAACTCGGCAAACCCATCGTAATCGTTATAGCCGCGATCGATGGCCAGGATGGTTCCTGCTTCCAGATGCAAGGCTCGCGCCACTTTCAGTTGGCTATATTTGCCCTCGGTCACTACCGCGAACGAGGGCAGATAGCCGTCCTGGTCCAACAGAAGATGCAGTTTGATTGCGCCCTTGCGCTGGCGGTACTTGGCCCAGTCGAACAGCGTAACCTGCAACCTGGCTCAACATGGCCAACGTTGTCGCCTCCTCGCGCTCCGACGACCTAAACAGCCGGCGATGCGCGGTCAGGCGCTTGCCGGCGTGGCCTGCAGGCGGCGCCAGAAGAAGTACGAGAGCCCCCAAAGCACGCTGGTGATCGCCGACGGGGCCAGCGCCGCGGGGCGATCGCCTATGGAGAGGTGGGCGATGAGCGCCGAGACGAGGTTGATGGCGAAGCCGGCGTAGGCCCATTCTTTGACCCGCGCGGGGAGCATGGGCAGGAGCAGTGCAACCACGCCCGCCACCTTGGCCCAGGAGAGCTCCACCCGGAAGGAGGCGGCGGAGAAGCCGAGGCGGGTGAACGCCTGCGCCGCCTCCGGCAGGCGCAGCAGTTCGTAGTAGGCGGTGAAGCTCATCTCCAGGCAGAAGAGGGCGGTCACGATCCAATAGACGATGGTCGTGGCTTTGGGGGCGGTCTTGCCGGCAACGAGGGCCGGATTGTGCGGGGTCGATTCCATGGGGTTCCTCCTCCTGCGCTTCAACGCTTGGGGGCGTTGGGCGTCCAACCAGGTGTTTCAATACCGAACTGCTTTGCGTACTCGGCGTTCAATCGCTGCCAGCCGCCGAACTTGATGGCGTCGGTGCCGACCATGCGTCCAATCGGCTCGCCCACGAGGAGCCGTTCAAGGACGTCGAAGCAGATGTGCCAGCCCGCGGCGCCCCACGCGATGAAGCGGCGATCGATGCTGTGCCACAGCGTCAGGCGCGTGCCGCTGCCCAAGGCTTCGAGTTCCCACCGGATATCGTGGAACTCAAGCACCTTGGGAGCGTCGGCACGCGTCACTCTTGTTTGGGAAACCTGCGCCGTTCCCGTCCAGGTGAGATTCACCGTGGTACCAACCGTACCCAGGCTCCGATCGGCCTCAAAGGGCGCCCACTCGCGCAGATCGGCCGGTTCGGTGATCGCCCGCCAGACTTTTTCCGGCGGGTGACCGAGTTCTCTGACGAGAATGAGCGTCCACTTCTCTCCGTCCTTTCGTACCTGGGCCCCGCTGGCCGGACCCGGTGCGTACTGCTCGCGATCGGTCATGCATCTTCTCCTTGTCTCGGCCAGCGCCCACCGGGCTGCCACCCTGCTGAGCGTCTGCCCTACCAACGCATCAGCTGCACGACCTGAATGAGATTGCCGCAGGTGTCGTTCAGCATGGCGATCTTGGAGGCCGTCACATCCGTTGGTGGCATGGTGAACTCGGCGCCGCGCGCTTTCATGCGCTCGTAATCGGCCTGCACGTCGTCGGTGTAGAACATGGCCGCGGGCTGGCCTTGCTCAAATATGGCCTGCTGGTAGGCTTTGCCGGCCGGGTTGTTGTTGAGCGCCAGCTGCAGTTCCGTGCCGTCCGGGTCCTCTGGTGAGGCCACGGTCAGCCAGCGAAATGGGCCCTGACTGAAATCGTTCTTCTTGGCGAAGCCCAGTACCTCCGTATAGAAGCGCAGGGCCTTGTCCTGGTCGTCGACGTATATGCTGGTCACTTTGATTTTCATGGCGTTTCTCCTTTGTCGGATTCGCGGTTTGGGCCGCGTCTTCTTCTCCTTGTCTTGCTTTTGGTTGGTGTCGGGGACCTTGGTGTTGATTGATCCATGCGGTCGAGGTGGCGTTCGAGAGCATCCACGTGAGCGGACCAGAACCGGCGGAACGGAGCCAGCCAGGCATCCACCTCATGAAGTGGTTCAGTTTTCAGCCGGTAGAGACGGCGCTGTGCGTCCACCTTGGATTCAACGAAACCGGCCTCGCGCAAAACTCGCAGGTGCTTTGACACGGCCGGCTGGGACATACGAAGCTGACGCTCGATCTCTCCAACCGACTTTTGTGACGAGACCAGGAGGCCTAATATCGCACGGCGGTTCGGCTCCGCGATGATTTCGAATACAGATTCCACGCCTTTAATATACTCCACTGGGCATATACGTGTCAAGGCATATACAAGAAAATAGTCCATTCGTGGCGTGGATGCCGTGAATGGACGGTGCGAATCTTTTTACCAAACTGGAGGAAAGTCTTGCCCGGGCGCTGATGACGGTGGTGGCGCTCGTTGTCGCCGCCCTGCTGGCGGGCGTTCCTGTGGCACAGACCTGGGAAAGACGATCCCACCCCCGCCACTGCCCCCTAACTCCTGCCCCCTGATCCCCGATCTCCGACCTCTGCCCCTGCCCCCTGATCTCTGACCCCTGCACCAAAAAGTGCACAAAAGAGTGTATCTTTCTTGCACTTTTTTTTGTGCACAACGAGCTTCCGTGTTGCATTTCCGAGTTGCAAACCAGGCTTTTGCTCAAACCGCACAATTGCATACAACGCTTTTCTCCAAACTGCACAATTGCGTACCACCATTTCCAAAACCCACAACCTGAAGCTGCACGATTGCCCTCGAACCGGAAAGCTTCAAGTGACCATTTCGCGCAAAACGCGGAGCTTCAAGCCACCATTTTGAAGCCGCTCCCAAGGAAAAGTTGACTGATCGGTAACCGGCCGTCACTGACAACTGAAAACTGACAACTGACCGCTGCTAGAATTCCTGTGGAGCAGCCTTGATGAGCGTGAGGGCCCTTTATCCCGGCACCTTTGACCCGCCGACCAACGGACATGTGGACCTGATCCAGCGCGGGGCGAAGCTTTTTGAGCACCTGACGGTGGGGATTCTCAACAATCCGGGCAAGAATCCGCTGTTTACGGTCGAGGAACGGGTGGAGATGCTCAGGGAATCGACCAGCGCCCTGGACAACGTTTCGGTAGCCACATTTGACGGACTCATGGTGGACTTTGCGCGGCATCTGGGGGCCAAGGCGGTTTTGCGCGGCATCCGGGCCATCTCCGACTACGAGCACGAGTTTCAGATGGCGCTGATGAACCGCCGCCTGGCCCCGGAGATCGAGACCGTCTTTCTGCAGCCGGCCGGGCGCTACTCATTTATCAGCTCGCGGATGTTGAAAGAAGTGTTCAGCTTTGGCGGCGACGTTACCGGACTGGTTCCACCCAACGTGCTCAAACGTCTGCGCGGACGAATCAACAACAGCTAGGGAATCTCTGCACAGCTTGTTGCGGAGTCAGCGTTTCTTCCGGGATGCCGCGGACGTATGCCGGAACGGGCCTCCGCGGTTCCGCGAGGCGGTCTTTTGAGGAGCATGGAGTATTTTGACGGCTGCTTCAAGCCTTCACGTCCGCGTTCCATGGGACAGGAAAAATGGGCCTGCGGGTCGACCTGAAATGTGGCCCTATAGGGCGGCAAGACACGCCGCGGATGTGACCCTATAGGAGCGCAAAGCGCCCGATCGGCTTCCAGAATGCAGAAAACTGGCCCCGCAGTGCGTCGAACCACGGCGGAATGTCCGGTTGCAGGTAGACATTGAATGCGCAAACTTTGCGCATTTTTGGCAAAAACAAGGCGTTTTGGGGCGTTTTTCGGTTGCGAATCACGCCCATCGTTCGTCAGGTTGCGGGTGCTGAAGGAAGCCCTCAGCTTGGGCGGCGGCGCGACCGGGCTGACGCCGCCCGGCTTGCTCTGGCGCCCAGGGCCGGCAAATGATCGGAAGCTAAATCCCAGCGTCTCAAATTCGAGACCCTTGAACCCGACGCCGCCGGGGCGCGGAAAACGTTCGAGAAGCCTACCTTTCAGGATTCATCCCGGGTAGAATCTTTAACCTGCAGAATACAAACCCATGAAAAGCATCACTGTAACCGTCAGCGACCAGGCATACCGCCAGGCGCGGGTTTTGTCAGCCGAGCTCGACTCATCGCTATCCCGGATTGTGCAGTACCTGCTCGAAGACCTGCCCCAGGTTTCGCGTGCCGCGCTCGCGTTCCCGTTGGCCAAACCGGACATCCTCCACAGGAACACAGAAACTGTTAATCTGTGAAACTGTGGAGCCCCTCACAACCCAAGCATAATCAACGGATTACGCAGGACGTCTCAGACCGGACGCAAATATTGTGAATCTGTGAATCGGTGAACTGCAAAGTCCAATTCAGCCGCAGGCACAACGCCCCATCCACGTCGCGCGAGTGCCTCAGTTCCCAGGTCTCTCCGCCGCGGCGAACGAGACCTGCGGCGCCCCTGTTTGGCTGCTTCCCGAGACCTGGGGCACACGCCCTTTATGGCGACACCCGGTTCACTGACGGGATCCTGGACGGTTCCTCAAGCACGAATTTGGGGTTGATGCGGGCATCATGCCAGCGGACGCCGAACCACAGATGTGGTCCCGTGGCGCGGCCGGTGGCACCTTCCCGGCCGAGCGTTTCGCCCTTCTTGACCTCCTGCCCCTCCTGGACCTTGATCTCGGAGAGGTGGAAGTACATGCTGATCAGGCCGTCGCCGTGGTCGATAAACACGGCGTTGCCCTCAAAGAACATTTCTTTGGCGAAGACGACTGTGCCGGGGGCAACGGCCAGGATGGATGAGCCCACGGGCGAATCGTAGTCGGACCCCATGTGAGCCTGCTCGGCCAGCTTGCCGTTGTAAACTCGCTTGACGCCGAAGGACTTGCCCACAGACAGCGGCCTGACCGGCGGCCCAAGAGGCAGGGTAAACTTCGCCGGCCCCTCCTTGCGCGCCCAGATCCTGCTCAGCGCCGCCCGGTCGACCGCGTCGCGCCTCAGGTCCTCCCGCGAGGGGTTGGCCTGGGGAATGTCGGGAAGCGTGATCTCCTCGGTGCCGTAGTCGTTGGGCTCGACCGAGATGCGGGCGAACTGTTTTGGCCCGGAGCCCGAGATCGCGATGGCGATGGGACCCGGCTTATCCAACAGGTCGATGGGGTAGTAGCAGGTTCCCTCCAACGCGGCCCAGGAGCGCCCTCTCATGCTGCAACGCTCGGCGCCCGGCGCCACCCAGCGGACCAGCGTGCCCGGAACCGCCGAGATAGTGGCTACCGGCCCTTGTGCAGTGGAGAGCGGAAGCGGAATGAAGCAGGCCAGCGCCAATAACCCAAAAAGGATACCGCGGAGATGCATGACTTTCATGATTTCCCCCTTGCAGAGAGAGCGCGAAGTTGGACCCACACGGTGCGCAAATCCACACACCCGGGATTTCCATTTTCGAATCCCGGGTAGCCGCATGTGTGCGCGCAGAGAATTCGGGACCGATGAAAAACTAACGGGTCGGGGCTTGAGCGTGCTGTTCAAAAAGGCACAGCGGCCGGGACGGGAAGGAACGCTTTGAGTTTCTACTCATGCCACGGATCGAGCAATTTGACCGGGATACCGCGCACGTCGCGAAGATTGCGGGTAACAAGTGTCAGGTCATGGAGGACGGCGGTGGCTGCCAGCAGCGTATCGACCACAGGCCTTGGGCGCTGGCCGGACCAATCGCCCCATAGACGTGCTGTGGCTGCGTCGATGCCCAGAATGCGGTCGGCAAAGCTGAACTCAAGGCCCTCCACCCAGGCCGCGAGCCTCTTCGCCGCGTCTGGGTCGGGGTCCTTGAACTTCTTGGCGGCTACGCCTTTGCGCAACTCTCCCAGCGTGAGCACACTGATGAAAAGCGAAGAGGAGTCGGCGGCTTCGAGGAACGAGATTACTCCCGCGTCGGCCTTCTTCTTGCGGGTTTCGCTCAGGACGTTGGTGTCGAGCAGATAAGCAAGCCGGCCGCTCACAACTCGATCTCCCGGCCCAAATCGCGATCAGGTTCGATGTCGAAGCTGTCTACTTTCGGGCCGCCGAGCAGGTATTCCTTCAGGTCGGGCTTGTGCGCGACGAGGGCGCGGTAATCGCCAATGGACAGAACGACTGCCCGCTCCGCGCCGTGACGCGTGATGATCTGGGGGCCTCTGGTGTGCGCCTCTTCGATCACTTCGCTCAGGCGTGTCTTTGCCTGCTGGAGCTGCCAGGGAGCCATGGGTGCCTCCTTGTACTTCAACCAGAATTATAGTCGTTCTGGTCGAAATGGTCTATTCGGGCATTTCGGGCCGCAGGTGGCGGGCCAGGGACCACTTTAACTCTTCTATGCCTTGGCCGGTTACGGCGGAGATGGCGTGGAACTCCAGCTTCTTTCGCTTAACATGAGCTGCTAACTTCTTTAACTTTTCGGGGTTTGCGCTGTCGATCTTGGTGGCGGCCACGATCATGAGTTTGTTGGCCAGGGGGTGGTTGGGTTGAGACGGCTTGTTTTCGTCGTCTGAGAAGGGATCGGAATCGTTTTTGATGGCGCTGCTGGTGAAGCTGGCCAGCTCCTTGTTAATGACTTTGAAGTCTTCGACGGGGTCAGGGCGGCCGGAGGCGTCGGAGACGTCGACTAAGTGGAGGAGGAGGCGGGTGCGCTCGATGTGGCGGAGGAACTGCGTGCCCAGGCCGGAGCCGAGATGGGCGCCTTCAATGAGGCCGGGCATGTCGGCGACGACGAAGGATTCCTCATTCGGCTCCTCGCCGACGGTGACGACGCCAAGGTTGGGCTCGAGGGTGGTGAAGGGGTAGTCGGCGATTTTGGGCCTGGCGGCGGAGATGCGGGAGATGAGGGTGGACTTGCCGGCGTTGGGGTAGCCGACCAGACCGACGTCGGCCAGGAGCTTGAGTTCGAGGCGGTAGTGGCGCTCCTCGCCGGGACGGCCTAGCTCGTGCTCGCGAGGGGCTTGGTGGGTGGGGGTGGCAAAGTGCTGGTTGCCGCGGCCGCCGCGACCGCCTTTGGCGATGACGAGGCGCTCGTCTGGCTCGCTGAAGTCGTGGATGAGCTCGCCGGTTTCCTGGTCGTAAAGCGATGTGCCTACAGGGACCTGGAGGACGATGGGGAGGCCGTCGAGGCCGGTGCAGTTGGAGCCCATGCCGTGCTCGCCGCGTTGCGCCTTATGCTCGGGGTTGTAGCGGAAATGAATCAGGGTGTTGTGGCGCTGGGAGGAGACCATGACGACGTCGCCGCCACGGCCGCCGTCGCCGCCGGAGGGACCGCCGCGGGGGACGAACTTCTCGCGGCGGAAGGCCATGCAGCCGTTGCCGCCGTCGCCGGCCTTCACGCGAATTTTGGCTTCATCGATGAACATGGAAGACCAGGGAACAGGGATTAAGGAACAGGGAACAGGGGTCTGGGGTCAGCTCTCCAATGCGTACTGGCGGGGCTAAATCCGAAGTGCCGTCTTTCCAGTTTACCGAAACGGGCTTACAATCGGTTGCAACTTCAATTTTGGGCAATCGGGGCGATTGGATTTGGGGATTTTCCTGCGCTGAGCGATTTTGCCCCATCCGGACCTGCCGGTAGAGCGGGCCGGGCAGGTTGCTTGTCGGGCTTTTTCCCAGGGTCTGCCGCGAGCAGGTGTCTCGATGGCAGGGGCTGGTCGGAGTTGGAGCAAAGCGCTGGCGGCGGGCGCGGTCCTGGTGGCCGCGGCGACGATTGCCGTGGGGCAATCGGCTCCAAGCGGTTCGCTCATGGGAAAACTGACGGACTTGCACTCGGCGCCCCTGGTAGGCGTTGCGGTGGTGGTGCGCAATGAGGCCACCGGCGCCGAGGCGCGCACGATCACAGCCAAAAATGGGACCTACCGGTTCGCCGGGCTGGACGCCGGCGCTTACACGCTGGAGGCGGAGAGCGCGCAACTGGGCCACGGGCGGCTGGAGGGCATCTTCGTTTCCGCAGGGCACGAGGAGCGCGTGCAGGCGGCGATGGAGTTTGAGATTGCGCCGGGAAGGCCCATCCAGCTTGCGTCTCATGACATTGCGACGGTGACGCCGGAGCTGAATACGCCGGTGACGGCCGACACGATGCAGCAATTGCCTCTGACTGGGAGGCGCGCGGCGGACGTGGCGCGGGAGATGCCTGCAACCGTGACGGCGGAGGCGACGGAGGCCTTGCCTGCGGAAGCACTGCGGGGGCTGCCGGTGACGGGGCGGCTTTCGCAGGATACAGCGCCGCCGGCCAGTGCACCGGACAGCGCCGGAAAAATTGGCGCCGAGGCAGCGCCAACCTCGTTGCGCGCGTCCGGCCAGAATGCGGCTTCGAATACGAGTGCGGCAGAGGCTCAGGAACTGGCCATTGTCAACGCAGAGGCGGTCCCTGCTGCGCCGGCTTCTGCCCGGCTGGCCCATTCCGCGCCGGGTCGGGCCTCGGCGCCCCCGGGATCGTCCGGGGCAGGTGCACCTGGAGCCGGTGGGACTGCTTCGTTGGGGATCAGTCAACCTTTGGTCAGCCGTGGCGGTTTGGCCATCAGCGAGACGGCGCCTGGTGCGGTGCAGGCAGCGATCGAGTTCAATCAGCCGGCGCCCAAGCGAATCCAGACAGCATCTCAGCGGGTTGATCCGGTGACGCCTGTGGTGACCACGACCGTGACGGCCGAGCAATTGCAGGCGCTGCCGGTGACGGGGCGGCGGTGGCAGGATTTTGCGCTCGATACGCCTACGGCGGCGACGCCGGCGGGCGGGACGTCGCAGACTTCGCTGCGCGGAGCCGGGCAAGAGCCGGCGGAAACCACCATCGACGGCGCAGGTACAAGGCTGGCTTTCGGCGGAAGTGGGGGGTCAGGGCCGGGCTCTTCGGGGCCGGGCTCGAATGGGCAGGGTGGCGCGGCGCAGAACGGCATGGGCCGGGCGTGGGCCGGCGGGCGCGGAGCCCAAGTGGCTGAGGCGGCGATCCGCCAAGTGGAGACGGCTGCCGGCAACATCGAGGCCGAGGGGGCACGCGCGGCCGGCGGGCGTACGAACGTGGAGACGCAGCGCGGAACGAACGGCCTGCACGGGCAGGGGTTTCTCTTCGACCGCCAGAACACGTGGGGCGCGCGGAACCCATTTACGCAGTGGGTGAAGGAGACTGCGCCGGCGACGCTGATCACGTCCCCGGTGTTTACGGCGGAGTCGTACACGCCGCCCGACCACGAAACGGTGTGGGGGATTGGGCTGGGGAGTCAAATTCGCCGCGACAAGCTGTTCTGGTTCGCCGCCCTCGACTGGAACCAGCGCAACGACCCTGGACTGGCCACCGTCAAGCATCCGGGCGAGTTTTTTGCCCAGCCATCGAACGACCAGATGCAGGTGCTGAGCGCGCGGCTGGGGTTGGGCGGCGCCAATCCCGTGGCCGAGGGCCTGGCGGCTTATTCAACCATGCTGGAAACGCTGGACGGGCTGCTGGGGCCGGCTCCGCGCACGGCTTCGCAATGGGTGGGCTTCAGCCGTTTCGATTGGGAGGCGGCGGAACGGCACCGGTTCACGCTGGAAGGCATCGGCGCGCGGTGGAACTCGCCCGGCGGGGGGCTGACGCGAGTTTCGGAGAGCTACGGAACCAACAGCTTTGGATCGAGCCAGGCCAACGAGGAGTGGCTGATGGGACGCTGGGAGGCATTCCTCACACCGAATCTGATGGCCGTGACGCAGGGCTCAGCAGGGCGCAATATCCTGAGCGCGCACGCGGAGACGCCTTCGGCCTTCGAGCAGACATTTCTCAGCCCGAGCGTGTGGGGCCAGTTGCCGCAGATGGTGGTGGACTCGCGCTACGGCTTCACCATCGGCAATCCGTCGCGGTTCGGGCCGGGCAGCTATCCCGAAGAACGTCTCTACGAGGGGCAGGAATCGGTGGACTGGGTTCGCGGGAGCCTGCTGGTGAAAGCCGGGTTCGACCTGAGCCACAACTCGGACGCAACCAGCCTGCTGCGCAACCAGACCGGCACGTACTATTACTCCAGCGTGGAGAACTTTGCCTCTGACGCGCTGGTGTTTGCCGCCTATGGAGTTTCCGGCGAGCTGAACCCCGATAACCAGCACAACTGCGATGAGACGGGAAAGGTGTGGCGCGATTCGGGGGGCACGCTGCGCGGGCTGGGCTACTTGCCCTGCTATTCCTATTACTCGCAGGTGATGGGCCCCACCAACTGGTATTTGAGCACCAACGACTGGGCTGGATTCGCGACCGCGCAGTGGCAGCCGAAAAAGCTGCTTGTCGTCTCCAGTGGGCTGCGGTGGGAGCGGGAGCAGTTGCCGCCGCCGCTCGCAAACCTGGCCAACGTGGAGCTTCCGTTGACGGAAAAGCTGCCCAGCCTGGGGAATAACTGGGGTCCGCGGTTGAGCCTGGCGCTGGGAAATACTGAAGGCCACCTGCCGGTGCTGCGGCTGGGCTACGGCATGTACTTCGGCCGCACGGAGAACGCAACTGTCGAAACGGCGCTCACGCAGACCGGGAGCCCCAATGGCGACCTGAACTTCTTCCTGCGTCCCACGGATAATCTGAACGCGGGCGGCGCGCCGCCGTTTCCTTACGTGCTGAGCGGGGAGCCGGGGAGCGTGGTGAAGCCGGGGGCGGTCGAGTTTGGGCCCAACTTCCGCAATCCCGAGGTGGACCAGGGCGTGGCGGCTCTTGAAGAGATGCTGCCTGGCCGCGTGGAATTGACTGCCAGCGCGCTGGTGAGCCTGGGGCGACGGCTGCCGGTCTCCATCGACACCAACTTCGACCCCACGGTCAATCCGGGAACCATTACGTATGCAGTGGTGGACGGCACCGGCGCGGGGCCCATCAAAACTCCGCAAATCACTGTTCCTTTCTACGCTTCCTGGCCGTCGGCAACCTCGGGGACGGGCTTTGCCGGGCGGCTGAACTCCGATTACCAGCAGATATCCGAGATTATGAGCCGGGCTAACTCGACTTATGAAGCGGCGATGTTCAAGGTGTCGCGCTATGCCCGGCGCGGGCTGAGTCTGCACGCCCACTACACCTACGCCCACGCCATGGATTGGAACCCCAACGAGAGCACGACGGTGGCGGGCAGTGACGTGCTGGACCCGGCCAACTTCAGCCAGGAGTACGGAACCAGTAACCTGGACGTGCGCCACTCGGCCACCGCCATGGTCATCTACGAGGTCCCATGGAAGCTGCGCGGCGTGGCAGGGCGGCTGGGGAATGGATGGATGGTTTCAGGGATCGGGCAGTTGCGCAGCGGGCTGCCGTACGCCATGCGCACCTCGGGCTCGTTGGCGGAGGAGTTCGACCAGACCACGGGCACGGCCATCGTTGCGCTGGGGCCGGGAATGAACGGCTCCGGCGGCGACAACCGCGCTTACGGCGTGGGGCGCAACACCTACCGCTATCCCGCGACGTGGAAGGCCGACATGCGGCTGGGCAAGAGCTTCGACCTGGGACACATGCGGAAGCTGGAGCTGCTGATGGAGAGCTTCAACCTCTTCAACCACCAGAACATTACAGAGCTGGAAACGACCGGCTATTACCTTGAGTCCGGCACCGCCTCCGGCACGTTGCCCACGCTGAACTTTCTCACCGGGCTGAAGGCGAACACCAGGGCGTTTGGGCAGCCGCTGAACATCAATGCGACTAACTTCTACCGGGAGCGGCAGGTGCAGGTGGGGGTAAGGATGAGGTTTTAGCGAGCCGATTGGTTGTAAGCCAGTGTCCAGGTTGCGGGCCATCTGAGCTGGAGGACTGGAGAGCACGGAAGACTTAGTGCGACATCCGCAGTATCCTAGTACCGTGACTGCATGATTTGGAAATGTCGATCAGAACAGAATGGGTGCCCCAGGTCTCGATTTTGAGACCTGGGAAGTGCAAATTCATGTGGTCGTGGTACCAGTAGAATTGCGCGAACAGGATAGTCAGCGCATTTTGAAAAGCGACCCGGAAGGCGGCAAACATTCTGCAGCACGGCTCGAAGAGGCTCTACAGCGTGGCGAGACGTTGAGACTTCTGGCAACGAAGCCCCGCTTGCTCCGTCGAGATAACTACCGATGCCGCGCCTGCGCCAAAGAGGGGGATGAAGTCACTCTCGCAGTCCAGCCAATTCAACCGGAGTCATCGAATGTGGAGGAAATGCTAACGCTTTGCGCACGTTGCCAGGATCTCGTTGAACGATGGGACATTGACCGCCGCTTTCACCACAAATCGGACCGGCTGCGGAGACCGAGGAGCAGGAGGGGTAACCAGTGCGATTGAACTGTTCATTATTATCTAAAAAGACAATAGAAACATTAATTTCCCAAAAAAAACGGGACAAAAAAGTTTTTTGGTCGTCAAAGGCTCGTCGATAGGATATTCTTTGAGGTAGCTTCTGGGAGAGTTTCATTCAACATGAGGGCATTTTCAGATTCGTATCTGCGTCTGATTCAAAACCTGTGCAGTGGGGAGAATGCAAGAAGGCTCAGCTTCTTCAGCTTATCCTCGGTAGCTCATGGAAACGCCGACCCCGGATCCATGACTGCAGTGCTGTGTGCACTTTCCATTTTTCCCCAATTGGAGCGCGCTTCCCATTTTCACTGCTGGATCAATGGCTCGCCTGAGTTCACTTGATTGTTTCCCTGGATTGTTTCCCTGGACGTGTTAGTGTTTGGTTGAACCGGCCTCCAGGCCGGTGCGAGTGTGCGAAAGCGTACAAGAGCTTGTAAGTCAAACGTATTTGATGAGTTGGGTGTGTCTTGCCGAAGTTTGAAGACCACGCCCTGATACTGCACATGCTCCCGGAGACGATTGCCAATTCGTAGTCGGAGCGCACATTTGGGGGCAGTGGTTCCCCTGAGGAGGATATTTGACAAGGGTTCAGGCTCAAGTTGTGTATGAAAGTTCCATGGCAGCTTTCGAGGGGGATGGGTTTGGATCTGAAGCCACATACTCGCCGGATTACCTGCTATTCACAGAAGTGCCCGTGGATTCCTGGCGCTATCGATATGTGAAGCGGGCAATCGATCTTCTGTGCGCCCTGATCCTGATTGCGCTATTTGCGATTCCCGGGCTGTTGATTGCGGCGGCAATTCTTCTCACATCTGAAGGGCCGGTCTTTTATCGCGAAGAGCGGATTGGCCGCGATGGCCGCCCCTTTCAAATATGGAAGTTCCGCTCCATGCATCGGAATGCTGCGCGGCGGGCCAGCATCGCGGCTACGCACCCGAACGAAACGGTGTTGCAATGGAGGATGCGCAAGCATCTCAAGGATCCACGGGTTACCGCGATCGGCGATGTCCTGCGCCGCTGGAGTCTGGATGAACTCCCTCAGCTCTTCAACATCCTCCGCGGAGAGATGTCGCTCGTAGGTCCGCGCCCCGTCATTGAGGCGGAGACTGCTTTCTATGGGAACCTGCTGCCCTTCTATCTGGCCGCAAATCCGGGACTCTCCGGGCTGTGGCAAGTCTCTGGGCGGAGCGAAATCGACTATGCAGTTCGGGCAAAACTGGACGCCTTGTATGTCCGGTCGTGGAGCCTGGGTGCCGACTTCGGTATCTTTTTCCGGACCGTTCCCGCGGTACTGACCCGGAAAGGCGCGCGTTAAGGCGATTTCCTATATCTGGCGCCGCCAGGAGTGTGTCGGGAATAGGAAATCATCGCCGTTTAACCCGTTTAGACTCAACTACTTACATGAGAATATAGATCTCGTAAGTTGTTGATTCTAAACGGCGAAGAATCTGTTCCCGATAGACTCCTAGGCCGGGTGGCTCGCTCTGCGCCAAGGAGGCTCGCCGGCATTGACCAGGGATCTTGCGCGAAGCGGCCATGGCCGGTGACCAGCATCCATATACTGGAAGAAGGAGTAGATTGAGCGGGAAGGGAAACGTCTCTCGTCATCGAGACGCCTCAGGCCGCATGGCTTGAAGTGCCTATCGTGCTTGCGGGCCGAGGGTGGAATCATGGAAGATAAAGCACACGCATGAGAAAACGCCTTTCCGTATCCTTCGCGCTGGTTCTGCTCGCGGCCTCCCCGGCACTCTATCCTCAAAGTTCCGCCGGAAACGAATCCGTCGATGTCCAGCTGAGCCCTTCCGGCAGCTGTACGGATTCGTTGTCCTCCATGAGCGAGGAATGCGCGCAGAGTCAACAGCCGGCGCCTCGCGGGATACCGGGCGTGGAACCCTCGAGACCCAATGGAATAACCACCTCGGCGCCATCGGAGGACACCACTCTCGCAGGCCAAACGAGAGCGCAAGCGCAACTACGAGTCGCGGCGCTGCCGCCCGACCCGCCGACTGAGTTCCAGAAGTTCGTAGCCGCCACCACCGGGCAACTGCTTCCCCTGTATGGAGCCAATCTCTTTCGCAACGTTCCCTCCACATTTGCTCCCATTGACCTGGCTCCAGTCACCTCCGAATACGTCATCGGGCCCCAAGACGAGTTGCGCGTTCGCATTTGGGGGCAGATCAACTATAGCGGAAATCTGCGCGTGGACCGTTCGGGCGACATTTATCTTCCCCAGGTCGGCGAAGTGCATGTCGCCGGGCTCGCATTCTCTGCCCTCGATCAACATCTGCGCGCAGCCGTGGGGAGAATCTACCGCAATTTCGATCTTTCCGTCGACATTGGGCGGATTCGCTCGATCGAGGTCTATGTCACGGGACAGGCTCGCCGTCCTGGGGTTTACACCGTCAGTTCCCTCAGTTCGCTGGTCGATGCTCTGTTTGCCAGCGGCGGTCCATCTCCGCAAGGTTCCCTTCGCCACATTTTGTTGAAGCGGGACGGAAAAACCATCGCCGACTTCGATCTATACGCACTTCTCATTCACGGCGACAAATCCAGCGATGTCCGGCTGCTGCCCGAAGACGTTCTGTATATTCCGCCAGCGGGATCTCAGGTGGCCATCACGGGCAGCATCCGCAATCCGGCTATCTATGAGCTGCGCGAGGGCGAAACCATCGCCTATCTCATTGAGGCGGCGGGAAAAACCACGGCGATGTCCTCAAAGGTGCGCATCTCATTGGAGCGCGTGGGGCAGGACCAGCGCCGCCAGGCCGTCGAGTTTGCGTTCGACGCAAGCGGTTTGGCTGCTCCGCTTGCCGATGGCGATATTCTGCGCATCTACCCTATTCTTCTGGCGTACGGGAACACAGTGACGCTGCGCGGGGATGTAGCCAATCCCGGGCGCTTCAGCTTCCGGCCAGGCATGCATCTGAGCGATCTGATTCCCGATCGGGATTCCCTGTTGAGCCGGGACTACTGGTGGCAGCGCAGCCATCTTGGTTTGCCTGTGCCGGAATTTGAGCCCACCATCTCCACAATCGGGCGAGATCCGCGAAACCCTGAATCGAACAGCCAGGGTTTTACTGCATCTGTAACCCAGGAGACTCTGACCTCTGCTCTGACGCCGAATGACCGGCAAGGCCTCACTGGTTCCGGAACTCAAGGGCCAGGCACGGGCCCGACTGCAAACAGTGTGTCGCTTGCCTCCCAACTCGCGCAGACACCCGTCCCAGGCGGCGCGGGGCAGTCCAAACGGAACGATGTGTTTTTGTCGGCTCCTGAGATCAATTGGGACTACGCGGTGATTGAACGTATCGATCCGGAGACATTGAAGACCTCGCTGATCCCGTTCGATCTGGGCAAGCTGGTGCTCAACCATGACGCCAGTCAGGATATGGCTTTGCAGCCGGGTGACGTGATCACCATTTTCTCGCAAGCCGATATCCGTGTGCCGCTTGACCGCCAGACAAAGTATGTGGCTCTCGAAGGCGAAGTCGTCCATGCCGGCGTCTACAGTGTTCTGCCGGGCGAAACGTTGCGCGATCTGGTGCGCCGTGCCGGAGGATTTACAAAGAGGGCATATCTCTATGGCTCGGAGTTCACGCGTGAGTCGACCCGCGTGCTGCAGCAACAGCGCCTCGATGAGTACGTGCGCAGCGTGAGCGCGGATACGCAGCGTGGAACGCAGGCGCTGGCCATCTCGGGAAACTCATCGGGAAGTAGCTCTTCAGACCTGGCTGCCTCCCAGATAGTCGGACAGCAATTGGTCGCCCGTCTCAGCCAGATACGGGCGACAGGACGCATTGTTTTTGAGTTCAAGCCCAACAGCTCAAGCATCGAGGACATACCCGCGGTCAGCCTCGAAAACGGCGACCGGTTCGCAGTGCCTTTCGCGCCCTCGATGATCAACGTCGTGGGCGCTGTCTATGACCAGAATTCGTTTCTCTACCAACCTGCGCAATCGGTGGCCTACTACATGAAATTGGCTGGCGGGACCAATCGCAATGCGGACGTGCGCCACTCCTTTGTGATTCGTGCCGACGGCTCGGTGGCCAGCCGCACGACCACCAGGGGTTACAGCGCTTGGAGCAACAACTCGTTCAACCAACTGCGCTTGAATCCTGGCGACACGATCGTTGTGCCCGATAAGACTCTGCATCCTACCGCGCTACGCCAATGGCTGGACTGGAGCCAGTTATTCTCGCAGCTCGCCGTCGGAGCAGCGGTTATCAACGTTCTCTAACCACGAAATTGACGTTCTTACTCCGAAGTGTCCGAAGTGTTTGGCGAGCAATGCGAGGAGTATTTGGAAGCCATGACATCATAAGTATGCACCATAGGTTGCTAGTACCGCGACCGTGTGATTGTGAAATGTCGACGATGAGGATCCGGGTGCCCGAGGCGAGCCTTGAAAATGTCCGCAAACTGCGCGACGTCAAGTACAACGAGACGATTTTCGATATCCTGGCGCGGCAGTTCGAGGCCGCCAAACTCGACGAGGCGAAGGAGGGTGCGCTCATTCAGGTCGTCGACCCCGCCATTCCTCCCGACCGGCGATCCTTTCCGAAGCGCGGCCTCATTGTTATTGGGGCCACCGGAATTGGACTGTTAGTTGGGATACTTGTTGCATTGCTTCGGACCGGTTTCCGACAGGTGAAGAATACCCCCAAGGTCGCCCAAGAGCTCCACCATCTTCGCAGTTCTCTGTTCTCTAAAAGCCTGTCCAGAAACTAAGTGGGGCGTCGCAGCAATTCGTGGGCAAAGGCAATATGGGTCACGGTTTTCGCCGAGGTGTGGTGTTGTTCGTAGCCTTTGCTCAGGTTGCGGTATCAGATCATTTGATCCCAGGGCTGAGGGTGGGTGATTTTTCGGACGGCTTAGCAAATAATTCCCTTTGGCGCATGCATCAACCGGACAGCAGATGAAAGGGACAGACGGAACAGTTATGGACGATTTGGATGTAGAGGTGAGGCAGAGCGTGCTACCTGTATCAGTGATCGTTCCCGTCTACAATGCGCAGTCCACCTTGAAGAGATGCGTAACATCAATTAATGCCGGGTTGAAGCCACAAGAAATCATTGTTGTCGACGACGCTTCGGTGGATGACTCAGTGCTGGTGGCGAAAGGCCTGGCTGAATCCCACGGAAATATAACCGTGGTTTCTCGGCGCCAAAATGGGGGCGCCGCTACGGCACGTCGTGACGGCTTCTATGCGGCACATTGCGATCATGTCGCTTTTGTGGATGCCGATGATTACGTGGAAGAAGGTGCGCTGGAGGAAGCCTTTCACAGGCTGGTCGATACAAAGTCAGATCTATGCATCCTGCAACTATGGAGATCCGAGGCTGATCGTACGTTCGAAAGTATCGATTTGGGAAAAGTGCGATTTCCTATAACTGGGAGAGACGCGGCGGAACTAACCCTCGGATCCTGGGCGATTCACCCGTTAGGTGTAGCGCGGAAAGATATATACCTGAAAGCCTATGCAAGCTTCTCTTTTCTATCCATGAACGCCGATGAACTAATCACGAGATTGGCATTCATGAACGCTGGGAGGGTGGTGTCTTGCCAGAAGAAATATTACTATGTAATAAATCTGCAATCTACCTCGAATGTTCTTCACCCACGGCTCCTTACTGTTCTCGATTCGAATATTTGGCTTCTGAAGTTTTGTAAGGAACACGGTTTTGACAAATTCGATGCACTTTTAAAGGATTCTATGGGTGATTTGTGGCGTCTTTTTCGTCAAAGGCGAAGGATAGGGGCTCGAGAAACCAGAGAAAAGCTTCGTCGCTTTACCCATGACGTATGTTTCGTGGAGGGATTTTTTCCCGGGATTCTTCGTGAGCGTAAAGCTCTAGTCAAGTTCCTTCTTGTTGGTATCTATTGTCGTCTTCCACTTGATGCAAGTTGAGGAGACCACAGTTTTCGCAATCTGAAGTGCCGATGGCATAGGATGGTCCAATGGAAGCAAATCTTGATAAAGTATTCATTCACAACCTGGCCGACGTGGCAACGAGAGATATTGGCGGTGGCACACGAATCTGGCAGTTTGCCATTGTTCTAGCGGGAGCGAAGATCGGCTCTGAGTGTAATGTTTGCGCCAATGTTTTTATTGAGGGCGACGTTGTTGTCGGAGATCGTGTAACTATCAAGTGCGGCGTTCAGTTGTGGAATGGATTGCGGGTTGGTGACGATGTGTTCATTGGCCCCAACGCCACGTTTACGAATGACCGCTTTCCTAGGAGCAAAAAGTGGCCCAAGAAATACCTGGAAACAATCATAGAGGACGGAGCGTCAATAGGTGCTGGAGCGGTCATTTTACCTGGGCTCAGGATTGGAGCAGGAGCCTTTGTTGCGGCAGGGTCGGTTGTAACCAAGAATGTTGATCCAAGAAGTTTGGTTTGCGGTAACCCCGCGAGGCACGTCAGGTTTATCGTAGAAGGAGATGTGCATGTGCATTGATCGTTGCAGAATCATTGATCTTCCGAAAATTCAAGACCCGCGCGGCAATCTGACCTTTATTGAGGGCGGTAACCACATTCCTTTCGATATAAGGCGGGTTTATTATTTGTATGATGTGCCGGGCGGTTCTGAGCGTGGCGGTCATGCTCATAAGGGTTTGCACCAGTTAATTGTTGCGATGTCCGGAAGCTTCGATGTCGTGCTCAACGATGGCAGTAACACGAAGCGAATACATCTTTGTCGGTCTTATTATGGGCTCTATGTGTGTCCTATGATTTGGCGAGAACTGGACAACTTTTCTTCCGGCTCGGTCTGCATGGTGCTCGCGTCGAATCAGTATGATGAAGGGGACTACTACCGCGATTTTTCGGAATTCATGCAGGCAAGGAGACTTGGATGATAGCGATCGGTCGGATAAAGGCGATTTATAAGTACGGTTCAACGGGCTACTGGATTTTGAGCGGACTTTATCGTTCTCCTATACAATTTGCTTTTGCTTTCTTAAATAGCCTTATTTGTACTAAGAGACTCTGCGGGCATTACTGGCCCATCAAGGTTCGTGTAGCAGCGGGTCAGAGATTTGATGTTAATTGTTCTTCTTCCAAAAGCGTACACGTAAGCGGTATCCTTTCTGTAGTTCCGTTTATTGGCTCAAGATTGCCTAGTTCTTTGACGTTGAATCCTGAAAGCGACTTAGTGCTATCAGGCGACTTCGAAATTGGTCCCAATGTTCATATTCTAGTTGGTTCAGGAGCATCGCTAACAATAGGGGGATGTTCAAATGGTAATGCATGCGGTATAACTAGCGACTCGTATATTTTGGTTGAGCGATCGGTCAAGATTGGTAGTGATTGCATTATTGCATCAAATGTGTTTATTTCTGATTCTAACTGGCATGATATTAATGGCAGAGAACGAAACGCACCGATAAATATAGGTAATAAGGTGTGGATTTCGCACGGTGTATCAATCTTAAAGGGCGCGATTATTCCATCCGGATGCATCGTGGGTGCTAAGAGTGTGATTTCTTCGGTCATAGAGGAGGAAAATGCACTGATTGTAGGAGTTCCTGGAGCGGTGAGAAGCGTAGGTGTAAAATGGTCAAAATGATTCCTTTTCTTGACCTAAGAGCAGCGTACGAAGAGATTCATGGCGAGCTTGAGTCCGCTGTTCTGGATTCTTTGCGCTCCGGCTGGTATATTGGCGGACAAGATGTGGAGGCCTTTGAAGAGGATTTTGCGGCATACACGCAAACCGACATTTGCATAGGTGTAGGAAACGGGCTCGATGCGCTGCATTTTGCATTGCTTGCTATGGGGATTGGCGCGGGTGATGAGGTTATTGTTCCATCCAACACCTACATTGCAACTTGGTTGGCTGTCAGCCAATGTGGTGCTATCCCGGTTCCTGTGGAGCCAGTAGAGTCTACCTATACGATCGATCCTGGCAGAATTGAGGCAGCCATTACGCCTCGCACTAGAGCTATTCTTCCGGTGCATCTGTATGGACAACCCGCAGATCTGGATCCGATACTCACTCTGGCGCGGAAACACGGACTGCGCGTCCTGGAAGATGCGGCCCAGGCGCATGGTGCGCGATACAAAGGGCGGCGTATCGGTGGGCATGGAGACGCAGTGGCTTGGAGCTTTTACCCGGGAAAGAACCTGGGTGCACTGGGTGATGCGGGCGCGGTCACCACGAATAACCCGGAGATCGCGGGTCGGATTAGAGTGCTGCGGAACTACGGTTCGAGCGTGAAATATGTGAATGAGGTAAAGGGCTTCAATAGCCGTTTGGACCCGGTGCAAGCGGTCGCTTTGCGGGTCAAGCTCAACTATCTTGACGAATGGAATGCACGGAGGGCATCAGTTGCCGTGCGGTACGCAGGGGAGCTGGCCGGCACGGGATTGGTGCTTCCTCGAGTACCAGTGTGGGCTGAACCCGTATGGCACACTTATGTTGTGCAATATGCGAAGCGGGACGCACTCCAAAAATCTCTCCAAGCATCTGGAATCGGGACGCTGATCCATTACCCTATTCCGCCACATATGCAAGAGGCGTATCGGGATGAGGGTTACGCCGCAGGCTGGTTTCCCATTGCTGAGAATTTGGCCAATCGAGTACTTAGCTTGCCCATGGGGCCGCAATTGGATGATGCCAGTGTCACAGCGGTGATTGCCGCACTCAAGGTGGCAACTCAGACATGACCGAGGGGAAAGCATCGTATCATCGAATATTGAAAAGCACCTCCATTATTGGCGGTGCTTCATTTGCCAATATCGTAATCGGGATATTGCGCACAAAGGTATTGGCAGTTTTACTCGGGCCGGCCGGAGTAGGTTTGACAAGCCTGTATACCAGCCTTATAACAACTGCATCCTCTTTCGCATCCATGGGAGTCGGCACGGTTGGTACGCGGCAGATTGCAGAGGCTTGCAGTAAGGATGACGCCCGCTCGCTCGCGGTAGTGCGGCGCGCCATGTTCTCGGGCACCATGTTCCTTGCTAGCATTGGCGCTCTGGCGGTGTGGTCGCTACGTACTATCCTGGCTACGCGGGTTTTGGGCAATGCCTCTGATTCGGCCCTTGTTGGTTGGCTCTCGCTCGGTGTGGCGCTTTCGGTAGCTGGAGCCTCGCAGGGAGCGTTGATCCAGGGAATGCGCCGCATTGGCGATATTGCTCGCCTGAGTGTATTTGGATCTATCTTTAGTACGGTGCTTGGTATCGGAATGCTTTTGCGGTGGGGCAACGCAGGACTGATTGCCTATGTACTGGTTGGCCCGCTGGTGAGCTTTGTACTCGGCCACGTATACGTGTCGAGACTTCCTAAAGTGCAAGCGGGCACAATTAAGATCCAGGAATTGGCGCAAGAATGGAAAGTATTATTGACCTTTGGTTTGGCGTTTGTCGGTGCAGATCTCGTTGGCTCATTGACACAACTTTGGATACGTACCGACGTCGTTAAAGTACTGGGTGTGGAGTCTCTTGGCCAATATCAGGCAGCCTGGATGATTTCAATGCAGTATGTAAATTTTGTGCTTGCAGCCATGGGGGCCGACTATTATCCTCGATTAACTGGCGTAATCAACGACCACAAGGCTGCGGGGAGGCTGGTCAATGAACAAACAGAAATAGCCATGCTCCTCAGCGCGCCCGTAATCATAGGCATGATGGCGATGGCTCCATTTGTTATACATCTGCTATACGCCTCATCCTTTACGCCTGCGATCGAAATCCTGCGTTGGCAAGTGTTGGGTGATGTTCTCAAGGTTGCAAGCTGGCCCTTAGGGTTTGTGCTTCTGGCCGCAGGCGACGGGAAAACCTACTTTTGGTGCCAGAGTGTTACGGTAATTATCCCCACTGTTCTTATTCTTGGGCTAGTCCCCATTATGGGGTTGCGGATAACGGGCATCTCGTATTTGGCAATGTACGGTTTCTGTCTGCCGCTGGTGTATTGGCTTGCGCGCCAGAGAATTGAGTTTCACTGGACGAAGCCTGTCTTCCACTTGTCCGTCGTGACTCTCACCCTTTGTGCAGGTATTGGTATAATATCTTCTATCACACGATGGGGGGGGCTGCTTGGCGGCTTCATTGCCTTGGCGTTTGCTGTCTTCTCGCTCGGAAGACTGACGGAAGTGAGCAATCTTGGTGGACCGGCAGAGCGTATCGGCAAAATGGCACGTCGACTGACGGGACGAGGAAAAGCGTCTTAGAGACAAGCTGCAGATTCTGCGCAGACGATAACAGGTATTTCGGTAGAGGACAGTTGCTCATGAATCGAGATTGCATGCCCCTCGTCACGGCGGTGATACCTGTATATAACCACGAGAAGTTCGTTGCTGAGAGCATTCGGAGTGTTATCAATCAGACGTACCGCAACATCGAATTGATCGTCCTCAATGATGGCTCGACGGATAGTTCCCACGAGAAGGTATTAGCCATCGTCGAGGAATGCAAGCACCGGTTTGTCCGCTTTGAATATATTTGCAGGGAGAATCTTGGCGTATCTGCCACCTTGAATCAGGCTTTGAGCATGGCTAGGGGAACCTATTTCACTGCCCTTGCTTCGGACGACATAGCTCTCCCTGGAAAAATTGAGGCGCTGGTAAGTGCGCTGGAGGCAAAAGGACCTGAATACGCAGCAGCTTTTGGAAATGCCGCGTTCATCGATGACCACTCTTGTCAGTTGTGGCTAAGCGAGCACGGGGTAGTTTCTCGTGCAGAAACTGAAACCGCCTATGACAATTACCTAGACTTCCGAACCGCTGGTGGAAGCGTTGTTGACTATAGAGGCCGTAACTTTGGTACATTTGCTACCTTATTGGCTTATAATTATCTTCCCGCGATGTCCAACTTGGTCAAAACAGAGCTGATTCGGCGTGCCGGAGCTTGGACCGTCGGTAATGCATCCGAAGACTGGGAAATGTGGCGCAAGCTTTCTAAGCAATACAGGTTTTTGTATATTGACGAACCTGTGGCCTTGTATCGATGGCATGACGGCAACTCTGTTAAAGTAATGAGCGATAAACTCAAACTTTGTTCTCTTCACCTCTTGGCGGAAGAAAAGCAATATTGCGCAAGCAACGGCCTGACTCAATTGTGGAAAAGAGCCTATGCCTCGCTTTTTTTGCCGGTATTATTGGACAAGAGAATTGCCCTGAGCGAGAAGCTTTCGGCTCTGGATTGCTCTGCAATGTCGTATGTATTGACCTTCCTTGTGAAGCGTCTGGCGCTCAAAGCTTTCAGGATGGCGAAAGATGGTAAATAGCCTGCGTATTACATTTGTTCTACCGTTCGCGGGGACTTATCCGTGCGGGGGCCCGAAAGTTGTCTATGAGTACGCAAACGGCCTAGCACGAAAAGGCCATTTGGTAACGGTCGTTCATTCGGCGTTGACTCGTGCAGATATGCCGTGGATAAATCATGCCAAAGCTGCGATTCGTTACGTGCAGCGCAGTATCGATGGCACGTACCGGCCAACTAAATGGTTTAAGGTCGACGACAAGGTTCGCTTGACCTGGGTTCCGTTTTTGGCGCAGCGATATATTCCAGATGCCGACGTGATAGTCGCAACTGCGTGGGAGACTGCGGAAGTCGTAGCTCGTTGGACGAAAGGTAAGGGAAGGCCCTTCTACCTGCTGCAGGGTCTGGAAACTTGGGCCGGTCCGGAGGAAAGGGTTCTTGCAACCTGGAAACTTCCATTGAAGAAAATCGCGGTCTCTCCATGGCTGAGAGACATTGCGAACGACATGGGTGAGTCGTCGATACTCATCCCAAACGGTTTGGATTTTCAGCGGTATGGTGTAGATACAAATCCGCGTGATCGAAATGGCAGCCAATGCATGATGCTTTATCATGCTCATGCCTGGAAAGGATCTGCGGATGGACTAGAGGCTATGACGATCGTAAAGCAGGAAGTTCCGGACTTTCGAGCAATTTGTTTTGGTGTTTCACGTCCTCCGCCTCGTCTTTCGGATTGGATCGAATATTATCAGCTACCGGAGCAAGCAACACTTCGAAGGTTATATAATGAAGCATCCATTTTCATTGCTCCAAGCTGGACTGAAGGTTGGGGGCTAACAGCGTCTGAAGCAATGATGTGCGGAGCCGCCGTTGTAGCGACCGATGTTGGCGGTCATCGAGAATTCGCTTTCCATGGGCGAACTGCTCTAGTTAGTCCTCCGAGAAATCCGCGTCTTCTTGCTGCGAACATTTTGCGCTTAATACGTGAGCCTGAACTTCGTATATCGCTCGCCATAGCAGGAAACGCATGTATTCAGCAGTTCACCTGGGAAAAGGCTGTAGAGCAATTTGAACGTGCTTTGATCCAAAGCGTATGATTCAGGTAGGGCGGATCTCTGGCGCTGGAAGTCGGCATTCATCGAAAGTAGTCTTCACAACAGCGTAGACGCACCTTATCAGAGGCGATGCCCTCTGAAGTCAAGAGCGCAGCAGATTCCCAGGCCGTGGCAGAGATGTGAACTGCTTGGGCTTTCGATTTTCCTGGGACAGGGTCAAGGGTCGTCGGACAGTATGTACAGCAGCGTAATTGTTCTCAACTGGAATGGATGGAAGGACACCATTGAATGTCTGGAGTCGCTATTGCGTCTCGACTGCCCTGACTTTCGCGTTGTGGTTTGCGATAATGCCTCCACGGATGGCTCATTGGAGAAGATCAAGGCGTGGGCAAGAGGCGAGCTGCTGCCAAAGTCTGCTAACCCAGAGTTGTCTCGCCTAACTTTACCCCCCTTCCCGAAGCCGATCCCATATCATGAATTGACCCGCGAGCAGGCGGAGTCGGGATCTGCAAGCTACGAGGTCCAACTGGTTCTCATTCAGACAGGCGCGAATCTCGGGTTTGCTGGGGGGAACAATGTTGGGATTCGTTATGCCTTGGGCGACGCCAATTGCCAGTTCTTCTGGCTGCTGAATAACGACACGGCCGCGGAATCCGATGCGCTTTCGGCGTTGGTGCGCCTCATGCAGTCGCGGCCGGAGATTGGGCTCTGTGGCTCGTTGAACCTCTCATATTACAATCCAAAGCAGGTTCAGGCGCAGGGCGGCAAGCGTTATTGTAGGTGGACGGCGCGTGTGCATACACCCCCCCTGTGCATGGTCGATGAGTTGGACTCTTATCTTGCGCCGATGGATTTTGTCAACGGCGCCTCCATGCTGGCTAGCCGTGGTTTTCTGGAGAAAGTTGGGCTGATGGAGGAATCCTATTTCCTTTACTTCGAGGAATTAGACTGGGCAATGCGCGCCAAGGGAAGGTTTAAGCTCGGCTATACTCGCGAAAGCGTGATCTACCACAAAGAGGGAGCGACAATTGGTTCGAACCTGGATCGCATGAAGCGTAGTCTGCTCTCGGAAAAGTATCTTTCCCAGAACAGAGTGTTGTTCACGAAGCGCTTCTTTCCTTGGGCGTTGCCGACAGTGCTGGCTTCAGTATGCCTTGCCGCTGCCCACCGGCTTTGCCTGAGAGACTTGAAACGCGCTAAGACGATGTTTTCATTCATGCTATGGGGCCTAATGGCGCATATTCCGAGAACGGAGAAATGTGAGGTGCGCAAATGAATGAGCCCTCAAAGTTCTCCGTTTATCCGCTGCTCGCCTTCCTAGCGGTTATTCTTTTCCTTCTGTCGCTTGTGGACGGTGCAATCCCACAATTGCAGATGTTTCTCCTCGGCGGTCATATCCTGATAAGCAATGTTCTGGTTAAGATTACACTTCTAGCCACTGTGGCACTTGGTAGTTGTCTGCACCCGACGCTTAAGCTAGCGGGGTTGCCAATGTTCGCATGGTTGCTCTGCGTCGGATTTCTAATCGTCGAAATTCCATTCTTGATCTTAGCATGTGGCATGTCCGTCGGAGACCTGTTGCAATCATACAATGCGTATTACTTATTGCTATTGATTGGCCCCGTGTTGCTCGTCTTTCAGGATGCCGTTTCTGAGCGAATAATGATACGATGGATCGTATTGTTGCTCTTAGTCTGCGCAGCTATCGGGGTTGCCCAGTACGTGACGGCGAAGCCCATCTTGTACACGCAAAGCACCGACGGAGGCTTCGCAATTCAAAGCTGGGAATTTTTTGGTGATGTCAGGGCGTTTAGCCTATTCACAACAGGTTTGTCATTCGGAATTTTTTGCGCCTTTTGTGGTGCACTCGGGGTAGCGCTATCTCGAACACTTCCCACAAGGGGAACTTTGCTAGTGATTGTTTCGGCGCTGGCATGTTTTACTACTCTGACTAGACTTTGTTATTTGGTCTTCTTTTGCGCGTGCACTTATGCGGTAGTTCTCACTTTTGGGAGAAGGCGTACTCGCGGACTCTTGCTTCCGCTTCTCTTTGCTGCGTTGGGAATCGGAACAATTGCGTTCGGATTAAACTCTATCGCTAGCGGTGGCGCAACAAATTTGCAGGACGTTGGGTCGACCTTGATGCGAGTTGACGAGTGGACTTATTACTTCAACCTTCTCATTCACGCTACTCTAGCTCATCAGTTGTTCGGCTTCGGAATAGTTCAAAATGAGAAACTTATTTCATCGGCCCCGATGGCCATTGATAACGTACCACTGGCATTGATCATGCATATTGGAATAGTCGGCTTGGCGCTCTTCGGCGTTCTGCTGATAAAGATGTGGCTCTATTTGCGCCGCGAGGCTTTATCAACTCAGCAGCCGCTTCTTATTGCAGCGGCCAGCCTATGGGCAACTTTCGCATGTGCGGGTATTTTTAACATTGTATTCGGTTCATTTGGTGCTGTATTTGCCCTTGTTATTCTTTGCAAGAGGGAGAGTGTCATGAACCAGCATACTTCCCCGTAGCCAGCCCTAGAAGTTCATGAACCCTGGCAGTCGTGCTAGCCCATGAAAACTGTGCGGCTTGCGCCAGTCCCTTCTCCCGAAGCTGCAGGCGTAGTGATGTGTCGCTTACAAGCAGTTGCATCGCCGTTGCGATCTGGTCCATTGAAGTTGGGTCCACGAGCAGAGCGGCATTCCCGGCAACTTCCTGCAAGGCGCCGATGTTGGAGGTTACTACAGGGGTGCCGCAGGCCATTGCCTCGAGTACTGGGAGGCCGAAGCCCTCATAAAGGGAAGCAAATACCAACGCCTCAGCGCCGCGATAGAGGGACGGCAATTGCGCTTCTGGAACCATGCCCACGAAGTGCACACGTCGGGCCACATGATTGTGTTCGATGCAATCGAATAGCTCAGGTGTAGGGTTGCCCGTGAAGACGAGCCGTATCCCGGCCGCAAGGCTGGCCCTCGCAAAAGCCTCCACCGTTCTGAACTCGTTCTTGTGCCGCTTGCGGTTGCTGACGCAAAGAAGGTAGGGAAACGGGAGTTCGTAGGGAGCAACTCCGGGGTGATACTCAGGGTCAACTCCGAGGCGGACGTTGACAACCTTCTCCGGTGGCACTCCAGACCACTCAATGATTCGTGCGCGCGAGAATTCTGAGACAGTCAGGATCTTGGCAGCTCGATAACAGGCCCGCTTCAGGACCGTTGCGTAATATACCCGCTTGAATGGACTGCTATTCTCAGGACGGTCAATGTGATTCAGATCATGGATGGTGAAGACGAAAGGTGCAGCACAGAACAGGGGAGAGTTGTAGCCCGGTGAAAAGAACAGGTCGTGGTATGTCAGGTTGCCGAGCGCACGCGCGAGCCACCAGGGGTCGAACGGCGCGGCCGGATGGGAGGCAAGCGGAACCGGACAATAATCGAGGCCGCCAAGCACATGCCGCGCAAAGCGGCCGATGCCGTGGCCTCCAATCCATCTCTGATCGGCATAGATCATGGCAGGGTCTTCGGGCTACGGAACGTCGCCCGCAGAGCGTCGAGGCGCTGGCGTTCAGTTGGGTTGCTGTTCAATCGCCGGAGAGACTCGGCAAGGATGCCCCATCCGCAGGCCACAAAGAAGGCGAGGACCATCGCCAGGATGACGGTGATCGTACGCTTGGGGTACGATCGGTGATCCGGAGGGACGGCCACATCAACCACCTGAATAACCGCTCCTTGGCGCGCCTCATCCAGCTTGGCCATTTCAAACTGCTTGGCGATGAGTTCCGAGATGGTGTCGTAATACTTCACATCGCGGAGCTTGCGGATGTACTCCATCCCGGCCTCGGAAACTTTGCCCTTGGGCACAATCAAGCCAGAGCTTGAGTCCTGATCGGTGTCGGCGAGCCGGGCTAATTGGGCCTGGAGCGCGGCAAGTTGCTGCTTGGCCTCAAAGATCTCCGGATTGTCCTCGGTGGCATAGGAGCGCATGCCCTGAATCTGAACCTCTTTCGCCACGATCTGGGCACGAAGGGCCGCGGCGGACTCAATCAGGACTCGTGTCTGGCTGTCGATTTGAAAAACGCCCGTCGATTGCTCGGTTCCCTTCATCGCCTCTTCGGCCGCCGCAAGGTTTTCCTTGGCCTCCTGCAACTGCTGCTGGAAGAAAATGCGGCGCTGCGACGCCTCGGTGATTGCCAGGTTGGCGGATAACTTGCGAAACTCATCGATATAGCCGTTGGCAATCTCGGCCGCCTTCTCGGGATCGCGATCCGTCACGCTGATGGTGATAAGTCCGTCCTTGGCCCCCAGGGCCACCGTGGAATGTGCCTCAAAGGCGGCGCGCGCAGTGGAGGGCATTTTCGCGCCATACCTGGCCATGAGCCCAAAGCGTTGGATGATGGAATCTTCAACGGTACGACTGCGAAAGAGCGAAACATATATCTCACCGGGGTTCTTGATACCGAGACTTGCGCCTGCAAGGGAGGTGAGGGTTCCGGAGCCGCCAAGCTGGCCCAGCAGGGCGGAGCTCATGGACGAGTTCTGACCGGGCGGCAGAACAAGTGTGAACGCAGTGTACCGGCTCGGGATGAGGAGCACCGTGATCGCTGCCAGGATCGCTACGCCAGCCGTGAAGTAGATGATGAATTTCCGGCGTATTGAGAGAATAGTCAACAAGTCCAGCAAGTGCAGCTCCTGTGAGGACGAATCCTGCGTCGTTGTCTCCTGGATCTGGCCACCGCTCGGTTCTGACTTCATCCTGACTCTTCCTCCGCACCCATTTTATCAACACCTTACCCAACTTTGCCTTGATCGTCTGGGCATTGCGACAGAAGTGCTGGAGATTCCAGGGAGTCAGGCAGCGTTCTTGATCTCGGCTCGGGCCTTTGTTTACCCCAAGGTCAATTGTCAATGCAAATGAAGTAGATTCCTGTGCATTGTTGACCAAAGATCATTGCTGTCCAAGATAGACCGATAGCTCTCCTGTCTGATTGAGTAGGGGGGCGGGCTGATCCCCGTTACTCTGGAGTGGGTTTCTACGCAGGACCACAGACAGAGGAGAGAGGATCAGCCATGACTCAAGTATGCAGTGTGTACGCGCAGATTTTGCAACTGTTTTCGCGTGGGCAGTTCGCCCAGGCAGTGAGGCGGCACCAGGCCGAGCGCAACGCCAAGGGCTTCACTTGCTGGGAACAGTTCGTGGCTATGCTGTTTTGCCAGGTGGCACATTTGCATTCGCTGCGTGAAGTCTGCATGGGGCTGGCCAGTTGCGAATCGCCGCTGAAGCATCTGGGCATCAGCACCACGGCGAAGAAATCGACTCTGGCGTATGCCAACGCCAACCGCCCGTGGAAACTCTACGAGTCGGTTTTCATGCAGTTGCTGGAAAAGTGCCGAGCAGAGGCGACCAATTTTCCATCCTGAGCCCCTGAACCCGCCCAAACTCCCTCGTGTTGATGGTCACCAGAGTGAGTCCAAGGCAAAGGGCATGAGCCGCAATCAGCAGATCATTCGCGCCAATCATCGTTCCCCGCAGCTTGAGATCGGCACGTATCAGCCCATAATCCACGGCGGCCTCGCCGGGAAAGTCCAGCACCGCAACACGCCGCAGATACGCATCCAGCGCTGCCTGGTCCTGTTGCCGTCGCGGCGGCACCTCAATCCCATACTGAAGCTCCGATTTGACGATTGCGGAAATGCACACGTCGCTTGTTGAAACCCTCGCAAGCCTTCGTAAGACAGCATCATCTCAGCGCTTCATGATATACGACGAGATGTCCGTGTCGAGCATGTACACGGGGGTCACAGCGCCCGCTCCTGCACCGGCAGATCCTCGACCCCCTCCATGAACTCCTCTGAGGCAACGGGGCCTGAGGCCAGGTATGCAGACCAGTCCTTGGGCCGCGCGGAGAGAATCACCTCGTCTCCCTGCCTCCGGATGAATACCTCAGAGGTTGCGAACTGAAACTTCTTCGGAAGCCTGACCGCCTGGCTCCGATTGTTCATGAATACCTTCGCTGTCCGCTGCACCATACCTTCCCCCGCATTCGACATATATACATACATGAGTATCTGCCACAATAGATGCGCGCAGCACGGCAGGTGGCTCATTCATCCGCTCACTCTTCACCGGGCCAGAAATGCTGTGCCCCATTCATCGCGGCCTTATCGCGATGAATGGGGCTTCGGCAAAAGAGCGATCCAACAGACGATGCCGCCGGGTGCCGGGTGCCCCAGGTCTCGATTTTGAAACCTGGAAAACCACAACGCCCCCAACCCGAAACTGATCACTGTCCACTGGTCTACCTTCTCCTCCGATCCGTCTTCTCCCGCGCCACCCGCTTCGCATACACCATTAACTGGTCCTCGAAGTTCCCCTCGCGGCGGGTGGCCCCGATCTCAAGAGGGATTCTATCCTGTTGTGGGTGCCCCCGGTCCCTCGCACTTGGGGACCGGGGAGACTGCGGACCTCAATTGGCAGGAACAAGGCGGGTGGCCCCGATCTCAAGAGGGATTCTATCCTGTTGTGGGTGCCCCCGGTCCCTCGCACTTGGGGACCGGGGAGACTGCGGACCTCAATTGGCAGGAACAA
>Ga0181530_10001326_pt1 | contig 31318 bp, 23 predicted proteins | sample PEATcosm2014_Bin_42_FD_119769 | JGI IMG/M metagenome (GOLD analysis project Ga0181530, IMG submission 119769) | Peatland microbial communities from MTU Mesocosm Facility, Houghton, MI, USA - PEATcosm2014_Bin10_60_metaG | ecosystem: Environmental > Terrestrial > Soil > Wetlands > Peat | place...
ACCACTTTCACCTTGAAACTGCACTATTCTGGCAGACTGACTTTCACATCAGCTATGTAATTAAAACGTAGGTGGAACCGCACCATTCTCGGTAATGGTGCAATTTCAAACCGTAAGTGGTATAACTCAATTCAACTCGCGTAAAACTTTTCTGCTAACTCGGCTAAACAATTCAGCCGAAACCGCGCTTGTTCGATCACAGCTCACTTTGTAGGTCGCTCCATCACAAGCTCTGCCTGCATCGAGACAGGCTGCTCTGAGTAATGAACGCCGCGATTTCGGGAAGCTGCCCATTCATTGGCCAAACCGGCGTCCTCGGCAATGGCTCGAATGTTCAAGCGTTGAAGTAACTCAACTGTGACGGGGCGCTTTGAGTCCGTGAATGTGAGGGACGCTAGGAACTCCCGGCACTCCTCTGAGTTGAGGATCTCTGCCACGACTCGCGCCTCATGTTCATCCTGAAATGGCAAGAAGTAGCAGGTATCGTCAAACAGCACCGGCTTTTCATCCACCGGCCCGATCAATGCAAAACGTGGTGTGCGGTGCAAACCGGATACCGCAACTTTCCAGGATGCGAAGGCGTAGTCACCGATTCCAAAAAGCGCAAACGGCATTCGGCTGCTATAGATGGAACTCTTGCGCGCTTCAAAAAGGCTGCGGTGCGAATCCAAGTAGCGCCAGGTGCGAGGAGCTTTTTTTGCGATGACGCTGGTGTCTTCGCCGACTCGCCGCTGGGTCACGACCACGAATCGCTCCGGCTCAATACGTCCATTAGCAAGGTCAGAGCATTTCAGCAAAGGGAACAGGTAATCAGGCTCGATGCTCACATCTTCCCCCAGCTTGTTCTGGAGTGACTTGCCGTTGGTTCGGCGCAGTTCCATGATGGAGGCGCAGTCGTGCTTCACGCCGGAACGCCACTGATATGGGCAGAGTCCTTCAAGATGCTTGAGTCGGCGATATGTGCGGATGTCGAATACCAAGTCCTGCCCGGCCAGACCGAGCGTCGTTGATGCGCGTTTGGCGGAAAGGTCGTCGAACACTTTTGCCTCCGCCGGCCCGGCTTCGCCGGTTGTGGCCACCATCAAGCAGGCGTCAACCGCAGCGCCGAAGTGTTTTTTTGCGTCAATGCGGTGCAGAGACGCGGCTGCGATTCGTCCGTCATTCTGCCACGCAAATCGCAGCAGCTTCCGCGCAGTGCCTGTTTTGCAAAGCATGGCGATGGTCGCTGAACGTCCGCGCAGCGCTTTCACAAGTTGGATGAGCATCCACTCGGAGATGTCGAAGTTGGATTTGCCGGTCAGAGCTTCGATGCCTCTGAATCCTTGGAAATTTTCTTTCGCCGGAAGATTCCCGCCATTCATTCCAGAGACCGCTGCGTTGGTCACCCACGGCAGATTGCCGAGGATAAGCAGTCGGCCACGAATTCCCGACAGTTCCTTCTCCCAATCGTGGGAAAAGAAGTCCTGCTGGTCAATTGTTGCCCGTGCGCTTGCCCCCGCATCAGCCAGAGCTTTTTCTGTCTGCTTGATGTACTCGTGATTGATGTCCCAGCCATAAAGCCGGGCTTTGGGAAAAATCTCGGCTGCCGCGACGAGAAATGCGCCAACCCCGCAGGTAGGTTCGACAACCAAATCCGCTTCGACCGCCTGTCGAACCAGTAGCGCGCAAATTTCGCGCGCCAACTCCACCGGCGTCTGGAAATCCCCGAACTCGACTTTGGCGTTCAGCTTCATACGAGCCGGAGGATGCCGCCAACCTTCCCAGCTTGTTCGATGACACGGCTATATTGCAGCCGCCACTGGAGAGCGTTGGAAACGGTCAGGTAACCGATTTCAGGCGGGTTGCGGAGCACTTCGTCGGCGAGAGATTCGGCTTCGACCTCGTCCACTGGAAGCATCCGTTCTTGAAAGAAAGCGAGAATGTCGCCGCGGTTCGCCTTGTTCTCAATTAGGCGAAGCAAACCGGAAGTCGTTTGATAATCCGCTGTCCGCTCCTTCTGGACGAAAATCGTGTGCTGGATGTCGAGCCGACCGGTGCGCGTCTTCTCGTCATCGCGCTTGTCATAGACGAACACGAGCAGCGAGTAGCCGAGTCCGTAGATTTTCTGACGGGCGCTCTTGAACGGACACGACGACTGCGGCTGCCGGACGCTCGTCACCTTGATATCCACACCAAGTTTTGGAAAATCAATGCCCTTGGCGGAATTGCCCCGCTCGTAAGTGTAGCGGCTCTGGAGATGCGTCTGGAACTTGTGCTCCAGGTAAGTGCCGACGGCCTTGCCATCAGTGACGCCGAAAAGACTTGGCTCTGCGTGCTTTGATTGTGCCTTGGCGAAGGTGGATGCTTCCTTTAGCAGAACTTGGACTGTGAGCGGCTTCGGCATGACGTTTTTTACCAAATTCACGCCTTCGCGTAAAGCTCGCTGCCTTTCGCGGCGAACTCGCGGGACTTTTCTTCCATGCCTTTTTTCAGCGCCTCTTCTTCGGCGAGGCCCTGTTCCGCGGCATACTTTCTGACATCTTCCGTGATCTTCATGCTGCAAAAGTGCGGGCCGCACATGGAGCAGAAGTGCGCGGTCTTGGCGCCGTCCTGTGGCAGGGTTTCGTCGTGGAACTCGCGCGCGGTCACCGGGTCGAGGCTCAGGTTGAATTGATCTTCCCAGCGGAATTCGAACCGCGCCTTGCTCAACGCGTTGTCGCGGTATTGTGCGCCGGGATGGCCCTTGGCCAGGTCGGCAGCGTGCGCGGCGATTTTGTAGGCGATGACGCCGTCTTTCACGTCTTTCTTGTCCGGCAGGCCGAGGTGTTCCTTGGGCGTGACGTAGCAAAGCAGCGCACAGCCGTACCAGCCAATCATCGCCGCGCCGATGCCGCTGGTAAAATGGTCATAGCCGGGCGCGATGTCGGTCGTGAGCGGGCCGAGCGTGTAGAACGGCGCTTCGTGGCACCACTCGAGCTGCTTGTGCATGTTTTCCTCGATCAGGTGCATCGGGATGTGGCCCGGGCCTTCGTTCATCACCTGCACACCGTGTTTCCAGGCGCGCTCGGTCAGCTCGCCCTGCACCTTGAGTTCGGCAAATTGGGCCTCGTCGTTTGCGTCGGCAATCGAGCCGGGGCGCAGGCCGTCGCCAATGGAAAATGAAACATCGTAGGCGGCCATGATTTCGCAGATGTCGTCCCAGTGGGTGTAGGTAAAATTTTCCTGGTGATGCGCGAGGCACCACTTGGCCAGGATGCTGCCGCCGCGCGACACGATGCCGGTCATGCGGCGCGCGGTCAGGGGGATGAAGCGCAACAGCACGCCGGCGTGGACGGTAAAATAATCCACGCCCCGCTCGGCCTGTTCGATAAGCGTGTCGCAGTAAATTTCCCAGGTGAGGTCCTCGGCCTTGCCGCCGACTTTTTCCAGCGCCTGGTAAATCGGCACGGTGCCGATGGGCACGGGCGAGTTGCGCAGAATCCATTCGCGGGTGGCGTGGATGTTTTTGCCAGTGGAAAGGTCCATCACGGTGTCCGCGCCCCACTTGGTAGCCCAGCGCATTTTCTCGACTTCCTCCTCGATGGACGACGCGACGGCGCTGTTGCCGATGTTGGCGTTGATTTTGACGAGGAAGTTGCGGCCGATGATCATCGGTTCGAGTTCCGGGTGATTGATGTTGGCCGGGATGATGGCGCGGCCCGCGGCGACTTCGGCGCGGACGAATTCCGGCGTGATCTCGGCTGGGATGCGTTGAGGGAAGCGGCGGAAGACGGATGGGAGATAGGAGTTGGAAGATGGGAGTTGGGCTGAACCCATGTGCTGTTTCTCCAAATCGTTTCGAACATTGTCGCGGGACAAATCCCCTATCTTCGATCTGCCATCTGCCATCTGCTGTCTTCCCATATTCTCGCGGATGGCGATGAATTCCATTTCGGGCGTGATGATGCCGGCGCGGGCGTAGGCGAGCTGGGTGACGACCTTGCCGGGCTTCGCGCGCAGCGGCCGGCGCTCAAATTTTGAATTTTGAATTTTAAATTTTGAATTGTCATTGCGCGAAGCGGCGTGAACATCACTTAAATAGCCGTCGTCTATGGACGTGACTTTGCGGCCTTCAATTTCTTCAATATCACCACGTTTCAATATCCAGTCGCGGCGCAGGGCTGGCAGTCCCTCCTCGACGTTGCCCTTGAACTTCGGATCGCCCCACGGACCGGAGCAGTCATAGACGCGGACCGGCTCATTCGCCTCAAACGTGTCGAGTGTCGAGTGTCGAGTGTCGAGAGCGGCGGTTTTTCCCCCTCGACCCTCGTCTTTCGTCCCTCGACTCAAAACCTTCGTTGGGGTGAGTTCGATTTCGCGCATCGGCACGCGGACATCCGGGTGAATTTTGCCGGCAAGGTAAACGCGTTTGCTGCCGGGCAGTTGCTCACTGCTATGAGGCTCGAACGAATCTTTGGTTGCGATCATAAATTTGGCTCTTGGTTCTGGCGTCTGGGTTCTGGGGAACACATGACGCAAATCTGATTCAGGAAAGGCTTTGGAGGAAGGTGGCCCCGGTGGCCCTCCGCTTGGTGGCGGTGCGCAAGCACCTTCCTACGCCAGCATTACCTGGATCAGGTTCCTGGGTCGGCGGCGCTCCCGCGTCGCCCTCTCAGCCTTCGCCTGCCACCGACGGTCGCAGACCGCCGCCACAACAGACCGGTTGGCTCCCCGAATAGATGGAAAGCTAGGCTGCTTCGCGCACAGCGTCAAGCCGGCGAAAATCCGTTTCCACACCGTTTCAGAACTTCCAGTGCAGCCGTGAGCATCAACAGCATGGCAAAAACCAGTTCACCACCGAGTTCAAGCGGCGCGTTGACCAAAATCAGCAACACGTTCTTCATTGGTTTGAATGCCTCGAACAGCAGCATAAACTTCACAAGGTTTATATGGAGGGCTGCCCGGACAGATTGTCGTTTTGACTCGGGATGTGTTTCTGCGGTTCAAACCACGGATAGAGCAGCGGCAAAATGAACAGCGTGACCAAGGTTGCCGTAACCAAGCCGCCGATGATGACCACCGCGAACGGACGTGATGTTTCCGCGCCGACGGCGGTGGACAACGCCATCGGCAGCAATCCGAGCGCCGCCATTAGCGCGGTCATCACCACCGGACGCACGCGGGAAAGCGCGCCATTGCGGACCGCGTCTCCAAACGATTGTCCTCTCCCGCGCAGTTCGCGGATGCGTTCGATCAAAATGACGCCGTTCAACATGGCGATGCCAAATAACGCCATGAAGCCGACGAGGGCGGAGACGGAAAGATTCAGTCCGGCCAATGGCAACGCGAAAATGCCGCCGACTGCGGCAAACGGCACGTTCAGCAAAATCAAAAATGCCATCCAGCCCGAATCAAACGCCACGAACAACAGGAAGAAAATGGTGGTCAGGGTAATCGGCACAATCACCTCCAGCCTTCGCACGGCGCGTTGCTGGTTCTCGAATGCGCCTGTCCATTCCAGCCGGTAACCGGGTGGTAATTTCACCTGCGCGTTCACTTTCTGCTTCGCCTCCGCGATGAGCGAGCCAAGGTCGCGTCCGCGCACGGAAAATTTCACCGCCGTGCGCCGCGCATTTTCTTCGCGCCAGACTTGCGAGAATCCCTGCCGGACATCCACCGATGCCAGTTGTCCCAGCGTCAGCCGTTCGCCGTTGGAACCGAACACGGGAATCTGGCGGATGGCTTCCAAATCCGAAACGGCCTTCGGCGCCACCTTCACCACCAGATCAAAGGTGCGTTCGCCTTCCAGCACTTGCGTGGCCGTTGCCCCGCCGAGCGCGGTGGCGATCACCTGCTGCACGTCCGCCACGGCCAGGCCGTAACGCGCGATGGCCGCGCGATCCACCGTGATTTGCACCTGCGGCTGGCCAAGTAATTCGTCCGCGCTGACATCCACCGCCCCGGGAATTTTTTTGAGAAGGTCCACGATTTGATCCGACAGCGCCTGCAATTGGTTCGGGTCTTCGCCATAAATTTTTATGCTCAATTCGCTCTTCACTCCGGAAACGGCTTCGTTGACGTTGTCCTCGATGTATTGGCTGAATTGAAACTGGACGCCGGGAATCTGCGAAAGTTTTTGATTCAGCGCCTTGTCGAGCGCGTCGCGCGTCCGGGCGGTTTTCCATTGGGAACGGTTTGGATTCAAGGCCACGTTGCATTCCAGAATGTCGAATCCGTTGATGTCCGTGCCATCGTCGGGTCGCGCCAGTTGCGAAACCACAAACTGCACTTCGGGAAAGGAGACGAGAATCCGCCGGATGTCTTGCGCGAGGCGGCCGGCCTGGCTCGGCGAAATGGTTTCGGGCATGAACGCGCGCACCCAGAGCGTGCCTTCATCCAGCTTGGGCAGAAATTCAGAGCCGATGCGCGTCAGCACCACGCCGGCCAGCGCCAGCAGCAGCATGGCGCCCCCCAGAAACAGGGCGCGGCTTTGCAACGCACGATTCAGCAAGGTGTGATAAACGCGATGCAACCGGTGAACAATCCAGGATTCCCGGGTTGAAAAATTGTTCTTGAACGCGAAACTGGCCAGCACCGGGACGACGGTAAGCGCGAGAATGGTGCCGACGACCAGCGCAAACGTCAGCGTCAGCGCCATCGGCTTGAAAATTTTCCCTTCGACGCGCTGCAAGGTGTAAAGCGGAATGAACGCCGTCAGCAAAATGGCCTTTGAAAACAGAATCGGACGGCCCATTTGCTTCACGGCGTCAACAATCGTTTCCCGCAGGCGGTGAATTCGTTCGCGGTCTTGTTCGAGCTTGTGCAGCACGTCCTCGATGATGATGACCGCCGAGTCCACGATGATGCCAAAGTCAATCGCGCCGAGCGAAATCAGGTTTGCCGGAACACCGCGCAAGTCGAGCAGTAGAAATGCGCCGAGCAACGAAAGCGGCACAACCACCGCCACGACGAGCGCGGAGCGATAATTGCCCAGGCCGAGAAACAGGATCAGCACCAGCAGCACCAGGCTGATGCCTTCAATCATGTTGTGCCGCACGGTGTGCAGTGTCCGTTCAATCAAATCAGTGCGGTCATAATAAGTCACCAGTTTCACACCGGCGGGCAGATAGTGCTCGTTGATGTCTGCGACCTTGGCGCGGACGCGCTGGAGCACTTCGAGGGCATTTTCGCCCCGGCGCAAAATCACGATGCCCTCCACGGCGTCATCTTCATCCGCGCCGCCGGGGACCAGTTTGCCGACGCGACCGAGACGCAACTGTTCGCCGATTTGCACCGCGCCGAGGTCGCTGATTTTGATCGGCGTACCGTTGCGCGTGTCCACGGCGATGTTGCGGATGTCATCCAGGTTTTGAATGAATCCCAAGCCGCGGACAATGTATAATTCCGAACCGTGTTCAATATAGGAGCCGCCGGCGTTTTGATTTCCATTGGCCAGCGCGGTAAAAATCTGGCTCAACGTGACGCCGTAGGAACGAAGTTTGGCGGGATCAATCAACACCTGATATTGCTTGGTCGGCCCGCCGAAACCGTTCACATCCACAATGCCCGGCACGGTGCGAAATTGCCGTTCCACGACCCAGTCTTCGAGCGCTTTCAATTCGACTTTGGGAAATCCCTTCGGTGCTTCCAGTGTGTAGCGGTAAATTTCCCCGACCGGCGTCGCGTCCGGCGAGAGACTGGCCTGTGCGCCGGATGGCAGGCTCACTTGCGTGAGGAATTGCGCGGCTTGGTTGCGAACGAACTCGTCGTCCGTGCCGTCTTCAAACGTCAGCGTGATTTGCGACAGGCCGAATTCCGACACCGAGCGGATCGAAGTGCGGCGCGGAATTCCGTTCATTACGTTTTCAATCGGAATCGTGACCAGCCGCTCGACCTCCTCGGCGGCATGACCAGGAAACAGTGTGATGATTTGAAACGAGACGTTCGTGACATCCGGGTAAGCCTCCACCGGCAGTTCGCGAAATGAAACAATCCCGGCAATGGTAAACAACACCAGCAACGCCAGCACAATCGCGCGATGACGCAGCGCGTAAAATGTCGTTGTGCCAATCACGAGTTGTCTCCTTCGAGAATGGATTCGAGCAGGAGGCTTCCTTCACTGACCACGCGCTGGCCGGGCGAAATTCCATCCAAGATGGTGGTTCGCCCATTGCTCTCCACGCCCAATTTCACCGTGCGCCGCTCGAATTGTCCCGGCGCAATTTCGACAAACACGCAATGTTGTTCACCTTTCATGAAGAGCGCCTTGGTCGGGACATCCACGCCCGCCGATTCGCTGGAAGCGACATCAGCCGTCACATACATTTCCGCGCGCAGGAGATTGTCGCCGTTGTCCACCAGACAGCGCGCCCTGATGGTTCGCGTGGTCGGGTCAAGTTCGTGGCCAATGATTTCAAGCCGCCCGTGAAAAGTTTTGTCCGGATACGCCGGGGTATGAATGAAAATTTCCCGTCCCGAAGCCAATGAAGTCACAATTAGTTCGTCCACGTCCAGAAAAAGCCACAACCGCGTTGGATCAGTCACCACAAACTGCGGATTGATGAACTGCTGTGCGTTGGCCAGCATCAGGTCGGGACGAATTTCCTGTCCGGGACTGATGTTTTTTTCCACCAGCACGCCGGCCAGCGGTGAACGCAGCGAATAAATTTCATTCGTGCTGGCATCACTGCCGCCGTAATTGGCCAGCGTCGCCTCGGCACGATCCCTTTCAGCTTCGGCGGCGACATAAGCGGCTTCAGCGGCCTCGACATCTTTTTGCGCGGCAGCCCCGTGCTCGAACAATTCCTTAGCGCGGATCAAAGTTTTGTCCGCTGCGGCAAAGTTGCCGGAAGCCGTGCGTGCATTGGCCAGCGCCTGCCCAAAATCCGGCGAGTCGAGCGAAGCCAGTGCGTCGCCCGCGGCCACGCGCTGGTTGACTTCCACGGGAATGGCAATGACACGGCCCCCCACCGGCGAATACACGCGCACCGTCACGTCATCGTCCCAGGCCAGTCGTCCATACAAACCAACCGCCGCTGCCTTGCGTTCCTGCGCCGGTTCGACCGTGAGATAGCCAAGCTGCGGCGCGTTGGTGGGGAACGTGATTTTGTCGCCGTCAACTTTTGGTGTGGGCGGTGGCTCCGGGGTTGTTTCATGATGGCAACCCGCCACCAAAATTGCGAGAATGAAGCCGTTGAGGATTCGGTAAATTTTCATGGGCGGGTATTTGAAAGATTCATTACTTCCGTGGCGGCTTTCAGATCCGCCGTTGCACTGGCGGTGTCGGCCTGGGCCTGCGCCGACGCGAGCCGGACATCGTTATCGGTGCGTTCGGCTTCCAGCAAATCCACCAGCGAGGCATCGCCTTTTTCGAAGGCGAAGGCAACGGAATCGCGCACCTTCGCGGATTTGGGAACGGTTTGATCCCGGTAACGCTGCCAGCGCAGCGCAGCCTCGTTGTATTCGCTTTCGGCGTTGGCGATGTCCGCCATCACCTGTGCCTCGGCTTTTTCAAGGGCGATTTCAGCCTGATCATGCGCGGCTTCCGCCGCCTTGATGTTCCCGCTGTTTCGATTCCACAGCGGCAATGGGAAACTCACCGCGACATTGAACGTGTCCACTGGTGGACCGCTGCCGGGCGGGTTGTGTTCCGCTCCCACCGAAATTGTCGGGTCGGGAATCCGCATGGCCTTTTGCAACTTCAGATTGGCGGTTGAGCTTCGCAGGTTGGCTTCAGCGGCAATCACATCCGGCCGGGCAGCTTCCGGTTTCAATTCGTTGGTGGCGGTCACAGGTGTGACAATCAACTGGTCGAGAGAATCCGCCGGCGTCCAATTTCCTTTCGGCTGTTTTACGCCCAACAAAATTTCCACCGCGATCCGCGCCTGGACCGCCGCCGCATCGGCGGACTTGGCCTGGAGTTCAAATTGTTCAGCGCTAATTTCAATCTGTTTCTTGTCCGAATCGGAAATTGCTCCGGCTTTGAACTTCACTTCTGCCAAGTCTGCTTCATGGCGAAGGAAACCGGCGGACTCATTCAAAATCCGCGCGTTTTCTCCCGCCAGCACGGCGGCGACGTAAGCCTTGGTCACCCCCTGATCCAGCAACCGCCGGGCGTCAAAAAAAACAGCGCGTGCGCCGGCGACACCGGCGCGTGCCACCACCTGGCGATCATGGCGTTTGCCGTAAATTTCAATCAACTGGCTGACGGCGGCAATGCTGTCGTAATTGCGCTCCCAAAGCCCGTTACCCAGTATCGTGCCACTTTCACGATTGCCAATTTTGGCCGTGGACACTGAAGCCGTGGGATTCGGAAATTCTTTGGCGACGATGAGTTGCGCCTGCGCCGCGTCAATGCCGCTTTTCGCCCCGAGCAAATCCCAGTTGCGCTCAAACGCGGTGCGTTTCGCATCCGCAAGCGAAAGTGTGTTTGTTTCCGCGAAATCACTTTGTGCCAGCCCTTGTGGCTGAAAGACGCTGAACGCCGCTGCGATGAGCAGTCGGGTAAACCACGTTCGCTGATATAATTGACAGATGAACACTCCTCATTGGAGCAGATACCGGCGCATTCCGCATATTAGGCGCGGGATAATTTCCGCATAGGGCATTGCCCTATACGCCGCCAAGGTCAGCTTGCCGGAGGCTTTTCCTGCCAGCGGACGGCTTCGCGCAGCAGTTCGGCAGCGTTCGTTAGTTTGAGTTTTTCCTTGATGCGGGCGCAATAGCCCTGGACGCTCTTCATGCCCACCTTGAGGATTTCGGCGATCTGGCGCGTTTCATAGCCCTTGCCCAGCAGTTGAAACACTTCCAATTCGCGGTCGCTCAATTGTTCCACCGGCGAACCGCCCATCAGCAGGCGGCCATCCAGGAATTTTCCGGCGAACAATTCCGTAAGGCTTTCGCTGATATAAATGTTTCCGGATAACACCCGCAGGATCGCCGCGATCACTTTTTTGGCGGTCTCGCATTTCATGATATAACCACGCGCCCCGGCTCGCAGCGCGCGTTCCGCGTAAAGCCGCTCGTCATGCATCGAGAGAACAATGACAGCGATGCCGGGATGTGACGCCTTTAGGTTTTTGATAAGCTCGATTCCCGAACCAAGCTTGAGCGAAATATCCACAATGACCACGTCGGGCCTAGCAGCGGAAATTTCCCGCAACGCGTTGGGCGCGTCTTCGGATTCACCGCAAACGACGAGATCGGGTTGCTGTTGGATCAGGTTGGTCAACCATTCGCGCACCAGCGGATGATCATCCACGAGGAATATCCTTTTTTTCTGGTTGTCGGCGTCTGGCTTCATCTTCGGGCCATCAGCAACGATGGACTTGATTATTTTTTGGTGAATTCGGCGCGGTTCCACCAGCCGCCGCCGAGCGCCTGAAAGAGCGCGGCGGTATCGGCATAGCGGTTGGCCTTGGCCTGCACGAGGTTGATCACGGCTTGCTGATAGGCTTGCTCCGCGCTCAACAGCGCCGTGTAGCTGGCATAGCCGGTTTCCAGTTGTCGCCGGGTAAGATCAAGCGTCACCTTGGCGGCGGCGATGGCGGCGGCGGCGGTGTTCAGGGCGTCGGCATCCTGTTCAAGCGCAGTTAATGTGTCGGCGACATTTTGAAAAGCGGTGATGACGGTGCTGCGATATTGTTCCGCAGCCTGAACATACGCCACGCGGGCGGCGCGCTCCTTGTGCAGCAAGGCACCGCCCTGAAAAATGGGCTGCGTCACATTTCCCGCCAGCGTCCAAAAACCCGCGCCGCCGGCGAACATCTGGCCGGCCTCCAGCGCCATGGTGCCGGCATCGGCGGTCAGCGTGATATTCGGCAGCCGATTCGCCACGGCGATGCCAACCTGGGCGCTGGCGGCGTGCAAATTCTCCTCGGCTTGGCGCACGTCGGGGCGCTGCGCCACAAGCTGCGACGGCAGGCTCAACGGAAGTTCCTCCGGCAGTTGCAAGCTGGCCAGCTCAAACTTTTCGGGCAACTCCTGGCTGGGGTAGCCACCGGAGAGCGCGGCCAAAAGGTCACGCTGTTGCCCCAGTTGTTTGAGCAGCGGCGGCAGCGTGGCAATGACTTGCGCAAGCTGCGATTCCTGCGCGGCGACATCAAGCTGGCTGGCATAACCCTTCGCAAACTGGTTGCGCAGGATTTGAAGGAGGTTGGTGTTGATGGCGATAAGTTGACGGGTTGCGGCAACCTGCTCGCGCAGGGACGCCTCCTGGATGGCGGCGGCAACGACATTTGCGCTCAAGGTGATATGCGTCGCCGCCAGCGCGAACCGCGCTTGTTCCGTCTGCGCCTTCAGCGATTCCACAGTACGCCGGTTGAGGCCGAACGCATCCGGCACATACGACACGCTGACCTGCGGAGTATAAAGATTGAAATACAACGCCCCGGAGTTGGGCGTAGGCGAAACCTCGCTGGATGTCTTCTGGCGGGCGGCGGAAAAACTTCCCGCGACGCTGGGATAATAAACGCCTCTTTGGGCCAGCAAATTTTCGCGCGCCATGGCCAATGCCGCCTGTGCCGCCTTGAGGTCGGGATTGTTGGTGAGCGAACGCTCGATCAAAGCGTTGAGCGGCTTCGAGTGAAACAACGTCCACCACTCACCCGGAATATCCTGACCCGCGACAAAGCGCTGGGCTTCGCCACCGGCAATGTTCGTCGAACTGCTCGTCTTCGAAAGGGGACTTGGTGTATAACCGTTGACTTGTGGCGCGGCGGGCTTCTTGAAGTTCGGTCCCACCGCGCAACCGGTCAGCAGCATCGAAGCGGCGAGGGCCGTTAACCTTAACAGGTGCGACTTGCGAGATGGCGTCATAACTTCAAGCGAGTTAAAATTTGCGCTTCATCGCGGTGCCGTTGATCACCGCCACCGGGGTTTTGGCGTTCGCAGCCGCCACTCCACCAATGACTGGCGCGGCAGCAACCCGGCTGCGAACCACGCCGGACAATGGCGCAATGGTCCCGCTTCCGATTGGCAGTTTGGCGGGAGATTCGGGATGGTTTCCAATTTTGTTCATCACTAATCCAGTCTCTACGGCGGTGGCGGCCTGGCTCAAAACTGGTTGAGGAAGTTTTTGAGAAAGATTATTTGCCGATGGACGGGCGGTTGGGACATTGATTGAACCAGCCTGACTGTTCTTTGCCGAAGCATGGTTATCGTCTTTAGGTTTGGAATGTTTTCCGTCCGGCTTATTTGTTTTGCCGGGTGACTGGCTGCCCGGCACTGAAACGGCATGACGAACACTGGTTGTCTGGTTTTCCGAAGGCAGTTGTCCAGACGTTTGACCGGACGGTTCGCCGGCAAAACTCGAGCCATGAGTTAAAACGCCAAAGCCAACCACTGCGAAAAGATAGTGGACCATCTTCATATTGATTCCAGGTTGGATTGAGCTTCGGGTTGGAGTTTATCGTGTTCACGGCCCAGAAACATCATTTGCAGCGCCGGCACGACGATGAGCAGCAAGACCGGGCCGACCAACATACCGCCGACGATTACCGTGGCCAGCGGACGCTGCACCTGGCTGCCGATGCCCGTGGAAATCGCCGCCGGCAGCAGGCCGATGCACGCCGAAAGGCTGGTCATCAACAGCGGCCTCATGCGCGTGGTGGCGGCGTGAAACATCGCGTCCATCGGCGCGAGGCCGCGAAGCGTTGCCTGGTTGTAATAGGTCATCAGCAAAATGCCGTTCATCACCGATACGCCAAACAGCGAGACGAATCCGATGGCGGCGGAGATGCTGAAATTCAAACCGGTGAAGTAGAGCGCCAGCACGCCGCCGGCGACGGCAAAGGGAATTCCGGAAAGCGTCAGCAGGCATTCCCGCAGCGAATTGAACAGGGCATAAAGCAACACCAGAATGAGCACGAGGCTGACCGGCACGATGATTTCCAATCGCTCCTTGGCAGCCTGAAGTGCTCCGAACTCGCCGGCCCAGATTGTGCGATAGCCGCTCGGCAACTTGATGTTTTTGGCAATGCGCTCCTGCGCCTCGGCAACGGTGCTCCCCAAGTCGCGCCCGCGCACGCTGAATTTTACCGGGATGAAGCGTTGCACGTTCTCGTGATAAATCCAGGCCGCGCCGTTATCCAAGGTGATGGTCGCCAGTTCGCTCAATGGAATGTAAGCATTGGCACCGGTGCTGGTCGCATAGGCCACCTTGATATTGCCGATCTTCTCAACCGTGTCGCGGCATTCAGGCGTATAACGGACGACCAGGTCGAACTGCCGGTCGCCCTCCAAGACCGAGGTCGCCACCGCTCCGCCCAGCGCGGCTTGAATGACGGTGTTGATGTCGCCGGTATTGAGGCCATAGCGCGCGGCTTTGGCGCGATCCACCTTGATGTTCAGATTCGGCTGGCCCAAGACCGGGAAGATGCCCAAATCGGTAATACCGCGAACCTGGCTCATTTGATCCCGGACTTCCGTGGCCAGCTTCGTCAAGGTTTCGAGTTCAGGACCGACAATCTTGATGGAGTTGACGGCTTTGACACCCGAAATCGCCTCCTCGATGTTGTCCTCGATATATTGCGAAAAGTTGAAGGTGACTCCCGGCAATTCGCACTGAAAGTCGGCGTTGATCTGCTCGGTCAGTTTCGCCTTGGTCATGCCTTTCGGCCATTGGTCCATCGGCTTGAGCGGCGCGAACAACTCGACGTTGGAGAACGGCGAGGCGTCGCTGCCGTCGTCGGGCCGGCCATGCTGGGACGTTACGGTGATGACCTCCGGATATTTCGGAGGATCATGCGCAGTTTTCTGGTCGCCGCCTCGCCGTCTTGCAGCGAGAGTGTCATCGGCATGGAGCAACGAATCCAAAAATTGCCTTCCTCCAGCTTCGGGAGAAATTCGCTGCCGAGCCGCGACCCCAGGAACGCCGTCACGGCGAGAAAGGCGATGCCGGTCCCGACCGCGATGGCACGGCGATCCAATGCGAACCGCAGCGCGGGATTGAAGACGCGGTGCAAAGTACGGACGACGATGGTTTCGGTTTCCTTTACATGCATGGGCAGCAGAAAAGAGGCAAGCACGGGTGTGATGGTGAAGGTCGCGAGCAAGGCACCCGCCAGCGCATAACCGTAAGTCCGCGCCATCGGGCCAAAGATTGCCCCCTCGACTCCTTGCATGGTGAACAGCGGCACGAAACCGGCCACGGTGATGAGCGCCGCGAACAGCACCGCCTTGTCCACCTGCAGCGCGCTGATCAAAATCAGCCGCAAACGTTCCGTCCAGCCACCGACCGGCGCGGCGAGCGACGGGCGGGTTGTCAGGTCCGGCCCGTAAAAACCGTCCGCCAGCCGCCGCAGCAATCCCTGCCGTTCCTCCGGGTCGCGTTGGAAATTTCGGAAAATATTTTCCACAAGGATCACCGCCGAATCCACGATGATGCCGAAATCCACCGCGCCGACGGACAGCAGGTTGGCGCTTTCGCCCCGCAACACTAGGATGATGATGGCGAAGAACAGCGCGAACGGGATGTTGATTCCGACGATGAGCGCACTCCGCAGATTGCCGAGGAAAATCCATTGGATCAGAAAGACCAGCAGGCAGCCGAAAATCAAATTGTGCAGCACAGTGTGGGTGGTGACGTTGATCAGCGCCCGGCGGTCATAAAAGGAAATCACCTTGACGCCCGGTGGCAGGCTGCCGTCGTGGTTAAGGTCGTCAATCGCCTTCTCGACCTTGGGAATCATGTCATGGGCGTGCTCCGTGCGGCCGTTCATCACCACGACTCCCGCCACCGCGTCGTCGTCCTGGTCGCGGCCCCAGACACCGAGCCGCGGCCGGATGCCCACCGTTACCTTCGCTACGTCCTTCACCAGCACGGGAACGCCGTTGTTTTGGGTCAAGACCACGTTTTCGATGTCACCGACCTTATAGCCCTGGGTCAAATCATCAGCACCGCCGTCGTCCATCAGCCCGACGCCCCGGATGTTGATGGATTGCTGACCGATGCGGATTTCGCGCCCGCCGACGTTGATGTTGGCGTTGCCCAGCGCGGCGATTATTTGCGGCACCGTGACGCCATAGAATTCCAATTTGTGTGGGTCCGCCTCGGCGTCAAATTCCTTGGTCGGGCCGCCCCACGGATTGATTTGAACGATGCCGGGAATGGTCAGGAGCCGCCGCTGCACGATCCAATCGCTGACCGTGCGGAGATTGACGACGCCGAAATGTTTCGGGCCGATGACCTGGTAACGATAGATTTCCCCGGTGCCGCTGTTCTGCTGGACATTGGGCACGAGGTTGCCAGGCAGGGTGACATTCTGCTGCAACGCGATGACCGCCTGGCTGTAGGCAAAGCTGTAGTCCACGCCATACTTGAACACGACACGGACAAAGGCCAGACCGTAGAACGAAGTGGAGCGGATGACTGCGATGCTAGGCGTCGTGTAAAGACCAATCTCCATCGGACGCGTGTAGTAACGCTCAATCTCCTCGGCGGACAGGCCCGGCGCCTGCGCGGTGATTTCCAGAATGACCGGCGCGGGATTCGGATATGCCTCGATGTTCAGTTCCCGATAAGCAAGGAACCCGGCGCCGGTGAACAGCAGCAGGCCGAAGACGACAATCGCGCGGCGGGTCAGGCAAAAGGCGATGATGGATTTGAACATGGCTGGTTCTTTATGGGAATAAACAAGGCCTAATCCGTCGGCGGCGCTTGCAGTATGTTGTCGAGGAAGATCGCCCCGTCCGTGACCACCAGTTCGCCGCGTTGCAAACCATCTCGAATCTGAATCCAGCCGTCTGTTCGCAAACCCGTCTTGATGATTCTTTGCTCGAAGTGATGGCGATCCATTGTCACCCAGGCCGTCATCGTGCCATCGCCTTCACGGACCACGCCATTTACCGGTATGGCGGTCGCTTCAACCGGGTCTTGGATGCGAATGACGAAGCTGGCTAGCATTCCAACACGCAATTCGTCCTTGGGATCGTCAACCACGCAACGGACCGCCACTCGATGGGTATTGGGGTCAACCGTCGCATAGATTTTGGAAATCCTGCCTTTAAACACGCGGTCAGGAAAGGCCGTGGTCGTGACCTCAACTGGCTGTCCCGCTTGAATAAGCGGTCTGTCGCTTTGAATGACATTTGCCACCGCCCATTTGCGCATGACCGGTGCGGAACCAATTTTGCCGGCGGCGATCATCTGGTCAATATCGTCATCCGTCTCGCCAAGGGCGCGGACGGCATCCCGCGCGGCCTTGAGCGCGGCTTCAGCGGTTTTTTCATCCGAAGTCGCCTGTTCCAATTCCCGCTGCGCAACTCCGTTGGTTCCGAAAAGGGCCGTGGCGCGCACGAGTTCATTGCTGTAGAGAACGTTAGCCGCAGCCGCTCCAATCAAAGTGGATTCGGCCTGGACGGTCTCCGGGTCCTCATCGAAGCTAATGCTTCCCATCGCCTCTTTCTCAACTGGAAACAGATAGGTTCCCAACGGCTCGATTTTGATCGCGTTCAGTTGGCTCGGGGACAAATCCACGGTCGCTTCGGGTTGAGGAGCGTTGGAAGCCGAAACTTCGCCCTGTGGCGGGCTCGTGCTCGCAGGCTGGGCAGACCCGGATTTCACAAGGATGGTTGCAATAACAATTGCCGCAACCGTCACAACCACAGCGACTGCCCTCCTGTCTGGCGGTGATGGATTTTTCATCGTAAATTAAAATTATAACGACCGGCAAGTTCCCGTCTATCGGGCGAGGGATAATTCTCGGGTTAGGTGCGGCCTAATGTTCTTGTAGGCGATGGCCTGCTGTCGAAAAACCGGGCGGTTGGCAGAAGGGGGAACCGGTCAGTTCGTCGGATTATTTTCCTGCCAGCGAACGGCTTCGCGCAGCAGTTCGGCGGCATTGGTCAGCTTGAGTTTTTCCTTGATGTGCGCGCAGTGGGCCTGGACGGTTTTCATGCTCACATTCATCATTTCGGCGACCTGGCGTGTTTCGTAGCCCTTGCCCAGCAATTGAAACGTTTCAAGTTCGCGGTCGCTCAATCGTTCCACCAGCGAGCCGCTGGTCAGTAACCGGCCATCCACGAATTTTTCCGCGAAAATTGCCGCCAGGTTTTCACTCATGTAAACTTTTCCGTCCAGCACCTGCCGGATTGCCGCAATCACTTTTTTGGCGGTCTCGCGTTTCATAATGTAACCGCGCGCTCCGGCCCGCAGCGCGCGTTCCGCGTAAAGCCGCTCGTCGTGCATCGAGAGAACAATAACGGCGACGCCGGGATGCAACGCCTTGAGGTTTTTGATAAGCTCGATTCCCGAACCGCGCTTGAGCGAAATGTCCACAATCGCCACATCGGGCTTGGTCACGGAAATTTCCTGCAACGCGTGTGGTGCGTCTTCGGATTCGCCGCAAACGACGAGATCGGGTTGTTGATGAATCAGGTTGGTCAGCCATTCGCGCACCAGCGGATGGTCGTCCACGAGAAAGATTTTTACTTTCGGTTTATCCACGACGGAGTTTTTCAGAATTGGGTTCAGCGCACAGTTCACAAGTGACCAGTGTGCCGCCCGTCTCATCCCGGCGTGCATTGAACTTGCCACCGATCATACCGGAGCGATGCGCCATGATCCGCAAGCCCATACCCCGATCTTTCGGCAGCGGTTCGGGCAAGCCGGCGCCGTCGTCTTTGATGGACAGCGTGGTGCCTTCCTCACTGGCATCAAGACGAATTAAAATGTTTTCGGCTTTACCGTGCTTTATGGCGTTGCCGACCGCTTCTTGGGCAATCCGATAAAGATGCCCGGCCGTGGCGGCGTCATGGATGAGCACGGGCAAGTCGCATTCAAATCGGCAGGAGACTTTGAACAATTCGCTGCTGGTGGTGGCATATTCCTCCAATGCCAGCATCAGACCATCGGCTTCCATATCAACCGGATACAACCCCTTGGCCAGTTTGCGTGAGAGGTTGATGCCTTCTTCCACCAATTCGACCACCTGGTTGGCATCGGCCGCTTCCGGCAGATTACGAGCGGCCAGTTTTTCCTCAAGCACCTGCACCGCCAGCGTTGTGCCGGTGAGATGCTGGCACAGACTGTCGTGCAAGTCCTGGCCGATGCGGCGCTGCTCCCGTTCGCTGATTTCGAGTAATTCGCGTTCCAGCCGTTCACGCTCGGTTATTTCTTCCTGCAAAGCCACCGTGCGTTGCTGGACGCGGGCTTCGAGTTCCCGCTGGAGCGAGCGCAAAATGGCCAGCAGCCAGACCACGACGAGATAAAACGCGATGAGGATGATGGCGTTCCAAGCCGGCACAAGCGGGCTTGAAAAATGCGCGCCTCTCGCCAGGTCGCCGCCCAACGACACCGCGACGCTCAAAATTGAAACAAAAATGGCAGACCCCCGGCCGACAAACCACGCAGCCAGACCGATGGCCAGCAGATAAAAAACCGAAAAGGAAGTCTCGAAACCGGTGAGGTAATCCACAAACCCGATGATCGCAACAATCAGCAACGCCGTTGTAATGAAAACAATGCGTGAACGTTGTTCCAGTTGTTTGACAAATCGCATGAGTGATGGTGCAGTTCCCTGCCCGCGTTTCATAAACACCAGACGCCCGGCAAAGTGTCAAACGTAATGTCGGCACAGTCAAGATGCGGTGTTTCAAAATTCCCAATGGACTCGCGCGCCAAACACGGAAACCGGTCCGCGGTCACGGTTAAAGGCCGGGTCGGTGACGAACTGGTAATCCACGGCGGCGTGGATGGTTTTCCAAATTTTGAAATCATAGTAGGTTTCCAGAATCTTTTCCCAGCCGTAGTTCAAATTGCCATCGCCCGCCAGAATCCCCGTACCGCCCGCCGCGAAATATTCCTGATGCACTTTGGAGATGCCATTCATCACCCCGGCCAGGCCAAAAGTGTCGTCGGATCGCCCCCACGATTCGCCCTTAAGGCTGATGCCGGCGGTCGCGGTGTAATCCACGTCGCTGAACATCCAGGCTTGATTTTGGCCGTCGCTCCAGCCCAGTCGGGAAAAGAACCCGAGGTTTTTCACAATCTCCTGTTCAAGGTTTAAACCGAAGCCGTATTTGTAGCGGAAATCGGCCGAGGCCGTGATATCTGCAGGCCGGGTTGGACTATTAACCGCGTCCTGATAACTGCCCATGTTGGCACGATTCAAATAGGCAAGAAATCGAATTGTCCCCGGATGAGCGTTTACGCTGTAACGGCGTTCAAATTCCGTCACCATGCCCCAGGCATCCAAAAGCGGGCCATCCTGCGCCGAACTGTCATACGGCCATTTGAAAATCCGATCTTCTGCGGTCAAAGAATTCGAGAAACGCGGCACTTGGAAAAAACCGTAGCGCAAAGCCCATTTCGGCTGGTTTAATTCCACGGCCAGTCCCGTGGTGTAACCGAGCGCGTCTGCCGGATAATCCCAGGCTTCGTTGGCCATCAACGCCCAGTTCATGAACTGCGTGCGCGGGTCGTTCGCATAGGCGTTGTTGTCGAAAATATCTTTGACGCTTATTTTGCCGATGGTGAGCGTGAGCCGGGAAATGTCCTGTTTCCTGGCGAGTGTGAGTTGATCGTCTTCAACGTCTTCCTGTTCGCCGCCGAAGCCGATGGTCTGGCGGATGAAAAGCCGTGAAATGGTTCCGTTGGGGACGTCCGTGCCGAGGCGAAAGGCTTCGCCGTTGGGAAAACCGTCCACGCCGCGCGCATCGTCAATTCCAAATCCCTGATACATCATTCCGTCAATGTGCGCTTCGGCGCCCCGCCACAAGCGAACTCCAGCCAGCAAATCCAGCGAAACGGTTTCGCGGGTTTGACCGCCATTGGGCAGGCTGTTGGGGCCGGAATACTTCGCGGAAAATCCGGGATAACCCTGAACGATGTCGGTGTTCTGGACATGCCAGTTCCAGTTCTGTTCCTGGACATCAGCCGACTTTTCTACGGCGGGCAGGGTGCCGTTGCTCAAACGCACTGCGCTTGAGCCGTCCAATGTATTCGTGGAGACTTCTGAAGCTAGGACCGGCATTGCGGCGGCAGAAGCAAGCAAGACTGTTGGACCAACGACCTTCAGATGGCCTTTCAATTTACTCATGGCTTGGTTTCAGCGGTTGGCTGGTTGGTTGCGACGGTCGTCGCCGCCGGGGGACTTGGGGTGGCATTGTCTTGCTTGTGCGAACTTGAAAAGACGCGCACGAATTTGATACCGATCAGTGTCAGCAGGATCAACAGGTAAATCCGCAAGGCCCACAAGGCGAACCGGACCGTTGGTGTTGTTTTGATGCGTGCCATAAATCAATCGGCTTTGGACTCAAACTTTGCGCCTTTCATGATGTCCCGATTGCGGACGATGCCCAGCAACCGGTCCTGGGCATCCACCACCGGCAGCATGTGGAACTGGTATTTGGCGAACAGCACCACCAAATCTTCGCGCAGGCAATCGTGATCCGCTGTAACGACTGGCGAAATCATCAGTTCACCGAGGCTGGCATTCTCCGGCGCGACCACCAGATCGCGCAAGTCCACCACGCCTTGCAGAGTTTTCCCCTCGCCCACCACGATGTAGAGATAGGAAATGTTTCGGTTATCCCCGGCAAAATTGCGGAGTGAGTGCAAAACATCCCCCGCCTTCTCTTCCTGCGCGAACGTGAAAAATCTTTCGCTCATCAATGTCGCCGCCGGCACGTCGGCGTTGGACATGATGGCGTTGACGCGCGTTGCCCGGGCCAGCGGCAATAGTTTCATCAGTTCGGTGGCTTTGGCGTGAGGCAAATCGGAAAAGAAATCGGCGACTTGCAGCACGGACATTATGGCCAGCACCTGGCGCGCTTTTTCCTCCGACAGAAAGGCGATGAGCTGCCGCTTGGCGCGGGGTTCGGCTTCGACAAGCACTGCGGCAGCCTTGTCCGGGTCGAGCGCGGAAAACATCGCCTGCTGCTCATCGCCGGAAAGCACTTCGAGCGCGTCGGCCAGATCCTCGCTGGGCAGTTCCAGCGCCTGCTCGCGGGCGACCGAGAGCGTCACGATGTCCTTGGTGTGGTCTTCCACCGAGAGCGGCTGGACGTAGCGCCAGGAAATCAACTGGTCCCTGGCCGTCGCGAAACGTTCCAAACCCCATTTGCGGAGAAAGCCGTTGAAGGAGATGTCCACATGAACCAGAATCATCCGGCCTTTGGAGAACAGCAGGTGAACGTCGTTGACCACTTCGGTGCGGCGACCGTTGGTGTCCAGAATCGTCTGGCCCATCAGGTGTTCGTTCAACAGAATCCAGCCTTTCTGGTCATCGAACGGCGGATACGGATTGCCGGTTTCGGACGGCGTGATGAAAATGGCTTCGTCTTCAATCCGCACAACCTTTTCCCAAGGGATGAATTCAGTGGGATGCCCTTTGCCGTGTTCGATGTAAATCCCGACCGCTTCGGGATACGGTTCGGAAAGCCGGAAAACCAGGTCAGTGAGACGGCCGTTTTTCCGGTTGATTTTATCGAGGCAAATCCGGCGATTAAGCAGCCTGGAGAAATACAGGAGTTGAAACGCTTCAAATCCGGCCGGCTTGGGGTGGACGTTGGTTTGAGGATCGTTCATGGCAGGTTCTCCTAGTTGCCCGCTCCGAACCATTCGGGAAACAGCACGGAAATGCCGTAGGCGGTCGAGATGACAATCACGAAGGCGGCGATGCTCCAGTTGGCAATGTTTTGCCAGCGGGTATTGACGTAATCACCCATAAGCGGTTTGTCGTTGAGCAGCAAAATTAAAAACATCAGCGCCGCCGGCAGCAGCGTCACCGCCACGACCTGCACAAAGATGGTGATGACATTTTGCACGTCAATACTGGCGATGAGCGAGACGACGCCGGCCGACATCAGCATCAGCACGTAGGCGACGTAAAACCACGGCGCTTCCCGGACGCCGCGATTGAGGGAATGCGCCCAGCCGAAGACTTCACCCAGCGCCCAGCTTGTCGCCAGTGAAATGCACAGCGCGCCGAGCAACCCGGCATCGAACAGGCCGATGGCGAAGAGCAGCCTGGCCCACTGACCCCAGTGCGAACCGGCGGGCATGACTGCGGGCATGGCGGCGGCGGTTTTGGCGGCAGAATCCATGTCCTGCCAACTATGGAACGAGGGATCAATGCTTGACCAAGGGCCGGCGGTGGAGCGATTGGCCGCAGCGTCCGCCGCTTGGACGGCGTGGCTGGGATTGGACGGGTTGTAGTAGAAGACGCCGGCAGCGGCGATGATGATGAACGCCGCCACCACGCAGGTCATGAACGAGCCAAAGAGGGTGTCGAATTTCCCGTATTTGATCTGCTTCACATCCATGCCCTTGTCCACCACGGCGGATTGCTGAAAGAAAATCTGCCACGGGGTGATGGTTGTGCCGATGTTCGCCATGATCAGGGTCAACAAAGCCACGCCCGACATGCCGAGCTTGAATTCCGGATTGTAAAAGCCCTTTCCAACCGCGCTCCAGCCTTCCTGGACGTTCCCGGTGTGCATCGCCCAGATTGCGGCGGGGATATAAACCAGGTTGAAGAGGCAGAAAAAGAGTGTGACTTTCTCGAATGTCCAGTAACGCCCGGTGATTACGATTCCGGTGAGCAACGCGGTTACGCCAAAGAACGTGACCCACGGCGGGATGTTAAACAGGCTCATCGCCTGGGTCATGCCGATGTATTCGGTGACGAGCGTCAGCCAATTGATGACCGCCAGATCGAAAATGGAGAACCAGCCCCAGAACTTGCCGAAACCATCGAAGATGGCTTCAGCGTGCCCGCGCTTGGTAACGGCACCCAAACGCACGGTCATCTCCTGCACGTAATAGGCCATCGGAATCAGAATGACCATTGCCCAGAGCAGGCTGAAGCCGGTTTTGGCACCGGTTTGGGCATAGGTGGAGATGCCGCCGGCGTCGTTGTCGGCAATCATCGTGATAATGCCCGGCCCCAGCGCGGCCAGAAACAGAATGGTGCGCCGGTTGAGCCGGCGGAGCTGGTGAATACTCTTGCTGATCCAATACATAATCACGTTCCGTCCATCGACCGCTGAGTTTCGCAGTTTAAAGTTCGCGAGTAGCGGCAACAAAGCTGTCTCACCGCATCCTAGTCCTTTGGTGGGGAAGACCGTTACTTAAGGTCGCCTGAAGATTTCTTAAGAATTTTTCCCGGCGAAATTGACCGCCGGAAGGAATCGAACATCAAGAAACTGCGCGGGGCAATCGCACACGAAAGACACTGCCGCGTCCGGCTTCACTTTCAAGTTCCACGGTGCCACCGGTTCGTTCAACCGCCCATTTGACAATCGCCAAACCCAGGCCGACACCACCTTCGGCCCGTGACCGGGCCTCATCCACACGGTAGAATCGCTGAAAAATTTTCCGCTGGTGATCCGGCGCAATTCCGGGGCCTTCGTCGGCAACTTCGACAACCACTGTCCGGTCTTCAGCCGCGGCGCGCAAATAAATCGGTTTGCCGGGCGGGCTGTAGCGAATGGCATTTTGGGTGAGGTTCATCAATGCCAGCCGCAGCAGCGCAGAGTCAAAAACGGCGCGCAATTGATCTGCACAATCAACTTGAAGCTGTTGCTGTTTGTCCACGGCCACCATGCCCAGGGTTTCACTTACCTCCATCAACACGTTCCGCACCGGGCCGGGCTTCGGACGCACCGGCCACTTGTCGCTGTCACCCCGGGTCAACAACAGCAGCCGGTCAATCAACTGGTTCATCCGCCGGATTTCCTCCAGCATGCTGCCGACGGCATCATAAAGAACGGCCGGGTTCCGTTCGCGCAAGGCGACTTCGCCGACCGTGCGCATCGCCGTCAAGGGTGTGCGCAATTCGTGGGAAACGTCCGCCGCGAGCCGGTCCAGTTCAACAAAGGAACCTTGCAGACGTTGGAGCAATTCATTCAAAAAGGTTTCCAGTTCTCCATACTCATCGCGCGGATTGGTTACTGGAATTCGTCTGTCGCCAGGCTGTGCTGATAGTCGCCGTGCCAGCTCAATCGTTTCCCGCACCGGTTCCAACGCAAAGCCGGCAATGAAATAACCGATGAAAACAAACAGCAGTGACACAACTGCTCCACCCATGACCAACATGAGCGACAGATCGTGGTGGTTTTCCAGCTTCCAAGCCCCCAGGCCGAGTGCAGCCGTCAGGCAAAGCGCCAGCACAAAGTCTCCCGCGACCGCATACCAGAGTGCCAGACGCACACGCGCGGAACGCCGTTGCCACCACGATTTCATGCGGGGATTTCCTCGCGCAGCACAAAACCCACGCCGTGCACGGTGTGAATGAGCTTGATCGTATGGCCTTCGTCCACTTTGCGGCGCAAATGCGCGACATGAACATCAATCACGTTATCCAGTGGGGTAACGCGATTGGTTTCTCCCCACACTTCTTTTGCCAGCATGTCACGGGTCACAACCTCACCCGCCTGGCGCATCAGGTAAAACAGCAGATCGAATTCGCGCGGTGTCAGTTCAATGCGTTTGTCCGCACGCCAGACACGCCGGGCCTCCAGGTCCACAGCCAGATCAGCAAAGGCTTTTTTTAACGGTTCGGCAGCCGTCGCCCGGCGCAGCAGCGAATGAAGTCGTGCCACCAGTTCAGGGAAAGCAAACGGTTTTACCAGGTAATCATCCGCGCCAGTCTTCAATGCCAGCACCCGATCATCCACCGCATCGCGAGCCGTGAGAAATAGAATGGGAGTTTTGATGCCGCGCGCCCGCAAGGTTTTCAACACGTCAATCCCACCGCGTCCGGGAAGCATCCAGTCCAGCACCACCGCGTCGAACGATTCGGTGTTGAGAAGAAAAAATCCGTCCTCGCCGGTGCGTGCCACCGCGACCGTGAAAGCTTCCTTCTCCAAGCCCGTTTTCAGGGCGTTGGCGGTTTTCTCGTCGTCTTCGACAATGAGCAGACGCATAAATGTATTCTCGTTGGATGCTGGCAGAATTCACCGGGCGCGGCGAGTCGCAATCGGTTTAAAAATTTCCTTGGCCACAACTCACCCGTGCGAATCGCAACAAAGTTTTGGCGCAAGCTTGCTTGTGAATTTCCCCCCGGTAAAATTATCCGCGCGAGTTCAATCCATGTATCGTTTATGAACACATAAACTTGATTCCATTAATGGTCGCATTTCATGTCCACACCCACCAATTTAAACAGTCCGCGCACCGCCGATCTGGTGCGCGATGCGGCGACCCAGGAAACCGCTGTAATTCTCCAACGACTTAACACCTCGTCCGCGGGTTTGAGCGAGGAGGAAGCGGCCGAACGGATGGAAGTATTTGGCCCGAATGAAGTGGCCATCGAGAAAAAGCACGACTGGCTGTGGCGGCTCTGGGTGGCCGCGCGCAATCCCCTGGTGATTTTGCTGACCGTCCTCGCCATCATTCAGTTTGCAACGGCGGATGGCCCCAGCGACATGATTGGCGGCTGGGTGATGGTGGCAATGGTGGTGCTGGGCGTTTCGCTGCGATTCATCCAGGAAACCAAGGCCGACAACGCCGCGGCCAAGCTGAAAGCGATGATCAAGGTCACCGCCACCGTCGTCCGCAACGGACAGGACAGGGAAATTCCGCTCAAGGAACTCGTTCCTGGCGACGTGGTGAAGCTTTCCGCCGGCGACATGATTCCCGGCGACGTGCGGCTGATTTCCGCGAAGGATCTGTTCATCATCCAAGCCACGTTGACGGGCGAATCGCTGCCGGTCGAGAAAACCGCCGCGCCCGACCCGCGCGCCAATGTCCAGCCGATTGAGCACACCAACCTCTGCTTTCTCGGCACGAGCGTGGAAAGCGGTTCGGCCACGGCGGTCATCGTCGCCACCGGCCCGCAGACTTATTTCGGCAAGCTGGCCAGCAGCCTCGCCGGCCAGCAGGTGGAGACGGCCTTCGAGCGCGGCGTGGGCAAGTTTACCTGGCTGATGATCCGGTTTCTGGTGATCATGACACCGCTGGTCTTCGTCATCAATGGCCTCACCAAGCACGACTGGAAAATCGCGTTCTTTTTCGCCCTCTCGGTCGCCGTCGGTCTCACGCCGGAAATGCTGCCGATGATCGTTTCCGTCTGCCTTTCCAAGGGGGCAATGACCATGTCCCGGAAAAAAGTCATCGTCAAGCGGCTGAATTCCATCCAGAACTTCGGCGCGATGAACGTGCTCTGCACCGACAAGACCGGCACGCTGACCATGGACCACGTCATCCTGGAAATCCACTGTGACGTTTTCAAAAAAGAGAGCGCGGAAGTCCTGCGCGACGCCTACCTCATCAGCCATTTCCAGACCGGCCTGAAAAACGTGCTCGACCGCGCGGTGCTGAAATACTCGGAACTGCACCGGGAGCTTTCCGTTGAAAAATTCGCCAAGGTGGACGAAATCCCGTTTGATTTTTCGCGCCGCATGATGTCCGTGGTCGTGGAAGGCCCGGATGGCCAGCGCCAGATTCTGACCAAGGGCGCGCCGGAATCGGTGTTCAACAAATGCACGCACTTTGAAAGTGAAGGCGAAATTTTCCCGATGGAACCGATTCTCGTCGGCAACCTGATCGAACAAGTCAACGACCTGAGCGAGGACGGTTTTCGTGTGCTGGCCATCGCCAATAAAAAAGTCAGCGCGCAAAACGCCTATTCCAAGGCCGATGAGGAAAACCTGGTGCTCACCGGCTACCTTGCGTTTCTGGATCCGCCCAAGGAAACTTCGGCCATCGCCATCACCGCTTTGCGGCAGCACGGTATTACCGTGAAGGTGCTCACCGGCGACAATGATCTGGTCACACGCAAGGTTTGCACCGAGGTTGGCATCAATGCCGAAAAAATCATTCTCGGCAACGACGTGGAAAAAATGTCGGACGAGCAACTGGCCGAGGCCATTGACCGCGTGGATGTTTATGCCCGGCTCTCGCCCGCGCACAAAAAGCGCATTGTGCAGGCGCTCCAGAAAAAGGGGCACGTCGTCGGTTTCATGGGCGACGGCATCAACGACGCGCCCGCGCTCCGCGCCGCCGACGTGGGCATCTCCGTGGACAACGCGGTGGACATTGCGAAGGAATCCGCCGATGTCATCCTGCTGGAAAAAAACCTGATGGTGCTGGAAGAGGGCGTGCTCGAAGGCCGCAAGGTGTTCGTGAACATTTTGAAATACATCCGCATGGGTGCCAGTTCCAATTTCGGCAACATGTTCAGCATGTTGGGCGCCGCCGCGCTGTTCAAATTCCAATCCATCATGCCGTTGCAGATTTTGACGAACAACCTGCTTTACGATTTTTCGCAGGTGCCCATACCCACGGACAACGTCGGTGCGACCCAGACCGCCAAGCCACGTCCGTGGCAAATGGGTGAGATCGCCAAATTCATGCTGCTCATCGGGCCGATCAGCTCGATCTTCGACTACACCACCTTTGCCGTGATGTCGTTGGTCTTCAAATGCACGGATGCCGCTGCGCAGGCGCAGGTGACTCCGGAACTGCTCGCCCAGTTCAAGGACGAGGCAATTAATCACACCCACGCCGCGCAACTGTTTCAAACCGGCTGGTTCGTCGAGTCCATCATGACTCAGACGCTCATCATCCACGTCATCCGCACCAACCTGATTCCGTTCGTTCAATCGCGGGCGAGCTGGCAGCTTTCCATGACGACCATCCTCATCATGCTCATCGGCGCGATCCTGCCTTATTCACCGCTGGCCGGGCCGCTGGGCTTTGTGCCGCTGCCGTGGCAATTCTGGCCGCTGCTCGCGCTGACGCTGCTTTGCTACGTCGGCCTGACGCAGGTCATCAAATCCTGGATGGTGCGGAGAAATTGGATTTGACGGCTGGCGGCGGGTGAAACAAAAAGCCGTTCCGCATCGCACGTAGCGGACGTTTGACTAAACGTACAGAAATACGAGCTTTTTTGGAGCAGGACAGTTTTCCTGCCATTTTCCTGCCAGTGACGCCCGCGCAACAAGGAATGAATTCGGTTCTTTGTTGCGTATGAACGAAAGTATTGAAGTCCAGCATAAGGGCGTGACGATAAAGATCACGTCATCGGAGTCCCTCAAGAACGGCGTCGTTTACAAAAGTTATCAGATCGCGGATTATATCACCGGCAAGCGAAAACGGTGGACTTTTGCCGATGTTGACAAGGCCAAAAAGAAGGCCAAAGAAATTGCCGAATCCAAGGCCGTTGGCCAGAGCACCTTGATTACCCTGGCCCCGCTGGAGCAGGCAATACAAACGGCACTGGAGGCATTAACGCCCACGGCAACACGGATCGACCGCGCCGCCTACATCTTCGCCGACGCCTGCCGGAGCGTTGAGCCGTCTGAAATTGTGGCCGCCTGTCGGTACTGGCGGGAGCATAGACCCGACAAAAAGCACCACAGGACAACCGTCAACGAAGGCATCAAGGAATTTGTTGTCTATCATCGCGCAAACACGACGAGGAAGCAGAACGTAAGCAACTGCCTGAACCTGTTCGCCCGCAAATTCGGCAACAGCGTAATTGCAGACATCCAGCAAACCGAAATTGAGAAATGGTTTGTCGGACACGAGTGGGGAGCCAAGACCAGCAACGATTACCTCCAGATGACGAGCCAGTTTTGGGAATATGCCATGAAAAGTGGTTGGGCGATCAGAAACCCTGCATCCGAGATTAAACGACAGAAGGTTGCTCGCCTGCCGGTGGCCATTTATACGCCCGATGCACTACGGAAGCAGTTGTACAACCTGCGACGAAATGCCCCAGAGCTGGTGGCAACGGCAGTCTTGGGTGCGTTTGGTGGCTTACGAATCAGTGAAATTGGCCGCACGGACTGGACGCAGCTTAATCAGGCGCTACATACGGGTTTCATCGAATTGTCAGGGACGCAGACCAAAACTGGAGAGTCACGCTATGTGCCCGTATCGCACAACCTGAAGGCATGGCTATTGGCGTGCCGGAAAGAATCCGGGCCGGTGCTCCCACCCTGCTGGTTGGCACCAACAAAGAGACACCAGAACCGCCTTAACGAATTGGGACGTTACATCGCCAGAAAGACCGGCGTGATTTGGCAGTCAAATGGCTGGCGACATAGTTTCGGAACATATCCGCCATGGCGAAAATGTGATCGTTACCGAATTTCGGGTCAGCACTTTTCACACAGCCTCGCAATTTGTTAGACCACACAGATCGGACTGGCGAAGCATCAATACCGCCGTGCTGCTGCATCGCCCTAGCCCTCGATGTCATGAAGTTCATGACAACAAAAGAAAGCAACAATCCGTTGATAATGATGCCGACGATAGCTGGCGCTAGAATGCCCTTCGTGCCGTGCTTGGAAATACCGAATAGAGCGACGATACCGAAAATCAAACCGATGACGACAAGCCAAAGCGCAACCGCCGCAACCAGCGCAATAGTCTTTCGCGCGACAACCTGTCTGTCGAATATCAAAAGCGCGAAGATAATGATGGTAATGATGGGGCAAACCCAACTGAGCTTGGCTGCCTGGTGTGAGAACGATGTCGTTTTAGGTGGCGTTGGTGAATCCATATTCGTATGTGGTCAACGTCCAGAACTCAGCCACGCCGGACGTGGGATGTCAACCGCGAATGCGGAACCCAAAGCGCCAACCGGCGCTGGCTACGGTGATTGGTTAAGCATCGTGGTCATTTGACAGCTTGGAAAAACACCGAAAACATATCCACCTTTCCATCGTGGAGCTGAAAGACAAGACCGAGCTTGCCATACCTCAAAAACTCGTAACCAGAGGTTACGGGCTTGGCAATTGTCGGCTCTCCAAAGGCCCGGATGACATCAGCGCGACTCGAACCGATGCCAATTGCCCTCCTTAGTGCGCCCTGCGAATGGATGCACGATAGTCACTCTATGGACGACATTTGTGTTACCGGGGGCAACTTGAAGCCCCAACTGTGAATAGACCAAAACCGAATCATTTGTCTGGTCCGGCTGACCAAGCTCCGCTATGACCTGCCGAATCGTCATACCTGAATGCACGGAGCCAACAGCGATGCCAGGCTCAATGGCAACTGACTGACTCCACACAGAACAAGCGCCAACAAGAATGGTGGCTACCACCAAGAACGTTGTAAGTGTGCGATTTTTCATAAGCGTGTAATAACGCCTAACGACCAACTCAGCCACACCGGAACGATGATGTCAAGCACGCGGCTGCGGAACGGAAGCGGCCAACCGGCGCTGGCTCCAGCGAGAGCCTGTGTAAAAACTCATTTTTCGACCATCTCATCCATTGGCTCGATTCATCAAAATGCATCATAGGTCAAATGTGAGCGAATTTTTTCCGAGTCCGGGAGTTTTCACACAGCCTCGCGAGAGGCTGTGTGAAAAGTCGGTCATGTTTTTTGAAACTTTTACGCCGGAAGGTGGTCTGATACAAGCATGAATCATCGCAACGGACTGGACCGCTCCCAAACGCT
>Ga0181530_10001327_pt1 | contig 31313 bp, 22 predicted proteins | sample PEATcosm2014_Bin_42_FD_119769 | JGI IMG/M metagenome (GOLD analysis project Ga0181530, IMG submission 119769) | Peatland microbial communities from MTU Mesocosm Facility, Houghton, MI, USA - PEATcosm2014_Bin10_60_metaG | ecosystem: Environmental > Terrestrial > Soil > Wetlands > Peat | place...
CCCCTTCTTCCACGCCATGAAGTGTATCTGGTGCAGATCCCGCTTATGCACATTCGCCGGCAGGAACACGTTCACCGACTGGCTCTGGCAGATGAACGGCGCCCGGTCCGCTGCATGCTCGATAATCCACCGCTGATCCAGTTCGAACGCCGTCTTGTAAACCGCCTTCTCATCCGCGCTCAGGAAATCCAGATGCTGCACGCTCCCCTGAGTCAGCGTGATCGACGACCATACCTCGTCGTTATCCATTCCCTTCTCCGCCAGCAGCTTCTGCAAATGCCGGTTGCGCACCGTGAAGCTACCCGACAGCGTCTTCTGCAAGAACACGTTCGCCGCGATCGGCTCGATCCCCGGCGACGAATTCCCCGCGATGATCGAAATCGACGCGGTCGGAGCGATCGACATCTTGTGCGAGAACCGCTCCATCACGCCGTATTCCGCCGCGTCCGGGCATGCGCCCCGCTCCTCCGCCAGCACATACGACGCCGCATCCGCCGCCGACCGGATATGCCGGAAGATCCGCTTGTTCCACACTTTCGCGACCACGCTCTCCCACGGCACGTTCAGCGCCTGGAGGAACGAGTGGAAACCCATCACGCCCAGCCCCACCGACCGCTCCCGCATCGCGGAATACTTCGCCTTCGCCATCTCCGACGGCGCACGATCGATGAAATCCTGCAACACGTTGTCCAGGAACCGCATCACGTCCTCGATGAAGGTCGGATGCGTCGACCACTCGAACCACGTCTCCAGGTTCAGCGAACACAGGCAGCACACCGCGGTGCGCTCCATGCCGTGCTGGTCGCGCCCGGTCGGCAGCGTGATCTCGCTGCACAGATTGGACGTCTTCACCTCCAACCCCGCCAGCTTATGATGATCCGGCTGCGCCCTGCTCACATGATCGGAGAAGATCAGGTACGGCTCGCCGGTCTCGATCCGCGCCGTCAGGATGCGAATCCACAGTCCGCGCGCCGAGATCGAGCGCACCGCGGCGCCGTCCTTCGGCGACAGCAGCGGCCAAGCCTCGTCCGCCTCCACCGCACGCATGAACGCGTCCGACACCAGGATGCCGTGATGCAGATTCAGCGCCTTGCGGTTCGGATCGCCGCCGGTGGGCCGGCGGATTTCCACGAACTCCTCGATCTCCGGATGCCACACCGGCAGATACACCGCCGCCGAGCCGCGCCGCAGCGAGCCCTGCGAAATCGCCAGCGTCAGAGAATCCATCACCCGGATGAACGGGATCACGCCGGAGGTCTTGCCGACCGCCCCCACCTTCTCCCCGATGGACCGCAAATTCCCCCAATACGACCCGATCCCGCCGCCCTTCGACGCCAGCCACACGTTCTCGTTCCACAGCCCGACAATGCCGTCCAGGCTGTCGGACGCCTCGTTCAGGAAGCAGGAGATCGGCAGCCCACGATTGGTCCCGCCATTCGACAGCACCGGGGTCGCCGGCATAAACCACAGCTTGCTGATATAGTCGTACAGCCGCTGCGCATGGGCGGCATCGTCGCCGTAATAGGACGCGACCCGCGCGAACAAATCCTGAAAACTCTCGCCCGGCATCAGGTAGCGGTCGGACAGCGTCGCCCGCCCGAAATCGGTCAGCAGCGCGTCGCGCGAGCGGTCCACATGGACCTGGTGGCGCCCCGTCATTTGCACGGCATCGAGCACGTCTGCCTCCCCTGGCGTCGTCGGAGGGACAGCATCCCGTCCCGCGCGATTCGAGGTCAACAACATATGGCAGGCTCCCGGGTGTCAGCCCACAAGATATCCGAATGACGTTGCGGCATTGCCACATTGACACTGCGCGATCTTAGCCGCGCGGCGGTTTTCGCCCAAGCGGAGCCCCGCGCCGGCCCGATGTTCTTCCCCTGTTCCACAACCTCTGGGGCGATCGGCAACCGTTGCGCACCTGCTCGTGATGCGCCGCCCCGAACCGGCCACGAAGCGGACCGGCCGGCGCCACGAACCGGCACAAGTTTCGCTTCCCGTTGGCGCCGCACTCCACGGCGCCAGAAACCACACGAGGAACACCATCCCATGCGCGCTTCCTTGCTTCTTCTGCCGCTCGCGGTGCTCGGCCTGGTAGGCTGCGTTGACGTGCACTCGAATCCGCCGGCGCGCGACACCACCGTCGTCACGCCGGCCCCCGCCCCGGCCCCCGTCTACGCTGCGCCTGGCACCACCAGCACCACGGTGGTCACCCACCCGTAAGATCACCCTCGACACACTGCGGCGATCGGCGCGACAGGCCGGGGGACGCAGGTCCTCCGGCCTGATCGCGTACCGGCGATGGCAGAGGGACCCCGGTCGCCGGCCCAGGCGATTGCCTGGCGGCCGGTCAGCCGGCCTCGCCGGCCAGATAGGCCATCGCCGCCTCGACCCCGCCCCGGCCATGCGGGATGTGCTCGATCCGCAGCGCCATCTCGATCGCCGTCAGCGCACCCAGCAGCATCGGCTCGTTCAGGTCGCCAAGGTGGCCGATGCGGAAGATCTTGCCCCCCAGCCTGCCCAGCCCGCCGCCCAGCGACACGTTGAACCGCTGCCGCACCGCGCGGCGCACCAGTTCGGAATCGTAACCCTCCGGCATCAGCACCGCCGTCACCGAGTTGGAATACCGCGCCGGATTGAGGCAGTACAACTGCGGGCCATCATTGCCGGCCCACACCTGCACGCAGCGCCGCGTGGCTTCGGCCAGGCGAGCGTGGCGGGCGATCACGTTGGGCAGGCCCTCCTCGTCGATCAGCCGGATCGATTCGCGCAGGCCATAGAACATATTGACCGGCAGCGTGCCGATGAAGCTTTTCTGCGCCCGCTTCGCCATCAGAGTCCAATCGAAATAGAAGCGCTTCAGCTGCGCCTTGGCATGCGCCGCCATGCCCTTGTCCGACACGCCGGTAAAGCTCATGCCGGTGGGCAGCATCAGGCCTTTCTGCCCGCCGCCGACCACACAGTCGATCTTCCATGCGTCCATGCGGAAATCCAGCGAGCCGAGCGACGAAATCGTGTCCACCAGGAACAGCGCCGGATGCGCCGTGCCGTCGATCGCCGCGCGGATTTCCTCCAGCGGCAGCATCATGCCGGTGGCCGTCTCATTGTGCACCACGCACACCGCCTTGACAGCGTGGTCGCGATCGTCCGCCAGCGCCGCGCGCAACGCGGCGATATCGACGCCGCGCCGCCAGTCGCACGGCAACACGTGCACGTCCAGCCCGTGGCTGCGCGCCATGTTGCCCCATTCTTCGGAAAAATACCCCGATTCCAGCACGACGATCCGGTCGCCGGGGGAAAGCAGATTGGTGAGGCTGGCTTCCCAGGCGCCGTGACCGGAGGCGTTGTACATGAACAGATGCTGCGTGGTTTGCAGCACGCGCTTCACGCCAGAGAAGGCGGCGTCGTAAACTTCCACGAATTCGGGATCGTTGAAGTCGATGCTGGGACGATCCATCGCCCGCAACACGCTGTCGGGGATGTTGGTCGGCCCGGGATTGGCGAAGAAGTGCCGGCCGCGGGGCTTGGCGACGGTGGTGCTCATAGGTCGATCCTCGTGACAGGCCGCTGGAGTAGTCGGCAGGGCGGCAAGACGCAACCATGCCGCCGCGCGCTCTCAAACAACGCGCTGGATCTCGGTCCGCGAGAAAACATCACCTACGAAGAGCAGGCGGCAGACATGCTCCTTAGCCACGTCATAGGCGAAGCAATTGCCGAAATTGACCGCGGCCGGGGTCACGCTGTTGCCCCATCGCTGATCGGCCTGGGCGATCCGCCGCGCCACCGACGGCAACTATCCTGGAACCCTGACAGGAGCCTCACTCATGACAGCAGCAGATCGATCGCGTGCGCTACCAGCCGGCGCGACACCAGCACCGGGCGATCCGATGCCTGTTTCACCACCTGCCGCATCGCCTCGGAATAGCCGATGCAGTGCATCACGATGATATCGGTGTCCGCCAACGCCGCGCCGCCGTCCCGCAGCGCCGCCTCGGGATTCGCCACGTAAGGCGAAGCACTGGCGGCCTTGATCGCCACCCCGGGAATGCCGTGGAACTCGTCGATCTGCGCCGCGTGCGGCAGCAGGATGCCGATCCGTTCCGCGCCGTACGCCAGGCCCTGCACGAAATGATCGACCGTATGTTGCGGCTCGATGAACGGCGTCCGCAGGTCGAACCGGGTGAACTGCCCGGTGCACAGCAGCACCAGCAGGTCGAAGCCGCCCGTGTCGAGTTCCGCCAGGATCGCGTGCAGCCGCCGGTCGATCGCCGGCTTGCCCAGCAGCACCTCCCGCCCGTCGCGCAAGCGGGACACCAGGCATTCCTCCCCCGCCCGCGGCGCCAGGTCGGCGATCGCCGCATCGTCCAGCGCATCCAAGGCGCCATGCTCCGTCACCGCGAACGGCGTCCGCGTCTCCGCGAGAATATCCGGCAGCACGTCGCTGCGCGGCGACTGGCCGATGGTGACGAATGCGACGCGGCGCGGCATGGGGAGGCCTCCGGTCTGGCTGATGCGGTGCAAGCGTAGCGGCCTTTCGGCACGCAAAACAGGGTCCACGCGTGCCACAGGGCCGCCAGGTTCCGCGCGGCGACCGAGGCCACCGTCGCGGCGACAGGCGAGGGGCGACGGCGATCTGGCATCATCGCGTTTGTCCGGTCTGGCCCTAGGTGTCGGCTTCCCAACAGGCTAGGCAGCCTGTGTGGCCGCCGCCCCCTTGCACCCGCCACGCGCGCGGTGCATTGGTGCGCTGCCGCATTTGCCCGGGGCAATGGCGTCTCCCGTCCGCTTGCCCGCAGAATTGAAGGACCGTGACCCCATGCGCCTTGCCGTGCTGAAGGAGCGGCGCGCCTCCGAGACGCGCGTGGCAGCCGTGCCGGACACGGTAAAGCGGCTGATCGCCCTGGGCCTCACAGTTGCCGTCGAGGCGGGCGCCGGTGCCGGCGCCTCCATCCCGGACCCCGAATTCACCGCCGCCGGGGCCGAGCTTGCCCCCGACGCAGCCACCGCCCTCGCCGGCGCCGGCATCGTGTTCGCCGTGCAGACGCCGCTGCCGGAGCAGCGGGCGCTGATTCCGCGCGGCGCGTTGCTGATCTGCATCGCCAATGCGTTCGCCGAACCGGACCTGGTAGCGGACCTGGCCCAGGCCGGCATCGACGCCGCGGCCATGGAACTGCTCCCCCGCATCACCCGCGCCCAGGCGATGGACGTGCTGTCCAGCCAGGCCAACCTCGCCGGCTACCGCGCGGTGATCGAGGGTGCCGGTGCCTTCCAGCGCGGCTTCCCGATGATGATGACCGCCGCCGGCACCGTGCCGCCCGCCCGCGTCTTCGTCATCGGCGCCGGCGTCGCCGGGTTGCAGGCGATCGCCACCGCCCGCCGGCTCGGCGCCATCGTCTCCGCCACCGACGTCCGCCCGGCGGCGAAGGAGGAAATCAAGTCGCTCGGCGCCGTGTTCGTCGGCGTGGAAGACGAGGAAACCGCCGGCCAGACCGGCGCCTATGCCCGTGAAATGAGCGACGCGTTCCGCCGCAAGCAGGCCGAGTTGATGGCCACCACGATCGCCAAGAACGACATGGTCATCTGCACCGCGCTGGTGATGGGCCGTCGTGCCCCAACCATCGTGACCCAGGCGATGGTTGACTCGATGCGCCCCGGCAGCGTCATCGTCGATCTGGCGTCCGACGCCGGCGGCAATTGCGAGGCGACCAAGCCCGGCGAAAGCATCGTGACATCGAACGGCGTGCGCATCCTGGGCTGGAACAACTGGCCGGGCCGCATTCCGGTCGCCGCGTCCGCGCTGTATGCGCGCAACCTGCTGACCTTCCTCACCACCTTCTGGGACAAGGACGCCAAGGCGCCGAAGCTTCCGGAAGGCGACGACATCGTCAAAGGCGTCATGCTGACCCGCGGCGGTGCCGTCGTGCACCCCAACTTCCTGCCAGCCCAGGCCGCCTGATCCAGCGGAGACCGACCGAATGAACCCCAACCAGTTGGCCGACGAAGCCGCCCGGCTCGCCGAACGCGCCAACGAGCTTGCCGCCCACGCCCAGACACTCGCCAACGGCGTCGCCGCCGTTGCCCCCGAGGTCGAGCCGATCGTCTTCTTGCTCGCCATTTTCCTGATGGCCTGCTTCGTCGGCTACTACGTGGTCTGGAACGTCACCCCGGCGCTGCACTCGCCGCTGATGTCGGTGACCAACGCGATCTCCTCGGTGATCGTGGTCGGCGCCATGCTGTCCGCCGGCCTGGGCACCAACGGCTGGGCGATCGCCTTCGGCTTCATCGCGGTGACCCTGGCAAGCGTCAACATCTTCGGCGGGTTCCTGGTGACCCACCGAATGCTGTCGATGTTCAAGCGTCGGCAGTAGGACACGCAGCCATGTCTGCCAGCCTGACCTCACTCTGCTACCTCGTCGCCGCCGTCCTGTTCATCCTGGCGCTGCGCGGCCTGTCGCATCCGGAGTCGTCCCGCCAGGGCAACCGCTTCGGCATGATCGGCATGGCCGTGGCAGTGGTCGCCACCCTGGCGCATCATGGCATGAGCGGCGTCGGCTATGGCCTGATCCTGCTCGGCATCGTCATCGGCGGTTCGATCGGCGCGGTGGTCGCGCATCGCATCCAAATGACCGCGCTGCCGCAGCTCGTCGCCGCGTTCCACTCGCTGGTTGGTCTTGCGGCGGTGTTCGTCGCCGCCTCGGCACTGAACGCACCGGAGGCGTTCGGTATCGGCGTGCGCGGCGCGATCTACACCGAGAGCCTGATCGAAATGTCGATCGGCCTGGCGATCGGCGCCATCACCTTCACCGGCTCGCTGATCGCCTTCGCCAAGTTGCAGGCGCTGATGAGCGGCGCGCCGATCACCTTCCCGGGCCAGCACAAGCTGAACCTCGGGCTGGCCATCCTGCTGCTGGTGCTGGTCGTCGCGTTCGTCGCGACCGGCGGTCACCAGGTGATCTTCTGGCTGATCGCAGTGCTGTCGTTCGCGCTGGGCTTCCTCATCATCATCCCAATCGGTGGCGCCGACATGCCGGTGGTGGTGTCGATGCTGAACAGCTACTCGGGCTGGGCAGCGGCGGGCATCGGCTTCACCATCCAGAACCTCGCGCTGATCATCACCGGCTCGCTGGTTGGCTCCTCGGGCGCGATCCTGTCGTACATCATGTGCAAGGGCATGAACCGCAGCATCTTCAACGTGTTGCTGGGCGGGTTCGGCAGCGAGGGCGGGGCCGCGGCGGCCGGCGGCCCGGCGGGCGACCGCCACGTCAAGAGCGGCAATGCCGAGGATGCGGCGTTCATCATGAAGAACGCGTCGAAGGTGATCATCGTGCCCGGCTACGGCATGGCGGTCGCACAGGCGCAGCACGCCGTGCGCGAGATGGCGGACACGCTGAAGAAGGAAGGGGTGGTGGTGAAATACGCCATCCACCCGGTGGCCGGCCGCATGCCCGGCCACATGAACGTGCTGCTGGCGGAAGCCAACGTGCCGTACGACGAGGTGTTCGAGCTGGAGGAGATCAACAACGAATTCTCCACCGCCGATGTGGCCTACGTGATCGGCGCCAACGACGTGACCAACCCCGCGGCGAAGACCGACCCGAAATCGGCGATCTACGGCATGCCGATCCTGGACGTTGAGAAGGCGGGGACGGTGCTGTTCGTGAAGCGCTCGATGGCTACGGGTTATGCCGGCGTGGAGAACGAGCTGTTCTTCCGGCCGAACACGATGATGCTGTTCGGCGACGCGAAGAAGATGACCGAGGAGATCGTGCAGGCACTCGGGCACTGATTGGCCGCGGGATGCTGTGCAACGTTGGCTGGTTGCGCAAGGCGTCCTGCGTGAGTCGGTCGGGCTGGTGCCGCTCGTAACCTGCGTTTCAACGCAGAGTTCGCAGAGAACGCAGAGCTCGCAGAGAAGAACTTAATGGGGCCCGGACTGGTCGCACCCGCGCGGCATGGCGCCGAGATTACGGAGCAGGGTGCCGAAGAGAACGCGGATCGCAGCTTGCGCGAAGCAAGCCGCCGAACTTGCGTATCCCCGGCGTGCAAGAAGAAATTTCTTCTCTGCGAACTCTGCGTTCTCTGCGGACTCTGCGTTGAATCGCCTGCCACCAACACATTCCAGACCCCGCGGGTTAAGCATTCCGCAACCAACCGGCCCTAATCTACCTCACATGACCGAACCCGGACATGCGCTGACAGATCGAATCATTCGTCTGGCCATCAAGGTTCACAGAAAGCCCGGACCAGGTCTCCTCGAGGCCGTCTACCACCAATGCCTGGCCTGGGAACTCCACCACGACGGCATGCCGTTCAAAAGCGAGGTCCCGCTCGCCGTCATCTACCAAGACGTGCGCATGACTTGCAGTTACTACGCCGATATTATCGTGGACCAGACGGTATTGCTCGAACTGAAATCAGTCGAGCACGTCCTGCCGGTGCACAAGGCCCAGACGCTGACCTACCTCCGCCTGAGCGGCTGCAAGGTTGGCCTGCTAATGAATTTCAACAGCGTCCTGCTGAAGGACGATTTGCACCGCTTCATCCCGTAGCAGCTCGCAACCGGGTCGCCTGTGGTCCCAACATCCGGCAGATCGAGTCTGGCGGGTGACGGATCAACGGTCTTGCTGCCACCCGCCCAAACACACGGCAGCACCGGCGCCGCGCAACAACAGCAGACTACCGCGTATCCGCTATGGTAGCCTGCCCGCGACATGCCTGTGCGCCACCGCCACTTCCCGGGCTCGCGTCGCCGGAGGATGTTCGTCCTGTTGCTCGCGCTGTTGCCGGCGTGCTGCGCAACGCCGACGCCGCCGCCGAAGCCCGCCGAGCCGGCACCTGAGGCACAAGCGCCGCCCCAAGTGCATGCCGCCCGGCCGGTGCTGCGCGCCGCCTGGTCCTTCCAGACCGGACCGGACGCCTGCGTCGCCCTCGCCAGGGCCGGCTCGGCCGTCCTGCAGATCGCCGTTCGCCGCGAGGGGCTGATCCGGCTGACCGTGTCGCTGCCAGGCGACGCACCCGCCAGGCCGGTGGCGCATTTCAGCGGCCCGGCCGGCCGCTGGCTGGTCCCGGGCACCCATGCCGGCCGCCGCGAGGTCCTGTTCACGCTGGACCGCAACGAAACCTCGCTCAGCCGGATCCTGATGTTGCTCAGCGGTGGCGCACTCAACCTGGACCCGCCAAGCCAGGATTTGCCGATCCTCTCGCTACCGGAATCGGGTGCCGACGGCCAGCAATGGTTCGCCTGCGTCCGCGGCATCGTGATCTGGACGTGACGGAAGCCGCTACCACGGCCGCATTTGCGCGTGCACGGCTACCACGCCGTAACCTGCGATGCGGCATTGAGGATTAGGAAGGTCATCGTGAAACATCGGGGCACCGTTCGCGCGGTCCTGTCACATGTCGTGCTGCCGTCAGCCCTGGCCGTTGCCGCCGGGCTGTTTTTGGGCGTCTGGATCATTCTCGCAGGGTCCGAGCTTGCGCAAACCGGCCGCCAGGCGGGCCAGCAGGCGACGCTGGCGGCGCAGGGCGTCGCGGCCGGTGTCGATGCGACCCTCTCGCGCTTCACCGAGCAAGTCCAGGCGGTGCGCCCGGCGGATTTCGCGATCACCGACCGGGTAGAGCAAACGGCGCGGCTGCTGCGGCTCCAGACACTGTTGCCGGCCGCCGCGACCTTCATGCTCGGCGCCGACGGGCAGTTACTGGCGGCATCGGCGCCGTTCGCGCGGGCGGATGCCCTGGTCGGCGATACGTCCTGGTTCCGTCGCGCGATCGCCGCGCCGGCGGGCGCACTGGTGCCGCAGCGCCAGGACACCCCGTGGCTCGGCGTATCGTCCGGCATCGTGCTGACGCGGGCGGTTTCCGACGCTTCGGGCAAGCCGGTCGGCCTGGTCGGCGCGATCCTGCCGCAGGCCTCGCTGGAGGCGCTGATCTCACCGGACTGGCTGGCCCCGCAGATTGCGCTCTCCCTGCTCGGCGGCGCCGGCGGCGAGCTGTTGCCGCATGCGGCGGATCGGGCCGCGGCGCTCGACGGGCTGGACAGCCGGACGCAGCGTCTCATGCTGTCTCTGCTGGCCTGGTTCGGCCAGCCAACAAGTTGGACGGGGACGGCACCGCTGCACACGATCGCCGCGGCGGTGGCCGCAACGCTGCCGACAAGCATCGCGCTGCCGCGCCACGAACTCGGCGCCCCGATCATCGTATCCGGCTGCACCCTGCTGGCGGCCTGGCTGAGCTGCGTGCTTCTCGTCCTTGCGGCGCGCCGGCGGCCACGCACCGAGGCCGTGCCGGTCGGGTTCGGCGCGGACTGGCAGTGCGACCTGGAGGCAGCCGGGATCGTCGTGGCGCAGTACGGCAACCCGCCCGAGGCGTTGCGCGACAGCGTCGGACAGCCGCTGCTGACGGCGCTCGGTCCGCAGCGCGAGTCCGGCGCTGCCGGAGAGATCGCCGCCGCCTTGCAGCAGCGCACCTCCCTCAAGGACATCCAGGTGCGGCTCGATGACCGCGTCTGGCGTATCGCCCTGGTGCCCGAGAGCAGTGGCGGGTTCGTCTGCACCGGCCGCGACATGACCGGGGAGGCCGCCGCGCTGGCGCTGCGCGATGCCGCCGAGACCGCCCTGGCGGATGCGCGGCGCAACCAGGATCGGCTGCTGACCTCGCTGGGACACGACATCCGCACGCCGATGACCAGCATCATGGGCACCTGCGAGTTGTTGCTGGACGGCGATCTGGAGCAAGAGCAGCGGGTGTGGCTGGAGCGGGTGCAGGGGAGTTGCGGCGCGCTGCTCGGGATGCTCAACGGCCTGCTGGCGGTGTCCGAGGACGAGACCGTGCGCGGTGCCCTGGTTTGCGAGCCGGTGGACGTCAGCGTGCTGGTGCAGGAGGTCGTGGACATGCTGCGGCCGCAGGCGCGCGACAAGGCGCTGGAGCTGCATACGCGCTGCGACGACCTGCTGCGTGGACAGTGGCTGGTCGATCCGTCACGGCTGCGCCAGGTCGTGTTCAACCTCGCCAGCAACGCGGTGAAGTACACCGCCGCCGGCCGGGTGGAGATCCGCGCCTCGGCGGTCGAGGCCGACGGCCAGAGCCGCTTGCGGATCGCGGTGTCGGACACCGGCCCAGGCATCGACCCGGCCGAACGCGAGGAGATCTTCGAGCGGTTCCGCCGCGGACGCGCGCATGACGGCGCGTCGCAAGGCGGCCTGGGTCTCGGGTTGGCGTTGTGCCGGGAGAATGCCCGGCTGATGGGCGGCACCATCACGCTGGAAAGCGCCCTGGGCGTCGGCAGCGAGTTCACCTTCGAATGTCCGGTCGATCGGGTGCCGGTGCAGGATCGGCTGTTGCCCTTCGCCGGACGGACCGCGCTGATCGTCGCCGACGATGGTCCCGCCACGCGTGCTCTCGCGGCCCAGCTCGGCGAGCTTGGGCTGATGGTGGAGACCGCGCCCGACGGCTATCTTGGCTTGGCGCTGGCGGAGCGGTTGGAAGCGCAGCGCGGCGCGGTGGACCTGGTGGTGCTGCAAGGCAACCTGCCCGGCATGCCGGGGGAGGTGTTCGTCATCCGCCTGCGCAACACGGCATTCGGCAACCGCGCGGCCATCGTGTGGGTGGGGAACGGAGCCGAGACGGCGGAAGTGGATGCGATCGTGCCGGCGCCGCCCGATCCCTACCAGGTCGCCACGGTGGCGAAGCAGTTGCTGGCGCAGCGGCCGTCGCTGGACGCGCTGGTGCCGCATGTCTCGCTGGCGCGCGGCGGGCGGATCCTGCTGGTGGAGGACGACAAGGCCAACCAGACGCTGCTGGCCGCGGCGCTGTCCCGGCGCGGCTATGCCGTGTTCACCGCCGGGAATGGCGAGGACGCGTTGCGGCTGGCCAGCCACGACAGTTTCGACGCGGTCCTGATGGACCTGCAGATGCCCGGGATCGACGGCTTCGAAACGGTGCGGCGCATGCGCGCCCTGCACGGCCATGCGGCAACCGTGCCGATCATTGCGCTGACCGCCTTGCAGGGTGCCAGGCTACGGCTGCGCTGTGAGGAGGCCGGTTTCACCGCCATGATGGAGAAGCCGGTCAATCTCGACCGGCTGACCGCATCCCTGGACCGCATGATCGGCAGCGCATTGCCGGTGCAGGCTGGCGCCGTCGATTACGCCAGCGACGTGTCGATGGCGTATCTGGAGGAGATGGTCGCGGTCGTCGGAATCGCCCGTGCCCGCGCCGGGGTCGCCGAGTTCCTCGCCGACGCCACCGCCCGCTGCTCCCGTCTGGGTGAATTGCTGCCAGGCTGGGAGGTGGAGGCCATCCTGCGCTCCTGCGAGGCGATCAGCGGGCGTGCCGAGACCTGCGGGGCCTTCGCGCTCGGCGAATTGCTGGAGGAGATCGCCGACGCGGCGACCCGCAACGACCGCGAGACGGCCGGGAATCTGGTAGCGCGGCTGGATGCCGTCGTCGCACGTCTGCCGGCCGCGTTGAATGCCTGCCTGGACGACATCGACCGCCGCTGGCCGCGCGGCAGCAAGGCGGCGTAGGCGGGAGCAGGGTTTTCCCCTCCCCGTGTACGAGGGGGCCGGCCGCCATGACAGCGTTGTCCCGGTCCCCTTGTGGGAGGGGACCGGCCGCCGTGACAGCGTTCTCCCCCTCCCCTTGTGGGAGGGGGAGAACGCTGTCTGTGTTCTACTGCGCCGCCACTTGCAGCCGGTGCACCGCCCGCGCGCGGCCGATCAGCGGCAACAGCGCGCCGAGCTCCGGGCCGCCGTCCTCCCCCGTCAGCGCCAGCCGCAGTGGCAATGCCAGCGCCTCGCCGCTGCGGCCCGTCGCGTCCGCCAGCGCTGCGGTCCAATCCCGCCACACCGTGCCGTTCCATGGCTCCGGCGGCAGCAGCGCCAGGGCGGTCGCGAGCAAGCCGCGCTCGGGGATTTCCGGCGGCACGATCGAACCCGCCACCACGTCCCACCAGCCGCGCGCCTCGTTCAGCAGGTCGAGCTCGCCGCGCACCGCCAGCCAGAATGAGTCGGTCGCGCCGGCGGGAAGCCGGTCCGCGACCGCGGCGAAGTCCAGCGACTGCAACACCTGGCGGTTCAGCCCGAGCAATGTCGCCGCCTTGAACGGCGTCGGCTGCGCGGCGAACTGCGACAGGTCGAAGGTCGCCGCCAGCATCTGCAACGATGCGGCCTCCGGTGGCACCGGCGTGCCAATGCGCGCGAGATAGGCGGCCAGCGCCGCGCCCTCCACCCCGTCATGTCGCAGGCTGCGCAGCGTGCGCGCATCGACCCGGCGGGCCAGCCGTTTCTCCCCCGCATCTTCCAACGGCGGCAGATGCGCGAAACGCAATTGCGATGCATCGCCGCCCAGCGCCTCGTACAGATCGATCGCGACCGCGCTGGCGGTGACCTGCGTTTCGCCGCGCACCAGATCGGTGATGCGGGTCGCCAGATCGTCCACGACGCCGGCAAACGCCCGAGTCGGCGTGCCGTCGGCCTGCAACACGATCGGATCGGACAGCGACGGCAACGCCACCTCGCGATGGCCGAGCACCAGATCGCGCCATTCCACCGTGCGGTCGGACAGCAGGAACCGCCAATACGGCCGCTTGCCGCCAGCTTCCGCGGCCTGACGCTGCGCGGACGTCAGCTTCAACATCGCCCGATCGTAGATCGGCGGTCGGCCGCGCTTCACCCTGTGGTCGCGTTTGGCACGCAGTTCGGCTTCGGATTCGAAGCACGGATACAGCCGCCCTGCCCGCTTCAACGTCTCGGCGGCGTCTTCGTACAAGGCGCGGTGCTCCGACTGGCGCAGCGTTGCGTCCCAGTCGATGCCCAGCCAGCGCAGGTCATGCTCGATTGCCGCTGCGTGTTCCGCCGTCGCCTGCGGCACGAGGTCGGCAAACCGCAGCAGCAAATGCCCGCCATCGCGCCGCGCATGCAGGTAATTCAGCAGCGCGATGCGGGCCGTGCCGACCGTCATCGGCGCGGTCGGGACAGCAGCGAAACGGACGCGGATCATTCGTCGGACTCGTCGTCCGGCTCGTCGCGGCGCGGATCCAGCGCGCGCCAATCGCGTTCCTCGGCGCCCGCGGGGCTGTCGACGAAGTCGCCGAGTTCGGTGGCGCTGCGCCAACCGGATTCGCCCGCGTCTACCACTTCGGCATCCTCTCCGAAGGCGAACCAGGCTTCGAGGACCTCTTTCGTGGTCAGGCCCGGGGCGCGGCAGAGTTCCACCGAATCCCGCACATAGCGGCGCGCGAAGGCGTTGGCCTGCATCAAGGTGGGAAAGCCGCCAATCTCCTCGACGACGTTGTCCTGCGCGCCGCCGGAAAGATCCAGGATGCGCACGCGCCAGCCGCCGTCCGGAGCGAACAGGTCACTCATCGGAGAGCGCATTTCTGCTGGTGCGGCCTGCGCATGCGGGTTTGTTCAAGCGTGTGTCGTCGAGTCTCAGTCATGGCCGGAAACTAGAAGCATGGTGCAGGAGAAGCAAACCCCTCTTCCGTGCTTACGGGAGAGGATGGGTGAGGGTGCAGCGGGGCGCACGCGTCACCCTCACCCAACCTCTCCCATAAGAACGGGAGAGGGGTTTTATTTGCCGTAGCCGCCACCGCCGGGGGTTTCAATCACGAACACGTCATCCGGCTGGAGTTCCGCACTGTCGGTACCGGTGAGTATCTCGTGGCGTCCATCGGCGCGCTCGATCCATTGCCGCCCCACCGCGCCGTCGTCACCACCCTCGAGCCCGAACGGCGCGACGTTGCGCCGCGATGCGACGATCACCGCAGTCATCGCCTCAAGAAAACGAATCCGCCGGATCGCGCCGTCGCCGCCGCGCCAGCGCCCATCGCCACCGGAACCGTGACGAATTTCGAAACGTTCCAGCCGCACCGGGTAGCGCAGTTCCAGCACTTCGGGATCGGTCATGCGCGTGTTGGTCATGTGCGAATGGATCGCCGACGTGCCGTTGAACCCCGGCCCTGCCCCGGTGCCGCCGCAGATGGTTTCGTAATATTGCCGATGCGCGTCGCCGAAGATGAAGTTGTTCATCGTTGCCTGCGAACAGGCGATGGACCCCAGTGCGCCGAACAGCGCGTTGCAGGTAGCCTGCGACACCTCGGTGTTGCCGGCGACCACCGCCGCGCCGGGGCGTGGCGACAGGAACGTGTCGGGCGGAATCACCAGCCGCAGCGGCACCAGGCAGCCGTCGTTCAGCGGAATGTCGTCGCCGACCAGGCAGCGGAACACGTACAGCACCGCGGCGCGGGTCACCGCCGGCGGCGAATTGAAATTGCCGTCGTGCTGCGCCCCGGTGCCGGTAAAATCCACCACCGCGCTGCGACTTTCGCGATCGACGCTGACCGCGACGCAAAGCGGCAGGCCGTTATCCATCATGTAGGTGAAGCGCCCGTTGCCGAGCCGCCCGATCACCCGCCGCACCGACTCTTCGGCATTGTTCATCACGTGGCGCATATAGGCGCTGACCGTCGGCCAGCCGTACTGCGCGACGACGCGGCGCAGCTCCTGCACGCCCTTTTCGTTCGCGGCGACCTGCGCCTTGATGTCGGCGACATTCACGTCCGGACTGCGCGCGGGATATTTCGCGCCGCGCAGCAGGGCCCGAAACTCTGCTTCGCGGAAATGTCCGCCATCCACCAGCAGGAAATCGTCGATGACGACGCCTTCCTCTTCCAGTGTCCGCGATCCGGGTGGCGTCGATCCCGGCGTGGTGCCGCCGATATCCGCGTGATGGCCACGCGAGCCGACGAAGAACAGAATCGCCGAGCCGGCCTCGTCGAACACCGGCGTGATCACCGTCACGTCCGGCAGATGCGTGCCGCCATTGAACGGGTTGTTCAGCGCCGCCACGTCGCCCGGCTTCAGCGATCCGCCGCGGTTGCGCAACACGGTGCGCACGCTCTCGCCCATCGCGCCGAGATGCACGGGGACATGCGGCGCGTTCGCCACCAGATAGCCTTCGGCGTCGAAAATCGCGCAGGAGAAATCCAGCCGCTCCTTGATATTGACGCTCATCGCCGTGTTTTGCAGCACCGCCCCGGTCTGTTCCGCCACATTCATAAAGAGATTGTTGAACAGTTCGAGCAATACCGGGTCCGGCCTGTCACTGCCGGCAGCAACGCGCGTCGCCATCGGTTCCGTCCGGCGCAGCATCATGTGATCCAGCGGCGTGATCTCCGCTGTCCAGCCGGGCTCCACGACGGTTGTCGCATTGGCCTCGCGCACCAGCGCCGGTCCGGCGATGCGATCGCCGGCCAACAGCTCGGTGCTGTCGAACACCGGCGCGTTGTGTTCCACGTGGCCGGAGACCATGCGCACGAAGTCGATCGGTGCCGGCGTGCCCTGGTTGCGTGGTGGCAACTGGGTTTCGCGCACCGCCTCGCCCGGCGCGATCGCCTCTACCGCGACCGCTTCCACCACCAACGGGCGTTCCGGCGTGGCAAAGCCGAACCGCGCGCGATGCGCCGCGGTGAAGTCCGCTACGACGAGGTCAAGCTGACGCAGCGCAACGATCAACGCCGCCTCGGTGCCGGCATAGCGCAGGTGCAGTGAACGCGCCGTGCTGATGCGGTCCGCATCGGCACCCTGCCCGGCCAGCGCCACTTCCGCGTCCAGTGCCAACCGGTCGGCGACTTCCTCCAACTCCCGCATCGTCTCCGCTTCTAACGGCACCTCGACCGCTTGCTCGCGCATCACCGTCTGGTCGGCGAGTCCCATGCCGTAGGCCGACAACACGCCGGCGAACGGATGGATGAACACCGTCTCCATACCCAGCGCATCGGCCACCAGGCAGGCATGTTGCCCGCCGGCGCCGCCGAAGCACTGCAACGCGAAGCGCGCTGCGTCATGCCCCTTCTGCACCGAGACCTGCTTGATCGCGTTCGCCATGTTGGCAACGGCGATCTGGAGGAAGCCCTCGGCTACCTGCTGCGGCGACCTTCGGCGTCCGGTGGCGCGCGCAATCTCCTCGGCGAGATCGGCGAATTTCTCCCGCACGATGTCGGCATCCAGCGGTGCGTCGCCGTTCGGACCGAAGATCGCCGGGAAATGCGCCGGCTGGATCTTGCCCACGCAGACATTGGCATCGGTCACCGTTAGCGGTCCGCCACGCCGGTAGCATGCCGGTCCTGGATCGGCGCCGGCGGAATCCGGGCCGACGCGAAACCGCGCGCCATCGAAATGCAGGATCGAGCCGCCGCCCGCCGCCACGGTGTTGATCGCCATCATCGGCGCACGAATCCGCACACCGGCGACCGCGGTTTCGAACGCACGCTCGAAGCCGCCGTCGTACAATGCGACGTCGGTGGAGGTACCGCCCATATCGAAGCCGATGACGCGACCGATGCCCGCCATCGCGGCGGTGCGCGCCGCGCCGACGATGCCGCCCGCGGGACCGGACAGGATCGCGTCCTTGCCCTGGAAGCTATGCGCCTCGGCCAGGCCGCCATTCGACTGCATGAAATACAGCCGCACGCCGGCGAGTTCGCTTTCCACCTGCGCGACATAACGCCGCAGGATCGGCGAGAGATACGCATCCACCACCGTGGTATCGCCGCGCGGCACCAGCCGCAGCAGCGGGCTGACGGCATGGCTGGCGGAGACCTGGGTGAATCCGACCTCGCGCGCGATTGCCGCCAGGCGTTGCTCTTGCTCCGGATATTTCCAGGCATGCATCAGCACGATGGCGCAGGCGGTGATGCCCTCGGCGCGCGCCGCGGCGAGTTCGTGGCGCGCGGCGTTTTCGTCGAGGCGCTCGATCTCCTCGCCATCGACGCCGACGCGGCCGGCGATCTCCAGCACGGATTCGTAGAGCATCGTGGGCAGCGTGATGGCGAGATCGAACAGCCGCGGACGGGCCTGGTTGCCGATGCGCAACGCATCGGCAAAGCCGCGGTTGACCACCAGCAGGGTGCGCTCGCCCTTGCGCTCGAGCAGCGCGTTGGTGGCGACCGTGGTACCCATTTTGACGGCGGCGATGCGGCCGGGCGGGATTGGCGCGTCGAGCGGAATCCCAAGCAGGGTCTTGATCCCGGCGATCGCGGCGTCGCGATAGCGGCCGGGGTTTTCCGACAGCAGCTTGTGGGTCGTAAGGCCGCCCTCGGGGTCGCGCGCGACGATGTCGGTGAACGTGCCGCCGCGGTCGATCCAGAACTGCCACTTTTCCTCGGTCATGCGCGGGGGTTTGGCAGCGGCGGACGGAGGGCGCAAGTCCCTCGTCGCCATGACAGCGAGGTGGCGGGTCGAGCTTTCCCGTGGGACCGGTCTCGCTCTATCGTGCGCCACCAACACGTCGAGTCAGCTTGCATGCCGCAACCGCCGATCACCTCGCTCGCCGACCTGCGCGCCGCGCGCGCCGACCTGGAACGCCGCCTGGAGGAACGCCAGCGCGAACTCGGACCGGACGATCCGGTGCTGGCCGACGACCTGCGCGACCTCGGCCGGCTGGCGCACGAGCTACGCGACCTGAACGACGCCGCCGCGCTGCTGGAGCGTGCCCGGTTGCTGCACAGCGCGGCGTTCGGCGCCAACCATCCAGAGGTCGCGACCGACCTCAACCATCTCGGCCTGGTGCTGCACGACGCCGGCGACGTGGAGGTGGCGCACGCCGTATTGGAACGCGCGCTGGCGTTGGATGAGCAAGCGCTGGGGCCGGATCATCCGAATATCGGCCGCGACGCGAATAACCTGGCGGGCGTGTTGCGCGACCTGGGGGATGCCTATGGCGCGCAGGTGGCGCTGCAATACGCGCTCGACATCTATACGCGCACGCTGGGCCCCGAGCATTCGACGACGCGGGCGGTGGCGAGAAACCTGGCGGGATTGGCATAGCGCCGAGGCGGGGCAGTCGACCCAGCTATTGCCTGCGTCGCCTGTGGCCTGCGTCACGCGCCGACCTTGGACGGACTGGTAGGATCGCGACGTATTTGCGCGGGGAGGAACGCCGATGACGTGGTTCGATCAGGTCAAGCAGGTTCTGCCGGGATACTACCGGGCCGACGGTCCCGCCGACATCGTCGGTTATCTGCGTGGCAGTCCCAACGCCATGGTCTGGCGCCAGATGGAGCAGGGACCGCGACCACGCAACCAGATGCTGATCCTGGGCAACGCCGAGCCGACGCGCGAGGAGTGGATCGCCGCCGGTGTGGAGCAACGTGGCGAGACGCATGCGATCCGGTACGCGACGTTGAGCGGTTTCATCGTCCTCTACGCCGGGTTCATGATCCGGCCGTGGGGACGCATCCACACCACCTCGCATGACGCCCTGACTCTCGGCTTTCCCGCCAGCCTGAATGATTGGAAACGCAACTACCGACCGCCGCGGCGGTAAGCCGCATTGCGAGTTGGCCACCGGCCGGCGGCGGCCGACCCGCCCTGAATGAAACTGCACAGGAAGGGGGGAACGAGACTCCCCCTCCCCTTGTGGGAGGGGGAGTTGTTTCTGGCGAGGGGCGGCGGCACCAGACGTGGCATCGCGGCCGCCACCCGGTGCGACCGGGCCAGGACCGCACGGTCGTCACCCCTCGGGTGCTCAAAGCGCTTCTTTCGCGGCACAGGGCCCGCAAGACCGGTTGCGTGGATCGCGACTGAGCGCGCTTACTGCGCCGCCTGCACCGGCATCCCTTGCGCCACCGCCTTGATGTCGTAAGGCTGCTCCTCCAACGTCTCCGCATCCCACATGCTGCGCTTGATGGCGAGGAAATCCCCGTCATAGACGTGGATGGCACCACTGATCTTTGTCAGCGGATTGACCACGGAGTGGATCACGTCGCGACCCAGGATCGTCACATCGCCGGTGCCCAGCGCGGTGCCCCCAGCGGCCTCGATCTGGTATTTCGCCGGGTTCGGAACGCGGCGCCAGAACATGTTGTCCTCCCGCCCGCCATACATGCCGATCACCGCCGAGAGCAGATGGTTGTGCGGAAACGTGACCTGGTGCGGTCCCCAGAGCACGTCGATGATTGTGAGGTCGGGGGCACTATGCAGCACCTTGATCCCGGCCCTGTCCGGCTCGCCGAGTTGGCGGCGCAAGGAGGCGGGGTCGGAGACGGCCCGGGCCACGACCTCCTGCATGGCCTGGCGGGACCGCTCGGCGAGCGTGGCGCGGAGATCGGCGATGAACTGGTCGAGGTCGAACACGGTTGTTGCCTCCTCAGTGGCTGGCTGGACGCATCCAGCTTGCCCCGGGTGCGATGCGACTATCAACGGTTCCGCACATGTCCCTCGGCGGTGAACGCGGCAACCCGGCCGGTTCCGATCGTTGCCCATTGCCAAGGCCGACCGTTGCCCTACGCTATCGCCGGGTCAATGGTGGATCGTGCATCCAGGAAGCGTCGGGCGAAGTCCGTCTTGCTGCAACGTTCAGCTACCAGAACTACCTTGATAGGGGAGGCGTGGATGAGACTCGTTCGGGTCCTGATGCTCGGATTTGCCGCAATGCTGGCGGCCGGCGCGGCGCAGGCGGCGGCGTTCAAGGATTGCCCGTTCTCCGGCGCCATGCCCGATTACACCGCCGGAGCCAAACCCGATTGGGAGAACTGGGGCATACGGAAGTTTTCCTTCACCCAGGACGGCAACGCCAAGGACGTCACGCCGGAGGGTGTCGTCTGCACCCAAAGCTACGATGAGAACAAAGGCAAGACCGACGGCAGCGCCCTCGAGATCTCGGAGAACTACAAGGAGTCGTGGGAGCAACTGGGCGCCGAGATCATGCGGGACGACAAGGGCTATGTGGTTGGCCATCTGACCAAGGACGGCAAGGAATACTGGCTGAACCTGAACGCGACCCGCGACGACAGCTACCTCATCCGCGTGGTCGAGGTGGAACCCTTCAAGCGCACCCTGCTGCCGCCCAGTGGCAACGACTATCGATTGCTCGGTCACATGCCCGGCTTCGTCGCGCAGACGCCGACCAAGAAGAATTTCGACGAGCACAGTTTTCCGACCGAGGATGGCGCCGTCGCGATTCGCGGCGCGCTTTATAGCGTCGGCTATCAACCGCCGGCCAAGGCGCCGGAACGTGAGATCACGCCGCACGAGATCATGGCGAATTACCGCGCAGCACTGACCGACCTGCATGCGCAATTCCTGCGCGACATTCCGGACCAGGACAACATCACCGCCCGCCTCGACGACAATGGCAAGACCATCTGGCTGTTCGTCGACTCGGGCCAGGTCATCGCAGTAGAGGAAAAGCCGTTCAAGCTGACGGTCCAGCCGCCCACCGCGGATGCCATGAAGGACAAGCTGGACAAGGAGGGGCACATCGCCCTCTACGTCAATTTCGACTTCGACAAGGCGACGCTGAAGCCCGACGCGCAGCCGATCATCGCGCAGATCGTCGAGCTGCTGAAGCACAACCCGGACTTGAAAGTGTCGATCGACGGCTATACCGACAACATCGGCGGGCACGACTACAATGTGAAGTTGTCGCAGGCACGCGCGGCCTCCGTGGTGGCCGCGGTTACCGCCGCCGGTATCAACGGATCGCGGTTGCAGTCGGCCGGCTACGGCCCGGACAAGCCGATCGCCTCGAACGATGCGGAAGATGGCCGGGCGAAGAACCGCCGGGTCGAGCTGGTCAAGGCCTGATTGGCTGTCAGGTCCGTGGCCTCGCTGCATCGGGATTTCCGTGCCGCGGCGTGTGTCGGAGCGTTGTTCATTGTGTCGGCTGCCGCCGCCGATCCGGGACCCTGGGTCCTGGCTAAGGAGCCGGCGGCCGGGGTATTGCCAGCCAGCGAGGTTGTCCTGGTTGACGACGGAACGTGTCCCGCGGGCCAGATCAAGGAGTGACCGACGGCCGCAACATCCACTCCGCGGGACAGGGAGGTGGAACACCACGCACCAGGCACTGCATCTCCGCACCGGTGCATTGACGACCTGGCCTCACGCCACGCGCGCCACACCGCGCGGCATCCACAGCCCGTAGCCCAGCGCAGTCAGGGTCGCGACCAGAGCCGCCGCGGCAAGCACGTAGATCCCTGCCTCGAAGTTGCCGGTGGCGTCCTTGGCATAGCCGACCGCGATCGGGCCAAGGTAGCTGAACACGTTGCTCAGCGAGTTGATCAGCGCCACGGCCGCCGCCAGGGCCGGACCGGTCAGGAAGCTGGAAGGCAGCGGCCAGAGCGGCGCCTTCACGCCGTAGATGCCGATGGTGGCCAGCGAGAACGCCGCCAGCGCCCAGAGGCTGCCGTGCAGCATCCCCGCCAGCACGAGGCCGATCGTGGCGCAGCCGCAGGTGACGACCAGAATCCAGATGCGGTCGTTGGTGCGGTCGGAGATGTGGCCGCACACGACCATGGCGATCGTGCCGAACACATAGGGTATCGCAGTGAGCAATCCCGCCTCGGTGTTCGACACGCCGGTGCTCTTCAATATCTGCGGCAGGAACAGGATCAGCCCGATGGCTGCCATGGTCATGCCGCCGAGCAAGAGCGACAGCGCCAGCACGCGCGGGTTCGCCATCGCCGCAAGCACCGAGTAGACGCGCACGGTTTCGATCTCCTGCGTCTCGCTCGCCAGTTCAGCCTCCAGCCAGGCTCGCTCCTCCGGTTTCAGCCAACGTGCGTCGCGCGGGTGCTCGCGCAGCAGGAACAGGACGGAGACACCGACCAGGGCGGTGGACATGCCCTCGCACAGAAACATCCATTGCCAGCCGTGCAGCCCGGCGATGCCATCCAGTTGGAGGAACGCCGTGGACAGCGGCGCACCGATCACGGTGGCCAGCGGCAGGCTGGTCAGGAACCAGCCGACGACCCGGCCGCGGTGGCGCTGCGGGAACCAGCGATAGAAATATACCATCAGGCCGGGGAACAGACCGGCCTCGGCCGCGCCAAGCAGCACGCGAACGATGAAGAAGCTGACTGGGCCGGTGACCAGGGCGGTCGCCGCGGACAACACTCCCCAGGAGATCATGATGCGGGCGATCCAGATCCGCGCGCCCACCTTTTGCAGGATGATGTTGGAAGGGACCTCGAGCAGGCAATAGCCCCAAAAGAACGCGCCGGCGGTCAGGCCGTAGATATGGGCGGTGAGGCCGATATCGCGATTCATCGTCAGCGCCGCGAAGCTGACATTGATGCGGTCGACGTAGCAGAGGATGTAGAGCACGAAGGAATAGGGAATCAGGCGCAGATAGACCTTGCGCAGGGTGATCTGCTCCAGGTTTGCCGCCACGGATGCGTCCATCGGCGCCCTCCCGAAAGGCGTTATTGCGAAAATCGTCGAACGCGACCTGCCGTTGCCTGCGGCGCCGTTCGGCCATGTCAACGAATATCTACTCGCTCGCCTTATGGGCCGAAAGGCGCAGGCGCGCCATGCTTATGGTCAGCACGCCTTGGGCCACCAGGCGTGTAGCGCGAGTATCGAAGCAATTGGGCGCTACCAACACCTGGATCAACGAAGCTGGGTCAACGCGCTGCCGAAAGCATGCTCCCGCCGCAAACGCTTGGTGCGGTGCTTCTGATACGCGGCGATTTCGCGCGCCTACCGGGTCGGTCGTCCGTGGCGAAGCGCCCGATGCGAGATTGTGGTGTGTGAGTGGATGGCACGCTTCGGCGAGAGTGGCAGAGGAAATGCTGCGGGGCGACCCGACCAGCCTCACACTCGGTGCTGCGCACCACGACCTCTTCCGCGTAGCGGGAGAGGCTTGTTACGCCGCGCCCCTCGCCGGCATCGCTCGGCCCTCGCGGATGTCCAGCCGGCGGCCGCCGAAACCGTGCGCGGCGGCGGAGTGGCTGGCCAGCAGCACCGTGCGGCCCAGCGCCAGGCGGCGCAGGCTGTCCAGCACCTCCGCCTCGGTCACGGGGTCCAGATGCGCGGTGGGCTCGTCCAGCAGCAGCAGGGGCGCGTTCTTGAGGAACGCCCGGGCGATCGCCACGCGCTGCGCCTGCCCACCGGACAGGCCGTAGCCGCCTTCGCCGACCGGCGTGTCCAGCCCGTCCGGCAGGGCAGCGGCGAACTCGGCCACGCGGGCGTTGCGGGCGGCCTCGGCCACTTCGTCGTCGGTCGCCTCCGGCCGGGCGAAGCGGATGTTGTCGCGGATGCTGCCGGCGAACAGCACCGGACGCTGGCCGATCCAGGCGGTCAGGCGGGATAGCGCCTGCGGCACCAGGTCGGCGATGTCGGCGCCGTTGATCGTCACCCGGCCGCTATCGGGGCGGACGAAGCCGAGCAGAATCTCGATGCAGGAGGACTTGCCGGCGCCGGACGGACCGGCGAGCACCAGCGTCTCGCCGGCGGGGATGCGGAACGACACGCCGTCCAGGGCGGGGCCGCGCGAGAGGTCCCAGGTCAGTCGCACATTCTCGAACGCCACGGTCACCCCCTGGGCGGCGACGGTGCGCACCTCGCGCGCCGGGACGGGAGGCGGGGCGGGCGGCAGGTCGATCAGCGACTCGGCGGCGCCGGTGGCGTGCAGCCGGTCCTGGTAGGCGGCGGCGAAGGTCCGTAGCGGGGCGAAGAACTCCGGCACCAGCAGCAGGACGAACAGCGCCAGGCCGGGCTGGTCCAGGCGGCTAGCCAGCAGCGCCAGGCCATAGCGGATCGCCAGCACGACCAGGGCGGCGGCGGCGGCCAGGTCCAGCGCGGCGGAGGACAGGAACGCCACGCGCAGCACCCGCATGGTGCGGACGCGCAGTTCGTCGGCAGCGGCGGCCAGCGCTTGCGCTTCGGCTTCGGCGCGGCCGAGCAAGACGATGGTGGCGATGCCGCGAACCCGGTCGAGGAAGCGCGCCTGCAACCGCGCCAGGGCCAGGAACTGGTGGCGCGAGGCGGCTGCGGCGCCGATGCCGGCCACAGCCATGCCGACCGGCACGAGCACGCCGGCCAGCAGCAGCACCAGGGCGGCGAACGGGTCCGCCCAGAGCGCCGTCAGCAGGACCAGGGCCGGGCCGGCGACGGCGAAGCTTGCGGCGGGGATCCAGCTTGCGTAGAGCCCGTGCAGTGCCTCCACCCGGTCCACCACGATGGCGGCCAGGTCGCCGGAGTGGCGGTTGCGCAGCAGCGAGGGGCCGGCGTGCAGCAGCCGCGTCAGTGCGTCGCTGCGCAGCCGGCGGCGGGAGGCGGCGCCGGCGTTGAAGGCGGCGGCCTCGGTGGCATAGGTCAGCCCGGCGCGCAGCAGCGCGGCGACGGCAAAGCCCAGCAGCAGCGGGATCGTGCTGCCCCCCGGTTCAACGCCGGCGGCGAGCCCCGGTGTCGGGTGGCGGGTCAGCGCCTCGGCCAGCAGGAAGGCGATGCACCAGGCCTGGCCAACCGCCAGCACGGTGCCGAGCAGCGATAGCAACAGCACGGGACGCGCCGCGCGGCTGCCCGCGCGTTGTTCATTGCGCAACCACGCACGCGCGGCCGCCTTGCCTTGCCCCGGTTCCATGCGGTGCCCGATTAACCCACGGCGGCAGAGATGCACAGGGCCGGCCGGTTAAAACTCGGCAAGCTGCATCCGGGTCCCGCTGATTGGCCGGCCCGCATCTGACGGCAATGGAGTGCGTCGCCCTACGGCTGCTTCGGCACCAGCAGATAGCCGGGCCGGCTGAGATCGCGGCGATGCCAGCGTCCATGCTCCACCGCGTGGAGAAAATCCTGCATGGCCGCGTTGAACGCCGCGGGCTCCTCGAGGTTTATGGTATGGCCGGTCTGCGGCAGCATCAGCAGGCCGCAGCCGGGGATGTTGCGCTTCAGGAACAGCGCCAGATCGAGCGTCGAATCGTCCTCGTCGCCAGCGATCACCAGCACCGGCACCGGAAGCGCGTTCAGCTCCGCCTGGCGCTCGAACAGCGGCACGCGCGGTGCCTGCACGCCGCGCATGGTCATCGCGTGTCCCGGCGTCGAGCCGGCGGCAAACTGGGCCTTGAATTCCGCCCAGCCGCGCGGGTCCTTCTCGCGGTACTGCACCCGGGCAGAACCGGCGCAATAGAGTTCGGCCATCGCCGGCATCCCCTCGCGATCGATGCGCGCCGCGAACGCCATGCAGTCGTCGTGGAACTTCTGCTTCTGCGCCGGATCGGTGGCGGCGCCGCTGCCACACGCCGCAGCGAGCAGCGACAGCGCCCGATCGGGATGCCGGATGCCGAACTCGATCGCGGCGGTGGCGCCCATCGACAACCCGACCACATGCGCCCTGGCGATCGACAGCCCGCGCAGTACGGCGGCGGCATCGTCGGCAGCGCGCGCCTGCGAATAGGCCTCGACCGAGTCCGGCACGTCCGATGGCGGCCAGCCGCGGGCAGCATAAGTGACGCAGCGATAGCGCCGCGCGAAATAACGGAGCTGCGGCTCCCAACTGAGGTGATGGCCGCCGAACTCGTGTACGAACAGAATCGGGTCGCCCTGGCCGCATTCCTCGTAGTAGAGGCGGACCCCGTCGTCGGTGGTCACATGCGGCATGGCGACAGCACTCCATTCACCTGTGCGCTGCGGAGCGCGACCTTGGTTGCCGCATAAAATCCAACCAACGACTAATTTCTCGGGAAGCGGCAATCCGCGTCGAACTGTGCAGGGGCTCCGGCACGGGTGACAATCGCCAGTTTGTCCAATTCGATCCCGTCAAGAATGAACGGACCGAGGCCATGCGGGTTATCGGTCACGATTGGTTGCTCCACATAGTACTCGAACGAGCCGTCCCGCCCACCTGGCGCCGCATCGCGTCGGCTGGGTGCGCTGCCTGGCGGCCATACCGCAGGAGGCGGACCCAGCCCGGCACTCCGTACGATGCTGGTCAGGCTCCAGCGCCCTTGATCGTCGCGGACCACCTTGTCGCGGACGAGGCCGGCGAAACCGCGCACCGCTGGCGCTGCGTAGTCAGCGCTCAGATAGCCGCGATTGACACCCTTTGCCAGCGTGTAGACGTACATGGCCGATGCCGACGCCTCGGTGTAATTGCCGTCGCGCCCGCCCTGATCGACGACCTCCCACCAAAGACCCGACTTCGGGTCCTGATAATGCACCAGGGCGGGGGCAAGCTGGCTCAGCAATTGCACGAGGTACGCGTGCAACGGGTGATCCTGCGGCACCGAGTCGAGCGTATCGACCAATGACATCGCGAACCACCCGATCGACCGCCCCCAGAAAGACGACGATGTGCCGGTCGCATGATTGGCCCAGAATTGCTCGTGGCGTTCGTCCCAGCCGTGATAGTACAGTCCGGTCTTCGGATCGCGGCTGTGCGCCGCGACCGCGCGGTATTGCTGCAGAATGTCGTCAAAGTCGGCTGGCTGATTGAACTCCTTGGCGTAGCGCGCATAGAACGGCTCGGTCATCCACAGTCCGTCCAGCCAGATCTGATTCGGCGCCCAGGCGAAGGTGCCTTCGCTGGTCCTCGGCAGGACTGCCAGGCGCTGGCGCATGTAGTCGGCGGCCTTGCGATACTTCTCGTCGTGGGTTCGGTTGTAGATCTCGATGAGCACCAGGCCGGCGGGCATTGCGTCCAGCCGGAATCCGTTCTGCGGAACCTGCTTGATGCTCCCGTCGGCGGCGACGAACGAGCCGACAATATTTTCACCGTAGTCGCGCAACGCCGTGTTGCCCGTGCGCTCCGCCAGCCGGAGCAGTGACAGCGCGAACAGGTCGTTCGAGTAGTCCAGCGTGGCCTTGGGCTGACCGAATGTCACCGCGTTGCCCAAACGGTCGGTCGCCGATTGCGCCATGTCGGTCGACCATGCGATCGAGGTGCCGCCACAGAACGCGCCCTTCGCCGGTTGGGCAACGGCAGAGGCGGCAATCGCACAAGACCCGGCGGCGAGGAGAGCAAGTCCACCGCGCACGACCAAACGACCGAAGGGTGTTGTCCGGCGATGAGGTTCTGTGTCGCCGCCATCGCTGGGGCGGGCCGCAACGGCCGTCGGGTGACGCCAGTCGGCCCCGCCGCACGCGGCGCGAGCAGAGCCAGCCAGTCGCTGCCATATTTGGCCCATGACGCTCCCTCGATCCGTGGTGAAGCAAGCGACTTGGACTCCGCTAGCCAAATCTTCTGACCAACGGGCGACAAAAGTCAAGCAGTCGGTCGAATTGCACCCGTAACCAGCTTGCCCCGATGAGCCGCCGCTCACCCCCGCTGTCCGACGGTTGGGCAAGCAACGCCGCTCCGCTCGCCGCGCAACCTCTCAGTACATGACGTCGCCGCCGTTCGGTGACAGGCAGGCGCCGACATAGAAGCCGCCCTGTGGCCCCGCGAGCAACAGGGCGGTCGCGGCGATTTCCTCGGGGCGGCCGAAGCGGCCGACCGGCAGCGCGTCGATGAAGGCCTGGCGGTCGGTTGGCTCCATCGTCGCGGTCAGGTCGGTGTCGATCGGGCCGGGGGCGATGGCGTTGACGCGCACGCCCTGCGGCGTCGCCTCCCAGGCCAGCGCGCGGGTGAAGCCGATGATTGCCGCCTTGGCCGCGGAATACACCGACGCGTTCACCGCGCCCTTCAGCGCGCGTTGCGACGCGACGTTGATGATGCAGCCGCGGCCGCGCGCGACCATCGCCGGATAGACCGCCTGCGCCATGAAGAACATGCCTTTCACGTGCACCGCAACGATGCGGTCGAATTCTTCCTCGGTGTAGTCTTCGAACTTCTTGCGGACGTTGATGCCGGCGTTATTGAACAGGATGTCGATCGGTCCGAACGCGGCGGCGGCTTCCGCGGCGAAGGCGCGCGTCGCGGCGGTATCCGCCACGTCCACCGAGCGATGCATCGCGCGCCGCCCGAGCGCGGTAATCTCGGCCGCCGTCGCATCGGCCGTGGCGCCGTCGTCGAGATGGCAGAACGCGATGTCGGCGCCCTCGGCCGCGAAGGCCAGGGCGGTGGCACGGCCGATGCCACGCGATCCGCCGGTGATCAGCGCGACTTGTCCCGTAAGCTGCATGTTGGTTTCTCCCCGGACAGTACTCCTCTCCCGCGCCACGCGCGGGAGAGGAGTACTGTTATCTTACAGTCGTGGACCGGCGAAGATATCTTCCGCCACCTTGCGATGCTGCCACTTGCCGTCGGCCAGAGCGCCCTTCCACCCGCCATTCTCCACGACGGTTTTGCCACGCAGGATCGTCAGGCAAGGCCACGCTTCCATCTTGCGGCCTTCCCACGGCGTGTAGTCCGTCTCGTGCAGATCCTCCGCCCGGATCACCCGCTTATCGGCCGGGTCCAGCACGCAGATATCCGCGTCCGAACCCGCCGCCAGCGCGCCCTTGCGCGGATACAGGCCCATGATCTTCGCCGCATTGGTGGACACCAGATCGACATAGCGCGACAGCGCATAGCCGCGCTTGCCGACCATCTCGGTGTACATCAGTGCCACGCGCGGTTCGACGCCGGCATTGCCGCCGGTGGTGTCGTCGATGCGCGCGCCTTGCAGCTTCTTCGCCAGGGTGCAGCAGATCTCGTCGGTGGCGACGCAGTTGATCGCGCCGTCCAGCGTGCCGGCCCACAGCGCGGCCTGGTCCTCGGCCGACTTGAGCGAGGGGTAGGTGTGGTAGATCTGGCCGCGCGGCGTCTTGTAGTCTTCCTTGGTTTTCAGCATGTACTGGTGCAGCGATTCGCCGTAGATCGGCACGCCGCGCGCGCGCGCCTCGCGAATCGCCGACACGCCGCTCGCCGCGCTGGTGTGCATCATGTACAGCGCGGTGCCCGGCACCTTTTCCGCCAGCCGGATCACGCGACGGAAGGAAATATCCTCCGATAGCGTGTTGTGCACCTCGGCCATGTTCTCGAAACCGGTGCGGCCTTCGCGGATCAACTTGCCGTACATGTGCATCACGATGTCATTATCCTCGGAGTGGATCACCCCGAGGCCGTGATTCGCTGCCAGCACCTGGAAGACTTCCCAGATGTCGCCGAAATCCACCATGCGCCCCTTGCGCGACGGCGTGATATCGGTGGTGAAAATCTTCACCGTGGGGAAGCCGGCCTGGATCGCTTCGGCAAGCTGCGGCGGCAGATCGATCGGCAGCGCGCCCTCCACCATGATGTGCTGCGCGTAGTCGCAGGCGCAGTGGCCATGCCAGTCGGCCTCGCGCTGGGCGATCGCGTCTTGCAGGTTGGCGCCCTGGCTGGCGCGGGTGAAGTCGATGATCGTGGTGGTGCCGCCGTGCACCGCGGCTTTCCCCACCACGTCCGGCGGATCGGTCAGCGCGGCGCTGCCGTCGGGGTTGGGCAGGAACCACTTGCAGTGCACGTGCGGATCGATGCCGCCGGGCATGACGATTTTGCCGCCCGCGTCGATCAGCCGCGTGCCGTCGGCGACCGGCAGGCCGCCTTTGGCCGCGACCGCGACGATCTTTTCCCCCTCGATCGCCACGTCGAACGCGCCGACGCCCTGCGGCGTCACCACCGTATCGCCACGCAATATCAGGTCCACCATGGCATCCCTCCCCCGGCTTGCGATGCGCATGGTTCCGCGTCCGCGCCGTCTCGGCAAGAGCCGGGCGATTGGTTGAGAGTGGTAGCGGTTCGTTGCGCGGTGTACGGGCAGGACAGGCGCATCGCTGCGACCCGGTGAGCAGCCGCCACACCGGCCACTGCTCTCACGCAGCGCCGCTTTTGTCGTAAGCGTCGCCCATCAGTTCAAGACGCATCGGATGCAGCCCGTCATTCGGATCGAGCACATAGAAGGCCGACGCCTCGCCAGTCCCAGCGCTCTCGCGGTGCCGTCTGAGGTAGTCGAAGACCAGGCGATCCGCGCTCATGCCATTCTGGTCGCCGGGCAGCGGCACGGTCCACCAGGGAATCACCGGGGCGCATCGCGTGCGCTTGATCATCAGGCAGTTCGGGTCAACCCAACCGCCGCAGTTCTCATAGACTCCGGCACCCGGGCCGATGCTTTCCCATTCGTCGATGCAGATCGGACGCGCCGTCTCGGGGTGGACGAACCAGCGCAACGAGAACGCCCAATCGACCGGCTCGATCGCGCGCGCGAGGGTGGCGAGATGCCGAGGCCCCCACCAGTTGTCATCATCGAGGTAGGCGATCAGCGGGGCATTGGCCAGGTAGCTGAGGATGGTGCGCAGGGCACCGCCATCGCAGGCATCGCACAGTCCGCCGTGGCGCACGGATGTCGAATAACCCGGATAGAGCGCCTGCACGACGCAGTGCGATGGCGCCATGCGGCAGGTCGCCTCCAGCATCTCCATCGAGCCTTGCGGTTGGTCGATTCCGATGAGGATCTGCACGCGCCCGCCGAAGTCCTGGGCGAACACCGACGTGAGGGCACGGGCCAAAGACGGGCGCAGGATCGTCGGGATCACGACGGCGGCCGCGGCTTGTACCTGAAGGTCGGCATCCAACGGGCCCCAGGTCCTGAACCATGATGCGGGTGGATTTGTTAGAGGCATCTTTGGCTTTTCCCA
>Ga0181530_10001329_pt1 | contig 31289 bp, 26 predicted proteins | sample PEATcosm2014_Bin_42_FD_119769 | JGI IMG/M metagenome (GOLD analysis project Ga0181530, IMG submission 119769) | Peatland microbial communities from MTU Mesocosm Facility, Houghton, MI, USA - PEATcosm2014_Bin10_60_metaG | ecosystem: Environmental > Terrestrial > Soil > Wetlands > Peat | place...
GCCATGCGCTCGATGGCGTTGGTCAGCGCCGGGGGAGGCTGCGTCTGCCCGGCTTGCAGCAGCGCGCGGATTTCCGTCAGGTCCTGCAAGGCGGCGAGCTGCGCGGCGGGGCTGCGTTCGACGTGGCAGCCGTCGGACAACACCTGGCGGCCGATCTCCTGCGGCAGGAAGCGCAGCGCGCGGGTCAGGAAGCCGGCATGCTCCGGCAGCGCCACTGCGGCGGCGATCAGCCCCTTCAGCGCGGTCAGCGCCCGGGCGTCGAGTTCTTCCGCCGGCAGCGCCGCGGACAGGCCGCGCGCGTCGGACACCAGCCGGGCCATCAGCCGCTGGCGGAACACGTCGTCGGCGGTGGCGGCGAAGAAGTCGTAGTGGCCGAGCCAGGCGGCGACGCGCGCGCCCACCACGTCCGGCCGGTAGGCCACCGGATCGGGCGGCGGCGCGTTGATCCACTCGGAGACCAGGGCGCGGGCGCGCAGCCGTGCCGCATCGGTGCCCAGGGCGCGCAGGTCGCGCAGCCACGAGAAGTTGTGCGCCGCGGTGCGCAGCACGGCCGAGCCGGAGCTGTCGTTCCAGGCGCCCGGCTTCAGGATGCGCATGGCGCCGCCGAGCTCCAGCTCGCCCTTCAGCAGCCGGGCGCCGCGGGCGGGGTCGCCGGGCCAGGGATCGCGGACCGGCAGGGCAGGGGCGTCGGGGATGCGGCTGATGCGCAGGGTGGGCAGCCGAGCCAGCGCGCGTCGCGCGTCACGCAGCCAGCGGCGCGGCGGCGACGTCCCGCTCATCCGCCGCCCGGCCCGGAGCGCCCGGGCTTGGCGCGTTCCGCTGTGGCATGTTCCGGCCTGGCGTGCTGCGCGGTCGCGCCCGCCGGTTGGGCGCGCTCAGGCGTGGCGCCGGCAAGGGGGGTGCGGCCGGGCTTGGCGCGCAACGCGGCGATCGCGGCGGCGTACTCGGGCGCGCCGAACACCGCGGTGCCGGCCACCAGCGTGTCGGCGCCTGCGGCGATCGCCTGCGGCGCGGTGGCCGGCGTGATGCCGCCATCGACCGACAGCGCAATCGGATGGTCCGCGGCGTCGATGATCCGGCGCAGCGCGGCGATTTTCGGCAGTTGCGACGGCAGGAAGGCCTGGCCGCCGAATCCGGGGTTCACCGACATCACCAGGATGATGTCAACCAGATCGAGCGCCCATGCAACGGTCTCCAGCGGCGTGGCGGGATTCAGCACCACGCCGGCTTTCAGGCCGTGCGACCGGATGAGCTGCAACGAGCGGTGCAGATGCGGCCCGGCCTCGGGATGCAGCAGGATGTGGTCGGCGCCGGCTTCGGCGAAGGCGGCGACGAACGGATCGACCGGCGCGATCATCAGGTGCACGTCGAACGGCAGCCTGGTGTGTGGCCGTAACGATTTCAGGATGGCCGGGCCGAAGCTGATATTCGGCACGAAATGCCCGTCCATCACGTCGAGATGCAGCCAGTCGGCGCCGGCGGCCTCGACCGCCGCCACCTCTTCCCGCAGGCGCGCGAAATCCGCGGCCAGCAGACTGGGGGCGATGGTGAGGCGGGGGGCGGAGTCGGGAAGCATGACGTGGTTCTAGACAGTCGATCCGCTGCGACACAAGGCGAGGGTGATGCACGCGCCTGGTGCGTCGATCCTGCCGGCAGGATGCCGGCCTCGTTGCAGCCCGCGGAATCCGCCTGCTGGAGCGTGGGACTGCGCCATGGTGCAAGCTCGGATCATCCCGGTCATCCCCGTCGCTGCCAGGCGGATGCGGCCGTGCCAGCAACGGGGTGTCTCGGCGCAACCGTTGGCCGCAACCAAACCAGGTTCACCAGCCGTGACAGGACGCGCGGATCAGGCGAATTCCCGCAGCCGCGCGATCGCCCATAGCAGCGAGAGGCGGCCGGCGCGGATGCGACTCCAGCGCGACGCACGCATGAGCAGAAACAGCAGCAGGGACTTGCTGCCGAGCTCCATCGATCGGTCGGACATCGACCGCAGCATGATCCGGAGGGTGCAGAATTTTTCCAGCGTCACGACGAAGCGGCGCGCGCCGAGCGCGCGGCGGAATTTGTGCCCGTGCATCGCGAGCTGGCGGGCAATCAGCGGCGCGGCATCCAGATCGGCGTGCGTGTGCGTCGACAGCGGCGCCAGGCCGCCCACCAGGGCGTTGTTCGCGAACATGTTGCCGTCATGGCGGCGATAGGCACTCAGCGGCGTCTCGATGATGACCGTTCCGCCGATGGCATGGCAGAACCGCGCGACATAGGCGTCGCCGAACCCGCGGCCGCCACGCGGCGGCGGATCGAAGATCAGCGCCACAGCATGGCTGCGGAACATCATCGAAGAGGTCGTCCCCCATAGCCACTGATGCGCGAAATTGCATTGTGGATCGTATATCGCGATCGGAATCCTGCCCTGTGCCGCGCTGGCGACGCGTCTGCGCCGCCAAGTGCCGCGCGGCAGACGTTGCTGCGGCCAATGCGCTCCAACCGGATGAATGCCGAGGGTCCGGCCCGCGCCATCGACATTGTGCTGCATCGAGGACGACATCGCGGCGAACGTCTCGGACGAGATGAGAACCGTCACATGCATGAGTACAAAGTCCCGATAGAGATAGTCGTCGGCATCAACGAAACTGACGAATTGGCCCTGCGTGAGGCGAAATCCGGCCACCATCGCACCGAGCTGGCCCTGCGCGACGGCGTGACGCACGATCCTGATGCGATCGGCATAGCGGGCGAGCACCTCGGCCGTGTCGTCCGTCGAGCCATCGTCCACCACGATGCATTCGATGTTGGGATAGGACTGGCCGAGGATGGACTCGATGCAGGCGGGGAGAAACCGGCCATAGTTGTGGGCGCTCACGCATAGCGAGACCAGCGGTGCGGACGCCGAGCCGATGATGCCCGCGGCGGTGCATGGGGTTGTGTCGTCCGCGTCGTGCATCCGCCCCCGGCCATCGAAGCGGAGGGGAAACGATAATGCATGCGGCAGTGCGTCCCGGGATGCCGGGTGCAAGTTGGACGAGTCGGGCATAGGGCATGGCTATCGGGAGTCGCGGAGCAGAGCAAGGACTACGGATGGCCGCCCGGGAATGGCCCGCGCGGCGGCGCAATGGCGGGCGGCACCGTGACGTCGAACCGAGCAATTCAGGGCTACCCGACGATCGGCGCGCCTGATCGACTACCGTGAGATGTTTTGCAAGTCGGCGGAATGATGGCTACCTCATCGCCGCCCCGGTCGCGCGGCCGACAGGCGGCTTTTTGTGATGGCCGAAGAGCGCGGTAGATTTGCAACAAGATCGGCCAGGAGGATCCACCATGCACGCGGACCGATACGAGCTGTCTTTGTCCACGGCCGTCGCCGCCGCGCGGGACGCCTACGTTCAAGGCTGCGATCTGGCGCTGACCCTCTATCCCGGCGCGGTCGAGGCCTTCGATCGCGCCGTCGCCGCCGACCCCGGTTTTGCCCTGGCGCATTCCGGCAAGGCCCAGGTACTGATGCGGGAAGGCAACGTGACGGCGGCGCGGGCAGCTCTGGCGGCGGCCAAGGACGTGGCCGCCGGCCTGCCCGCGCGCGAGGCCAGTCATATCGCGTTTTTCGACCTGGTGTTCGCGGGCCGGACCGACGACGCGATCGCCGTCTTGCACGCGCACCTGACGGCGTGGCCGCGCGACGCGCTGGTGCTCGCCAGTGCCGCGAACCCGAACGGCCTGATTGGCGCCTCCGGCCGCATCGGCCAGAAGCACCAGATCGCGGCGCTGATGGACAGTCTCGCCCCGCATTACGGCGACGATTGGTGGTTCCTGGCGCATCATGCCATGGCGCTGTCCGAGGATGGGCGGATCGCTGCCGCCCGGCCGATGATCGAGCGATCCGTGGCGGCGAACCCGAACAACGCGCATGGTGCGCACGCCTTCGCGCATGTTTGCTACGAGAGTGGCGAACCGGACACCGCCCGCGCCTATCTGTCCTCCTGGCTCACCACCTATCCGCGCAATGGATTCTTCCATGGCCATCTGAGCTGGCATCTCTCGCTATGCGAACTCCAGGCCGGCAATTCGGCCGCGGCGTTGCGGCTGTATCGGGACGCCGTGGCGCTCGACCGGCACAGTGGCGGACCGCAACAGCAGATGTCGGATGCAACAGCGTTTTTGTGGCGCTCCGAACTCGCCGGCCAGGCGCGCGACACGGCCGCGTGGCGCGCGCTGTACGACTATGCCAAGAGCGCGCTGCCGCGGCCGGGCGCCGGGCTCGCCGACCTGCACGTCATTCTGGCCCAGGCCGTGATCGGCGATGCCGCGGCGCTCGATGAACGTGCCCATCAGATGGAGGAGTTGGCGCGTGCGGGGCGGTACCCGTCCGGCGCTTACCTCCCGGCGCTGTCACGCGGCTTCGCAGCGTTCGAACGCGGGGATTTTTCCGCGGCGATCGAGGCGCTCGCCCCGCTCGCCGGGGAGAGCGAACGCATTGGCGGCAGCCGCGCGCAGCACGACCTGATCGAGTTTACGTTGTTGAAGGCCTATCTCGACGCCGGCCGGCTGGAGGAGGCACGGCGCTTGCTCAGCGCGCGGCGGCCTGGTGCTTCCGGCGTTCCCGTCACGGGCGTTGCGGCGCTGCATTGACCGACGGAGCGGTCAGGGTGTCTGCGCCGGCGGGTCGCCCGGGAGAACGCCGTGCGTGATCCGTGGTTCGGGCCCAACGCTTCTGGCTGCGAAATTGTGCAACGGTCGGTGCACACCGTGATAGGGGCGTTCACGTCCTGTCCGGGTGGTGGAACGGAAGGTTTCCAGCAAATGCCTGACCCGTATTCCGCGCCTCGAACCGTCGCGTGAGGCGTCTGTGGGTCGAACTCGTCCTCTGCGCGGGTGGAGCGAGACGGTCCGGAGCAGCGGCCGCGTTCGGGCCGGCAGGAGGATTTGCAGACTCGGATCAACCGCTACCTGGACAGCGCGGTTGCCTCGACTTGAATGGTCGCACTGGGGCCGAATCCGGCGGTAGTCGCCGCGGTCGCCCTATCGCCGTTTGGGGCGGCCTCCTCGCGTGTCCCAGGGCTGGGCCCCGGGTCTCACGCCGCGGCGCGCAGGAAGTCGAATCCCTTCGACGGGCTCTGTACCAGCAGGAACCGCGCCGCAGCGTCGCTGCTCGGGTTACGTATCGCATGCACGGTGCCGGGCGGCACCAGGTTCACCGCATGCGGCCCGCAGCGCATCACGCGCGCAGCGCCACCCTCGCCCACCTGCGCTTCGATCTCCCCCTCCAGCACCAGCGCGAAATCCCAGCTCGTGCTGTGACGGTGGGCCGGAATGCGGCCGCCCGGAGCAAGCACGTACACACCGGCCTGCATTTCATCCGTGCGGTGCAAGACTGCGTAGCGCGCGCCGATGTGGCGTTCCACGTAGTCGAGCGTCGCCAGATCCCCGATCGTTCGTGCCCCACCCTCCGGCATGCCAACCTCCCCGCCAACCCAAAGAACCATTCGCACCATCGTTGGCGCCGCGGTTCAAGACGCGCCTCGATCGCAGCCGCCGACCATCCACGGAGCGCCGAACTGTGGGCTATTCAACCATCAGAAAAATGCGATGTGTGTTTCAACAACTCAGGCGGGACGGTGGTGGAGCTGAGGGGATTCGAACCCCTGGCCTCCTCATTGCGAACGAGGCGCTCTCCCAACTGAGCTACAGCCCCGTCCCGCTCTACGAGGCCTCGGGCCGTCGCAGGGCGCGGAACATGCGCAGCGGCCCCGGTGAAGTCAAGCGGCGGCAGGCGGGTGAATCGACGGAAGATCAGGGCGCTGCCCTGAAACCCGCCAGGGGCTTTGCCCCCTGGACCCCCAGCAAAGGCAGGGCCTTTGCAATCCATCCGTTGGCGTGGTTGGACGGGAGGGGGCCTGTGCCGCCGCTGTTGTTTCAGACCGCGGTCTGAAACACAGCGGCGGCACAGGCCCCCTCCCGTCCAACCACGCCAGGTGAAGGGTTCCAAGGGCTCCGCCCTTGGTGGGGTTTCAGGGGCAAAGCCCCTGACCTTGCTTCGGTTCACGCGACCACCTGCGACAGGTTGCCCACCGTTCCGGCCGCCGCTAGCTTCCGCCGACTCAACGGAGGGCCTATCCCTTGCTGACGATCCTCTTCGAATTGCTCGACATTGTCCTCCGGCTTTATCTCTGGGCCGTGATCCTCGCTGCTGTGGTCAGCACCCTGGCGAGTTTCGGTGTGCTGGACACGCGCAACCGAATCGTCTGGACGATCGGCGATTTCCTGTACCGCCTCACCGAGCCGGCGCTGCGCCCGATTCGCAACATTTTGCCCAATTTTGGCGGCATCGACATCAGCCCGCTCGTCCTGATCCTGATCATCATGGCGGCCCGCATGTTGCTCGCCCGGATCTACGCCGGCCTGGTGACCGGGCTGTGGAGCTCGGTCCTGCTGTGACGGCGTTCTGGCGCGCGACGCCGGATGGGGTGACCGTGGCGGTAAAGGTGCAGCCGAAGGCGCGTCGGCCGGGCCTGCAAGGCGCCGCGCCCACCGCGGACGGGCTACGGCTGCGCATCGCGGTCAGCGAACCGCCCGAGGACGGCCGCGCCAACCGTGCGGCCTGCGCCGCGCTGGCCGACGCGCTGCACGTCGGTACGTCCGCTGTGCGTGTCACCGCCGGCGCCGCCGCGCGGGAGAAGCTGCTGTTTGTCAGCGGCGATCCGGCGGTGCTCGGTCCCCGCCTGGCGGCGCTTTGATCGCCCGGATCGTCGTGCCGTGACCGCACGGACGATCGTGCCGTGAGCGCGCGGGTCATCGATGGCAAGGCGATCGCCGCCACCATGCGGGCGCGGCTGGCACAGCAGATCGCGGCGCTGGCGTTTCGTCCGGAGCTGGTCGTGGTCCTGGTCGGCGACGATCCGGCCAGCGCCGTCTACGTCCGCAACAAGGACCGTGCCGCCCACGAGGCCGGGATTGCGGTCCGCACGATCCATCTGCCAGCGGACATCGCCGAGGCGGCGCTGCTGGCGGAGGTCGCTCGACTGAATGCCGACCCCGCGGTGGACGGCATCCTGGTGCAACTTCCGCTGCCGCCACAGATCTCCACCCAGGCCGTACTGGAGGCGGTCGATCCAGCCAAGGACGTGGACGGCTTCCATCCGATGAATATCGGGCGTCTCGCCGCCGGCAACCCCGCCCTCGTCCCCTGCACCCCGCTCGGCATCATGCGACTGCTCGGCGCGGCCGAGGTTGCGCTCGCCGGCGTCCGCGCGCTGGTGATCGGCCGTTCGGCGATCGTCGGCCGGCCGCTTGTCTCCCTGTTGCTGGGGGCGAACGCCACCGTGACGATCGCGCATTCCCGCACCCGCGACCTCGCCGCCGAGTGCCGCCGGGCGGAGCTGCTGATCGCCGCGGTCGGCCGGCCGGAGCTGGTGCGCGGCGACTGGGTCGGGCAGGGGGCGACCGTCATCGATGTCGGCATCAACCGCCAGGCCGACGGGAGCCTGGTCGGCGACGTGGCCTTCGCGGAGTGCGCCGCCGTGGCAGGCGCGATCACGCCGGTGCCGGGCGGGGTCGGGCCGATGACGATCGCCTGCCTGCTGGAGAACACCGTGACCGCGGCACTGCGCCGGCGTGGCTGACGGTCAGAAGTCGGTGCAGCGTCCGTTCACTTCCCAGTCGCCATAGCGAGTCGGCTCCGGCCCCTTGGGACCGCCAATCTCCTTCGGTGGCGGCGGGGAGGCCGGCGGCTTCTCCGTCACCTGCGGCTGATGCGCCGGCTTGTCCTCATGCTCGCTCATGCGTCGCACATAGGCGTCCGCTGCCCGCGCGGCAACGTCGCGTCGCACGAGGCAGGTCATGCATGGCCGGCCGGCGCCGGCCATGGCACGGGGGCGGTCGGTGCGCCCCCGGTGTGACAGTCTCATGCGCGATTGGTATAAATGCGATCCGCGGGACCGCCGCGGCGGCACAGTGGACAGCCGGCGGTGCCGTGGTTATGCCGGAACGACCGGTTGTCGCACGGGTCTTGCCATGCCGTCCGTGCCCATCGCTTGGGAGAGTCCGATCGCACAGGCCGCACCCTTGCCGAGGCTGGACGACGGGGCGGCCGCCATCGACCAATGCGCGTTCGAGCGTCCGCTATTCGACATCTTCGCCGACATCGCCGCGCGCCAGCCCAATCACGTGGCGGTGGACGACGGCACGAGCCGCCTGACCTATGGTGAGCTGTGCGATCGAGCGCTGGCGCTCGGCGCGCGCATCGCCGCGCTGGTGCCGGCGAACGGCCTGGTCGGCGTCGCCCTGCCGACCACCATGTTCTATCCGCTGGCCTGGCTGGCCTGTTTTGCGGCGCGCCGCCCGTTCCTGCCGCTCGATCCCTACCTGCCGCCGGCGCGCAATCAGGCGATCGTCGCCGAGGCCGGCCTCGCCGCCGCGATTTTCCCGCCGGCAATGGCGAACCAGGCGGTCGGGCTGCCCGCCGGCCTGCCGCGCATCTGCATGGCATCGGAGCCCGGCCAGGCGCAACGACCGCTGCCGGCGGGTCGGCCGCCGTCGCCGGTGGGGATGGTGGTGTTCACCTCGGGCTCCACCGGGCGCGCCAAGGGGATCGCCCTGCATGAACGCTCGACCCAGCGCAAGGCGCTGAACTACCGCACCGTCGGCCTTGGCCCGGACGACCGGCTGCTGTCGCTGCATCCGCCGACCACCAGCGCTGGCGCGCGCGACACCATCGGAGCGTTGCTGTGCGGCGCCAGCCTGCATCTGGTCGACCCGAAGCGCGAGGGGCTGGCGCGGGCGCTGGCCCTGCTGCGCGGCGGCAGCATCACGGTGTGCGCCTCCGTGCCGGCGGTGGCGCGTGCCCTGATGGCGATGGATGGCACCGCGGAGGCGTTCGGCGGCCTGCGCGTCATGCGGCTGGGCGGCGATGTGATCATGGACACCGATATCGCCGCCCTGGCGCTCCGGCTGCCGCCGACCGCCCGGATCCTGGTCAGTTTCGGCATGACGGAGGCAGGCGGCGCGCTGATCCAGCGGGTGATCGACCCGGCCGCGCCGGTGGAGGCCGGACGCATCGCCATGGGCAGGCCGGTGGCCGGCCAGACGGTCAGCGTGGAGGATGCGAACGGCAGGCTCGTTCGTCCCGGCGAGACCGGGGAACTGGTGATCCGCGGACGCTATGTGGCGCTGGGGCACTGGGTCGCCGGCAAACTGGATTCGACCGCTTTCCCCGCCGATCCGTCCGCGCCGGACAGCCGCTGCTTCCGCTCCGCCGATGTGATGCTGTTGCGGCCCGACGGCATGCTGGTCCCACTCGGGCGGGCCGACCGTCAGGTCAAGATCAACGGCATCCGGGTCGAGCCGGGAGACACCGAGGCGGCGCTGCGCAATTTGCCAGGCGTGGCAGATGCCGCCGTGGTGGTGCACGGCGATGCCGACGCGCCGGTGCTGGTCGCCTTTGTCGTGCCGGCCCCGGGGACCGCGCATGCGGCGCGGACCGAGGCGCAACGCGCACGGCTCTGGCGCAAGGCGTTGGCGGCGCTGCTGCCGCCGCAACTTGTGCCGGCGCGCATCCGCGTGGTGCCCGGCATCCCGTTGCTGCCGAGCCTGAAGCCGGACCTGGCCGCACTGCGGGCGTCGTTGGCCGCGGACGCACCAGGCGACCCGGCCGGGATGCTGGCAGGCGCCTGGACCAAGCTGCGGCGCCGCGCGCTGCGAACCCCGCCGGCTTTGCAACGACGGCCGCCCCGCAGGGACGATGCCGCATCATGACCGCGCCACCGCCCCCGCGCCTCTGCGCGGTCGTCTGGCCTGACAGCGGGCAAGTTCGTGATCGTCCCGCATGACAGCGGGCAAGCTCGTGATCGTGCGGCCTGACAGCGGTCAAGTTCGTGGTCGTCCGGCCTGACAGCCGGCAAGTTCGTGATCGTCCGGCCTGGCAGCGGGCACGCTTGTGGCACGGCGCAGGCCGAGAGCCACGCCGCGCCACGCAGCAGGCTGCTGCATCCGGGCCGCTGGCCAACCGCCGGCGGGCGAGCCGCAACAGGTGCGTCCTGCGTGGCTCTCGGTGGTTCTCAGCCTGCGCCGTGTTAAAAGCTTGATTCGCCGCCGTGCGTTACAGTCATCGCCTGACGTTCCTCCGTAGCGTGCAGGCAAACCGACGTGCCCGGCCAATGCGTTTGTCCCGCGGGACTCCGGCGCATCCCCTAGAAGGCCGATGACATGGAGACAATTGGCTTGGTTCAGCGACCATCCTCCAGTCCGTCCTGGCGAACGTCACCGTACCGGCCGCCTGATCTGAACGGGCCGGTGGACGTGGCTTTCGATCCGCTGCCGCCGGATTTTACCGAGACGCCGATCTTTGTCTTGTTCGCTTCTGCCGCTGCGCGCGATCCTGCGGCGTGTGCGGTGGTGACCGGCGATGCGCGGGTCAGCTACGACATGCTGCGCCGGCGTGCCCTTGCTCTGGCGCAGCGGATCGATGCGGTTACGCCGGCCGATGCGGCCGTGGCGATCCTGCTCGGACAGTCGGCCGATGCGGTGGTGGCTCTGTTGGCCTGCCTTGCCGCGCGTCGCGTCGCACTCATTCTGCATGCCGAGCATCCGCCAGAGCGCAACGCCGCAATTTTGCGGGACGCCGCTCCGGCAGCGATCGTTGTCGCAGAGTCGGCGCCGCTGCCAGGTGGCTTACCGGCCGATGTCGTGCGCATCGCGCCGACGGGTGCCGATATCCCGGAGACGCAAGCTGCCTGGCAACCGCCGCAGCCGGCCGCGCCGGATGCGCCTGCGATCGTGCTGTACACCTCCGGCAGTGCCGGCCGGCCGAAGGGCGTCGTGCTGTCGCAGTTCTGCATGCTGTACCGCGTGCAGCGAAACATCGCCGGTTCGCATCTGAATCGTGCGGACCGGCTGCTGCCGCTGAGTGCGCTCGGCACGGTCAACGGCTGCAGCTATATCATTGCCATCCTGTTGGCCGGCGGCACGCTGCTGCAGTTCGCCCTGACCTCGCTCCGGGATCTGCGGGCAGTGCTGCGACGGGAGCGGATCACCGTCCTGATCGGGCTGCCGCGCATTCTGGATATGCTGGCCGAGGCGGATAGTCATGCCGCTCTGGCCAGCCTGCGCATGGTGCGTTCCACCGGCGAGGGGATGCGGCGAAGCGAACTCGACGCGTTGCGAGTCGCGCTGCCGCCCCATTGCCACATCAACATCACTTACGGGATGACCGAGTCCAGCGTGACGCATTGGTGGGTGCCGCAGGGTTATAGCGGCAGCGAGGCGCTGATCCCCGCCGGCTATCCATGCGACGGCGTGGATTTTGCCATTCTGGGAGAACACGGCGAGCCGGTCGCGGATGGCGCGGTCGGGGAGATCGTCGTGCGCAGCCGCGTCGTTGCGCTCGGTGAGTTCAGCCACGGGCGCTGCGTGCCGGGGCGCTTTTCACCTGACCCGACCGATCCCGCCTGCCGCATCTTTGCCACCGGGGATCTGGTCCGTATGCGCCCGGACGGCATGCTGCAATTCGTCGCGCGCGGCGATCGGCAGATCAAGCTCAACGGACAGCGGGTCGAGCCGGCCGAGATAGAGGAAGTCATGCGGCATATCCCCGGCGTTGCGGAAGCCGTCATCGTCACCGGTGGAACCGGGGTTTCGCCCATCGTGCTGGGCTTCATCGTGCCGACGCCCGGAACCGAACCGCAGTCTTTGCACACTGCGGTGCGGCAGGCGCTGCGACAGCGCCTGCCCAGGATCATGCGGCCGGCGCGGATTGTCATGCTTGCACGTCTCCCGCGTTTGCCGAGCGGCAAGGTCGACCGGCAGGCCTTGCTGGCCGGGACTCCGCGTCGAGCGTCGTTGCTCCGGCCGCCGCTTGCCGCACTCGCCGCGCGATGCCGCGAGCTGGTTGGCCGAACTTTCTTCCTCGAGAAGGACGCAGCGCAAAACGGCAGGCAGGATAGGTAAATCACACCTTGTCGCAGTTCCCGTATCCGTCCGCTGACCTCGCCCTGGCCGAGCACGACGCTGCGTTCGAGCGTCCGCTGTTCGACGTGTTCGCCGAAGTCGCGGCGCGCCAGCCGGACCACCTCGCGGTGGACGACGGCGCCGCCCGCCTGACCTATGCCGGGCTGCGCGATCGCGCGCTGGCGCTGGGTGCAAGGCTCGCCGCCCTGGTCCCGGCGGACGGCCTCGTCGGGGTCCTCGTGCCGACCGGCGCGCTCTATCCGGTTGCCTGGCTTGCCTGTCTCGCTGCGCGCCGGGCCTTCCTGCCGCTCGATCCATCGGCGCCGCCGATGCGCAACCAGGCGATCGTCGCCGAGGCCGGGCTCGCCGCGGCGATCGTCCCGTCTGCGACGGCGGATTTCGCGGCATGGCTTCCCGCTGGCCTGCCGCGCGTCCCCATGACAGCGGAGCCCGGTCCCGAGCCGGCGCCGCTGCCCAGCGGACTCCCGCCAGCTTCGGTGGGGCTGGTGCTGCTCACTTCGGGCTCCACCGGGCGGCCGAAGGGCGTCGCCCTGCACGAGCGTTCACACCTGCGCAAGGCGATGAGCTTCCGCGCGTTCTGCAAGCTTGGCCCAGACGACCGGCTGCTATCGCTCAATCCCCCGTCCACCGCCGCAGGTGCCAGTGACACTTTCGCCGCGCTGGTTTCCGGTGCCAGCCTGTTTCCGGCGGACCTGAAGCGTGATGGGCTCGGACGCGTGCTGACCTTGCTGCGCGATGGCGGCATGACGGTGTGTGCGGCTGTCCCGGCCGTGGAACGTGCCATCCTGGCAACCGACGGCGCTGCCCGGGCACTCAGCCACCTGCGTATCCTGCGCCTCAACGGCGACACCGTCACCGGCAGCGATATCGCCGCCCTGGCGCCCCTTCTGGCGCCCACGGCGCGGATTTTACTGCGGTTCGGCATGACTGAATCCGGCACGACACTCGCACAGCGGCTGATCGATCCACACGCGCCGGTGGAAGCCGGGCGTCTTGCCGTGGGTGCGCCGCTGCCCGGCCAGAGGGTCAGCGTGGAGGATGCGGACGGCAACCCTGTCGCGCCTGGCGAGCAGGGGGAGCTGGTGGTCCGCGGACGCTACGTCGCGCTGGGGCACTGGGTCGCCGGCCGGCTCGATGCGACGGCCTTCCCCGCCGATCCGTCCGATCCCGACAGCCGTCGCTATCGCTCCGGCGACATGGTCCTGCTGCGCCCTGACGGCATGCTCGTCCCGATCGGTCGGGCGGACCGCCAGACGAAGATCAACGGCATGCGCGTCGAGCCCGGCGACACCGAGGCGGCGCTGCGCAGTCTACCAGGCGTGGCGGACGTCGTGGTCCTCGTACACGGCGATGCCGACGCGCCGGTCTTGCTCGCCTTCGTCGTGCCCTTCGCGCGGGACGCTTCAGCGGCGCCCGCCGCCCGGAACGCGGCGCAGCTCGCGCGCGGCTGGCGCTCGGCCTTGGCCGCGCTGCTGCCGCCGCAGCAAGTGCCGGCGCGCATCCATGTGGTTCCGGCGATCCCGCTGCTGCCCAGCCTGAAGCCGGACCTCGCCGTGCTGCGTGCGCTGGCGGCGGAAGACGCGCCCGGGGTGTTTACCCTCGTCCGGACCTGGCTGCGCGGCGCGGGACGGCGCGCCGATGTATCAACCGCGCCATCACCATAACCAGTGCGGCGCTGTCGATTCTGGATCGCGGCGAAACCACACCCCGGATGAATAATGCTTGCCAGCGCAGGGAGTGTTGCGGTGTCAGGACGATCGTGTCGACCGGTGGCGGCGGCACCGGCCGCGGCAGGAATGTGTTACGATGCGTTACACATTCCTGCTGGTTGATGCGGCCTTATGGGTTCACATGATTGTGTCCTGAACGTTTGCAGCGCAGGATGACATTCCGCTACAGCGCCGGGCATGGTGATCCTGCTGTCACAGCGAAAGTCGACGCGAGCGAATCGATTGCGCACCGAAATTGCCACTGCGGCAACGCCGATAATCGACCCCGGGGGAGAGAGCCGAACGTGTCGCTGACAAACGTTGCGGGCGACGAGACCACTTTTGAGCCGGAACCACCGTCGGCGGCATGGCTGGCACCGGCGCACGTGACATCGCTGCCGCTACCGCGCGCCGTGTCGGCCGCGCCGGCAACCCGCCGCTCCCGCAAGGCGGTCGCGCGCGCCTGGGTACGGGTGCTCGACCGGCGTTCCCTGCGCGCCGATCTGCCCTTCGACGAGGCCGGCGGCGACTCGCTGCGGCTGATCCGGTTGATTTTCGAACTTGAGTCGCAGTGCGGGATCAGCCTGGAGCTGGCGCCGTTCTCGGGCGACCTGCGGCCGAGCGACATGGCGCGCGCGCTGGATCGCTGCCTGCGCAAACCGGCCGACGACGATGCAGGCCCCGAAGCGGCGCCCGACGTGTTCCTGCTGCCGGCCATTGGCGGCGACGATCCGCGCCTGGTGAATTTTCGCGCCGTCTGCCGCTCCGCCCTGCGGGTCGAACTGGTCGAACTGGGCGACTGGCCGGCGCTGATCACGCCGGGGTTCGACTTGGCGGCCCTGGCCGGCAGCCTGGCCCAGCAGATCATGGACCGCGCGCCCTGCGGTCCGCTGCGGCTGGCCGGCTGGTCGTATGGCGGCCACCTTGCCGTGGCGGTCGCTTCGGCGCTGTGCCAGGCCGGCTGCAACGTGGCGTTCCTGGGCATCCTCGACACCACCACCTCGCCGCTGACCTTTGCCGACCTGGCGCCGCAGCGACGCCCGACGCGCATCGAGAACCTGCGCCAGGTCCCGGCCTGGATCCGCGCCGGCGAAGCCACCAACCGACTGGCGGATTTCATCGTTACGCGGATGGTCGCGCGGCCGCGCCTGCTGCGGCTGGCGGCGCGGTTGCGCCACGCGTGGCTGCCGTTCGGTTTCGGCTTCCACCTGAACCGTCGCATGGGTCTGCGGCTGCGGCGCGACCTGCTGGAGGCTTGGCGGCTGCGGCGGGATCCGCCACCGCCGTTGTCCGTCACCTCGCTCGTGCTGTTCCGCGCGGCGGAGACCGAGCCCTTCGCTCCGGATGAGGTCGGCTGGTGCGCCGCCTACCCGGACATCCGCATCGTCCCGGTGACCGGCGGACACACGACCATGCTGGAACCGCCGCACCTGGCGACGCTGTGCGCGCGCTTCGTCGAGGCCGTGCTGCATACGCATTGAGACCCACGCGTTGGCCGCATGTCATGGCGCGGCTTGAAGCGCCTGTCATTGCGACGGGTGGTGCCATGTCTCGGGGAGATTGCTTGGCGTCGCACGTCATGACGACGTCGGCCGTGGCACCGAACCGTCAGGCGCATCACACTTGTCTGGTGACAATAACGCCTCGGTCCCGGGCGCTGAACGAAAGCGAGCAGGATTCACCACGAAGACACCAAGCCACGAAGAGTCGTTTCTTCGTGCCTTGGTATCTGCCATGAAAATAGCCGGCGACGCCGGCCCGGACCGTGCGACGGCCGGCATTCTCAGCCATGCGGGTGCGGCCGAGCCCGCCGGCTGACCTTGCGGTGACCCCTGCTCGCCTGCTGCATACCGCAGCGGCCTCGCGGGTCTGGCAGCATGGGGTCGAACGTGAGAGCACGACACCAGCGTCTGCCGCCCTTCACCCGTCGCAACCCACCCCGTTGCCGGCCTATCCTTCCCCCACCACCCAAGGGACCACCCATGGACCGCGACCTGATCGGCTACGGCGCCAACCCTCCCGACCCGAAATGGCCCGGCGCTGCCCGCCTCGCGCTGAACTTCGTGCTGAACGTCGAGGAGGGCTCGGAACCCTCGATCCCCGACGGCGATCCCGCATCGGAGTGGGGTCTCACCGAGAACGGCGGGGTCGACCCGAACGTGCCCGGCCGCGACCTCTCCGCCGAGGGCATGTTCGCCTATGGCAGCCGCGTCGGCTTCTGGCGGATCATGCGCCTGTTCGCGGAACGTGGCCTGCCGTTGACGGTGTTCGGCTGCGCCCTCGCGCTGGAACGCCATCCGCCCGCCGCCGCCGCGATCCGTGCCGCCGGGCACGACGTGTGCTGCCACGGTTGGCGCTGGGAGAAGCACTACGAACTGACCGAGGCAGAGGAACGCGAGCGCATCGCGCGCGCGGTGGCCTCGCTGCAACAGACGATGGGCGAGCGGCCGCTCGGCTGGTACTGCCGCCACGGGCCGAGCGTGAACACCCGCCGCCTGCTGGTCGAGCATGGCGGCTTCCTCTACGACTCCGACGCCTATGACGACGAACTGCCGTATTGGACGACAGTGTCCGGCCAGCCGCATCTGGTGGTGCCCTACTCGCTCTCCACCAACGATTCGAAGTTCGGCCGCGGCACCTTTGCCACCGGCGACGACTTCTTCACCTATTGCCGCGATGCCTTCGACTTCCTGTATCGCGAGGGCCGCACTCAGCCGCGCATGCTATCGATCGGCCTGCACCAGCGGCTGATCGGGCATCCGGCCCGTGCCGCCGGGCTGGAGCGCCTGCTGGACCATGTCGGCCGCTTCGCTGGCGTTTGGACCACGCGCCGGCTCGACATCGCGCGGCACTGGGCTGCCACCCATCCGGCGCCGATTGCGGCCGCGCCGGGAGGCTGATATCGGACCCTTATGCCGCAGTGCAGCATAACACCGTGAACCGCTGATCCCATGACCGAAGCCGCGAACCGCACCTGGACGCAGCGCCGCCGCCTCGCCGCGGCCTGGCTGCACGACCGCCGTCAGTTCGCCGAGCCTCGCCTGTCGCGCGAATGTCCGATCTGCGGCTATAGCGGCCTGTTCATCAGCGTCGGCCATCCGCCGCGCTGGGACGCCCGCTGCCTCAACTGCGGCAGCCGCGAGCGGCATCGGCTGCTGTGGCTCTGGATCACCGAAGGCGGCGGCAACCGGCTCGCCGGCAAGCGCATCCTGCATTTCGCGCCGGAAAAGATCGTCATGCGGCAGATGCGCGGCAACGCGCTGTACGAGACCGCCGATCTGCATCAGCCCGGCGTGACCCACACGGTGGACATCACCCGGGTGGCGCTGCCCGACGCCAGCTACGACGTGGTGATCGCCAACCACGTGCTGGAGCATATCCCGGACGACCGCCAGGCGATGCGCGAGCTGTTCCGGCTGCTGCGGCCGGGCGGGGTGGCGCTGCTGACCGTGCCGCTGAACGCCTCGCGGCGGCAGACCTATGAAAATCCGGCGATCACCGCGCCGGCCGAGCGTCACGCGCATTTCAGCGCGGAGGACCATGTGCGCTACTACGGCCTGGACTTCGCCGACCGCCTGGCCGAGGTAGGCTTCACGGTAACGACCTTCCGCCTGCCCCCGGAAGAGGAGGTGCGCTACGGCCTGTTGCGCGACGAATGGCTCTATGTGGCAACGAAAAGCCTCTCCCGCTTCGCGGGAGAGGTCGGCGCGCGGGAGCGCGACGGGTGAGGGTGCCGCGAACGCCCGGTACCCCCTTTTCCCCAGCCCGCGACGCGTCACGCAAAGCGGCGCGCATAGGGGCGTTCGCGGCACCCTCGCCCGGCGCTTCGCGCCGCCCCCTCCCGCGCGGCGGGAGAGGTAAAAAGTGAAGAACATCCTCGTCCTCAAGCTCGGCGCGTTGGGCAACATCGTGCTGTCGCTCGCCGCCTTCGCCGCCATTCGCCAACACCACCCCGACGCGCGCATCACCCTGCTCACCACCGCGCCCTACGCCGACTGGATGGCCGCCTCGCCCTGGTTCGACCGCGTGCTGATCGACACCAGGCCCGCCTGGTGGGACCTGCCCGGCGTGCTGCGCCTCCGCCGCATGCTGCGCGGCGGAGACTTCGACCGCGTCTACGACCTGCAAACCTCCAGCCGCTCCTCGCACTATTTCCGCCTGTTTCCGCGCGCCGCGCGACCCGAGTGGTCCGGTATCGCGCCCGGTTGCTCCCACCCCGACCGCGATCCCGACCGCGACCGCATCCATGACATCGACCGCCAGCATGGCCAGTTGCGCCAGGCCGGCATCGCCGACATTCCTCCGGCCGACCTGTCCTGGTGCCGCGGCGACATCGCCCGCTTCGCCCTGCCGCGCCCCTTCGCCCTGCTGGTGCCCGGCAGCGCGCCGCATCGCCCGGTGAAGCGGTGGCCGGCGGCGCACTACCGCGCCCTTGCCGGCTGGCTGATCGCGCAGGGGATTGCGCCGGTTGTGCTTGGCACCGCCGGCGAGCGCCGGCTTGCCGACGAGATTTGTGCCGGCGCGACCAACCCGGGGGCCGGTGGCTCTGCCCACGGGGTCGGCACCTCCGCGCAAAGTGGCAACGCGCCGGCGCAGGGCGCCGGGGCCACCGGGCACCGCACCGATATGGCCATCCGGGAGGTTGGCGCGCACGACCTGACCGGCCAGACCGGTTTCGGCGACCTGGCCGACCTCGGCCGCGCCGCCATCATGGCGATCGGCAACGACACCGGCCCCATGCACTTGCTCGCCACCGCCGGTTGCCCCTCGCTGGTATTGTTCTCGGGCGATTCCGATCCAGCCCGCTGTGCGCCCCGTGCGCCGCCCGGCGCTCCCCGGGTCCGCGTGCTGCGTCGTCACGACCTGGCGACACTCACCCCGGCGGAGGTGATAACAGAGGTGGCAACCGCCATGGGAAACCGGGAGGACGCAGCGTTACGGGCTGACCTGCCGGCTTCCGCCAAGGCGACCGCCTGATGGCGGAGCAGCCGCTGCCGATCGCCCAGGAACCGCGCCTGCCGGTACCCGACGGGGTGCCGCTGCCGCAGCGCTACTGGGCGATCCTCACCATCGCGCTCGGCCTGACGCTCGCCGTGCTGGACGGCTCCATCGCCAACGTGGCACTGCCGACCATCGCGCGCGATGTGCACGCCTCGCCCTCCGCCTCGATCTGGGTCGTCAACGCCTATCAGCTCGCGGTGACGATTTCCCTCCTGCCGCTCGCCTCGCTGGGGGAGATCTACGGCTACCGGCGCATCTACCAGGGCGGGCTGGTGGTGTTCACCATCGCCTCGCTGCTGTGCGCAATGTCCACGTCGCTGACCACGCTGACGCTCGCCCGCATCATCCAGGGCTTTGGCGCCGCCGGGATCATGAGCGTCAACGGCGCCCTGGTCCGCTTCATCTACCCCCGCCGCTGGATCGGCCGCGGCGTCGGGCTGAACGCCACCATCGGCTCGATCGCCTCGGCGCTTGGCCCGACCGTCGCCGCCGGTATTCTGTCCGTCGGCAACTGGCCCTGGCTGTTCGCCGTCAACATCCCGCTCGGCATGCTGGCCGTCCCGATCGCCCTGAGCCACCTGCCGGTCACGCCCACCTCCGGCGCCCGCTTCGACATCGGCAGCGCGGTGCTGAGCGCGTTCACCTTCGGCCTGCTGATCACCGCCATTGCCGGCCTGGGCCATGGCGAGGCGTTCGGCGATGTCGGCGCCGAGCTGTTCATCGTCGTCGGCCTGGCCTTCGTCCTGGTGGCGCGGCAGATGGCGCGCCGGGCGCCGCTGCTGCCGATCGACCTGCTGCGCATCCCGCTGTTCGCGCTGTCGGTCGCCACCTCGGTCTGTGCGTTCGTGGCACAGGCGATGGCGCTGGTGTCGCTGCCGTTCCTGTTCGAGGACACGCTGGGCTTCGACGCCGTGGCGACCGGCCTGCTGATGACCCCCTGGCCGCTGACGGTGGCGGTGATCGCGCCCATCTCCGGCCGGCTGGCCGATCGCTATCCGGTCGGTCTCCTGAGCGGATGCGGCCTGACGGTGATGGCCGTGGGCCTGCTGACGCTCGCCTTGCTGCCGGCGCACCCGGCTCCGATTGACATCATCTGGCGCATGACCATCTGCGGCCTGGGGTTCGGTTTCTTCAACACGCCGAACAACCGGGCGATCATTACGTCAGCGCCGCCCGTGCGCACCGGCGGCGCCAGCGGCATGCAGGCAACCGCGCGCTTGCTGGGCCAGACCATGGGCGCGGCGCTGGTGGCGCTGGTGTTCGGCCTGTTCCCGGTGAACGGCACCACGGCCAGCATGATGTTCGCGGCGGTGGCGTCGGTGGCCGCTGCCGGCGTCAGCTTCTCGCGCCGGCTGGGCGGTGGGGCACGCCGCGAGCGGATCTGACGCGTTCCGCTTATGGCGGGTGCCCGAACGACCGCTTCACGGTGCGTGCGACAGTCGTAACCATGTAGGGCGGAAACGTGTCGTGCGTCCCGTCGCTGCGCAGCGGTGGAACGCACTGCACGTTTCCGCCCTACGTGACAATGCGCCTCGATACCGTCCGGGGAGCAGGTTCAAGGGTCAATCGGATTGCGCCGCGGCAAGTTCCAGCGAATCGTACAATTCCGCCAGTGGCACCTCGATGCCGATCTCCGGCATGTGCAGCGTGTCTTCTTCAGTGATGGCGAACGCGATCCACGACTCCCCCCGACGCTCGAACACCGTCGCGGCAATCGTCTTTTGCTCCAGGATGACGTAGCGCTGGATCGACGCGACGGCCTGGTATTCGCGCAGCTTCTCGATCCGGTCGGTGCGCGCGGTATCCTCGCTCACCACCTCGAACACGACCACCGGGTCGTCGATCACCGTCGCGTCCGATTTGATCGGCGTGCAAGTGACAAAACCGTCAGGGTAGCGCGCCTTGCCGGGGGTCAGGATTTTGACGTTGGGGCCAGCGGGCCGGCAGGGCTTGCCCCGTAGCCGCGCGTCCAAGGCTTTGCGCAGGTTGAACGTTATCTGATCATGCGCAAACGTCCCGCCGGTCATCGCCACCGGCTGGAGACCGTCGAACTCGTAGCGCAACTCCTGCCGCTCCTCCCAGGCCAGGAAGTCGGCAAGGCTCACCGGTTTGCGCAGGGCTACGTTCATAGCGAGGACTCTAGCACATAGCGCGGATGTGTCGCCATGCGCCGCCGCTCTGCCGCAATGGCCGCGCATGGCCGCGGCATGACCCGCCGGCGATCCCACCCTGCCGTTGGCCGATCCATCTCCCGCCGCCGCCTGCTGGCGCTTGCCGCGGCGTCGCCGCTCGCAGCCTGCGCATCCACGCCCGACGTGAACGACTACCTCGCCGGCGATGGCGGCCAGTTGAAACGCGCCATCCTCGGCGCGCGCGGTCCGCTGACCAACAGCGAGCGCGGCGCGGTTCTCTCGTCGCTGGCACCCGACCTCAGCGCCGATGTGCTGCAATCCCAGTTCGCGTTGCAGCAGGCGCTGTCGGCAAGCCCACTGGTCACCGGCAACACCGCGGCCATCCTGCGCGACGGCGCCCAGGCCTTACCCGCCATGTTCGCCGCCATGCAGGCGGCGCGCGACCACATCAATCTCGAGTATTTCATCTTCGCCGACGTGGTCTGCGCCGGCGTCCCGCTGTCGAGCCTGCTGATCGGGAAACTGCGCCAGGGCGTCATCGTCAACATCATCTACGACGCCTACGGTTCCCGGGACACGCCGCCGGCGCTGTTCGATACGCTGCGTGCCGCCGGCGCGCGCGTCGTCACCTTCGATCCGCTCGACCCGCTGCGCGCCAAGGTCGGATGGTCGCCGAACCATCGTGACCATCGCAAGATCATGGTGGTGGACGGCCGCGTCGGCTTCACCGGGGGCATCAATCTCGACAAGGTCTATGAGAACCCCGCTTCTGCCGGCATCCCGCCGGACAACGACACCAGGCACGCTTATTGGCGTGACACCGCCATGCGCATCGAGGGTCCGGCGGTCGCGGAACTGCAAAAGCTGTTCTTCGGCACCTGGAAACAGCAGAAGGGCCCACCGATCGATCCGGCGCGCTATTTCCCCCCGTTGCCGCGCGTCGGCGTGCAGACCATCCGCATCATCGGCAGCGCGCCCGGCGATCAGCGGCCGCTCTACTATATCTCGCTGATGACCGCGATCCTCAGCGCCACGCAGCGCGTGTGGCTGTCCAGCGGCTACTTCGTGCCGCCGCACGAAGAGCGCGAGGAGCTTTACCGGACCGCGCGGGCCGGCATCGACGTGCGGGTGGTAGTGCCCAGTCATTCGGACGTGCAGGCCGCGGTCTATGGCGCCCGCGCTGCCTACGGCGATCTGCTTGGATCGGGCGCGCATATTTACGAAGTGCACAACGCGGTGCTGCATTCGAAGCTGGCCACGGTCGATGGCGTGTGGAGCGTGGTCGGCTCGTCCAACCTGGATCGGCGCAGCGTGGTGTTCAACAACGAGGTGGACGCCATCATCCTCGGCCGCGACACGGCCACCCAGGTGGAGGCGATCCTGCGCCAGGACATGGCCATGTCGCACGAGATCACCCTGGCCGAATGGCAGCGCCGCTCGATCGCCGAACGCTGGGACGAGCTGAAGGCGCGGCTTTGGGAGTATTGGATGTGACGGTCAGGAACCCTCTCCCGCACGTCCGGGAGAGGCCGGGGCGAGGCTGCAACGGGGCGCACGCGTCACCCTCGCCTGACCTCTCGCGCGAAGCGGGAGAGGGGAACTCTGCGCTACGTCACCAGCCGCAGCGCCGGACGACGCCGCACCGCCAGCCGCCGGTACAGCCCGACATAGTCCTCCGCCATCCGCTCGGCGGTGAACCGCTGCTCGAACCGCGCGCGGATCACCGCGCGCGAAAGCTCCGGCAGCCGCGCGACCGCTTTGCAAGCCTCGGCCATGTTGCTGACCACGAAGCCGGTGACGCCATCCTCGATGATCTCCGGCACCGAGCCGGCATTGAACGCGATCACCGGCGTGCCGCAGGCCATCGCTTCGATCATCACCAGCCCGAACGGCTCCGGCCAGTCGATCGGCAACAGCAACGCCTGCGCGCCGCTGAGAAAGTCGGCCTTTTCCGCATCGCCGATCTCGCCGATATGCTCGATCAGCGTGCCGTCGATCAGCGGGCGGATCGTCGTCTCGTGGTAGTCGATATCCGCCCGATCCACCTTCGCGGCCATCTTCAACGGAATGCCGGTGCGCCGGGCGATCTCGATCGCGCGATCGGGGCATTTCTCCGGGCAGATCCGCCCGAGGAACGCCAGATAACCGTGTCGCACCGGCCGCGGCAGCAGCAGGTCCGCCGGCAGACCATGCTGCACGGTTGCAATGAAATTCGCATCCGGCAGCGGCCGCCGTTGCGCATCGGAGATCGACACCAGCGGCACGTCGTCGAAATAGTTGTAGATCGGCTGCAGCTCCGGCAGGTCGAGCCGGCCGTGCAGCGTGGTGAGGAAGGGTGTCGCCAGGCGGCTGAACAGCGAAAACGACCAATAATCCAGATGGCAATGCAGCACATCGAATTCCTCGGCCCGCGCCGCCACCTGCTCCAGCATGAGCAAATGCGGCGCCATGCAATCGCGCAGGCTGGTGTCGAAGCGCAGCGCCTGCGGATGCATCGGCTCCAGTTTCGCACGCGTCACGGAATCGCCGCTGGCGAACAGCGTCACGTCGTGACCCATGGCCACCAGCTCGTCGGTCAGATAGGATACCACCCGCTCGGTGCCGCCATACAGCTTTGGCGGCACGGATTCCGTCAGCGGCGCGATCTGGGCAATGCGCATGCAGAACTCCCCGGTTGCTTTTGCTGGCCAGGATAAAACCGCGGCGATCGGGTTTTTTTGCGGCGCGGCGTGGCAGGAATGTGCCATCGCCGCCGGATCACGGCGAAGTGATCCGCACCGCCCCCGCCCGGCTGTACCGTTACGCGTTCTGCCTGTGCCGGAGGTCCCGTCGTCCCAAGGCAGGGCATCCGGCATTCCGTCCGTCGCAGGGGGAAAAGCGCCGTGTCACGCCTCGTCGTCGTTTCCAATCGGGTCCCGTTACCGTCGGAACGCGGACCACGCGCGGGCGGCCTCGCCGTTGCACTGGCCGATGCGCTGCATTCCGGCTCGCTGTGGTTTGGCTGGAGCGGCCGGCGCAGCGCCGGTCCCGCCGCCGAGGCGCATCTCCAGCAGGCGGAGGGCATTTCCTACGCCACCATCGATCTGACCGAGCATGAGTATCGCGCCTTCTACCTCAACTTCGCCAACGGCGCCTTGTGGCCGCTGCTGCATTTCCGGCTCGGCCTGCTGACTTTCCATCGCGAGGACTATGACGGCTACGTCGCGGTGAACCGCCGGTTCGCCGAGGCGCTGAAGCCGCTGCTGCGGCCCGACGACCTGATCTGGGTGCATGACTACCATTTGTTTCCGCTGGGCGACGCGCTGCGCGCTCTGGGCGTCGGCAATCGCATCGGCTTCTTCCTGCACACGCCGTTCGTGCCGCCGGCGCTGCTGCACGCCTTGCCGCGTGCGGACGAACTGCTGCGCGCCATGTGCGCCTACGACGTGGTGGGTTTCCATACGCGCACCTATCGCCAGGCTTTTCTCGACTGTGTCGGCGAGATCCTCGATGTGCGATCCGACAATGACGGGCGCTTCGTCTATCGCGGCCGCCCGGTGCACGCGGTGGTCGATCCGATCGGCATCGATGCGGAGGGCTTCGCCAACGGGGCGGCGCGCGCCGCGCTCAGCATCGAGGCGCGGCAGTTGCGCGAGAGCCTGGCGGACGGCCGCGCGCTGGCGATCGGCGCCGACCGGCTGGACTATTCCAAGGGACTGCCCAACCGCTTCGAGGCCGTCGCCCGGCTGCTGACGCGGTATCCGGAGCACCGGCGTCAGGTCTGCCTGCTACAGGTCGCCGCGCGCTCGCGCGAGGATGTCGGCGACTACCAGAGGCTGCGGCGCGACCTGGATCGCATCGTCGGCGACATCAACGGGCGGTTCTCGGAATTCGACTGGGTGCCGCTGCGCTACATGACGCGCGCGGTGAAGCGCAGCAGTCTGGCGGGATTTTTCCGCATCGCGCGGCTTGGCATGGTGACGCCGCTGCGCGACGGCATGAACCTGGTGGCGAAGGAATACGTCGCCGCGCAGGATCCGGATGATCCCGGCGTGCTGATCCTGTCGCGCTTCGCCGGCGCGGTGGACGAACTCGGCGACGCGCTGGTCGTCAACCCGTTCGACCCCGACGAGATCGCCGAGGCGATGCATGCCGGCCTGGTGATGCCGCTCGGCGAGCGGCAGGAACGCTGGCGGCACCTGAGCGAGCGCGTCTGGCACAACACGGCGGCGCGCTTTTGCACGGTGTTTCTGGCATACCTGGCGCAGCCGGAGGCCTGGCCGGAGCCGCGCCGGCTGCGCGCCGCGTCGTAGTGGGCTGCGCGCACGGCCCGGCACCAGGTCGGCAAAGGAGTGCGCATGTCCACCGAACAGCAGCACCCACACGGTGAGCTTTCCCTCCGCACCGTGGCGATGCCGGCCGACGCCAATCCGGCCGGCGACATCTTCGGCGGCTGGATCATGTCGCTGATGGATCTCGCGGCGGGCGTTTCCGCCGGCACGCTCGCGCGCGGCCGCGTCGTCACCGCCGCGGTATCCAAGCTCAGCTTCCTCCAACCGGTGAAGGTCGGCGACGTGGTCTGCGTCTATACCCACATCGCGCACACCGGCCGCAGTTCGATCACCCTGGCGGTGGAGACCTGGGTGCTGCGCCGCGGCCAGGGGGACCGCACCCGCGTCACCGCGGCGGAGTTCGTGCTGGTCGCGGTGGACGACAACGGGAAGCCGCGCGCCTTGCCGGCGTAGTACACCTCTCCCGCTGCGCGGGAGAGGTGAACAACGATAGTTCGGCCGCCACCGAGGTGTTTCGCATCGACCGGGTGCACTGCGCCTTCCATATCAGTCGGCGACACCGACATTGGAGGCCCGATGCAACAGCTAACAACCGAGGCCGTGCACGACGCGTGGGAAAAACTCGATCCGCGCGAAGCGCATTTCCGCATTCCCGGTCCGCTGGCGGGCTTGCGGCTGTTCCTGCGCCATCTGCCGCCGGCTGTGCCTGCCGAGGGACCGCCGAAGATCGCGCTGTACGTGCATGGCGGGACGTTCCCGTCCGCGCTGTCGATCGCCCATCGCTTCGACGGCGAGTCCTGGCGTGACACCCTGTGCGCCGCGGGCTTTCACACCTGGGGCCTGGACTTCCACGGTTTCGGCGCGCTGTCCGATGGGTATCCCGAGATGGCCGACCCCGCCGACGCGCATGCGCCGCTCGGACGCGTGGACAGTGCCAGCCAGCAGCTCGAAACCGCGGTCCGTTTCATCTGCAACTATCATCGCGCGCCGCAGATCTCGCTGATCGCGCATTCCTGGGGCACCATGGTCGCCGGACATCTCGCCGGGCGCTGTCCGGCGCTGATCCACCGCATGGTGTTCTTCGGCGCCATCGCGTCGCGTCCGGCGCGCCCGGCAGACACGCAACTGCCGGCGTGGCGGCTGATTTCGCTGCGCGACCAGTGGGACCGCTTCGTTGCGGACGTGCCGGCGGGCGCGCCGGCCGTGTTGTCGCGGCGGCATTTCGACGCTTGGGGCGAGCGCTATCTCGACGCCGATCCGGCCAGCCGCACGCGCTCTCCACCGGCGGTGAAGACGCCGTGCGGCGCGTTCCAGGATATCTTCGATGCGTGGGCCGGCAGGCTGGCATACGATCCCGGGCTGGTCCGTGCGCCGGTCATCCTCATCCGCGGCGCGTGGGACAGCTATTGCACCGACGCCGACGCGCTCTGGCTGTTCGAGGCGCTGACGGCGTCACCGCTGCGGCGCGACGTGAAGATCGCTCGCGCGACGCATCTGCTGCACCTGGAGGAGAACCGCTACGCGCTGTATCGCGAGGCGCAGGCGTTCCTCGAAGGCGGCGATCGGCCGCCACGGTAGGGAGACGCAGCCATGTCGGACATCGCAGGCTATGACTACGGAACATCGCGTGCCGCCGGGTCGCCGGTGACGCTGGACGACCTGCGCGCCTTGGAAGCGAGCGTCGGCTGGACCGCCGCGGATGCCGCCGCGCTGCGGGCGGCCGGCCCGGTGTTGGCACCACAGGCGGAAGCGATGGTGGACAGTTGGCGGGCGGCCATCGGCCGGCAACCGCAACTGGTGCGATGGTTCTTCGGTCCCGACGGCGTGCCGGACGATCGCTACCGCGCGGCGGTGAAGCGGCGCTTCGTGCAATGGGTGACCGACGCCTGCACGCGGCCGCACGACCAAGCCTGGCTCGATTATCAGGAGGAGATCGGGTTGCGCCACACGCCGGCGAAGAAGAACCGCACGGACGGGACACAAACGCCCAACGTGGTGCCGCTGCGCTATCTGGTCGCGTTCGCCGGACCGGTCGTGCTGAGTGTGCGGCGCTGGCTCGACGGGCACGGATTTTCCGCAGCGGAGATCGACAGCATGTGCCAGGCCTGGACCAAGGCCGTGCTGCTGCACGTCGCGCTGTGGAGCAGACCGTATGTGCGGGACGGACTGTGGTAGGGCAGGGGGAAATCGGAATGGGGAGGACGCCGCCGCCGGTGTGCCGGCGGTTTCGGTGGCATTGCTTCGCTCTGCTCGCGATACCGGCGTGGCCGCGGGATCAAGGCGTGGCGCTCACCGCATTACGAATCGTGCCAGGTTACGGTGAAGTGCAGGCCGCAGATGCCGTCGGTGACGTCGCCTTCCATGTGCTTGCCGTCCCGCTTGCCTGACAGCGTGATGCGGTCCGCCGCGCCGCGTACCGTGCCGTCCGGATCGATGCTGGAGTCGACCCAGGTCGCATGGTCCCAGCGGTAGGAGAACTGGGCGTTCTGCACGTACAGCGTCACCAGTCCGGGATGCGGACAGGTGCGGCTGTCGGCCTGGAACCGCGTGCTGGTGCCGCGATACACGCCGTCGGTCGTCACCGGCGGCGCGGGCGGCGGCGCGGGCTTGGGTGGCGCAGGCGGTGTTGGCGCGCAGGCGAACAACACGGTGCCGATGGCGCCGAGCAAGCAGAAGCGGATCGCGAGCATGGGTCTCCAGAGGGCAAGGCGAGGTACGCGTCATGCGGCGGGCCGCCGGATTCGGCAACCCCGGCGGGTCACATGCGACTGCTCCGGGCCCATGCCGGCGTCGGCTTGTATCAGTCACCCGCCTCGCGCATGCTGCAAGGTGGTGAACATCGCATAGCGCAGCGCTGCTACACCAGCCCGCTCACCGCCGGCTCCGAGTCCGCGAAATCTGCCCCTGCTGCCATTCCCGGATCCTCCGGTAACGCCCGCAGCACCGCCTCCACCAGCCGCTCCTTGCTGACCGGCTTGGCGACGAAATCGGTCATCCCGGCCGCCTGGCACGCGGCGATGTCCTCCGGAAACGCGTTCGCGGTCATCGCCACGATCGGCGCCAGCCGCGACGGCCCGTCGCGCCGCCGGATCGCCCGCGTCGCCTCCAGCCCGTCCATCTCCGGCATGCGCATGTCCATGCATATCATGTCGTAGGCGGTACGATCTGCCGCGCGCACCGCCTCGGCGCCGTCATTCGCAATATCGACCGGTATGGCGAACCCTTTCAGCAGCCGGGTCACGACGAACTGGTTGGTCGGATTGTCCTCCGCCAGCAGCACCCGCATCGGCCGGCCGAGCGCCGCGAGTCGTGCCCGCAGCGCCTCGGCGGATCGCAGCGGGTCCACCGCCGCCGCGGTTTCGCGCGCCAGCGGCAGCGTCAGGCGAAAGCGGAACCGGCTGCCCTGGCCTTGCACCGACTGGACCTCGATGCTGCCGCCCATGCGATCGACGATCTGCTTGCTGATCGCCAGCCCAAGGCCCGATCCGCCAAACCGGCGGGTAATCGAATCGTCCGCCTGGACGAAGGCATCGAATAATGTGCCCAGTTTTTCCTCCGCAATGCCGATCCCGGTGTCGCGGACGGTCCATTCGATCGTGGCGCTCGCCGCGCCACGCTCGACGCAGCGCGCTCCGATCGTGACCTCGCCGGCATCGGTGAACTTCACCGCGTTGGCAACCAGGTTGTGCAGCACCTGGCGGATGCGCCCGGCATCCCCGAGCAATGACGGCGGCAGCGCCGGATCGGCCTCCAGACGGATCGTCAGGCCCTTCGCCGCCGCGTACGGGCTGTAAACGCTGAGCGCGTCGTGTGCCAGGCCGGCCGGCGAGAAGGGCGCCGTCTCGAACGTCATCCGCCCCGCATCCAGCTTGGAAAAATCCAGGATGTCGTTGAGGATGCGCAGCAGCGTGTCGCCGGAATCGCGGATTGCCACCACCGCCTCGCGCTGGTCCGCGGTGAGCGGATCATCCAGCAGGCTCGATGCCAGGCCGAGCACCGCGTTCATCGGCGTGCGGATCTCGTGGCTCATCATCGCCAGGAAGGCCGACTTGGCGCGGCTGGCCTCCTCCGCGATGCGGGTTCGCTCGCGCTGTTCGTCGGCCTCGCGCTGCAACTCCTCCGCGCGTTCCCGGTCATGCTTGCTGCGCTCCGCGGCGCGGCGCTCGCTGATGTCGCGCACCGCCGTCACCTCGGCCTCGCCAACCCCCAGCGAGATGCCGCGCGACAGCATTTCCACCGGAACCGCGGTGCCATCCGCTGCGTGCAGTTCGAGCGCCAGCGGCTGCGCCCGCGACCCGCCGGGGAAGCCGGGCGCGAAATCCGCCACCGCATGGCCGATGACCGCTTCGAGCGGCAACCTGACCAGCGCGCAGAACGCACCGTTCGCATCCAGGACACGGCCCTCGCGATGCACCACGATGCCTTCGAACGTGCTTTCGGTGAGCTGCCGCAGCCGCTGGTTCTCCCGCGTCGCGCGCGCCGCCGACTGCCGATCCACCTCCGCGCCGGCCCGCACCAGCAGCAGCGCGGCGATGAATTCCGACGCGAACACCACGGTGAGCGGCCGCAGTGCCAGGGCGCCGGTCGTCGCCGACACCGATTCCCAATCGGAGAACGGCAGGATCGCGAACAACGATGCGAAATCGAGCAAGGGCAGCGCGGCCGCGAGGATCGCGGCGGCGACAACCGTGCCCCGCCGGTTCACGGTCAGCTTGCGGCGCCACAGGCCGAACGCGCAGATCGCGGTGCCGCCGACCATGGCCTCCAGCACGGTCACCAACTCGTAGCCCAGCGTCAGCGGGGCAACCAGATTGCTCATGCTGAGAAACAGCATGCACGAGCCGGCGCAGGCCAGGATCGAGCCGGCCAGCAAGGCGTTGCGGACGCAATGCTCGGCGAACACGGTGACCGCCAGCGCCGTCGTCGCGCCGAGCATGGCCAGCAGGATCGACAGGACGGCCGAGGGCCAGGGGATGCTGGCCGGCAGGAACGGGAAATAGCCCGCCAGCGATAGCCGGAAGACCAGCCACAGCGTACCGCCGAGCACGCCGCCGCCGATGGCGGTGCGCAGCATCGAGCCGCGGTTACGGCCCGCGCCGTGCGGCGGCAGGACGTGAAAGCAGAGCAGACAGCCGGCCAGGCTCGCGACTGCGGCGGCGAGGAAGAGGCGGGCATCGTGCGCGGAGAGGAATTCGGTGATCATCGCGGCCTTCTCGTTAGCCGGGAATAATTAACCAAGTGCTACCCGGACAGACCTCTCCCGCCGCAGGCCGGAGCGGTGCTGTGCCACGTTCATCATTGCGCAAGGTCTGGCGCGTAACGTGGCCGCATCGAACTCGTAGACGCGATGGGATGGAGAAGCACGCGCATGCAGCATCGGCGCCGCGGCCGAACCGGTCGGCCTGGTGGGGCCTCGGCGCGGCGCTGGCCGGCGTCGCCGGGCTGCTGGGCGGGGTGCCCGCTGCCGCCGCCTCGCTGTCGCCGCAGGAGCTGCAAGTGCTCGGTGGCGCGATCGCCTTCATGCAGCCGCCGCCCGGCGGTGGCGCGGTCGCCGTGGTCTATGCCGCGGGCGATCCCACATCCCGGCAGGACGCCGAAGCCATCGCCGGCGAAATCGGCAATGGCCTCAAGATCAGCGGTGCGCCGCTGCCGGCCAAGATCGTCGAAGCGACCGCGCTGGCCGAGGGCGGCTTCGTCGTGGCGATCGCCGCTTCCGGCGCGAACGGACCGTCACTCGGCGCCGCCGTGCGCGCGGCGCACATCCTGTGCGTCACCGCCGATCTGCAAGCCGTGCAGGCCGGCTTCTGCTCCATGGCCATCAGCACCGACCTGCGCGTGCAGATCGTCCTCAACCACGCAGCCGCGGCGGCCTCCGGCATCGGCTTCGCCGCCGCGTTCCGCATGATGATCCACGAGATATGACCGCGACCGCAGCTTTACGGCTGGCGCTTGCCCGGGCCGGCCTGCTGGTCCTTATGCTGGGTGTGGCGGCCGGTGCTCGCGCGCAATCCGTGGATTATGGCGCATTGGAGGAAACCTTCGGCGAACCGGTGACGACCTCGGTGACCGGCAAGCCGCAACGCGCCACCGATGCGCCGGCCAATATCGAAATCATCACCCAGGACGACATCCGCCGGTCCGGTGCAACGACGATCCCCGACGTGCTGCGTTTCGTCGCCGGGGTGGATGTGCGCGAGGACGGCCTGGGCAGTGCCGATGTCGGC
>Ga0181530_10001331_pt1 | contig 31274 bp, 26 predicted proteins | sample PEATcosm2014_Bin_42_FD_119769 | JGI IMG/M metagenome (GOLD analysis project Ga0181530, IMG submission 119769) | Peatland microbial communities from MTU Mesocosm Facility, Houghton, MI, USA - PEATcosm2014_Bin10_60_metaG | ecosystem: Environmental > Terrestrial > Soil > Wetlands > Peat | place...
ATGTGTTGTTTTCATAGCTTTTTTTTGAAACCGCTGTCCGTCACCCTGCCGTTTGCTGCTCGCTTCACCTGATTGGGAGACAGCGAAGCCGTGCGCGGGAGCGCATTGAAACCCCAGCGAAAGCTAAAACCGTGACAGTGGCGAAAGGGCAAAGGGGAGACGCTGGCGCGGTTTTTGATCTCGCTCCAAGAGTCGGCTCGTTGTCGGACAGGCGAGCAGCAAATGGTGGGGTGATGGCGTGCGTAAAACGGGCGAAGAAAACAACCTGAATGTGGCGGGAGCATCGGGTATGGCCGTTCAGAAGGGGTAGGTGGACAGTTGCCTCACTCGAAACGCGAAGCGGGCGAGATTGGCGCGGCTCATGGCATTTTTCGCATGAGCCGTACCAAGCGAGCTAAAATCTCCGGCTCGCCGGGGAATTCCAGTGACGTTAAGTGAAACGAAGTGGAGCGGTCGGCGCTGGAATTCCGCCGGGGAGCGTCTTTGGGCGAGCCAAGTCTGTGAGTTTCGAGGCGTCGTCTTTCAAGGGGAATCGAAAGCTCACAGTCTTGGCGAGGGGGGGAACAAACGAAGCAGGGCGCGGGGGCCGCGATACCCTGCCTCTCAGGATGAAAGGCCCGGACTGGAGCGCCAGCGGAACGGAAGGGCTTTCAGAGTGAGAGGCAGGCTTGAACTGGGGCGGCGGGAGTGTGCCAGTTTCGCGGAGCGGAGCGGAAGGGAAGGGGGAGCGAGAGCCGGAGCGAAAGCTGACGCTCTCAGGACGCGGGGGAAATTCGCGTTGGGCGGCTGGCGGGATTCATGCCAGGGCCAGGGGCGGGCATGAATCGTGACAGCCGGGGGGAAAGATGCCCGGCTCGCTTGGAAATTTCCAAAGCCGTGAGCGGAATGGAGTGTTTGGGTTGGCCGCCACCGTGGGGGAAAGAGTCGGGGAGCGGACGGACCAAAGAGCGGAGAGAAACGGCGGATTTGGAAATTTATCAAGGGAGCATCCGTGGGGGAGCGCTGTCGTCGGGCTTGCCCGGCGGAGTCCGCTTCGCGGGGGAAGGGCTGGCCCGATGTCTGCGCGACAGGGCAAGTGGTTTTGGCTCTCTCATGGGTTTATGAAGCGAAAGCGCAGCTTGCGGAGCGGTGCGGAAATAAACCCATGAGAGAGCTTCTGCGGGCGAGCGCGAGTCTGGCAGGTTTCAAGGCGCAGTCTGGAAGGGGAATTGAAAGCCTGCCGGTTTGCTCGCCGACACTTGAAATCGGGTTGACAAAAGCGCTATTCGCATTTATGCTGTTTTATCCGTGATCGTGGTCTTGAACTTGAATTTAGAATGTCCGAACCGAGTTGGACTTTATTAACTTAATTGTATGAATTCTAAGACATATACTAAACAGTCGCGAACCACTAGAGCCGATTTTATTCGGATTGCCGGTGAGGTTCTCTTTCTTGTGCTGTTGCTGGTTTGTAAATACTTGCCTTTGCATCTGAACCAGACTGCCGCTCCTTCGACTTCTCATGTTTCAATTAGTCTAACTGATAGCCATGACCAAAATACTTACAATCGAGTACACTACAATCCGGTGAACATTATTCAGCTGATTGGTAATCGTGCGTCCGACGTTCAATCAAACGACCTTCATCTAAGCGACATTCAAGGTATGGAAAACCAGACTACTGAAAGCCGCGCTAATGGAAATAGTATGGCCAAAAAGAGCGACAACATAAATAATATCCTCGTAAAAGAAGAACCTCCGTTAGCGGCTCCAGTAGACCTTGCCAGCGACGAATTCTATTGTGTGTTTGGCCGTTATGACAACAAGAGCAATTTTGTAAGCAGCAATTTGCAGCTAAAAGCGTGTCCGCAACCAAGTCAAATGATGACATTGGACCATTTAGGTACTGAGATCATGAAGTCGAAAGGAGGAGGTGTTTTTGCTATTCTTGAGCCACCATCTGAATTTTTGGTAAAGCAAATCACTGTGGATGCGCATGGCATCGTGTGGGGATTTATCAAGGTCGCGAAAATGTGTACCGTTCCGCCGCCGTCAGACTATGTCCTTAACTTGAACTGAGACCTCAAGAAACACGGCCTTGCATTTAGCCGATGCTGGGCTTGTCGGCTTTGATTCGATTGCGGTATTTTTTCCACCTTGCATTCGCCGCTTTTTTTGCGCTTTTCGTAAGTTCTCTTGCTGTCAAATTGGCTGCGCGCGCGAAGCCACCAGCTCCCGCAGCTTTCAATCCGCCCAACCGTCCGAGCAAGACTGCATTAGGATTTTTTTCTCCTTTTGGAAGTTTCATTGTTTTGCGATGAGCAAGCCCTTTCAGTCGCCCGAGAGCGACAGCGGCCGGATTTTTCCTGTTCTTTTCCAGCATACAAGCACAATAGCATATTGATAGCATATATACAAGCTTGATATAGGATGTAATATTGCAGTGACATTATTGTAGTTAGAGGATGAGGATTCCAAAGGAGATTTCGTTAGGCGCGGTTTCGGGGCGGGGCGCTTCAATGCGCGAGTGCGGGATTTCGGCGCGGGCTTCTCGCCAGGGGTTTTGGTGGGGGAATTGCCACAGTCCAAGTGCCGGTTTCGCCCAAGTGGGCGGTGAGGCGTTCGGCCTCCTCCTTCGTCGGTGCTTCAACCTCGGCCAACTTCGGGTCGCCCAAATCGTGCGCCCATTCCCTCATGCGGTGGTAAATGGCAAACTTCATGGACAGGTTCAAAAGGAAAAGGGGAGGGAGGGCAAGCGGGAAAAAAGGGAGGGGGAGCGGACCGCCTGTGCGGACAAAATTGGGCTCATGGGGCAGCAGGCCCATTCAGGTCGCCATGGGAATGATGCGATAAACATGGATATGGATCAAAAGCCAGATTGTCGAACGGGAACCATGTGCTTGCAACGTCGGGGTCTGTGGCCATGTCACCGTCATGCAGCATTTGGGGGTTATCCGGTTCCGGTGCGGTTGGAATGTCGCTTCCGGCGGGAGCCTCGTCCTGTTTCCCGTCAAGCCCGCTTGGTGCCTGGCCTTTGGTAAGGTCGAGTTGGTCCTCAATCTCCTGCTGCCGACGCGCGAGGCAGGTAAGGCGTTCAGCGTATTCAAACGGCGCTTCAACCTGGGCCTGTGTGTCGGCAAGGCGCTTGCGGGTTTCTACAATGTTCTGGGCGAGATTCGCGGCCGTCTCGTCGAGGTGTTGGATGGTGTGTTCGACTGAGCGGATCGTCCCCAACGCGGTGTCCGTGACCTTGGCGGTGTAATCGCCCGCGCCCTTGAGGACGATTTCGGGGCCACGGAGCATATTGTCCGCCACGAACAGATTGAACCCGGCGATGGTGCCGACTTGACGTTCCGCCCGCGATCCCCGAATGCGTTCAGCGTGGCGGAGCAGCAATTCACCGGCAATGCCCCGGTCGCGGACGTCCTGTCCGTCAATGGCAGCGACGAAGTTTTCTCCACTGGTGTCCTGGCGGGCGGCGAGATCGCGTCGCGTCGCTTCGTGCCGGCGCTCCATCGCCGGAATCTCGTCCGTGAGATGGCGCACGCGGCTGCGCAACTTGAACCGGGTTTCCTCGTGTTCGCAACGCAAGCGGCCCAGCCGGGCCAGTTCGGCGTCCACGCGGGCCTTTTCGATCACGAGCGGGTTGCCGGACGCGATGGCCTTGACCTCGGCGTAAGTGAGGGCGGCCCCGTCAATATCTTCAATGCGGCGAAGGTCGCTCTCGCCCGTCATCACCTGGCCGATGAACCGGGCCTTTGTTTCGAGGGTCTGCCACATGTAGGCGTCAAAGGACTGCTCGGTGACATAGCGAAAGACCTGCACTTCGGGGTTGGTGTTCCCCTGGCGCAGGATTCGGCCATCGCGCTGCTCCACGTCTGCCGGACGCCACGGGGCGTCAAGGTGATGCAAGGCAATCAGGCGCTCCTGGACGTTTGCGCCTGTCCCCATCTTCTGAGTGCTTCCGAAGAGGATGCGGACCTTGCCGGCCCGAACATCGCGGAATAATTGCAGCTTGGCGGCGTCGCTATCGTGGTCCTGGATGAACTGGATTTCGGAAGGAGGGATGCCGCGCGCGATGAGTTTGTCACGCATGTCTTCATATACCGAAAATCCCCTGCCTCCGGTGGGAACGGACAGATCGCAAAAGACAAGCTGGGCGGAACGGTTGTGGGCGGTGTCGCGCCAGACGCGCTCGATTTGGGCGACGGCCTGGTTGACCTTGCTGTCCGGGTGGTCGGGCAGTGTTGGGTCGTGGAGCCGTAGGTCGAGAGCCGCTTTGCGGCCGTCCGTCGTGACCATGAGCATATTGTCCTCCCGTGGATCAACCCGGCCACTTTTGAGGGCCTCCGCGCGTTCGACCAGAGACTCGACGATATTGGCCAGTTCGGGGGAACAGGGCGCGTTGACCACCGTGGGCTTGCCACCGCGCAGTTCCGGCACGGGGAGACGGAGCATTTGCTGGGTCTGTATGTCAGCGACCTGGCGGAATTGCTGCATGAGTTCCGGGACGTTGATAAATCTCGCAAAGCGGGTGTTGAGGCGGTAGCCGGAGCCGTCCGGGGCGAGTTCCATGGCGGTGACGGGTTCCCCAAAGGTGGCCGCCCATGAATCGAAATGGTCCAGCTTGAGGGCCTTGAGGGCGGACATCTGGAGATACCGTTGCATGGTGAACATCTCCGCGACGCTGTTGGCAATGGGTGTGCCGGTGGCGAAAACCACCCCGGTGCCGGCGTTTTGGCGCTGGATGTGGATCACTTTCAGGAACATGTCGAAGGCTCGCTGCGAAGCCGTCTGCGGCAAGCCGGCGATACGGGTCATCTTCGAGACGTAAAAGAGATTCTTGAAACAGTGGGCCTCGTCCACAAACAGCCGGTCAACGCCCAATTCCTCGAAAGTCAGGCCGTCGTCCTTGTGCCCCTCGGCGGCGAGTTCCTTGAGCTTGCCCTCCAACCGTTTCTTGGCCCGTTCGAGCATCTTGACGATCCGCGAGTTGCGTTCCTGGCGCTGTTGCTCGATGGCCAGCGACAGTTCCCGCGCCTCGCCCTTGATAAACTCCTCCTGGGCGGCGCGTGAGACGGGAATCTTCTCGAACCCGGAATGAGTCATAATGACCGCGTCCCAGTTGCCGGTGGCAATGCGGCTGGTGAGTGTTTTGCGTTTGTCCTTCTCGAAGTCGTCCTTCGTGGCCACAAGGATGTTCGCGCCGGGATAGAGCGTGAGGAGTTCCGATGAAAATTGCCCCAGCATGTGGTTGGGAACTGCAAAGAGGGGTTTGCGAGCCAGACCGAGGCGTTTCAATTCCATCGCGGCGGCGACCATTGCGTAAGTCTTGCCCGCGCCGACCACATGCGCCAGCAGGCAGTTGGGGGTTTGGAGAATGCGCCAGACGGCGGCGCGTTGGTGGGGATGGAGGGTGATGGCGGGGCTTGCGCCGGGCAGGTGGAGGTGATCGCCGCTAAAGGAACGCAGACGCACGTTGTTAAACTCATCGTTGTATTTGCGGGCGAGGCGTTCCCGGCGTTCGTCGTCCTGCCAGACCCACTCCTTGAAGCGTTCCTTGATCTTCTCCTGCTTGTCGCGGGCAGCCTCGGTGGCCGGGGCGTTAATCACATCGCGGTCGGTGCTGGGGTCATGGTCATAGACGGTGGGGGTGCGGAGATTCAGGGCGTCTTCCAGCAATTCGAGGGCGCTGCGTCGGTCGGTCCCCCACTCGGTGGTGTTGGGGACGCTCATTCGGACGCTGTAGCCGCCCGTGACCGTCCAGAGTCCAAGCTGGGGTGCGTGGCTCACGGAAATGCCCTGTTCGCCAAGCAATTCCTTGGCAAACCCACTGATGTCTTCGGCTGGAATCCAGACGCTGCCGAGCCTTGCGTCGATCTCCGTGGCCGGCAAGTCGGCGGGCTGGACCTGCCTGAGCGCGTCAACATTGGGCCGGAATTCCTTGTCGGCCAGCGCGGCGGCTTCAGCAACGGCGAGCTTGGCCCGCACATTGCCGGAAAGATACTCGTCCTCGGTTTCCCACAAATCGGTCTGCGGGTTGAGGAAGATGGTTCCTTTGAGATCGGGAAGAAATTCGCCGGGCTTGCGGTGGAGCAGGTGCGAGAGAAGTCCCAAGTCCACGCGGCCACGTTCCGCAAGCGTGACCAGAAGGGCCTCCTGGGGGGTGCTGACCTGGGGCAGCGCCCGGTCGGGCTGGACCGTGCGTTCACGGAAGATGGCTGCTTTGGCGGCCCTGCGCGTTTCGGGGTCGTAATGTTCCAAGGAAAGCAGGAGGGGCAAATCCGGGTCGCCTTGGAAAGCGGTGGTGTTGGCGCGTTCGGAAACCGGACCATGCGTTGCGACAAACCGGTCGTAGGATTGGTTGAGTTGCTCGCGGGTGGCGCAAATCCGGTCTTCATCCGCGCCCTCAACCTGCGCTCGCAAGCAGCGCCGGACGGCATCCCGGAGACGGATCATGCCGCGAATGCGCTGAGTGCGTATGGGAGACAGGCCATACAGAAGACGCATCTCGTCGCCCTCGCGGACGCCGATGCGTTCGTTCACCAGCGCATAGGCATTGGGCTTGACGTGCTCCGGGGCGGGGAAGGCGTGGGCCAGCGGCGTGTGATTGATGGGGGCAATCTGCGGTCGGAAGACATTGGATGGCAGGAGGGCGACAGCCTGGGCCAGCCTCTCCGGCAGCGGGACGCCGTTGCCCACAAGCGTCGGCTCGGCGCGGGCATACATCGTGCCCTCCAGACGCATCTCTCCGAGCATCATCTCCGGGTGGGCGGCGAAGTATTCGTTCACGGGGATGACTTCCCCCGCTGAGTTGGTGGTCTCAACCACTTCCCTCCATGCCGGGCCGGAAGACAACTCGCCGGGTAGGCGCTTGCGGAGCATGACAATATCGGTGGTGACTTCCGTGTTGGCGTTCTTTTTGAAGGCGTCATTCGGCAGTCGGATTGCGCCGGACAGATCGGCTTGCTGCGACACGTATTCGCGTAGCGCGGTGTCGCGCTTGTCCAGCGTTCCCTTGGAGGTAATGAACATTATCAAGCCGCCGGGGCGCACTTTATGGAGCGCCGCCGCGAAGAAGTAATCGTGGATCAGGAAGTTCCAGCCCTTGAAGCGCGGGTCGAAGGGTTTGTAATCGCCAAAGGGGATGTTGCCAATGGCAACGTCGAAGCCGCCGTCGGGCAGGACAGATTCCTCAAAGGGCTTGTGCCGGATGTCGGCATCGGGATAGAGCAGTTTGGCCAGTCGCGCCGTTACGGAGTCAATCTCGATCCCGGTAATGCGCGAACGGGTTTGCATATCGTCCGGCATGAGGCCGATGAAGTGGCCCAGGCCCAGCGCCGGTTCGAGCACACGGCCGTGCGAGAATCCGAGGCGTCGGAGCGCGTCATACATGGCGCTGACTACTCTTGGCGCGGTGTAATGGGCGTTGAGGGTGGTGGCGCGGGCCGATTCCAGTTCCTCCGGCGTGAGGAGTCGTTCCAGCCGCTCCCGCTCCGCCGTCCACTCCTTATTCAAGGAATCGAAGACTTGGGGCAATCCTCCCCAGCCGACATACCGGACCAGCGCCCGTTTTTCAGGCGGGGTGGGGCGGCGGTCTTCGGCCTCAATCCGCTTGAGCAACTCAATGGCCGCCAGATTGTCCAGGCACTTGGCCTTGAGCGAACCGGAGCCAAGGCGATCCTCCCCGGTAATGCGGTAGTTGTGTTGATTGCGCGGCGGTTCGGATTCAATTGCCGCCGCGTCCGCCGGGGGGATTTGCGGCAGCGCGTCCGGCTCTGGCGATTCCCCGGCCTGCGGCGCGGGCACGGGCACTTTGATTGGCTGGATTGCGGGGGCGCTCCACAGCGGGAGCACTGACGGTGGGAATCGGCCAAAGAGCGTTGACGGGGAAGGCGGCTCTTGCGTTCGTGAGGCGAGAGCGGGGGTTGCGGAGAAATCGAGAGCGAGTTGTCGCCCGAGGCGGGAGGACGTCATTGGAGGCTTCCGGCACTGCCAGTTGGCAAGTATTCAATGACGAAGCGGGCAGGGAGGGCAAGCGGGAAAAGAGGGGGGTGATGGTCACACCGTGGCGTCGGCAGGAGGATGGAAATTCGGGATTGCGTTCGTCAAAAGAAGGGGATAGATGAAGGCATGGCTAAAACACCAAAGAGAACACCCAACGCGGCTTTTATGAAGCCGGTCACACCGGATGAAAAGCTGTCAAAAGTTGTCGGCGAGAAACCGCTTCCACGGACCGAGCTTACAAAGAAGCTCTGGGCCTACATCAAAAAGAACGGGTTGCAGGACGCGAAAAAGAAAACGCTGATCAATGCCGATGAAAACCTGAAAGCCGTGTTCAACGGCAAGAAGCAGGTCAGCATGTTTGAAATGACCAAGCTGGTTTCCGGTCATTTGAAGAAATAGGCGGGTGCGGGGCCGGCTACTGGTGAGCGTGGGAACATAGCACGGCCTTCTCTCCATAACTTCTGTCCAGGGGAACGGCCGTGGCCCAAGTCCCTCTTTCACCCAAGGCATGGGCGTTCATGGCGAAAGCGGCGAAACAATCGACCAGGAAATGGTGCTAGTGCCCGTGTAATTGATTCCATCAGCGGTGATGATTATGGAATAGGATCCTATATCAGTTTTCGAAGTATCCCCGCCGAACGTGCAGGTGGCGATGGCACCCGGATCCGAACAAGTCACATTCCCCGGCTGTATGGCGCTACCAGTATAAGTATAAGTGGTCTGGGAAAGACCGAAATTAACGGCTTCTGGAGGTCTGTCGTAATCGTCGGTACCCGCCCATGTGGAGCCGGTTCCTTCCGTGAGTTCTACAGAGTCCAAAGTGTCATTCAGGGTGGTTCCACTGGGGGAATGCCAATTTCCTCCGGAATCCTCAAGTTGGATGCCGAAATTGACCGCTGCGGGCGGGTAGCTGGCGGCGGGCCCGACCGAAAGCGGCGTGCCGAAAGTTATCGGCGCCGCGCCGACGGCGGGGAGACCGGTCTGGTTGATGTCGGTAGTAATGCTGGCGGCGCTGATGGGGATCTGCTGATTGATCGGCGTGGGATTGATCGTGTTTGCGTAAGCGGGATTGACGGTCGCGGTGACCAGCAGGGGTTGCGGCGGGATGTTCACGTTGCCAATTGACAATCTGGATTCCGCGGGCAGGACGGATTCCAGTGGCACCGTCAGCAGGAGGCCGTTGACGGGAGTGCCGCTCCCGCCGCCCATGGAGGGAACCGTAAGATTACTTGGCTGGCCTTGGGTGAAGTACTGGCCCGTGGGAAGGCTGCTTGAGGAAATAGCGACCGAACCGGCTCCAGAGGCGGCGGCCTTGGCGTCTTTCGGGGAGTTGCCCTGCATATAGAGGGTATGCGCCGCGGCGGTGTTACTAAACTGGGCGCTAAAGCTGCTGAGCATGTTGCCGGCGATGGGGGGCGTGTTGGTCGGGTTTCCGCTGCTGTCAGTGAAGTAGGCGAAGAGGTAGACGCTGCCATTGGGGGAGGATGGCAGGCTCATGTAATCGCTGTAGCTGAAGGCACCCGGGATTGGGTTTTGGTTGCCATAGGCGTAGGCCACGCTGACATTGACGGGCGTGGGCATTTGCGGGGTGTTTATCTGCTGGGCGGGAACCCCGGCTCCGCCGGCCACGGAAGGATCCTCATCCCAGACGTAGGAATTGCTGTTGGCGTACTTGGTGCCAACGTTGGTCGCGCCAGTCGCCGCGTTAGTGCCTGGCGTCGCGGCGGCAGTGATGGTGGTATTGATTAGATTCCCATAGTTGAACGGGTTAAGATTAACAATAGTGTTACTCTTAAATTGCGTCCAGTCCTTGGAGTTTGTTGTGTTGACTGCTATAAAGGTAGTCTTACCTGAGGGAGTGCTATTTACGATGGATGGCACGCCCGTTGAGCTAAAGAGGATTCGATTTCTGCCGTCATCGGGAACAGTCATATAAGGGTAAGGATAGGGAATAATATTTTCAGTGGCTGGCAGCGCATTTCCCCCCACAGTTCCATACTGTGTCTTTGAGTTTGCGGTTACGATGCTCTGCTGTAGGAGGTACGTCAACTCCCCGGCCTGTTGCGCTGCTGACGTGCCGTCATTGATAATCGCCGCGATATTTCCGCCGCTGGCGTGGAGCATCCCCATCACCTGATTGAGTTCCGCCGTGTCCTTTTGCTGGGCCACCACCACCGCGCTGTTGTTGACCCCTTTGTACGCGCTCACGATCAACCCCGCAATAACGGCGATGATCGCCAGGGCCACAAGCAACTCGATGAGTGAAAATCCGCCTTCGCGCTTTGCTGCTATGGCGCGACAAAAGGCTTTTCTTGTAGGTGCGTAGAGCATGATAGTGATTATAGCATAGTAATAAAGGTAGTAAAGCACTTTTACATTCCCCCTGCCAAGGCTGACCAAGTGCGGGACTGAAGGGCTTGGCCGGATTGTAGTTTGCCTGTTCTGTCAAGGAATGGTAAATATGCCGGGCAAATGCAAAAGGCCGGAAAAGGGGAATGGGGGCGGTTACGGGTCGGGTTTTGAGCGTGGAGCAAGGCCGGAACCTGAGACGGCTCCGCTGCCCCGGCTTTGATTCTTCAGCACCCGTGCCCGCGCCTTGGAAATGACTTTCCCAAGGTCAATTTGGAGGGCCTCAGCGATGCGAAGGAGGGTGTCGAGCGTCGGATTCCAAGGGTTCGTCTCCAAAGTGCTTATCAATGATTGACTTAAACCGGACTTCTCGGCCAAGGAATTGCCGGAAATGCCCCGGCGTTTTCGCTCGGCAACCAGGAGTTTTACGACTTCGGCGCTGATTTCGTCATGGAGGACAGTTTTTGCCACCCCTGACTTTTAAACAATTGGGGGGTTGACACCGCATATCATTATACTGATAATCAGGGCGTATGAACAAACCGACGCCTGGATTTTTCGGAAAGACAACCCAAAGCCTGCTGACAGGCTCGATGCTCATGGGGGCAATCCTGCTCCCGTCCAGCGCCAAAGGGCAGGGGACTTTGGAGACCATCAATTTTGGAGGCACGGTAAATCAAATTTGGGGCACGCCCGGAATTTCTGATGGCGGCACGGTGACAGGTTCGATCACTTTTAATCCTAATAATCTTGTGCTTGTTGGGGGGACTGGATTGACTAAGGCGTCTGGATATACGGTTGAGGGGGACGTAACTATCAACGGCAGCCTCTCTTCAGTTACTCTACAGATCGATGTTTTTCATGGTGCGCCCGATATAAATAATGTTTCCAGTGATGGCTTTGGATTGGCTTGGGGACCAGATGACAACGATGGGGTTGGAAACTATTTTCCTACCTCTGTCGCTCCGGATACCACCGTTGGGAGTTTGCAAACAATGCTCAATTTGAATCCGTCGGAAGGTCTGAGTGGTGATAATCAGTTTGATGTTTACGCGAATACTGCCCAGACCAGCCTTGCGCAAGGCAACTTCACCTCCTTCTCCGTTCAGTCCGTCCCGGAACCCTCCACGCTCGCGTTTGGACTGCTGGCCGCTGGCGGCTGGCTGGTCAAGAGGCGCAACTCCCTGCGGCGGGGGATACCGGGGCAAGATATTGGCGTTTCAACGAAGTAACCGTAACGTCTGCCACCGCTCGCCCGGCTTGTCGGCAGGGCCGGGATGTGATAGGCTCTGAGTGTGGTAAAGTATCTTTCCAGCGTTGAGTGCCGAGGTCGGCCAATGCTTGAAAAAATATTCGCCCTGGCGCGGAAGAAGTTCAAAGGGGTCCTCATGTACGAAATTGACGAGAGGACTCTCAAGAGAAACGCCTCCCCGCACAGGCTTTGCTGCTGCGCCTACGACCCTGAGAGCGACGAGGTGCTTTCCTATTTTACCTGGCATGTCACCGACACGCGGTTTCGAGACGGTCTTGTTTCGGGGCAGATGGAGGAAAACGACATCTACGCTTATGACGGGTCAAACGCGCCCATTCTGGTTTTCGATGTTTTTGTCGTCACCTCCGCCTTCCATTCGCCCTACATCATTCGAAGTCTGATAAAAGACCTGCGCGCGCTCATCAAGGCCGATCAGCTTGACATCGTCGGAGCGTTGTCAATCGGAGGGTTGCGCTTCACGGAAAAGTGGCTCAAGAAATACAACTTCCGCGAGATAGGGAAATACAAGGGCCAGTATCCGATCCTTTGGGCGTCGCGGGAGGAATCCCCTGTGGTGAATTCGTTGTGTTCTCGGGGGAAGCCCTTCACCCACAGGCCGTGGAAGGCCGGGTAGGGAGTCAAGCGCCCATCGCCGGGGTAAGCCGACAGAGTCCCGCCGTTGCCGTATTTGCGAGAAATTTGCAATTTGTTATCAGAGAATGTTCTTGAACAAGCAAAGTTTCACAAAATAATCCTATTTGTCAGCAATGTTATGAATATACGCAATTATTTATGTATTTATATTGATAATAGAGAAAAATAGTGCCTTATGGGGAACATGTCCTGCAAACCCGCTTCAAAACAACCGCAGAAACCATCACCCCAAAGACGCCCAGCAGCTCCCAAGGCGGCGAAAAAGCAATCGTTGAAAGCCATGCTTAAGGAAATTGGTGTCACTTACTCGATGTCATCCCCGCATATCGCCCATATCCCCAAGACGCCCGAGAATATTGAAAAGCTCTGGCGGGCTGGGTTCCCGGTATAGGGCGGCGGGGGGCTTGCCGGGTCAGCCGGAATTTGATAAATTCCGCCTGTGGGCGAATATCTTTCCAGCTACGCGAGCAACCTCCCATTATTCTACAAGTGGATTACCATGTCTTTGGCAGCTTCCCATTTGCTCAAGAAATGGCAGGGATCGCCATCATGATTATTACACCGGGACTGGAGGCGCAGCTTCGGCAGTTGGTGGCAGAGCGGCCAACGGCTTATCTCAGGGAACTTGCGCAAGGAATGGGTAATATCGTTTATCCCAGCACAATCAGGAAGTGGTGCATAAAGTTGGGACTGGCCTATCGAAAAGAGAACGGACCGCGAAGCCGAATGCCCCCGGAAATCAAAGAGCGCCTGCTCGCGCTGGCATCAAAGCAGCCACCACCATATTTTAGCGAACTCGCGAAAGCCACCGGCGATATTGTCCGCCCGGAGACGATCAAAATATGGTGCAAGAAGCTGGGGGTGCCTTACCGGCGAGACTATGGGATGCCGGCCAGAATCCCGCCGGGAACTGAAGTGCGTTTGCGGGCGCTGTTGGCTGAGCGTCCATCGCCCTATTACAGAGAACTCATTCAAGGAATCGGCAAAAAGGTTGACCGTCGAACGATCAACAAATGGTGCGCAAATATGGGACTGCCCTACAAGCCAATTACGGGATCGCGCAGCAAAAGGACACCTGAAATGGAAAAACGATTGCGGACGCTGCTGGCAGAGCAGCCATTTATTAGTCGAAAGGAACTTGCCTCAGCGATAGGCAATATCGTTTCCTCGGCTACAATCATTAACTGGTGCAAAGAACTCGGACTGGCCTATCGGCTGGCTTCGCGAAGGGAAAGTCGTAGATTGAGGCCAGAAATTGAAAACCGGCTGCGGCTATTGGTGGCAGAAAAGACACGGGCGAGCTACTCGGAGCTTGCTAGAGACCTGCAAGTCTCGCCCCGGTCCGTGAGACGGTGGGTAATGCGGTTGGGCCTCCCGCATCACGATAATAGACGATAAGTACACAGTCTTTCTCACCCCCGTCCTGCCCGGTCTAATTCGCACATAATATATTAGTTGACAATGGCTGCTTTAAGTCATTCAATGGGTTTGGGGCTGGAAAGAGCCAGTGGATATTTGTGAACTATTTGGCGTCTCAAGACTGGGCCGCGCAGAAACAATCAACGATAGAAAGGAGATCAAACAACATGAAAACTAAAACACACCTCGCAAAAGAGGCTTCCACTCATAATCTGACACTACGCAGGTCGCTGGACAAGCTCGTGATGACTAATGAAATGGAACATCCAATGTCAATGTCTTCCAGACACAGTGGTTGTGGAGCATGCGGATAATCATTTACTATAGCGCGACCCCTGCCGCAACGGAGGGGTTATGTCAACCATAACAAACATGGAGCATTCGGACAAGAGGCTAACGTTCTTCTGGGAGATTGTGCCCGGGTCTCAGTGCAATCTGAGGTGTAAAAACTGTTATGCTGCTGATGGAGGTAGGCCTGACAGGAGGGCTTTGACTTTGAATGAAGCCAAGAACGCGCTGGAAAAAGCCGTTTCTCTGGGTCTGGCGAAATTGGATATATTGGGCGGCGAACCCCTTACTTGCAGTTACCTTCCAGACTTCGTCAGGCATTTCAAAGCGCGGGCAAAGCACGGCTTTTGCGGGGTTGTCTCCAACGGGACATTGCTCGATTTTGAGCTTGCACAGAAACTGGCGTCTGCCGGATTGGATCAGATCAGTATTTCACTTGATGGATCATGCTCAGAAACCAATGACGCCCATAGGGGCAATGGAGTATTTGAAAGGGCAACAGTAGGTATCCGCAACGCCATTAGGGCAAAATTACCGGTGACGATTGCCTTTACCGTGACTCAGTTTAACTTGCAAGAGACACATGACATGCTTTTCGCGGCAAAGAGACTTGGGGCTTCTTCCGTGGGTATTCAGATCGCGGAACCGACAGGTCGTGGAAGATACAGTCTGGCGCGGGCGGGCCAGTTTTCGAGAATTGAAGGACTAAAGGCCATTTGCCAGATGTATCATGTCAGGGCGCCGTTGTATACCGAGATGTCGAGCAGATATTTATTTCAGGAGTTTCTAAATAAATTCTTCAATGCGGGTCTCAAAATATCCGCTGGAATCTGCGATGGCGGACTGAAGGCCTACATGGTGTCCAGCGGTGGCGACCTGTTTCCCTGCGCCGAATACGCTTACTTTCCCGACGGGCGCGCTCGCGGGAAAGGGGCTAATCTTGTCTCTTGGGATACTGGTTCACTTGTTTCGTATGTTCAAGATACGGGATATAAGTTTAACATCGAAATGGTCGAAAAAGCCGGCATGACTTTTGAAAGTTGCCGGCGCTGCGCGCATAAACAGGAGTGCATTCCATGCCCTTTGCAAAACCTTTCCAGCACGATCAAAGAATGCGAATGGGTGAAGGATGCTGAACGAGAATTGACAGACAGGATTCTGAGTTCTATTATGGCATTATTGATAGAACCGGAAGCTATTGATTCCCGGTCGCTCAGATTTGGGGTAAGGACGCAGGAGGTTCCGCTATGCGTTCCCATGGGCAAGGAGGACTTTATGGATATTATCCTGTCGCGCTCAGTTATCAGAGATGACAGGGAATCGTGGCGGGGTCTTTACAATTGATATTGATCCCGACAATATATTGGGTGCCCGTAAGAACCTTGAAGGGGCGGGATATGGAAACGTGACGGCAGTTTGCCAAGACGGCATGAATGGGTTGCCTTCCGGTGCGCCGTATGATTGCATAATCGCGACTTGTTCAATCAAGGAAATTCCCCCGGCATGGTTGGAGCAGTTAAAGGAAGGCGGCGTCATGATTGCACCCATCTGGATTAATGGCACCCAAATATCTCCGGCTTTTGTCAAAAAGGGCTGCCAGTTGGCCAGCAAGTCGGTGACATTGGGCGGCTTTATGAGCATGAGGGACAAAACATTCCAGGAACTGGCGTCAGAGGGGGGGCTGTCGAAAAGACAAATATTGGTTTGTTCTGAACACGACGATCTCTTTAAGGAGAAGGATTTAATTTCCTTGCTCAGGGGGCGCTTTAGTGAAATTGCTAATCCGTTGGGAAAACTTACCCCTGAAGAGTGGGTCAAGTTTTATGTTTTCATGGCAGTGCGAGAAAGGAACTCTTTAGAACTGTTTCTTAATGGAAGAATGAATGGATTTGGTTTTTCGGACGGCGCACGGGGCATTGTTGATATGCAGAATCATTGCGCGTGCCTTTTTTCGAGTGGGGGCGAAATGTTTGTGTATGGGAAGGACCTCGCCCTGAAAACAGTGGAGTCAACCGCGAGAGCCTGGGATGTGCTGGGTCGCCCAGGTGTCGGAAGGTTTCAGTTTAACGTGTTTCCCTGCGGCTCTGCGATCCCTGCCGACGCGGAAACCATCATTATAGCAAAGAAAACCATGCGTTTCCAAATTGGCATAGCGCCTCCACGATTGGATATTGAATGACGTCCATTTATACTGGTGACAGAAAAGCCAGAGGCGAGCCACGCGGAGGTTGCTCGCGAGCCGGCCGTTCATCAAACGTGTGATTTGTCGGGCATCCGCCGTCTTCGGCAGAATCTCATCATGCAGGATGATTTCAATGTTAAATCCGGCTGCGGCCAATCGCTCCCGCAAGAACCGCCCGCCAAAACAGCGGTCAAAAAACAGCTTAGGCGGCTTCCTGCTGGACATAAATCAAATTGCGCGCCCGGATCGCCTCCCGAATGAATTCCCTGGTGGTGCCAAAATCCTTTGCCAGAACATTCTCGTCGTCTCCCAAATCAAATCTTTTGCCAATCACCGTCACCGGCGCTCCGATTTTGTCGTGAAAGACGGTGCCGTAGCAGATTTTGGGGTCAATGACGATGTTCGTCAGGGTGACAGCAAGCTCATCCGCCCGGCTCGTGAACGGGTAAATGCGACAGGCCACATTTTTCGAGTCATAGCGAACACGTTTGAGGTAAGGCTCAATCACGCTCTTTTGGTAGGTCTGGCCTCTTTCTCGCAGCGAAACAAAGCACGCCTCAAATTGACGGTAGATGGAATTCCTATCAAAAAAGATGTCGCGTCGAACCAAGTCCATCGGCTCCAATTGGTTTAGTTGGTCACGGAACGTGCGAAGCGTGGTTTGATTGCCCCTGCTCATGGAAAAAAGCGCGTCGGCCTGCATCATCTCAAAAAAGGTGAGCCGCAATGGATTCGACATCCCCAAAAAGGGTTTGTAGGCTTTCCCGTTGCGGGTCGCGCCTTTGAACCAACTGCGCAGCGTTGCTACTGGAATGCCCAGGCACCGAGCCGCCTCGGCGATGGAATAGTTTGGAATGTCCCTCAAATCCTTCACATTCGTAGTTTGACAAAGTCACCCGGGCTTGGCAAGACTGCTTTGCACCCGCTCCTTTCCCCCCATTTCGCCAGCGTCGCAACACAGTTGGCAAATTACGGCGAAATTGAAAGGGCCTTGGCAAGCGGTTCGAAGCCCAGAGGATGGTGATATTCCGCCATTTCATAGTCAATGCCCTTCCCGTCCTGGGCGGTCGCCCAAAGCGGTTCGGTCACTAAGCCAATTTACGTAAGGCATTGCGATAGGTGCGGCGTGTAGCTCGTGCAAGTCTCATTGTTCTATCAGAGCCGGGATCCTGTTTAACAACCCGATGACTACTGGTCCCCTCAGTGATTTCTTTGGCCTGGATGACTCCTGGGGAACGCCCAACATGCCGGATTTGTGGGGTGCGTGTCATAGGAGGTTGTATTACAATAACAATTACAACACATAATCTGTCAAGCCCCTCCGATTGTCAAAATAGTGTAAAATATACCTACTTTAGACATATCTGTTGTTGTGCGCCCTTGATGGTTTCCACTAAACACCCGGGAACTTCAGTATGATCGCGCTGAATTTGTCTGCGGCTTCCTCATCCGTCCAGGATTCCAGTTTGGCTTTGCAGCCGAGCAAAATAGCGCGGGCGGACTCAATCGCGGGCAAGCACAGCTCATGCTCCGCGTGTGTCACGAATTCCTTGAGCAACGGATACAGCGCGTCCATGTCCGACGTGAGTTCCTTGAACTCCGCCGATCCCCTTGGAATAATTCTGTCAACACGATCACGGCCTTCAACAATCCACAGGCCAAGATGCGGCGACCTGTTGAAGCCGTTCTTCATATCCTCCAACATTTCAATGTCCTGATCCAGGTGCCAGAGCGCCTTCTGCTTCGGTGGCAATTGGAACACCCGCTGTTGTTCCGCGAAATAAGCTGAAAATTCATGCTCGCAGCATTCCATGTTTGGTATCATCTAAATTGCGTGGTGCGCTGGCAACAAATATATTTGCATCGCGGTGTCCACTTCTGACCACCTGGGGCCACGTTTGTCTAAGTGACTGCAAAATAGTTGCGCAAATATGCAAATAGTTCTTGAAATAAATCCCGGGGATTGTAATTTTGCGGCATGTATTACGACCGATACAACGAGGAGCGCGAGGCGCTGAAAAATCTGATGACTCACGCTGAAATCTACGCCAAACAAACCATGAACAGGTCGGGCGCTGTTCCCGCGACGCTCTTCATGCAAGGTGAGGCCGGCCCTGTGATGTTCGTCGCCCCAAGGATGCCGGATGAGCGAAGCAAGGATGCCTTTGCCACCGCCGCAAAATTGATGTGCGTCGCGCACGGGGCAACGGCTACGGTCTTCGTCGGCGAGGGATGGTCAAGGTTTGCCAAGCCGGGCGAACCGTTGGACGCGACCAAGATGCCCTCCCAATGCGCCGACAGGCAGGAAATTCTCATGCTCATGGGCGAGACGCGGCATGAATGCAATCCAAAGCTGATGCCCATCATTCGGTCGGATTCTGGAAAATTCCTGGGATTTGGAGAGGCACACGAAACAAAGGCGGACCACATGGAAGGACGGTTCGCGCAGTTCCTCCCGGTGGATTACCCTGATCTTGAAACCCAAAGGGCGGCAAAGGAAGCCCTCCACCTGGCGGCGAAGGGAAAGCACAGGGGTCGGGACCGGGGCCGCGAGCGGGGTTTTGCAATGGACTGAACATCCGTGCCCTTTCCCGTGTAACGTTGTAAAAACCGACGAGATTTAGAACCGATGCAACTTATAGTGAAAATCTGCCCAGCGATTTTGACGTTGTCAGGAATCTGGTTTAGTTTAGTGTAAGGATATGAATGTGGAGATTCCAGAGTCGATTGCGCAACTCCTGCCGCGTGACCCGCAGGGCCGGGCGCGTAGTGTTTTGGAGGGGCTTGTCATCGGCGCGTACACGGCGGGTGTCATTTCTCGCGGTCGGGCGTTTGAACTGCTGGGACTCAACCACTGGACCGGCGAGGCTTTCTTCCGTCAGCGCGGGGTGTTTCTCAATTACGATGCTGCGGAATTTAGACAGGATATAGGGGCTTAAGTTATGGCGGTCGTTGTCTCTGACACCACGCCCCTTCATTACCTCATTTTGGTGGGTCGGGAATCCATCCTGCAAAAGCTCTACGGGAAAGTGTTCATACCCCCGGCGGTTTTAATGGAATTGAGCCACTCTTCGGCTCCCGTCCAAATCTCGAATTGGGCGACACATCCGCCGGCGTGGGTGAGTGTGGCGAAGCCCGCTTCGATCCCTGACCGATTTGATGGATTGGACTTTGGAGAACGCCAGGCGTTGGCTCTCGCTCAGGAAATGCGCGCGGATTTGGTTCTGCTGGACGACAAGGTGGCGCGGCGTGTTGCGCTTCGGGAATTGATGCACGTCAAAGGCACGCTTGGAATTGTGGCGGACGCTGCAAAGGCGAATCTCCTGGATTTCGTTGAAACCGTGGAGGCATTACAGCGGACAAGTATGCACCTTGATCAGGACGTGGTTGACGAAGTTATACGCGAATATAAGGGTTCACAGCGCAAGGATTCACGACCATGAAAGTGGATACGCCAAAGGAATTATTGGTCGTAGGAAATAGAACACCCTCGATTGCCCAATTGAAAGCCGTTGCGAGAAGGGGCATTGCGAGAGCGGGAGCCGCTGGATTAAAGATGAATAGACTTAGGGTTGGTCGCCGCAGAAAGAGGGCGACACGCGCTGTCAATTAAACATAATCTTTCTTGTGCGAACTCATTTCGAGTGTGATTCTTCCGTCACCACATTCAAAACGAACCTGTTCCCGTAATTCCGAGCGGAAGCTGAAAGAATGAGATATTGCCCCACAAGAGCGACAGTATAGTAAAAGGCCGTTTCCTTGTGCGTGGACGAAAAGAAGGCACAAAGCGGAAACGCGAATGTGAAAACGGCGGAAATGGCGGTCATATCGCGGGTAAGTAAGTATAATCTGTGTGCCTCGGAAATTGTGAGTGCTGCGGCGTGCTTTTTATACAACTGATACCATAGCACATTTTGATCCTTCGGAGAACGAGGAAGTGAACCATGCTTCCTCTTCAATGCCGCGACATCAATACGGGGATCCGTGTTCATCAATACAGAAAAAACACGACTGCCGGGCAACGGATTTCTCCAACGCAAGAAAACAAGCCTTGCTTTCGCCAAATCTCCGAGAATGCCGTTAAGAATGATTGCTATAAACGGCATACACACTGCAATGATACCGTCCTTAGTGCGGATACGCTCCCAAAAGTGCTGGACCGATTGGTAGCTAAATTGATCACCGATTATGACCGCGAGAAACACCGCACAATTTATGGCGATAAAAGTCCAAAGATAGAACACGTTCTTTGTCTTCAGGTAACTTTGCCTTTTTGCCATGAAATTATTTTTACTCCTCAACCTCATTGTAAAAAGGAAGTGCTGTTGAGCTAATCCAGCCTCGATCCGGCGCGTTACTCCTGTGGCATTTACCACTGCCTATGGTCGCATGGACGGGCGCACCACGGCGAAGAAATGCGTTGGTGACCTTTTTCGCAGGATGTTTTGGTGCCCCTTCAGGGGAAGCAGATACATACGCCATCTTGATGCTTGCCGATTGTGATAAACGTGGTCCAATTATAGTATTTAGCAAAGTCGGTCCGATATTCCTTTTGCTGCCATGATGCGGAACTTGTACGAATAATAGTTTCGAGAAATCGAAGTTCTCTTTTTGCAACCGTTCAACGGCCTCTGTCAATGCGGGAATCCCCGCATCGGCAGTAAACAACATAGACTCATTTCCGATTGTAAAGAGCATAATGGCGCTCGAATTATTCTCGGCTGTCGTTTCGCCTGAATCATCAAGGGTTTCAAATCCCCAACTCTCTGCGACCTTTTCGATAATATCCTTTGCTCTGATTAGCAATTGCCCGAGGGGGCCAGGCTCTTCCTTCGCCTCTGGTGTTGCTCGGTATCCGGGCAAAAGACTCTTATAGTAATCTTCCGTCGGTCCAAGAACTCGCATTTGCCCATTGAAACCATTGATTCCCCAAAAAGGTTGGACAATAGGGATGTTCTTTTTGTTGGCAAGTGCCTCAAGGGATCGGGCGTTATCAAGCGATCTGCGGAGTATATTTTTTACACCGTCATCCGTAACACGGCTGTCCTGAAAATAATCCGATATGCCATCAGTATGTTTCCAAGGTTGATGCATCAATAGGTAGTCCACTTGCAATTTGTCGAGCACGACCTCAAGCCCTGAAGCGTGGTCGCCGTCTGGGTGCGTCGAAATGACTGCGTTAACATGATCCGTTTTATAGTAGTGTTTAATATGTTTAACCAATTCTTCGCCTGAATCCTGGTAGCCGCCATCAATTACGCAGACTGTTTGTTGGGGTGGATCAGCGAGCAAATTGCCGAATCGCAAGGCGATTGCGTCACCGCTCTTTTCGCCGGTGCCAACTGCCAAGAAGTCAACTTCGTATCCAATTGAATTCGTATTCATAGTGTAAATGTCGCTGTGCTGAACTGACGATCTAGTCGCGTTCTGGATATGCGACTTGATTAACGAAGCACGAGGGTTTATATATTGTCTGGTGGTGTTTAAGCGACGATCTTGCAAGTGCCATCACATTCTGCTTGAGCAAGTAGATTATCGTTCCACTTCCCGTCTGCGTGAGTCCGAAGGAATGGCGCTTTGCCGGCTTCCCTGACAACACCGACATAACATTTGCTTCCTGTGGCTTTGTCAATTGTGTAGAACGCGTTTTGCTTCGCGTCAATTTGAGCAATGGCGGCTTCTCGAGAGAGTCGCCACTTAGCCGCCAAATTACCGATGTGCGTGATGTGCTCATGGGGGCTTTGATGGTGGGGTTTATTGATGCATGTTACTTGGTATTCTGCCATAACTGTCCTTTTGTTTAGTGTTTTGGGTTGAGAACATGGGAAATGTCAATCACAGGCCTGCCAGGGTTAATGGTGGAAGGTGGCTTTTCATAAATGCGGCGAGCAACCGCACCATTTTCATTCCGGATGAAATGGCACGGGGATCGCCGTTCTTGAGATGCCAAAAATTGCTGTCGATGCCACCACTTCTCGCCATTTCCTGTAGTAACTCAAACATGCGTTCCTCATTGTAGCGGTCAGGGTCCTTTGTTTGTTCCCGGCAGCGCTCAAAGACATCGGCGAAAAGCAGGTGTAGTGCGTACACCCCGGTTTGACGCTGGATCGCATAATCTTCGGGGTGCAGGAATGTCTCTGGAAATGTTCTGGCGAGGGCACACCAGTAACGGTGAAGCAGTTCAGCCAAGGATTTTGGCTCCATTTCCTTAAGGGTATTGTTTTTCATCGGCCCTTCCAATAGCGAGGACACTAAGGCGTGTTGTCTAACAGCGTGACGGTTCGGCTTCGGCTCGCCTGGAATGTCCACCATTTTTTGCCAGACTGTGCAGTCTCTCCGTAGAATATCCACGACATCCGTTGCCTTTGCCTGCAACACTTCCTTTTCCGCCTTAGCCGCTTGAGGCGCCCCGTGTTCCAACATCCAGGCACCACCTTTTTCCTTTAGAACCTGCTGGAGAATTCGGTCCGCTATATCGGTTGGGACGGCTTTCGCCCTGCTGTTGATTAAATAGAAATACCGAACTTCATTCAATTTTTTAGGGTCAATCAAGAAATTCACCGGCAGGAAATATTTATCAACCAAATCTTTTTCACCCATCGTGTCCGCAAGTTTTTGAAGCGATGCCAATCTGTGCTGACCGTCGATCACCCAAAAGTCCACGCCCTCCGGGATAATCAATTTTCCAAAGGGAGCACCGTTGGCCTTGCTTTCCTCCACAAACTTCACTTGGTCACTGCGGAGCGAGACGGATATTGAAGTTGGGAACACTCCATCGCTCTTAATGACGTACCAAGCCACGTCGGTAATACGCTTTTCGACCAGAGGCCGTTGATAGCCCTCCATGTTCCTGGTGCTCCACATATCCACCTTCATGCGTGCGATAAGGGTGGAGGCCGCAACGGTGGCAATGTAAAACTTTATCCCCTTCTGGTTGCATTCGGTTACTTGTAATTCAATTCCTGTCATATTCGTCTGTTCTATGTTTTTAATGTCTGGTTCTATCCTACGGTTTAAGAAAATAAAACAAGAAGCCGGTTTTGTCAATGGATTTTGTAAAAAAATCTAAACTTTTTGCAATTATTTGGCTGGATTATCCATAAGTCATTGATAATACGGCACTTATTGGTGTTTTTTATGGGAAAACAGGAGGGTTTGCCTGCCGTTTGTAGAGCATCAGCCTTCGTTCCGGTCACGATTTTTGTGCCCTGACGCCTTACCGTTTATGAAACCGTCATGCTCAGGACGGTGGCCGTTCTGGGGTTCTGGCGATGGCAAGTCGGAGCAAATCCGACGGCTCCACGCCGACGCTAACGGCCAAAATGGGGATTTCATAATCCGTCACGCAACGGAGTTGGGCCTCGATTTTCGACAGGGTCCCCCTGCTCAAATCCCAGCCGATGATGTTGATCTTGGCGACAAGTTGCGCTTGGGTGAGCCCCTTTTTCACCCGCAGTTGGCGGATGATGGGGCCAACGATATTTTGGTGCTCGGCCATTTGCTCTGAAATTAGAGCTTGACCGTATCCGAAATTATGCGATATTGGCTCCAATATTGGAGCAGAAAGGAATTTTTATGTTTTTACGAAGACTTGGACAAAGTGGGCGGCAATGTTGCATGACGGGGCACCATTGCCCGCAGATACTCGAAATGAGCGATGGGGATTTTGCGGCGGTTGGCCTGGACATTACGGCTGAGGCAGTCAAGGCGATGCCGCCTGGCCCTGGGATTGGGCCGAAAGAGGGGGCGGTCAAAATACCGCGCCATGTAATGATCGCGGCGCGGGCAGAGATTCCCGCCGCTTAAGCATTGTCCGTCCGCGCTTGCCAAAGATGCCAGCGGTGTTTTAGAACGCTGGCATGGCGGGTGTTTTTTCTTGGGTTCAGAGCAACTGGTCAAATGCGATAAGTGCGGTGGGTATCATCGGAAGCCTTTGCTTTACGGCAGGGTATTTTCGAGAGGACACAAAAACAAGGCAGGTGTCGAATGTTTTGGCCGTTTCGGAGCGACATCGAATCCTTTGGAGCGATGCCAGCACACGACCGGAATTGAGTCGAATTTTCAACACGGATGTGGATTTAGCGGCACGCCCGATTTTGGTGGCAGAGGAAGAGTTTTTGAACCTCGCATTTGTTCACTTCGAGATGGGCTGGAGGCTCGCCAAAAGCATTGGCACGAGTGAAATCAATGGGCAACAGGCGGATATTCGTCACTTTTTCTCCCTTCCCCTCCCCCACGTCGTTTGGGAGAAAACCAAATCGAACCGGAATCCAAAGTTTGTTCGGTTTGTCGAGCGGGCGTTGAGACGCCGCTGAATGCGCGGCGGGAAATCATGTCCTTTCAACCTTCACATTGTTGGAGAGACCGAGTTCGCTCAAGATTTGCCGGAGGTCAGTTTCCAAGGCGTCCACGGTGTTTGGATTGACGCTGGCGGAAAAATTGACGCCAACTTTCAGATCAGTGCCAGATTTGAGTTTAGGGAGAATTTTCGTGCCGAGACGATTCCAAACCTCGGGTGGAATGTCGCCCACAACTCGCAGCGTGACGGGGAGGTTGGTTTTTGTCTTTTCGTGTTGTTCAGGTTGTTTTTCAGACTGCTCTTGTTGGGTTGATTCCGTTATTTCAGGCGTGGAAGTGATTACGGGTGACGGTGCTAAACCTGCCTTTAGGGCCTTGGCTTTTGGCTTTGTGAGGAGAAACACGTTGCCGTCAAACATCACCTCGTCTGGAGAAAGCAATTCGTCGAACCATACTCGGTCGTATGTGCCATCAAGGCGGGGGCCGGATGCCAAGCCGAAATCCCCCTTCGACACGAATTCCGTGATTTTGTTTCTGAGCGTGGAGTCGGGATCGAGCAATCGTGTCAGCGAGCCGTTTAGAAAACACTGACGCAAACCGGAGAGAGGCCATGCGCCGGAGTCCTTGAGCGCCTTCGGCCATTTACGGTCAATGTAGCCAGCACCGATGGATTCATTCAGGAGTTCCTGGGACTTGAGTGCGCTCAGGATTCGTCCGGCAAGGGTTTCATTGCTGCTGGCGTGGCCTGCACCAAGGTCAATCACCTTGAGGCCGTCGGCTTCCTGGCTGTCCGCCAAAACGACAAACCGATAACTGCCCCAAACTTCCGCATGGGCTTCTTCTTCGGCTGTTTCGACTTTAGCGGCTATCTCGACGCGATCTGCCTTGTCATAATCCACACCCAGCGTGCCTTCCGCAACTTCTTTGGCAACTCGCTTCCAGGCAAGCCAAAGTTCAACCTTCTCACGCAAATCACGGGAGGGTTTCTTTAGACACCAGACAAGGGCGGCAGGATAGAGGCGGTCTGCTTTGCCGCGCCGCTTGGTCCAATCGGCTATTTGTTCGCGGATGGCCTTCTGCCCTGACCACTCGAATTCTGGGTCAAGGACAGCAATGCTCAAGCGGGGTGAATCTTGAAGATCGTTTCCGTCCTGGGTGAGCGAAACTGGGACACTCGCGCCGCGCTTGAACTCGGTTTCAACCAGCTTTCGCATCGTCGGAATAACTTCGCTTTCTTCGTCCAGAGACGCACGGCGGTCGCCAACCGCTTTGCGAATAGTCGCCTTGTGGTAAATTCTGAATCCATCCGTGCCGGCCCGACTGATGAAAAAGGCCCGCGATTCCAAAGCGTGGGCCGCATTGTCCACGGAAGTCGTTTCGACCTCCGGCTCCCCGATGGCGAAGCGAAGCTCCGGCAAGTGCGCCACTTTGCTAACCTGCCCGCCTGACGATTCAAACAAAATTGCAGCCCCCACCCGGCGGTGAATGTCGCGCAAAGGCCCTTTGGTGTCCGCATCCAAAGCTCTCGCGTGGGAGTTTCCGCCGGCAATATCCGTGTCTATGGCGGCGGCCAAACGGGTTTCTCCGAGTTGTCCCAAAACAGTGCCCCTGAATTCGCTGACATGGAGAGGCGCTGAACCAATAGTAATCAGCGGTTCTTTTCGGGCCTGTAGGAAGCTGTCCTGGGAGGCGCATGAAATCCACTGTGCCAGCATAGCCAGCGTGCCGCGAGTTTGCTGGTATTGCGCAAGACTCTGCCATTTGCGCTGAAATACTGACAAAGTGGCGGGGTGGAACGGGTAACACGTCTCGAACCGTTGGCGCAAGAATTCTTTGGCTTTAGCTTCTGTCGCGGCTGTGTCCACGGCCGTCCACTCTGGAGGCAACTGCGCGCGCCGTTCAAAGCACCAGTCGGCGTAAGCCTTGGAGACCGTCTTGCGTATTTTCTCGTTGCCCAAATCTTCAAACAGCCTTCGGCGGACGACTTCGCTGATTTCCGTTTCGTCGTTGGCGATCAAGTCCTTTGCAACGCGCTTCACAACCTTGGTGATCTTTTCCTGCCATTGTGAATCCCATTCGGTCATTTCGACCTGGCTGCGGGGCAGACTGATGAGGGCGGCGCCGCATGTCGTGCCGGTCATGGCCACCGTGAGGTTCTGAATAAAAGCGTGAAACGGCTCCGCCATTTTGCGGTGGCGGTTAATGAAATTCAGGACTTCGTCGCAAAGGATCAGCACTGGACCCCCGGCGGCTTCAAATACGCGGGCCAAAGCCTCGGTTCCGGGTGGGGTGGTTTCGGCCTGTTTACCAAGGATCGCTACGCCCTTATCCCCCGCCAACTGGCGGGCGATGTCAATCCAAGGGGTTTCGCGGCCATCCTGCGGATCCCAGGCGTTGCCGACAAACACAGCAACCTCAGCGTGAGGCACGGCACTGAGTTTGGACTCCTCCAACAACGTAGATACACCGTCAAAAGCGACCGCCTTTGGGCCGCTTTTTGCCAAATGATAAAGGGATGTGAGCGTATGTGTTTTGCCGCCGCCAAATTGAGTCACCAAGGTCAAAACCGGGGCGGTATTTTCGGTCTTGCCGTCAAGCCGGCGGAGAACCATGCCGGTGTGCGTGCGTAGCGCCCGGGTCCAGCAGGTGCGCGAGAAAAACTTCTTCGGGTCCCGGTAATCTTCGGGGGCCTTTTTATTGACGACTTGCTCCAGCGCGATTGCGAAGTCATCGGGGTTAAATGAGCGGCCTTCGCGCACCTCTTTTCGCGGCGTGACGATTTTATACCAGGGTTCCATATTGTTTCTCCTATTATTGGTTGACATTGGTTTTCATCTTGGCACTACGAGCAGCATGGCATCAAGCAAGCGTTTTTCCTCGCTGTCTTTGGGATAAAGAGCGGAGAGTGCGTTCGCCAATCGCAGAAAGTCGGCACCGCGTTCCTGCTCGGCTTTGAGAAGCGCTCGGAGGCCATTGGCTTGGCCGTTGGCCTGGAGTAGCATTGCCGCATGAACACGGTCAAGAGTCGTCACCGCTCCGTGTGCGCGAGATTCAGCGGAGAATGGCTTTCCGCCGTGGTGAGACTTGATCTTGGCTGTTTCTTCCTCACGCTCAGGAAACAGTACCATTTGGGCATCGCCCTGGGCGTCTTTTGCAAGGCGTGAGGCAACTGCTTTAGCGCCCTCTTCGCCGAATAATTGCTGCGCTCGCTCGCTGACGGCCAGCAACCGAACAACTCCCTTTTCAGTTTCAATGATCCGCCCCTCCCAATTGTTAAGGTGAATGCCAAGCGGCTGCGCGAACCGGCGGGCTACGTCAAAGATTAAACTGAAACCTGGTTTCTTCTTGGGTTTGTCTTGTTCGTCGTCCTCATCATCGGGTTCTTCTTCATTTTCTGTCTTTTTCGCAACTTCTGCATCCGTACTTTGGAGCGTCCACAGAAACAGTGCCGTCAATCTTGCATCTTCCTCTAATGCGCCAGCAGCGCCGTTACGGGCCTTGGCCTCGGCTGTGCCGAGCACTTGTTCCAAAGCGCTGCGGCCTACGACTTCCCATACTTTTTCGAGATATTCTGCCAAAGGAACTTCTCGCCCCTCCGCCGTTTCAACCTTTGCGTAGCGACTGAAGATTTCCAACGCCGGGCCGATGCAGGCAAAAACAAGGTCTGCACCGCGTACACCCTCCCCTTGCAACCGCTCCATCCAATCACCCACACGCTTCGGCAATTCGCGTAAGACTTCACCCCAGTCTCCGACCATATCTTGAGTTCTTGGGCGGCACACCAAATGTACGCTGGTGGCAAGGGAGGCTGTGTCCCGTGCGTTGAGTCGAGAGGTGAGTTCTGTTGCAATAGGCCATGACGCACAAACTGACCAGCCGGCCTTCACTATGCCTGACAAAAGCGCTTCCCAACCTTCAGTTGTTTTGTGAGCGAAGACAATAGACGCAATGCCATTATCAGCTAAAATCCTCCGTCCCTCCTTCGCTGCGTCAGCAATTTTCTGCTCAAAAAATGTTGAGTCCTTTTGTGAAGTGCTCAACCTGTGAGGTCGATCAACGACACACTCCGTTCCCTTGGATATCAGAGATGTAGTGAACCAGGGAGCGTCTTCTGTATCGTAGAGCATCCTGCGCAACCAAACATAAAAGCAGTCAGCAAGGTGCGCATAGGGTATCGAGTCGTAGTAGGGAGGATCTATGAACCATACGCCAGCCGAGGCGTCAGGCAAGGGGTGGCTGCAAGCATCAGATAACGCGACCTCACCACTCCGAAATCCGAATTTTGCGACTTGCGAGATAAAATTGCCTATCTGGTCGATCCACAAACCGAAGAGGCTATCTGCGCCAAAAGCGGGCGAACTCTCCGCAAAATCCCACACCATTCCGATTGCGTGTCTGCCAAACATATCGATGAAAGATTCCCCGGTGGGTTTCCATCTGCTGTGCGCGTTCATTTGCATTACAAGGCGATCAATTCCTAGCGCGATTAGGCGTCGGCATTCGGGAGACATTTCCAAGGACCTCATAACCCGTACAAAGGAACTAAGGACTAACTTTTCCCTCGCGGTGAAGATTTGTCCCCAATTCGTGACTCCATAAACCATCACCCATGTACTTCTAATCCCCTCAATAGATATTTGTTCATCTGGGGTAATGTGGAATGGACTACTATTTGCGACACGTTCAAGATTCTGGAGTTTTTTCATCGCCGCAAAGACGAGGCGATAATCACTTTCGTTGGCTAATCTATATTTATCCCCTTCCACGTTCCCTCCCTGCCGTATTACCGCGACTAGCCTTGCGCCCCCGATACGGTTGCCTGAGTCATCAAACAGCACGTCCGCCCCTCCGCACTGCGAGATCAACTGAGCACGCACGCGCTCGACAGGTAGAACCGTATGGCAACATGGACAAGTCGCATTTCCGCGTAAAACAGTTCCTTTTTGTACCTCGTCGACCGAATGCGGCTCGACGATCTTGAAATTGACTATAGGTGTGTTCCTCTTACTGCGGTCAATAGAATAGTGTAACGCCCATTTCCGCTTTGCCTTCTTGCACAGCCAGAAAGACCGCATTAGAGGAATTTCTGCTCCGCAGGCCGGGGACTCGCAACGCACTGTTCTCGACCAAAGGAAAATCGTTGGTCTTGTACCATCGGTCTTTTGCGAGTAGTAATGTTCAATCTCGTTCTCGACGGTCTTCCGAATTGTTTTTCCGATTCGTTGAATTTCCTCCTCAAGAGTTTTTGTTCGCGTAACGTCCTGCAGGAGCACTTTCAATGCGAGACACGCTACGGGATTTATGTCGCTTGCGAAGGCCTCGGAGCCGAGCCGCAACGCTTCAAACGGTATCGAGCCGCCACCAGCAAACGAGTCAACAACAAGGGGTGGTTCTTCTGGATGTGCTGCTTTCACCAGTCCGCGCCCTACTTCCAGAACCGTCGCTTGGGTGGCGTTATTCGGCCCCGCGAAGTCACCGACGAATCGCAGCAATGCGTGTTGTAGTTCCCTGTCGCTCGCTCCGAGTTTACCAGGGAGTTTGCGCAGAAGCTCGCGGGCGATTTTCTTGAATTCGTCGGGACAATTTTCATCACATGGATCAGGCAGCAGTAATGCGAGCAATACCGCGCGGCAAGCCGCCAATGGACGGCGCGCCCACCAGAGGTGCAACACCGATGGCTGTCCGGTCCGCCCGCCGCCTGCGGAGTGCCTTGAGACGGTGGCGATAGGAAAATCCACCTCCGCGAGACGTTTGCATTCCTTGGGAATCATGGTTTTGGTGGGGTTCCGTATGGTCGTGGTTCTGAGTCTCTGAGTTGCATCGGTTGTGTCATGGCGTCCACTTCGAGCCAGTAGTGCTCGACTTTCTTGACTTCGTGCCAAGGGAATCGAGCGGGGTCTTTGATGGGCGTCTGCAACTCGGGTTGGGTATCGCAACTCGTGACCACGTAAAGCCAATAGCAGTCCCGGCGGTCTTCGGCCACGCGGCGTTCGTTGGGTGTGAGCAGAACGCAACCTGCAATGGCCCCAAGGCCCTTTATCTCTATAAGGCGGAGGTCACCAGATTTGAGATCGAGGCTGGTAATGTCATAACCGAGATTCTTTTCATGGACATCTTCCACCTGTCGGCCCTGAGACTGTTCGTGTTCGATGACAACCCTCATCGCGGTGGCCTCCGTTTCATAGTTAGGCCGCAACCGGCGAACCTCCGGCGCATTGCGTTCGGGATGCGGGAGAACGAGAATGCTGGTGAGACGTTCAACCGATTGCAACGTCAGGGCGCGCTGGCGTTGCAATTCAACGCGCCGCGTTTCGCGTTTGCTGAGGAGTTTTGCGTGGCGTTCCTCGGCTTGGGCCAGCCGACCGGGAGCGCCGGGGAGAGAGGCGTCAACATCGGCGGCGGCTTTGCCGATTTCTTCGTCGGTTTTTTGAAGCAATTCTGTGAGCGAGAGTTCGATGTGGGCAGCGATGCGGTCGATCTCCGTCAGGCGTTCGGCGAGGACTTCGTTGAGAAATGGCGCGAGCGCATTTGCATTGAGCCAGTTTACAGCTTCGGGGGCGTCGGCGATTGGAGGCAATGTGGCTGGTTTGCTTGTGGGGGTGAAATTTCCAAGCCAATTGGGGTCTTGTAATTGCGGTTCTTTGGATTCGGTGAGTTGGACGGCAAAAAGACGTTCATGGATGACGTTGCCCAAGCCGTCAACGACTCTGGCGCGGTAGAAGTCAATGCGAGCGGGGGCCTCGTGCTGGAGGGAATAGAAACACGAGCCTTTGCAAAAAATGCTCTCCGCCTGCATGGCAGCATTGCGACGCAGTGCCTCAAAGAGCGGGTGGCCTGGTGTCACCC
>Ga0181530_10001333_pt1 | contig 31220 bp, 32 predicted proteins | sample PEATcosm2014_Bin_42_FD_119769 | JGI IMG/M metagenome (GOLD analysis project Ga0181530, IMG submission 119769) | Peatland microbial communities from MTU Mesocosm Facility, Houghton, MI, USA - PEATcosm2014_Bin10_60_metaG | ecosystem: Environmental > Terrestrial > Soil > Wetlands > Peat | place...
AAGGAATATTCCGTTCCGCGCGGCGTCCACATCAACGTGCAGGAAGGCGAGCGCGTGAAGGCGGGCGAACCGCTGATGGACGGGCCGCTCAACCCGCACGACATTTTGGCCGTGCTCGGCGAAAAGGAACTTCAGTCTTACCTGGTGAATGAAATCCAGGAAGTGTACCGCTTGCAGGGCGTGAACATCTCGGACAAGCACATCGAAGTGATCGTCCGGCAAATGATGCGCTGGGTAAAGGTCGAAGATGTGGGCGATACCCAGTTTCTGCTGGATCAGCAAGTGGACAAGTTCCGCTTCCACGAAGAGAACGAGCGGGCGATCGCGCAGGGCGGCAAACCAGCCACCGGGCGTCCGTTGCTGCTCGGCATCACCAAGGCGTCGCTCTCCACCGATTCGTTTATTTCGGCGGCCTCCTTCCAGGAGACCACGCGCGTGCTGACCGAAGCTTCGATTCAGGGAGCGGTCGATCATCTGCGCGGATTGAAAGAGAACGTGATCGTGGGCCGCTTGATTCCGGCCGGCACGGGCATGGAATACTACCGCAACGTGCGCCTCTCTCCCGAGATGGAAGAGGCCGCGAGCAAGGTGCAGGAGGAAGTCTCGCAAGCCTACGAAGATGCCGAACGAGCCCTCGAACTCATGCGCCACGAAGGCGAGACGGAAGAGCTCGCCGCGGAGTAATATGGGACGCATCCGGGCCAGGGGCGGCGCGAGTCGCCCCTTGGTTTATTGGCGGCGTTTTCCGGAAGGACGTTTTTTAAGTGACGTTTTTTTGACTGACGTTTTTTGAAATACGTTTTTCTGAACCCCATGGCTTTAGCACTCGAACTGCAGCCCCGCCCAGAGCAACCTCCGGACCGGAAGTCCGCGCCCGAGCCGGTCCCCGGTGGACTGGTGGTGGCCCCGGCACTGGGACGCTTCTGGCGCCTGTTCCGCTTGTCCATCTGGCGCGCCTTTGAGCACGATGCTTTCGGGACCGCCAAAGCCTCGGCCTATTCTTCCATCTTCACTTTTTTCCCCTTTTTACTGGTATTGGGCTCGGTGCTTGCCACACTGAACCGGGGCCAGGTTTACCTGCGCGAGATCTCCGTCGCCCTGGGCGCCATCTTGCCCGCGGGCAGTTCCGCCGCACTCGCCTACCTGAGAGGCAGCACGGACCGGCCGGTGGGTCTGCTCATCTCCGCTTCGTTGTTGACCGTCTGGAGCGCTACTGGCGTCATCATCTCGTGGATGGATGGTTTTCGCCGCGCCTACCAGCTGCCCAAGACCTGGGGCATAGTCGAGGAGCGCTTGATTGCGATTTCGCTGGTTTTGATGGCAGGTTTGCCGCTGACTTTCGCCACCATCCTGGTGGCCTTCGGCAGTCGCATTGAAACGCGGATCCTGTTCCTCATGGGGCGGGAGTACGGCCCTCTGATCTTTTTATTGTGGGCCTTGACCCGCTGGGTCATCGCCGTCCTGACCAGCATCGCCGTGATCCAGCTCATCTATCACAACGCGGTGCCCCGCACCCAGCCCTGGCACACCGTTTTGCCGGGCGCGGCGCTGGCCACCGCCATGTGGCTGATCTCGACCGCGCTCTTTGGATGGTATTTACAGCACTATGTGGACTACAGCGTGATCTACGGATCGCTCGGCGTGGGCATTGCGCTGCTCTCTTGGATGTACCTGATCTCGCTGGTGGTGTTGATTGGCGCTGAATTCAATGCCATGCTCTTTCCCCGCTGCCTCAAGAAGGTTCCGCCTCCGCCGTCGATCACGGAAGCTCGCTGACCGTGCCATGGAATCCACACCCTCCTCGTTCTTAGATAACACGGTGGATCCCGCCGTCCGCGGTTTTCTGCACACGCCAGCCAGTCCCAACGGCGACGCGCTGATCCTGACCCACGGCGCGGGCTCGGATTGCACCGCTCCCATTCTGGTCGCGCTCAGCGAAAATTTTGCTGGACATGGCTACGCGGTCTTGCGCTGCGATCTGCCCTTCCGGCAAGACCGGCGAACTGGCCCGCCGTCTCCGCGCAATGCGGAACGCGATCGCGCGGGTCTCGGCAACGCAGTGGCAGCCTTGCGGAAACATTTCACGGGCCGGATTTTTCTCGGCGGTCACTCCTATGGCGGACGCCAGGCTACTCTGCTCTGTGCCGCCGAACCAGACCTTGCATCCGGACTCCTTCTGCTTTCGTACCCCCTGCATCCGCCACGCAAGCCTGAGCAGCTCCGCATTCAGCATTTTCCCAATCTACGCACGCCGAGCCTGTTCGTCCACGGAACACGCGACCCCTTCGGAAGCGTGGAAGAGATCACGAAAGCCCTGCAGCTAGTACCGGCCAAAACCGAATTAATGAAAGTCGAAGGCGCGGGTCACGATTTGGGATTTAAGGGGAAGACAGAACGGAAAGATTTGCCAGGGAAGATCGTCTTAACAACTCTGGAGTTTTTTGAGAATCTCCGAAGGTAGATTTTACTGATAGCTGATAGCTGACGGCTGACAGCTAATTCACCCAGCCCGATTTCGATCCGCCATTCGGCTTGTCGTCGTCGGGAGGGATGTAGTTTCCGTGCTCGTCGAAGGTAACTTTGCGGTCGTGGTCCCGCATATAGACTTCGAATTTTCTGGCCGCGCGCCGGCGCTTCCAGCGATAGTAAGAATTCCGCACGCCGAAATAACCCTCGGATGCCGCGTAGCTCACGCCGCGAGGAGGCAGGAACTTCACCCAGAGAAATCCAAAGAGCAACCCGCCGAGATGAGCGAAGACCGCGACTCCGCCCGATGGTTCAAAAATCGCAATGATCGCGACCACGACCCAGATCCCTACCAGGTACTTGGCTTTGATCCTGAAGGGCAGCGGAAAAAGATACATTTCCTGATCTGCGTAAAGCATGCCGAATGCCATGAGCAATCCGAAAATGCCGCCCGACGCGCCCACCGTTCCGGTTCCCGGATCCATCCCAAGAAAATGGGTATAGGAGACAGCAATCGTCACCAAGGCGGCGCCCACCACGCAGAACGTATAGCACTCGATGAATCGTCGCGGCCCCCAGTCGCGCTCCAGGTACGCTCCGATGAACCATAGCGTGAGCATGTTGAAAAACACGTGACTGAAGCTGGCGTGCAGGAAGGAGTACGTGACGACTTGCCACACTTTGCCGTGCATCACGGCAACCGGGATCAACGCCAGCCACTCCCGCATCTGAAAGACGACGGACGGAGCAAACGTGTCCAACACCCTTTGCAGCAGGTAAATCCCGCTGCAAGTGAGGATGATGCGCTTCACCCATCCTGCAAATGGAGGGAAGCTAAACGAAATGGTTTGTCCGCGATTCACAATCTTTTTCTTTCTGGTGCCAACACAACCGGCAAACTGCGGTGTCCTGCAGCATCGAGGGCCCACACACCGAATATCCTATTATCCATTATCCATCGAAAGCTCGAGGGTTGCACGCGCGGCGGTACGTCTGCCACAGCATTTGCAGAAGGTCAAACAAAACAAGTAATCCGCGGCATCTCAATTTTTCCCGACAATCCTCTTGACCTTTTACTCGCGAAGAAACTAAATATAACAGGGTACCCCGAACGCGGAGGGAGTCATGGTGTACTGTTCAAAATGCGAGACGGACCTCGACATCGACGAAGATGAGGTTGATGAAGGGGCGGTCGTCTCCTGCCCGGAGTGCGGCACCGACTTCGAGGTGATTACCGTCAACCCCATTGAACTGAAGATCGTCGGCGAAGACGACATCGAGGAAGACGAGGACGAAGAAGACGCCCTCGACGAAGAGGATGAGGACGAAGATTTGTGAAGAATTCCCCAAGGATAAGGATAAGGACAACGACAACGCTAAAGACCCCGGCGGCGAAGCGCTTCGCCGCAACCGCATGGGCAGCGGTCTTGCTGGCGTCTCTCGTCTCTACCGCCCCTGTCCCGGCGCACGCCCAGAGTAGCGGCCACGCGAACCTGGCGCCTTACGCTCTAATCTATGGGACGGTTTGGGACCCCGACGGTCATCCGCTCTACGGAGTCACCGTCAAGATCCGGCGGGCCGACGACAACAACAAAAAAGTCCGCTGGGAGGTCTATTCCAATCACATGGGCGAGTTTGCGCAGCGCGTGCCCGCCGGCAAAGCCGACTACATCGTCTGGGCCGACGTGAAGGGCTACAAGCTTCCCTCGGGCAAGAAGGTGAAGCCGGGCCAGGAAGTGACCGTGCACATCGACAATGACGAACGCGCCGACATCGGTCTTCATTTAGACTGGTACTGACTGGTGTTGGGAGTGACCGCCAGGCGCTCGGAATCGGCGGCACGGGAATGCTCATGAAGAAAGCGGTTATGGTCAGGAAAGCGGTCGCCGTTGTTGTGTTTGCTGGTGTGCTGGTGCTGACTATTTTGATGGCGTCGGTCTTTAACATGACGACCTCGGCCCTGGCCGCTCCAGCGCCGCAGTTTGGCGAGGACAGTTCGAAGCGCGGCACCACCCGCCTGCTCACTGGCAAGGTGGTGGATGGCGGCGACAATCCTCTGCCCAACGCGATCGTGTATCTGACCAACACTCACACCCGCTCGGTGAAAACCTATATCGTCGGCGCGGATGGAACCTACCGTTTCCCCGCGCTCCAGCCCAGCATCGATTACGAAGTGTACGCGCAGTACAACAAGCGCAAGAGCGGGACCAAAACCGTCAGCCAATTCGACGACCGCACCCAGGTTTATATCACCTTGAAAGTCGAAACCAACTAGGCGCTGCCGCTTCGGCACCATCTTATGGAGACAGGGCTTGCCCTGTCCGCAACCAATCTATGAAAGACGCGTAATGAAAAAGGCCACCGCTACCGGTGGCCTTACGTTTCTCAATGAAAGCAACAAAAAGTTAGTTGCTGTCTCCCCCGGCGCGCTTCCACGAGATCAAATCGCCGATGGTGGTGCTGGTGGAGGAAGACGAGGCCGGGTGTTTATACGACTCGACTTCCTGGCGCGACGCTTCTTCGCCGACCGCCTTAATGCTTAGTCCGACTTTCTTCTCTTCCTGATTCATCTTGACGATCTTGAAGTCGAACTCAGCGGCGGGCTCCAGGTGCATGGGCTGTCCGTTGGCGTCCACCGCTTCCGAATTATGGCAGAGGCCTTCGATGCCCTGGGCAATCTCGACAAACGCTCCGAAATTCGCCACGCGCAGGACCTTGCCATGCACGATGTCGCCAACGCGATGCTGCTTGAAGAACGACTCCCAGACGTCGGGCTGCATCTGTTTCACGCCGAGCGAAAGGCGGCGCTTATCGGGTTCAATGGCCAGAATGACGGCCTTGACCTTGTCGCCCTTCTTCAACACCTCGGAAGGATGCTTGACGCGGGTGGTCCAGCTCAAGTTGCTGACGTGGACCAGGCCGTCGATTCCGTCTTCGATTTCAATGAAAGCGCCAAACTCGGTCAGATTGCGCACTTTGCCCTCGACCGTCGCTCCCACGGGATACTTGTCGTGCAGCGTGTCCCAGGGATTGGAGGCGAGTTGCCTCATGCCCAGTGAAATGCGGCGCTCGACCGGATTCACGCTCAGCACCACGCAATCCACCTCGTCGTGCACGTTGACCAGCTTCGAGGGATGCTTCATCCGTTTCGACCACGTCATTTCGCTGACGTGGACCAGGCCTTCAATGCCTTGCTCGAGTTCGACAAACGCTCCGTAATCCGTGACGCTGATGACCCGGCCGTGGACGTGCGCGCCCACGGGATAACGGTGCTCGGCATCGAGCCAGGGATCGGGTGTGAGCTGTTTGAAGCCGAGCGAGACGCGCTGCTTGTCTTTGTCGTACTTCAGGACCTTCACCTGGATCTGGTCGCCGACGTTGACCAGGTCGCGCGGGTGCGTGAGGCGTCCCCACGACATGTCGGTGATGTGGAGCAGCCCGTCGAGCCCGCCCATATCGACAAACGCGCCGTATTCGGTCAGGTTCTTGACGATGCCGGTGAGGATGCTGCCTTCGTCGAGATGCTCGAGCGTCTTGCCGCGCTTTTCGTTTTGCTCGGCTTCCAGAAGCTGCTTGCGCGAGACCACGATGTTGCCGCGCTTCTTGTTGAGCTTGATGATGGCCACTTCCATGGTCTGGCCCTTCATGCCATCCAGGTTGCGGATGGGACGCAGGTCCACTTGCGAGCCGGGCAGGAAGGCGCGCGCGCCCTGAATGTCGAGGGTCAGCCCGCCCTTGATGCGCTCAATGACGATGCCCTTGATCGGCTTCTTTTCGGTGTAAGCGCGCTCGATCTCATCCCACGAGCGCAGCCGCTGTGCCTTGAGGTGCGAGAGGTTGATGTAACCCTCTTCGGTTTGCCCCTTCTCGCGCAGCACGTCGATTTCGTCGCCGGGCTGGAACTTGGGCTTGCCCTCGTGGTCGAGGATCTCCGTCAACGGCGCCATGCCTTCGGATTTCGTTCCGATATCGACGACGACGTGGGTCGCGGTCAGCTTGACCACGGTGCCTTTGATGACGCGGTCTTCGCCCACGGCTTCTTCGGCTTCGGTCTCGAAGCTCTGGAGCGCGGCGGCGAAATCGTCGCTCGAAGCCGCGGCATTTTCGGGCACGGAAATTTCAGGAGTCGCGCTGGCGGCGGGAGTTTCGGCGGCCGCTGCGGCATTCTCAATCGCGACGCCGGGAATCTCAGGCGCTACGATTGGAGGAGCTTCGATTGCAGAAGCCTCCACTGAAGACGATTCAACTGCAATTGCGTCAGGGGCGGAAGCCGGAGGCTCCACGGGAGAAGGTTGTGCGGGCTCGGGAGCGTCAAGTACGGCCGGGCCGCCGGATTGGGTGTCGTTGGCAGATGTCATGGTTTCAATGTTGGGTTCGAGATTAGGGACGGTACTGTCGTCAGACAAGTTCATAGCCTCTGTGCCGGCGCCCGTTCGGGCGCGACATGCGGGACGTGGCATAGCGGACGGCTGGCGTGGTCTTTAGGTTGCGTTGAGGCCGACCTGGCGGACGACCCGTAGGACAATTCCAGCTGGTGCAAAACCGCGTCCAATAGGGACTTCTCGACTATAGCAACCACTTTGGAACAGTGTCAAACGCGAAAACGGCCACTGACCGAAGAATTCACACCCCTGTCACACTGGGCGGCACGAGCGAGCGACGGCAGTCCTCGTGAGCCTGCCCTGAGCGAAGTCGAAGGGTCTAGCCGGGCGTGGACACCCGACCCTCCAACAGCAAGCTGGAAGTGGCCCCGCGCTGGCCGTTTCTGCTAACCTCGCCCCATGGATTATCTCTGGACTCCGTGGCGTTACGCGTATGTCACCGGCGCCGGCCAGAAGCCCGGCTGCATCTTCTGCGAAGCTCCCAAGGAAAGCGACGAGCAAGCGCGCATCGTCCACCGCGGCGAGCATTGCTACGTCATTCTCAATACTTATCCCTACACGAACGGCCATGTCATGATCGTGCCCTACGCCCACTTGGACGAGTTGCAGAAACTCCCCGCCGATGCCGCCCACGAGATGATGGCCTTGACGCAGCGGATGGAGGCCGTCCTGCGCTCTCTCTATCGTCCCGACGGCATTAACCTCGGCATGAATATCGGACAAGCCGCGGGCGCCGGCGTGGCTGGACACATCCACATGCACATTCTGCCGCGCTGGATCGCCGACGCGAATTTCGCCAGCGTGATTGCAGAGACCAGAGTGCTGCCCGAGGCGCTGGAGGTGACCTGGGAGCGGGTGCGGAAGGAATTTGGGATTGGCAAATTGTGACTGGTGAAGTCGAGAAGCCAAGGAGTTAAGGTCTAAATTAAGCGTTGCGATGCATCCTGAAAGCGCGTAAACAAAGGGCTTGAGCGTCCCATAAATCCGTCGCAAGAGTAATCTTGAAAAGCGCCCGGCCCAATGCTACAAACGGGTATGGACACGAGCATCCGCGTATACGACAGCCGCAAGGAAATGAAGGCCGACGAATACCGGTACTGGCAGAGTCGCCCGGTCCACGAGCGGATGAGCGCCGTTGCCGAGCTTTCCCTTTCCGCCTACGCCATGAAGGAGCCGGCCCGCGATGTTCGACGACTTCAAAAAACTCTTGTCTGCCTTCAACGACCACAGCGTTAAATATCTGGTTGTGGGCGGATACGCGGTTTCGTTTCACGCGCAGCCACGCGCGACCAAAGACCTCGACTTGTTCATCAAGGCGGATCCGGCGAACGCGAAGGCGGCCTATTCGGCCCTGGCCAGCTTCGGCGCCCCCCTTACCAACATTGCCGTTGACGATCTTGCCGACCCCAACAAATTTATCCGCTTTGGACGGGAGCCGGTCGCGGTCGACATTTTCGCAGGCATCGATGGCGTGAATTTCGATGCGGCATGGGCGCGGCGCGTCGAAGGCGTGATCGATGCGAAGACCGGCCTCACGACTTTTTTCATTTCCAAGAGCGACCTGATTGCGTCGAAAGTTGCGGCGGGCCGTCTGCGCGACCTTGCCGACGTTGAAGAAATCCGCGCCTCTGATGCCAGCCAGGCCACGCGGGAACAGGCCAGTCCATCGTCTGCACCTGAAAAGAAAGAATAAACCTGCGTCAGCGACTTACAGTCCAACATAGACCACTGAGAGCGCGCCATGTTGCCTGCGCGTGGGCCGAACGGTGATTTCGATGTCTTGCCCAAGGGCCGTGAGGAATTCCATAAGGCGCCCGACGGAAAAATTGCCCGCGCGATTTCGCATCAACAACGAGACCTGAGGCTGATGTACACCAAGGATCTTGGCGATTTCGGCCTGTGTCTTGCCGCTCGCCTTGAGGACCGTATGGATTTGCAGCGTGAGTTGCGCCTTGAGCAATTCTTGCTCGGCATTGGGTAGGCCAAGATCGCCGAATACGTTTCCGCTGCCTTCGGTGACCCGGTGGTGCGTTTTTCTGGCTTTGGCCTTCATGCAATTTTGACTGTCCCCTGGGGCTTCAACTTTTCACGCGTACCTATATCAGTATACATATATCTATATACTCTTTCCAGTGTCTAGCAAGTCATTGAGCGTACGCAAAACGATCAGCCAGAGCTTTTCCGCATCCACGCCCACGCGCTCGCGACAATGTCGGCAAGGTCGCGATGGGCGGTCCATTCGAGCACCCTTTGAGCCTTCGCCGGATCGGCCACGAGGACTGGAGGATCGCCGGGGCGGCGCGGTACGATCTTCCGCCGGACCGGACGCCCAGTGACCTTTTCCACCGCTTGGATAACTTCCAGAACGGAATGTCCACGGCCTGTTCCCAGATTGATGGCCAGCGAGCCGCCGCTTTCTTCGACGCCGTCTCGCTCCACGTATTGCACCGCGCGGACGTGCGCATCGGCGAGATCGTTGACGTGAATGTAGTCGCGTACGCACGTGCCATCCGGAGTCGGATAATCGGAGCCGTAGATTTGCAGCTCGGGCCCGTTCGCGGTCGAGGCGGCGAGCGCCAGCGGAATCAGATGAGTTTCCGGAGCGTGAAGCTCGCCAATCGCGCCGGTGCCGTTCTTATTGTCATCGCTATTGTCATCCGCTCCGGCCGCGTTGAAATAACGCAGGGCCACCGAACGCAGTCCGTAGGCGCGGCCGTAGGCTTCGAGCGCGTTTTCGAAAAAAAGTTTTGTCGCGCCATAGGGGTTTACCGGCTGGCGCGGCGTCTGCTCGGTGATGGGAACCTTTTCGGGGATCCCGTACACGGCGCAACTGGAGGAAAACACGAAGCGGCGAATACCGGCGTCCAGCGCGGAGTTCAGCAGGCTAAGCGCGGCGGCGACGTTGTTGCGGAAATATTTGCGCGGATCGGTGACCGACTCTCCGACGTAGGCGTGGGCGGCAAAGTGCACGACCGCGTCCACCCGCGCGAGCACGGGCCGGAGAGTGGCGTCGTCGGCGATGTCGCCCTCGACCAGCTCAAAGCCTTGCGCCAGGCGGCGGAATCCGGTGGAGAGATTGTCATAGAGCACGACCTCATATCCGGACCGCCGCAGCGCGCGCGCCGCATGACTGCCGATGTAGCCTGCTCCGCCCGTCACCAGGATGGCCAAAAAAAACCTCGCGGGATTCGAAGGCTGGTTCTTTCTTTCTTCTCTTCTCCCATGCGAGTATGTTGCCGCGAGAAGCGGTCGCCGCGAGGTGATGCTCGTCACCCTCCGTTTGTGATGGAGGGATGGCGCACCTCGCTCCGGGCTGCCGTCTGGTGTAGAATCGGAGAGTCAAACCCCCGCGCTGTCATCCTCGGCAGCGGACTCCGTCGGGACGTAGCGCAGCCTGGTAGCGCACTTGCTTGGGGTGCAAGGGGTCGCGAGTTCAAATCTCGCCGTCCCGACCATTGATTTCCCCCGGATGTCCAGAAGATTAGGCCAACGCTATAGGTTCGTCATTTGGATTGGCTGGGGTAGTGAGGGCGAAACTGATTGAAGTGGTGTTTCAGTCGCCGCACAATTCGGCGAAGTTGCGATTGTCCCAAAGCTCGCCGTGCGTGGATTTACCGGCGAGCACCCAGCCCGTACGCCCATTGCTGGTTTTCACCTCGACCCACCATTCGCTCACTCCGTTCTTAATGATCTCGATAGTGCACTGATTTTTGTTGCCGAAGCCGCATATGTCGCCTTTCTCCGCGATCTCCTCATAGTCATACGCGAACCAGACTCCCTTAGCCCAGAGTTTATAGGTCCCATCGGGATGGAGACCGTAGCGAAGAACTACCTCGCCAGGCTTGAGCGATACTCCCTTTACCTGCGCCAGAGATTCCGCGCCGCTCGGCTTGATTAAAGCTCTATCGGGCTCACGGATTACGTTTACGCCCTTGAGCGTGGTTACTTCCTCTCCGGCTTTCAGTGTGCCGATTATCGTGTGCTTGTCTCGAAACGACGAATACAATCGATCACTCCCTTCGATTTTCCAGTGGGGAACCTCGCCCGGGCAGGCACCATACTCGATGACCGGAAGCCTAGGTTCGGGAATGCTGGATTTTGCCGACTTAGGGGCTGAGGTCTGCTGGGCAGTCGCAATCGTCACCAGCAAGATAACTGTGCCAAGTCGTGTCGCAATCATGGGTGAAGAATACTACGCGACCACGGATAACGGATATTACCCAAGTTACCGATCCGAATCCCGGCCACTTTGTCCCAATCTGAAAAGCCCTTTACACTGGAACCTTGCGCGCTCTGATCACATTGTCCTTGATGGTTGCGCTGGCCGCAGGAGGCTGGGCGGCCTGGCAGGTCTACACCCCGGTTGCGCCTCCGGCCAATGCTTCTCTGCTGCTGCGTCCGGGGTATTCCACTCGGCGGATTGCTTTGGAGTTGAAAAAAGCCGGAGTGATCCGCAGCGAGCTGGCTTTCCGGCTCTGGCATGCGTCCCATCCCAAGCCGTTGTTAAAAGCCGGCGAGTACAGGTTTGAGCGCGCGGCGACGCTTCCCCAGGTTTACGGACGGATCGCGCGCGGCGATGTCTATTTCCATGTGGTCACGATTCCCGAGGGCTACACCATGTTCGACATCGCCGGGGCGATGGAGGGCGCGGGGCTCTGTCCGGCGTCCGATTTTCTCCGTGTGGCCGAAACCCAGACCCAACTGATCTCGGACCTGGCGCCGGAGGCGAAGTCGCTCGAAGGGTATCTCTTCCCCGAAACCTACCAATTCACCCGCACCGAGAGCCTGGAGGAAATGGCGGGGGCGATGGTGCATCAGTTCCGCCAGGTGGCGCAACAGATGGGGCTGAATGCTGACGTCAACCGGGTCGTGACCATGGCGTCGATTGTGGAAAAAGAGACGGCGGCTCCCGAAGAGCGGCCGCGCGTGGCCAGCGTGTACTACAACCGGCTGGCGCGCAAGATGGCGCTCGATGCCGATCCTAGCGTGATTTACGCGGAGTTGCAGGCGGGCACGTACCGGGGAAGCCTGCATCACGCCGACCTGGCGGTGAAGTCGCCCTATAACACCTATCGCTCTCCGGGGTTGCCGCCGGGGCCCATCGCCAATCCCGGAAAAAGCTCGCTGGAAGCGGCTTTGCACCCCGAAAGCACGAAATTCCTCTATTTTGTCAGCGATGGCAACGGGCACCACCGCTTCGCCCGCAGCCTGACCGAGCACAACCGCAATGTGGCCGCTTATCGCCATTCCCTCGGTTTGCGCTAAGCGCCAGTCCCTTCAATGCTTTATACTAGACTTGTCTCATGAAGGATTCTCAGGGCGTGACTGTCTGACCCTCCCGGGCTAAAGCCCGAATTTTTGCTGGCTGCTAGCGGTGCCTTTTAAGCCGCGCGCTTTCCAAGACTATTGGTGAGACCAGCTCCCGTCGGACAGCACTGCGGTAAAAGTCTTTCAGGATAGCGACCCAGGAATGCATCGTCCTCATCTGCGCTTTTTTGTTGTGGTAGTTCTGGCGGCAGCGACTTTGCCGCTGGGCGGGTGCTTGTTCCGGACCCGCACTTTGGACCGGCAGGTCTCCGACCGGCCGCTGAAGAGCGCGACCCAGCAGGAACTGATCGACTACGTCAACTCCCAGGCCGCCAAGGTCCAGTCCATGCAGGCGACGGTGGATATTGACGCTTCCTCCCTCGACCTGAAAAACGGCGTGGCCACCGATTACAAAGAGATTCGCGGCTTCGTGCTGGCCCGCAAGCCGTCCATGCTGCGCATGAAGGGCCTGTTGCCGCTGGTCCGCAATACGGCCTTCGATATGGTGAGCGACGGGAAGGATTTCAAGCTTTGGATCCCTCCGCGAAACAAGTTTGTCATGGGTTCGAACGATGCCGTCGGGTACAAGCCTGACAAGCGGATGGAAAACATGCGTCCGCAGTACATTTACGACGCGCTGCTGATTCCGGAAATCGGCCGGGACGAGATTCCGTTTCGTGAAAACGGCTATGAAACTGTCCTGGACGCAAAGCGCCATCGCGTCGAGCAGCCCAACTACGGACTGCTGATTCTCCGCGACGGCCCCCAGGGCTGGTATCTATCGCGCAGGATCGAGTTCAGCCGGACCGACCTGCTGCCCCACCGCCAAAGAATCTACGACCAGCAGGGCAACGTCGTCACCGACGCGCGCTACGAAGACTACAAAGACTTCGCGGGAACTACATTCCCGAGTACGATTGAGATCGAACGGCCGCGGGAGAATTACGACATCACCTTGAGCATGGTCAAACTCGACATCAACAAAACGCTGACCGACGACCAGTTCGCCCTCGACCAGCCGGATGGCGCGGAAGTAGTGCATCTGCCGCAGCCCGATCCGGCCGTGGCCAAGGCGCCGAATGGCCAACAGTAAAAAAACTGATAGGCTGGTCGTTAGTCATTAGTCTTTAGTCGTTTAGTCGTTCGCGACCGGCTAAAGGCGAACGACGAACGACCAACGACTGATTTTCCGGATAAGACATGATGAATCGCATGATCCTCGGGAATCTGGTGCATCGGCCCGTACGCTCGCTGATCAGCATTGTCGCCGTGGCGCTGGAAGTCACGTTGATCCTGCTGATTGTGGGCTTGTGCTTGGGGATGCTACAGGACAGCCGCACCAGAACGGGTGGCATCGGCGCCGACGTGCTGGTGATGCCGCCGGGCTCCTCCTTCATCACCGGCCTGACCGGTGCGCCCATGCCGATCAAGGCGGGGAACTTACTGGCTAAGCTGCCCCATGTGAAAAACGTTGCCCCTGTCGTCACACAAGTCAGTTCCGCGGGATCGCTCGAAATCATTGCCGGAATCGACTTGCCGAGCTATGAAAGCATGTCGAACGGCTTCCATTACGTGGCCGGCGGTCCATTTCAGGATCACTACGACGCGCTGGTGGACGATCTTTTTGCCCAGTCCAAGCACGCCAAAGTCGGCGACCCCATTGAGATTCTAAATAACAAGTTCCGCATCTGCGGCATCGTGGAACGCGGCAAGGGCGGTCGGAAATTCATTCCACTCAACACCATGCAAGACCTGATCGGCGCCAAAGACAAGGCCACGATCATCTATCTCAAGCTCGACGATCCGGCGAACGCCGACGCGGTGGTGGACGAGATCAAGCATGTGCCGGGCATGGAACATTACTTCGTCAACACCATGGCTTCCTACCTGGCCATGATGACCACCAGCAACTATCCCGGGCTTTCCACCTTCATCAAGGTCGTGGTCGGTATTGCGGTGGTCATCGGATTCATCGTGATTTTCCAGGCCATGTATACGGCGGTGATGGAACGGACGCGCGAGATCGGCATTCTCAAGGCAATGGGAGCGTCGAAGCTCTACATCGTGAATGTGGTGCTCCGCGAGACGATGCTGCTGGCCTTCGGCGGCATCGTACTCGGCATTGGGGTGAGTCTGGCGGCCCGGGCCGGGTTGGCGCACAAGTTCCCACTACTGCAGGTAGTGGTGGACGGTGGTTGGATGGTGCGTGCCACCCTGATTGCGATCTCCGGTGCCATGGCCGGGGCGCTCTATCCCGCCGTCAAGGCGGCGCAGAAGGACCCCATCGACGCCCTGGCCTACGAGTAGGGCGGAGGCCCTCCCCAGATTTCGCTTTTAATTCGCCTTGCACTTGCCGGGTTCCCCCCTGAATTATTTTCCTCGCAAAACGGCTGAGAATGCACGATACTGCCCGGTGAAACTGCGCCGTGCTATAATCACGCGCCGTTACCAAAAAGCGGTATAGTTTGGCAGATGGTTGTCTTAATTCCCCGGCCCTGGGCGTGAACGCTCCCAGGGACCGCAAAATCACAGGAGGAGATATGGGCTTCGATGATCCGACTCTGTACGGTCGGGACGATGAGACGGATGAGTACAGCGACAGCGGCGCCTACGGCGAATCGCTGGAAGAGGATTTGGACGAAGAAGAAGAAGAGGAAGAAGAACCCGCTCTCGCAGAGGAAGATGACGCGATTCCCGCGCCGCCGCCTGTGCGCGAACCAGCGCCCGTAGTTCCAGCCGGTGGTGGCCCCAGCGCCCCTCCGAAGAAGAAGGCGCCCGCCAAGAAAAAGGCCGCCAAGAAGCCGGCGAAGAAAGCCGCAAAAAAGCACGCGAAGAAAGCGGCAAAAAAGCCGGCCAAGAAAGTGTCCAAAAAGAAGGCCAAAAAAGCGGCCAAGAAGGCAAAGAAGGCAAAGAAGGCTGCGCGCAAAAAAGGCCGCCGTTAGCGGCTGTCATTAGCTGACCATGTTAGCTGCTGATGCTAGCGGCTGATGTTAGCTGGTAATGCGTTCAGGCTGCGGAGAACCCCGGGCTTCGTGTCGGAGCGTCGCTTGCGCGATGCCGCGAGGCGCTTAAGATTCGCCGCCCGTCAACGGGCCGGCGTCGAAGGCCGGTATTTTCCGCAGCCTACGGTCGGCACAAACCCTGGTCGAAGCCCGGTGCTCTTGCCCGCTAGAGCGGTGGCAGCTTTGCTCTACCACGCCCATGTAGAGACGGGGCTTGCCCCGTCTCCGCCGGACGTAATCCAGCATTTGTTCGTCGGTACAGCACTTCTGGTTTCGCTATAACGCCTCAGAACCGCTTACGGGCAGGGGAGTCTGCCGCGGGCTTCGACGTTTCGTGCAAAGCACAGCTCCGCACGTCCGCGGCGCAGATCAAGCACGCAGTTGGTGCAGCTTGTCCGACGGTTATCCGGAGGATAAGTCGAAACCGTTCCAGCACCGTTGTCCCTTGGCCGCCATCTTCTGTGGGTAGGAAGATCCGAACGCGGCTAACCAGCGGCGGTCCGGCCAACTTCGTGGCGATGGCCATGGGTGCGCCATTCGCCGAGTCCCATGGCCATTCACGCAGTTCTATCGATACCCTCTTACTTGCCTGCTCTGATCCTTGCCCATCGCGCTCTCTGGGCTGCGGCGATTCTCCTGCGTCCCGCCGCCGAAATCGTTCGCTTCTTGGGAGCAGCAGCATGTCCAAGCTTGCTCTGCTGCTTGTAAACTTTCCCGAAGGTAGTAAGGGCCGCTGTTACGCGATGGAGTTCATCCACAAGCCGCGCGCGTTCATGCTCGAGCTGTTTGACCACGGTCTGAATAAGTGTTTTTGGCATAAGAGGATTTTATCACTTATAAGTCGAACCGCAAGGCAGTTTGTGAAGGAGGGGCTTGTCAACTGGCGCTGATCATCATACCGGACTCCTTGACCAAAAACCGCGACCATTGTCTGCGGCACTCTGCCTGTGGGACTCTGTCTGCCGCACTCTTGAGTCGTCGAGCTAGTCCTGAAGTGTACGACTCGACCACGATGCCTGGCTCCGCTCGACTCGACAGCCGAATGCGCCTGCCTCTACGCAGGCTTTGGTGGTTCCTGCTTCCCCGCCAATTCTTTCTTGACCGTCTCGCTGACCACCTTGCCATCCACCCGCATCCCGGCGGCGGCAAAGCGGGCCATGGCGGCCTTCATCACCGTTCCCATGTCTTTCAGGGCGGGAGTGGGCGTCATCTCGGCAATCGTGGCGCGGACTCCGGCCACGATTTCTTCCTCGCCGGCGGCTTTGGGCAGATAAGTTTCGATCAGCGTGATCTCGGCGGCTTCCTTGTCAGCCATCTCCTGCCGTCCGCCTTTGGTGAACTGCTCGACCGAATCTTTGCGCTGCTTGATCAAGGTGGAGAGCACCTGCTGCGATTCCTTGTCGTCGAGTGGCGCCATCTTTTCGATCTCGCGGTTCTTGAGCGCGGTCTTGACCATGCGCAAGGCGGAGAGTCGCTGTTCTTCGCGCGCCTTCATGGCCGCGACGATATCTTTCTGGATCTGGTCGATGAGGGGCATGGAGGAATTATAGAACGCTTCGGGCTGCTGGATTCGGCGACTAAACGTCCATCGCCTCGCGCCGCAGTTTGCGGCTTTCCGCCAGCAGCGCCATCGAGTGCATAAGGTTCTGCAAAGTGACGATTCCGACCAGATGCTGATCGTCGACGATGGGAATGATGCTGAGATTGCGGGCGGAGAGTTTGCGAAAGGCGGAGGCGAGCGACTCCTGCCGTGCGGCCACGTCGAAAAGGCGGTTCATCACCGCTTGCACGTAGCCATTGCCTTCGGCGCGCAGCGCCTCGAGAATCTTCTGCCGCGATACAACGCCCACCATGTCGCTGCCGCGCACCACCGGGAAATCCTCCTGCAACGTGTGTACAGCTTTCTCCAGCGCATCTTCCAGAGTGTCGGCGGGCGAGAGTGTGGCGAAATCGGTGAGCATGACTTCTTCCAGCCGGACACTTTGCAGCACCGACTGAAATACCGCCGACCGCTCTTCGAGCTGCGCGCCCACGAACAGGAATACCCCGATCATCGCCAGCCACCAGTTGCTCATCAGCATTCCGAGCACAAAGAACAGAAACGAGAAAACATGGCTGATGCCGATGGCCCGCTGAGTGGCCCGAACCATGTCTCCGCTACGCGCAAACAAGGCGCGCAAAACGCGGCCGCCATCCATGGGATACGCGGGCAACAGATTGAATAAGCCGAGATAAAGGTTTGCCCAGACAATGCTGCGCAACAGGGCGCTCGATTGGAGAAGCGGCCTCGCGGTGAGCGAAAAATTGGGAATGGCTGCGAGCAAAATAAATGCTGACAATCCTGCGATAAAGAGATTCACCAGCGGCCCCGCAACCGCGATGCGGATATCGCGCTTCCAGCCGTTTACCGGGTCGGGGAGGACGTTTGACTCGTCCAGGATGGTGACACCGCCGATCGGCAGCAGGATAATGCCCTTCGCCGGAATGCCCGCGCCGCGGGCCACCAGCGCGTGACCCAATTCGTGCAGGACGACGCTGCCAAAAATGATGCCAACCAGAGCGAGTCCGCGAAGAGCTACGCCAGTGTCCTTGGTCGCGGCCTCGTTGACCCATACGAAGCCCAGTAAAAAAAAGAAGGTGAAATGGATGCGAATTTCGATTCCGAATAGACGTCCGAGCGGGATGGACCAACTGCGCATTGACATGCCTACAGGTATTCTATCTGCTTAGACACCGGTTGACGCCCGGTGAGCTGCGAAAAGGCGAAACGGGAGGGTGCAGGGTAGGGGCATTCAAGCTCCCGTAGAGACGCGGCTTGCCGCGTCTCCGGCGGCGGAGAAGGCGGAACAAGGCCCGTCTCTACAGACAACTTATGCGCGTGATTGCGGGAGAGTATCGGCGGCGGACGCTGCGGTCGTTGCCGGGGACGGAAATTCGTCCCACCTCGGACCGGCTGCGCGAAACGCTCTTCGACGTGCTAACGGCGGGCAACCCGGCGGCGCTCGGGGAGACGACGTGGTTCGATTTGTATGCGGGCACGGGCGCGGTGGGCATTGAGGCGATCAGCCGCGGTGCGAGGAGGGTCTATTTCGTAGAATCATCCAAAGCGGCGGCGGATCTGATTGCCGCGAATTTGAAGTCGTTGGGCATCGCGAGCGGGTTCCAGATTGTGAAGGCCGAAGCCGGGAATGCCCTGCGGCAATTGGAGGCGGCGGGAAACATTGCCGATTACGTTTTTCTCGATCCGCCCTACGCGCTACAGGACGAGTACGCGAAGACTCTGTCAGCCCTGGCGCAATCGAGATTGTTGCGCGAGCCGACCGTGGTAATCGCCGAGCATGAAAAAAGATTCGATCCGGGAGGAGCTTTTGCAGAATTGCGCCGCTATCGCAAGCTGGTGCAAGGCGACGCGGCGCTGAGCTTTTACCGGCCTCATCATTGAGTGCGTTCCGAATCTCATCTGCCGGATTCGGCGTAAGTATTTTAAAAAAGTATTCTGAAAAAGTATTCTGTAAAGAAACGACAGCAGCCATTCGGGAGAGGAGCACAATTCAGCTTATGGATGTCGCCAGCACTGCTCAGCCCGTTTCCGATCACACCAGCGAAGAGCGCCGCAGTCCCGCGCTTCCGCCTCTCGCCGTTGGCATTCTGATTGGCCTCTGTGCCGCCAAGCTGCTGCTGCACATCTTCACCAGCTGCCGCCACTACGGATATTTTCGCGACGAGCTTTATTACCTCGACATGGCCCGCCACCTCGATTGGGGCTACGTGGATGCCGCGCCGCTCATCGCCGTTTACGCGAAAGTCGCGATGCTGATGGGCGGATCGCTCGCCGCTCTGCGCATCCTTCCCGCGCTCGCTGGCGCGGCGCTCATCGCGCTCACCATGCTCATCGCGCGTGAACTGGGCGGCGGCCGTTATGCGCAGCTTCTCGCCGGAACCGTCATTCTGCTCTGCCCCGCCGTCCTCGCGGTCGACAGCCTTCTCACCATGAATCCCTTCGAGCCCCTCTATTGGATGGGCTGCATCTGGGTCGTCGCTCGTATCCTGCGCACCGGAGACTCCCGGCTTTGGCTGTGGTTCGGCCTGCTCGCTGGACTTGGCCTGGAGAACAAGCACTCCACGCTGTCGTTCGGATTCGCGGTCACCCTCGCCCTGCTGCTGACCCATCATCGCCGCGAGTTTGCGCGGCCCTGGATCTGGATCGCCGCCGCCATCGCCCTCGCGATCTTCCTGCCCAATCTCATCTGGCAGATTCGCCATCACTTCCCGACCATCGAAGACCTCGCCAACGTTCGCCGCGAAGGCAAGAATGTCATACTCGGACCGCTCGCCTTCGTCAGAGAGCAGATCATCGACATGCACCCGATCCTGTTGCCGGTCTGGCTCTCGGGCCTGGTCTGGTTTCTCCGCGACCGTCGCTGGCGCGTGCTTGGTCTGACGTTTGCCATTTTCTTCGTATTGATGGAAGTCGTGCACGGCAAGAACTATTACGTTTTTCCAATTTATCCAATGGTCTTCGCTGGGGGCGCAGTCGTCATCGAGAACTGGCTGGCCAACCGTACAGCATGGAGACGCGCGGCCGTCGTCGCCATCATCGTGCTCGCGGCGCTTCCCGCCATCCCGCTAGTGACGTGGATGCTGCCGCCGGAACGTCTTCTCGCCTATCAAAACGCCATTGGCTTCAAACCCGCCAAGGCCGAGGTGCATCACGAGTCACTGTTGCCGCAGCCGATTGCCGACCAGTTTGGATGGCCCGAGATGGTGAGCGAGGTCGCCGCCATCTACAACGCGTTGCCGCCCGCTGAGCGCGCCCAGACCGGCATCTGGGTGGGCAACTACGGCGAAGCCGGCGCCATCAATCTGTTCGGGCCCAGGTACGGCCTGCCGCGCGCCTACTCTCGCCACCAGAACCACTGGTATTGGGGTCCGCCGCCCCAGGTTTACAAAAACCTCATCGTGATTGAGTGGAGCCTCGACGATGTGCGCGACAACAGCACTTCGTATCAGGTCTTCCAACATTACCAGCGCTTTGGCATGAGCGAGGAAAACGGCCCGATCTACCTCTGCCGCGGCGTCAAATTCGATATCCAGAAAATCTGGTGGAACTCCCACCACTGGAATTGAGCGCTGGGCGAATCGTCGGTTACTACGGAAGCAAAAACACCATGCTTCTTCCGTTTGACCGATTTCCACAGCGCACGGTAAACTAGATGAGTTTGCCTGTACTTGCGGACCCGTTCTGGGGCCGCGCCGCGTTTCCGGTCAGAAGCCGCAGCGGGAAAACAGCAAGCATGTTTAGGCATTGGCCGGGCTGGTCTCGGCTTGGATGGGGCAGAGTCCCGTCCCTACACGAGTATAAGGAGAGTTTATGTACGCGGTGATCCGCGCAGGTGGAAAGCAGTATCGTGTCGCTCCGGGCGACGTGATCCGGATGGAAACTCAGGCAGACAAGGGCGGAAAGATCCAGTTCGACGACGTGCTGGCGGTTTCGGTTGAGTCGGGCAGCGTTGAGCCCGCAGGCACGGGAACCCTGGTCACTGGCGAGGTGGTCGAGCAGGGACGCGGCGAGAAAATCCTGGTCTTCCACTTCAAGCGCAAAAAGCAGTACAAGAAGCTGCGAGGACACCGGCAAGACTATACGGCGGTCCGCATCACGGAGATTGCCTTTGGCGGGAAATCGTTCAAAGCGCCCGAGCTTCCGAAAATTGAAAAGAAAGCAAAGAAAGCGGTCGACGGCGGCGAAGAAGTGAAGCCTTCCGCGCGTCCAGGGAAGGCTGCAAAAAAAGCGGCGGCAAAGAAGCCCGAGCCGAAGAAACCAGCGGCGAAGAAGAAAAAGAAGTAGCAGATCCTTCGCTGTGCTCAGGATGACAATTAAGTTTGTTTGACGAAGAATTGAGATTCGGTTAACTGAGAACTGACAACTGAGAACTGAGAACTAATTATGGCGCATAAAAAAGGACAAGGCACTTCACGAAACGGGCGCGACTCCAACGCGCAGCGGCTTGGCTTCAAGGCTTTTGGCGGACAACTGGTGCCCGGCGGCACGATCATCGTGCGCCAGCGCGGCACACGGGTGAAGCCCGGACTGAACGTCGGGCGCGGCAAAGACGACACACTCTTCGCCAAGATCACCGGCCGCATCAAGTTCATGGACAAGGGATCGATGGGAAAGTTTGTCATGATCGAGCCCGAGGCCATCGAAGCGAATTAGGTCGCTAGGTTTGCGCCCTGCTGCGTGGCATGGATCGCATAGCAGTGTGTTGCTTCGTATCATCGCATTGCTTCATAGCGGTGTATCGCTCCGTACCGTCGTATTGCTTCGTATCAGGGCATCGCTTTAGCGATGCCACAGTCTCGCGGAATCAGACGCCCCTTTAGGGGCTGCGGCAGCCTCGGCTTCGGGTCGAGGCTTTTTCCTTTCACAAAAAATTCTTGCGTCACTCACCATGTTTATCGATGAAGCCAAAATTCGAGTGAAGGCGGGTGACGGCGGCAACGGCTGCATGGCGTTCCGGCGGGAGAAGTTCGTTCCGCGCGGCGGCCCTTCGGGCGGCGACGGCGGCCGTGGCGGCGACATCTGGATGGAGTCGAGCGAACGCCACAATACGCTGGTGCATTTCCGTTTCAATCCCGAATACAAGGCGGAGCGCGGACGCCACGGCGAGGGCGCGAAAAAAACCGGGCGCGACGGCGAAGGAATCGTCCTGAAGGTTCCGGTGGGCACGATCGTTTTCGACGAAGACACAGGCGAGAAAGTCCACGATTTTTCCCGCGCCGACGAACGCGTCGTGATCGCGCGCGGCGGACGCGGCGGACGCGGCAATGCGCAGTTTGCCACTTCCACCCACCAGGCGCCGCGCGAGCACGAAGACGGGCGTCCCGGCGAAGAACGCAATTTCCGCCTGGAGTTGAAGCTGCTCGCCGATGTGGGGCTGGTGGGCTATCCGAATGTGGGCAAGTCCACGCTCATCTCGCGCATTTCAGCAGCGCGGCCTAAAGTCGCGGATTATCCATTTACCACGCTCGAACCGAATCTTGGCGTGGTGCTGGCGGGGAGAAACAAAAAAGACAAGGGAAAGGAAGAAAGTTTCGTGGTCGCCGACATTCCCGGCTTGATCGAAGGCGCGCACACCGGATCAGGCCTGGGCACGCAATTCCTCCGCCACATCGAGCGCACCCGTTTACTGGTGCACATGGTGGATGTTTCCGACAGCAGCGGCCGGGCTGACGTGGTCAAAGACGTGGACGTGATCGTCGGCGAGTTGGCGAGTTTTGGCGCCGGTCTGGAGAAGAAGCCGACTTTGATGGTCGCGTCCAAAATCGATGTGGCCAACCCGGAAAAACTCAAGAAACTGAAGCAGTGGGCGACGCGCAAAAAGCTGACGCTGTATCCGATTTCCGCCGTGACCGGCGAGGGCATCGAGAAGCTGAAATACGCGATGGCCGAGGAAGTCGCGAAAGTAAGGAAGTCGCTGGCCGAGGCGCAAGCCGAAAAAACGCCGGTCTCTCGCTCTGACGCTTAGGTTAGCCAACGATTCCAAGAACGCGGTTGTTAGTGTAGTCGAGATATTACTCCAGTCAGCGCGGATGGCCTCGCTTTTGCATTAAACCAGTGGGACAATCAAGCCAATGAACCCGCATGATAGCCCTCGCCACCCCGGCCCCATGCGCGTGATGCGTGTGGACGCGGAGTTTGCCGGCGTCATGGTTGCGGTTGCTTTTTTGGTGTTGGGGCTCGTAAGCATGCCCATCGCCACAGGCTTCGTAATTGGGGCCGTTACGCTCGGCGTGGTTGTTGCACTGGTGCTCCGCTTCACTCCTAAAAAGTTCAGTCGCGTGGTCCTCGGAACCGTGATGATCCTCGCTGTGGGCGCGCTCTGGTGGCTAGGACATAAGCCTGGACGACCGCGTACTGTCTCGTCTAATGCCCTCTACGTCTTACCAAACAACGTTCCGTTTACTCTCCACAAGACAGGATATTGGTTGGAGTGTTGGTTCGACCAGCACGCGAAAGTCGATCGATGCAAACTTACGGATGAAAACGGAAAAGCGGCGTTTGAAGATGTGTTCCTCCCCTGCGTAGGCCAAACCCCACTTCCTCAAAGAGAATTGGTCTTCAACACAAGAAAGACCGGGTACACATGGATCTGGTCGCCCGATAAACGGGTTGATGTCCCGGTCGTTGAGTTGGAGGACCGCCAAGTCTTGCTTCCGCAGAGCTTCTACGCAAAAGCCGCGAGCGAGGTTTATTGCTCTCCCCGTTGAGAAGTCGCATGCATGTAATCAGGCCTTAGCGTTCAAAACCCCATCCGCAGGGTCAACGAGTGATATCGCGATTTTTCAACAGCTATTGTAGATTCGAGGAGCTATTCGCGTTTGCTTGGCCAGTAACCATCGGGAGAATTAGGCTCAATCAACTCAGGAGCAAATCGGCGCTTCACCCAACCCTGTGGAAACGATAGGCCTATCGAAAACGTTATCATCGCTCCCCCATATGCCGGGAAACGGTCGAGACCCAGATATATAAGGCTCAGGGCCACTCCGAGTCCCCAGCCCACCCAACGCAGAATGTTCAGCCATGGCAATACGGGACGCAAGTTAATAGACCACCAACGCGCCGCTATATACAGTGCGAGCCAGACAATAAAGGGTAATGCGAGGAAAAGCGAGGTAATTTCAATCGCGAGTAGTTTGGACGCGCCGATGTGCATGACGGTATTCTCGGTCTTACGTTTACCTTCGTCAAACAGTTTACATCCAGAGGTGATGTCAACAGGCGATAGCTCTCAAAACCCGGTTCGCAGGGTCAACAAGTGTTATCGCGATCTACCAACCATTGCCCGCCGAAGCTTGCCAGCTTTGCTCTTCATAGGTCTAATTGCCGTGGTTAGCTACCGCCTTGAGGAATAGCCATGCTGAATGCATTCTTTCCCCAGTAAGCCACTCCCCTTCCGGCGGGAGGCGGGCGTAAGACCCGCCAGCACTGGAGCATCTTTTGAAGCCGCCCACTTAGTCACACTTTATAACTCGTGATGTTAGATGTTAACAGTGAACCGCACTGCAACTGGCTCCGCTCAGCGGTCGGTTGGCTCTACGAAGCGCCGATTGTCCGTAAGCTTAGAGTGCGCCTTTAAATTGCCGGTGACCATGACCGCGAAATCCTTGTGCGCTGGTACCCCGTCCACTCCTTCCACTGTTAGCCGCACCATGAAATCCCCCGCTCTGGTGTAAGCATGAGAAACCTTGGGGCCATCCGCGCTCGTGCCATCGCCCAGGTCCCAGTGATACGCGACCGCGGGAACGCCGCCAGCCTCCGCCTGCGCGGAAAGACGGATCGTATCGCCGGTATTTGCCGCCGACGGCGCCTGCGCCGTAACCGTTGGGGCAGCCGCGGCAACGCTTCTGTCGATCAGCTTGATCACCCTCACCGACTGCGGTGGCTGGTTCTCAAGCCGCACGGCGCCGTCCGCCAGCGTAACCGCCTCCTTCTGGTTCAGCACATCCGTCGCCACCAACGTGTGCCCGGCAGCAAGCCCGAGGTCCGCCAGTTTTAGCGTGTGCGAGCGCGCCTGGTTCGTCCAGTTGAAGACAGTCAACATGGCCTGCCGCTGATCTTCCCGGAGAAAGAAAATGCTGGGCTGTCCATCCTCCGGCTCGTAGGTCATCAGATCCAGCGGCTTGGACGCTTGCCCGAGTTTGACCATATTCAGCAAATCCCGGTTTTCCACCAGCGCCAGCCGGTCCTTCTGCGAGCCCAGGACCAACATGTCATCGCCGATCTCATACATTCCGCCAGCTGCCGCCGAGAGCGCAATCGACGCCTGGGCCGCGCTCACCGAAAGCGATGGGCTTTCTTCCGGATGCTCCATGAGATGTGTTTCGCTGACGTTGAAGGCGTCCGGATCATTGAGGAAAAAATTGCGGTGCATATAGAAGCGGGCTGCGATGCCCGAGGCAGCGCCCCTGGTTCTCTCAAAACTGTGCCCCGTATCCGCGGAGACCCGGCCCGTATCCACCAGTCCCACTGGGTTGAGCATGGGGCTTCCATCTTTATCCAGGATCACTTCCTCGCCCACCGCGTCCCGGATTACTTGCAGGCCAATCCGTTGGGCTTCCAGAGCGGTCGTGTTGGGCCGGTAACGGTAGCCTTCAATTGCCGTGGTATCCATGAAGTCGAGTTTGATGAAACGCACCCCCCACTCCCGAACCAGCGTCCTGTAAGTCTGGCGCATATACTCCTGCGCTCCGGGATGGGTTGTGTCGAGAGCGTAAAGCACATCGGTCTTCTGGTCCCAGACGTCTCCAATGGGGATCGGCTGGCCCTGGGCATTGTGTACCAGCCAATCCTTGTGGTGCTCGTAAACCCAGGCCCGGCTGGTCACCTCAAACGGCGCAGTCCATATCCCGAATGTCAGCCCCTCTCCGACTAGGTGATGCCCGACAAAGCGCAAACCATCCGGAAACTGTGTCGCATTCGGAGTGGTAAATTCTCCGCGCGCGTACTGATAGCCTTCATCAATCTGGAAATACTTATAGCCTAACGACTTCAGATGTTCCGCTTGCCAGTCGCCATTGGCCAAAACCTCGCCTTGGTTGATGGCGCCGTAGTAGACGGTCCAACTCCACCAGCCAATCGGAGTCTCGCTCGAGACGCGCGCATGATGTAGCCGCCGAATCGCATCGCCGTAGGCCAGCAGTTGATTGTGGTAATCCGGTCCGGCCTCAAACAGCAACCGCTCCGAGGCCAGTTCTTCCCCGGGTTTCACCGGCAGACTCAATTCGACCTGGTCGTCCGCGGGAGCATCCTTCAGATCGAATTCCTTCTGGATTTCCGTGGTTCCGGTGGATTCAACGGTATAGGATGCAATTCGCGCCTTCGCCCCCACTCCCTCGGCTTTCAAATGCAACAGGGTCAGAAACCGGTCTGAGGTGAGTGCGCCAAAAAATAAACTCTGTTTACTCTCCCGGTTGTAGATGAGTTGGCTCCCTGCGCCACGATGCATTCCGCCCTGCGCTCCCCCGAGGTCGTACAGCACCAGATCCGGCCAATCTTCGCTGAAACTGTCGGAGAGGACCCGGTCGGCCGATGGACTTCCACCCAGATTGACGATCGGCTCGCCCATCGCCTCCACACTCCGAAGCGCCTGCACCGTTACTTCATTCCCCGCGTTGTTTTGCACTTTTACCTGGACGGTACCGTAGGGGCGTTGGTCATAAAGCTGCACCACGTAAACCAGATCCGGTTTTCCATCCAGCCCGCTGCAAGTGACCGTCACCTCCCGGCCGGAGCCGAGATCATCGTTGAATGCAGACTCCGCAGCCTGGCGCCGCGGGTAATCGCTCGATCGCAGCCACTGCTGATCTACCTGTGCTGCCACGCCGGACTTGAGCACGGGCTGGCCGCCATGCACCCCCAGTTGGTACGATCCCTCCTGCGCGTTGACCGCCAGCGACAGCTGGTCGTTCGTCAACTGCTGGGCCCCACACGGCAGCGCAAACATCAGCGTGCCGGCAACAACCGCAAGTACAACTCTGAAATTAAGTCTTCGAGGTCTTTTCAACACGGCGGCGATCTCCCTATGTTTGCACGTTCCTTTTAGCTGCAGGACTCCACACTCTACCACGCCCGTGTAGAGACGGGGCTTGCCCCGTCTCCGTCGGATGTAATTCAGCATAAAACGTGACCTTGCCCGCGAACTCCACCATGTGCGAATCGCGCGCTGCAATAACGGAGCGAACGATTCCGGGCCATCGGCCGCAACGTTCTCAGGGTTGGAGAGATTAAGGTAGTGGCCTACTTTGACTTTTGGTCGCGCTCTAAGGCACGAATCTCCTGGCGGATTTTCTCAATCCGCTTTTTGAACTGGACCGCCAAATGCCCCAACTCCGGTCTTGTCTCCAGATCAGGCAGGAGTTCTTCCAGAAATGCCAACTCGTCCTTAAGTACCGGCAGCCGAATCATAGGAGCTCCCTAAAGCTACTTGTCTTTTCGCCCTCCGCTGTTCGTCGGTTTCTCAGAGGGCAGCCAAATCCAAAACTTCCCACAGCCGATCCGTATCGGGCTTCTAACGTGCGATTTCTTCCGGGCGCTGTGCTTCGTGGAACTATTGCTTAATCACTCCGCACGCAATCCGGTCGCCGGCATTTCCCGCCGGATCAGTCTTCATGTCGTCCGCCTTGGCGTGGATTACCAGCGCCGTTCCACCATTGGCAAACAGCGAATGGCTGTCCGTGCCCAGATTCACCGAGTCGTTATTAATCCGGAGCGTCGCCTTGCCGTCCGCACCGACCGTGAAATTCATCATGTCTCCGGCGTGATGCCCGTCCGGGTTTTGCAGCCCATGCTTCTTCCCATCGGGATTGAAATGCGGTCCCGCCGATTTGAAATCCGGCGCATCGCACTTCGCATTCTGATGGATGTGGATGGCGTGCTCGCCGGGAGGCAGTCCCTTCACCTTGAGCTGAATCGCGACCCCTGATCCGGACGCCTTGATAGTGGCTGCGCCGACACTCTTGCCTTCGGCATTCTTAATTTCGACTTTCACCGTCTGGGCGGCGCTCGACACCGCCAACACCAGCACCGTTACTGCCAGAGTACAAAAGACAACGTTGCGCTTCATCTGGAATCTCCTTTTTTGACCCGAAAGATGGCTTCCATTTTACCCCCGCAATCCCGGTCCGCGTCACTCTGCAAGCGTCTTCATCCGCGTCCCAGCCCTTTCAAACTTGCTCCTTGCCGGAATCCAGTGAAGCCTGCCCTCGCCTGCCATTCCAATCCGCCGATCAGTTTCGTTGGTTGTTCCTTCGGCGCAGTACGATCTCCTAGAATTCGAGCTATTCTGGAGCGGAGGCGAAACCATGCGTCGCTACCACCACATTGGAATTCCTACCACCCAGCCGAGGCCGGGAGAGCGCCACCTCGAGCATCTCAAGACCTTTATTGTCGGGCACGAAAACAGCGAGTTTGGCGTGGAATGGATGCGCTTCGAAGCGGACGCGGCCGTCCCCGAGCTGGTCCGGCAACTGCCCCATGTTGCTTTTGAAGTGAGTGACCTGGCGTCCGAGCTGGAAGGACGCGAAATTCTGATTGCGCCGAACAGTCCATCCGCCGGAGTGCGCGTCGCCTTCATCGTCGAAAACGGCGCACCCATCGAGTTGCTTGAGTTCACCGACCCCAACCATCCCGACCGGCGTTAAGACGCAGCGTGGATTTCAATTCGTCCGTTGTGAATATTCTCGAACTCATTTATAGTCCGGCTTGCGTTGCGTTTGCACTCGAGAATCCAGCGGACCAAATCGAGCAATCCAAGTTGTAGGCCCGCGAGGCGCCGGGCGATCCGCGCCGCCGTTCTTACCCGCTCGATCTGTATTTACGAAGGGAGCTTGGCACCATGACACTATCGCGGCGGGCGTATGGTATCGCGTGCACCCATGGGGGGTCTCGGACGGCCCTGCCGGTGATTGTTCTCTTTGCCTTTCTTTTGAGCAGCGCCGCGAGTTCGTATTCCCAGGCCGCCGCGCTGCCACCGGAACTTCTTCGCCCGAATCCCGGCAAAGCCGTTGCCGCCAGCAACGGAACCACGCTGTCGCTCGCAAACTCCACCCTCGCCGTCGCCTGGACCACCGCGAACAACAAATTCCAGTTCACCAAGCTCCACGACCTCCTCGGCAAACAGACTCTGGTGGTTCCCGGCGAAGTATTCGTGCTGCGCTTCGCGGACAGCAGCGAGCTTCCCGCCACCGCCATGTCCGTCGCGTCTTCGCCCGTGTCTTCGCCGAAGATCGAAGAACTTAGCGCGGATCCCACCGCCTCCCGCCTCTCCGATCGGCTTGCCGGCAAAAAGATTATCGTCACCCTGCGCGCGCCCTCCCAAAATATCGAGGTGATCTGGAGTGGAATTCTCCGCGACGGCTCGAATTATCTGCGCCAGGAAATCACGCTCCGCGCGCTCGGCCAGGATGTTTCAGTTTCCGAAATCCGCCTGATCGCCTGGAGACTGCCGCAAGCCAAGGTCGTCGGCACCGTGCCCGGTTCGCCCCTGGTTGCGAACGGTGTTTTCGCGGGCTTCGAACATCCGCTTTCCCAGTGTGCCGTCGCGGATGGCGCCGCCACCTGCGCGCTTTCCCGTAAACTCCCTCTGCCGGCGGGCCATGAAGTGAAGTACTCGTCGGTAATCGGTGTAACTCCGCCAGGCCAACTCCGCCGCGCGTTCCTCAACTATGTCGAGCGTGAACGCGCCCATCCCTATCGCACCTTCCTGCATTACAACTCCTGGTATGATCTCGGATTTTCCAATAAGTTCGATCAAGCCGGGGCGCTCGACCGCGTCAATGTTTTCGGAACCGAACTCAACCTGCGTCGCGGCGTCACCCTCGATTCCTTCCTCTTCGACGATGGCTGGGACGATTCCAAAACTCTCTGGAAATTCAACTCCGGCTTCCCCGACGGCTTCGCTCCCGTAACCAAGGCGGCGGCGAAATTCGGCGCCGCGCCCGGCGTTTGGCTCTCTCCTTGGGGAGGCTACGAAGAGCCGCTCCAGGAGCGCATGAAATACGGCAAGCAACAAGGCTTCGAGATCAACACCGAGCCCGGCAAGGAAGGCTTCGAGCTCTCAGGGCCGAAATACTATCCCTATTTCCGCGCCGTCTGCATGGAGATGATCCGCAAATACGGAGTGAACCAGTTCAAATTCGACGGCACCGGAAATGTGAATCAGGTGATCCCCGGCAGCGCCTTCGATAGCGACTTCGGCGCGGCCATCAGCCTGATCCAGGATCTACGCGCCACCAAGCCCGATATCTATATCAATCTGACCACCGGAACATATCCTTCGCCCTTCTGGCTGCAATACGCCGACTCCATCTGGCGCGGCGGCGACGACCACAGCTTTGCCGGAGTCGGCTCCTGGCGCCAGAAGTGGATCACCTACCGCGACGCCGAAACTTACGAACATGTGGTAACCGCGGGCCCGTTGTATCCGCTGAATGCCTTGATGCTGCACGGGCTCATCTATGCGCAATATGCGGAGAATTTGAATACCGATCCCAACCACGATTTCGCCGACGAAGTGCGCGATTATTTCGGCACCGGGACCCAGTTGCAGGAGATGTACATCACGCCTTCACTCCTGACCAAAGAGAATTGGGATGCCATCGCCGAAGCGGCCAAGTGGTCGCGCCGCAACGCGAGCGTTCTGCGCGATACCCACTGGGTCGGAGGCGATCCGGCGAAACTGCAAGTCTATGGCTGGGCCTCGTGGTCGCCCGCCAAAGCGATCCTTGTTCTGCGGAATCCCAGCGACCAGCCGCAGCAGTTCTCTGTAGATGTTGCCCAGGCCTTCGAAATCCCTGCCGGATCTCCCGCCAACTTCCAGGCCAAGAGCCCGTGGATGAAAGACCGCTCCACGCCGCCCATTCGACTCAGCGCCAGCACCCCTCATGTTTTCTCGCTGGCGCCCTTCGAAGTGCTGACCCTCGAAGCGGTCCCCGTTGCTCACTAATCCCACGCGCGTCCCACATCTCTGGCGCTCAGTTGTTGCCAGTGAAGGGAACGGGCGCCCGTCTCGCCACCCGCCGTTACCCACGTACTCACTCCGCCGCCCCAAAAAAATGCGACAATAGAATTGGCGGCTGCCGCATCATACTTTACGTAACTTTACGAACGAAATTTGCCGTAATCTTACGCGACATTTTACGCAACCCAGCAGCCTGCCCGCGTCTCTAAGCTGTATGGCCTCTGCCTGATGCCCGCCACCCAAATCCCGCCTCCCGATCCACTCACTCCCGCCGAACCGCCGGAGCAGCGCGACCTTTTCCAAGCCCAGACCTGGGAGACCGCCTACCGCGGCTTCGATCCCGACGCCGTCCCCCACCTTCTCATTCAGTTGCAGGACGATCTTTCCCGCGCCCGCAAGCGCGAAGCCCTCTGGCTCTCCGTCATCCTCCACCTGTTCGTCGTCATGCTGCTCTGGAACAGCGAGAAGATCGTAATGCTCATCACCGGCCGTCCCGTCGAGTTGGCGATTCGCACCGGTATGGACCGCTCCCAAGACGCCACCTA